>ERZ778511.5-NODE-5-length-204651-cov-11.817738_pt1 | contig 204651 bp, 165 predicted proteins | sample MGYA00510347_ERZ778511 | MGnify/ENA primary metagenome ERZ778511 (study PRJEB29527, sample SAMN07138967) | mouse gut metagenome | material: feces | host: mouse | place: China:Nanjing | collected 2016-01-25 ...
ACGTTCCAACTCTCGAATTTTAACAAATGCACCGGCATTTCGGCTTGACCCATAAAAACCGCCCCACCAATTATACGATTAAGAATAATAATTACCACAGCAAATATAAGTTTCCCTAAGAACACTACAACATAGCGGAAACGCGATTTGCGCTCCAATGCAAGCTACATATATTACTGTAAATTCTCACAAACGCAGGCAATCGGTCAAATAAAATGTGAGTTCTAATAAGAATTCACATTTTTATCCAATCAAAAAACCGTGGGCCGCGCCAGAGCGGTCCACGGTTTGTAAAGATAAATCGGTGTGTCTGAATCAGAACTTCCAGCCAAGACGCACAAGGGGCTGCACGCTGGTGGTGAAAGTAAAGTCATGGCCGCCGAGTTTCGATTCGGTGGTCTGCACATCCTTAATGCCATTGGTGATTGTGGTAACCTCAGTCTTCACATTGCCAGGGAACATGTCGGTCATGGTGAATCCCAGTTCAACACCTACGAAAAGGCCTTTGTAGACATAGAAATCCAATCCGGTGAAGATTCCGAAGTTGAAACCGGTAGCTTTGACATAGTCACCATATTTACCAAAATGCTGGTTTGTGTACTCATAATTGTCACGCTCGGCATGCTCCTTCGAACCGGCAAAGTTATGGGCCAGACCGAGTTTAGCCCCGGCATAAAGATCAAGGCGCTTATAGTTGTAGAAATGGCGCTCATAGCCGATATTCAACTTGAAGTCTCCATGGTAGCCGGAAGAATAGTTGCCGGAGTGTTCGGTGTCAGGCACATTTTTCTGATTTTTGCCATTGATGCCGAAATCAAGGAGCAGAGCGTCGTTGTCAGAAACGAAATAACGGAACTTCAGGGCATCAAGTTTAAATGTGTAGTCACCGCTATTGAAAGGATTAAACTGGACTTCAGTCGAGAAATCGCCTTTTTCAGGAGCAAAGCTCTCTTGAGCATTTGCACATATGCCAGCCACTAATGCCATGGCAAGGATCAACATTTTCTTCATTGTGATAAAATTTTTGGTTAATATTAAAGGTTGTCCTGTTACTTGAATGATTACAAATTTACACACTTGTTAATAATATAAAATATTATTTTTAATGTTGTGCAACACATATCGTCCATAATGGACAATATTTATGTGTATTTCTCCAATTATTCCAACAAAAACAGCTCTTACCTACATTCCGTTTATTAACAAAGTGCTCCTGATTACTTCGGCTGACACACAGGAGTCAGCATCACAGTCAGCGACTGCGGTCCAAAAGGCAAACGGTGCTGACGCATCGGCAAAGCGCCCCAGCTGTCGATGCCACCGACTCCTGTCTGGACACTATCAATCAGCAGATTCACATAGTCCACAGTATCCACTTCCGGGAAATGGCGCTGTGTTTTGCCATCGCCGTTATCAAGCGACTCGATAGAGTAATTCAGAGCAGACGCATAAAATGGCGCGGGAGAAGTGAAGAGCAGGCCACATCCGCCACGAGTGGTCTGACACCACCGGCGAATATCGCTCTTTGTTCCCGTCTCCTGCGGACGGATGTAAGGATAAGCCTGTTCGGCAGCCGTTAGAGTATATTCACCGAGAAATGCCGACGAGCGCCTGTCGATATAGTTCTCCACCGGGCCACGGCCATAGAAAGTGCTCAGATCCATACTTTCCGGCATCTGCATCTGAATGCCGAAGCGCATCATCTCGGGGACGTCCTCCGCTCCGGCATCCGGAGTAAGCACGGAGCTGACAAGAATCTGGCCCGCATTATTAATAGTATATGTCATGGCCAACGTGGATTTCACCTCCGGTAGCGAATAAACAGCAGAAACCACAGCCTTGCCGTCTTGCATTTTCGCGTCAAACGAAGTGAGCGTCATGGCAGGATCACGCCATACGGCCCGTTTGCGCGGCACATCCGCGCCATATTCATTGTCCGTTCCCGCACGCCAGAAATTAGGTGCAAGCCGGCCATCAGGCGCCAGCATGGATGTGCCATTCACCCGATAGCCGCACAGCAACCCGTCATGACGGTCAAATTCTATGTTGCAGGCATCGCCGGTCACAAGCAGGCGGTTACTGTTGTTGCCGACGATTTCAAGAGGGCCGTAGATCTGCGAGTCCGTAAATTCAGGAGTCGAGAAACGATAGTCGGAAACGGGCAGCTGTGCACGCGCCTGTACGTGTCCCGCAGGAACAAGGTCACGGCTTTCGCGTGTCACGAATTCCAGGTTAAGCATCATTTCACGAGTCCCGGCATCGGAGAGCGAGTACGGAACCTTGATATTACGCGTGGACTGGGCCGGAACGTCAAGCCTGTCGACCACACCCGACTGCACAGGGCGGCCGTCGGCCAGAAGCGTCCATCTCATCGTGTAGTTGTCAAGACCGATAAAGAAATTCTCATTGTAGATGGCAATCTCACCTTTCGTCATATCAACAGGTGTGGCCCAGATGCTCTGATATTGATATGCCGTTTCCACCATGTGGGGGTTCGGCAAACGGTCGGGGCTTACCAGACCGTTGTCACAGAAATTATTGTCGGAAGCGTCATAGGGATTGTAATCGCCGCCGTAGGTGTATATCATCCTGCCGTTTTTGCCGGTTCCTCTCAGACCCTGATCAACAAAGTCCCAGATAAATCCACCCTGGTTAATGGGATATTTGCGGGTAATGTCCATATATTCCTTGAAACCGCCGCCGGTGTTGCCCATGGCATGCGCGTATTCACACTGTATAATCGGACGGTCACTGCCGGGATTTGCCGAATAGCTCTCGATCCAGTCATGCGGACCGTACATCGGACAATATATATCGGTCCACGGATTCAGACCGGCACGCTCATACTGCACCGGACGCGACGGATCCTCGGACTTTATCCATTTGTAGACTTCTGCGAAATTCTCGCCGTCGCCCGCTTCATTTCCCATAGACCACACAATCACAGACGGATGGTTGAAATTGCGCTGGACATTACGCATGTTGCGTTCCATGTGCGCACTCCGCCATTCGGGACGTATAGCCAGAGTCTTGTCGCCATAGCCCATGCCATGGCTCTCAAGATTGGCTTCGGCCACCACATAGATACCCACAGAATCACACAGGTCGTACCACAGATTGTCGTTGGGATAATGACTCGTGCGGACGGCATTGATATTATTCTCCTTCATGATCCGCAGGTCCTGCAGCATACGCTCCCGGCTCACCACATAACCGCCATCAGGATCAAGCTCATGACGGTCCACACCCTTCACTATGATCGGCTTGCCATTGACACAGAGCTGCCTGTCCTTGATCTCGACTTTTCGGAAACCTGTACGCACAGGCACCACTTCCTCCACCCGCGCTCCACGGCTCAAAGTGGCAGTGAGAGTATAGAGCGAAGGGGTCTCGGCAGTCCATTTCTCAGGATCATCAACCGTCATCACCGCATGCTTGCGCCCTGAGCCGCTCACCGTAGCCGACGCCACTTCGGCGCCATCCGGACTGGCAAGAACCAGCTTCACCGTTCCGGAGCCTTTGATGGTCAGGTCAACGGCAAGAGAACCGTGAGTATATTCATCATCCAGATTCGGGGTAACCCTCAGATCGGCAATCTGGGCCGATTTAGGCCGGGATAGCAGATAGCTGTCGCGCGCCACACCGCATAATCTCCAGAAATCCTGATCCTCCAGATACGATCCGTCGCACCAGCGAAACACCTGAAAGGCAATAACAGCCGGTTTGCCGGGAGTCACAAATCCGGTTATGTCAAATTCCGGCTCCAGTTTGGAGTCCTCACTGTATCCCACAAAGCGGCCGTTGACCCACAGATACATATTGGATGTCACCGAGCCGAAATGCGCTATTATATCACGGCCCTTCCAGTCGGCCGGAATATCAATCGTGCGGCGATAGGATCCAACATGATTCTTTCAACCGGCACTTCCGGCGGATTGGACTTAAAATCTTCCCTCCATCCGTAACCGATGTTGACATATTGCGGCTGACCGTAACCGTGCAATTCCCAGATTCCTGGCACGGGCATCGTGCCCCACCCTTTGTCATTGTAGTCTGTCCGATAAAAATCTGTCGGCCGACAGTCGGCATCGGCTACCCAGTTAAATTTCCATATTCCGTTAAGACTTAAATAATTATCGGATGCCGCAGGATTGCCGATACGTGCGGCCATATGATCGGAATAAGGGAAGAACGCTGTGTGCATAGGCAGACGGTTGATCTGATTGACTTGCTGGGTCTGCCACTCACGCATCGTCTGTGACGATGCCGCTCCGGCAAACAGAGCCGCCGCTCCTAACAAAACGGGCTTTATATTCATGGCTATAAGGCTTATATAAGAAGCCCGGCACTCTGACTCGGGCACCGGGCTTCAATTTTATAGAATATTAAAATCTCAGATATTCTCTATTCTTAATCAGAGTGTCAGGGCGCCGTTGGTATTGCGTACGGCTGCGGCACTCTTGGCAAAGAGTTCTTTTTCCTCGGCGTTGAGTTCGAATTCAACAACCTTCTCAATGCCGTTCTTGCCGAGAATACAGGGCACACCAATGCAGATGTCGCTTTCACCGTACTCACCTTCAAGATAAGCGGAGCAGGAAATCATGCGCTTGGTGTCATGCAGCACGGCATCAACCACAGATGCGGCAGCTGCACCGGGAGCATACCATGCGCTGGTGCCGAGCAGGCCGGTCAGGGTAGCGCCGCCAACCATTGTGTCGGCAGCCACCTTGGCGAGAGTTTCGGCAGGCAGCAGGGTCGAAGCGGGAATACCGCGATGAGCGGCATAGCGTGTCAGAGGGATCATGGTGGTGTCACCGTGGCCGCCAATAACGATGCCTTCCACTTCTGCGGGGTTGGCTCCGAGAGCGATGCTGAGGAAATACTGGAAACGGGCGCTGTCAAGAGCACCGCCCATGCCGATGATACGGTTTTTGGGCAGACCGGATGTCTTGTGGATAAGGTAAGTCATAGTATCCATGGGGTTGCTTACGCACACAATCACAGCATTAGGAGAGTGGGCCAGCACCTGATCGGTCACAGATTTCACGATTCCTGCGTTCACACCGATGAGTTCCTCACGGGTCATGCCGGGCTTGCGGGGAATACCGCTTGTGATCACCACTACATCCGATCCTTCGGTCTGGGTATAGTCATTGGTCACACCTACGGCACGGGTCTTGACTCCAAGAATATTGGCGGTCTGCATGATGTCCATCACTTTGCCTTCGGAAAGACCCTGCTTGATGTCGATGAGCACAACCTCATCAGCGATGCCGGTGGTAATGAGAACATTGGCACAAGTTGCGCCCACGTTTCCGGCTCCTACTACGGTTACTTTTGACATAATTATGATTTTGAGTTTTGGTTTATTTGTAATAAGTGTTTTTTCGCATAGCAAAGTTAATAAACTCCACTTTCATTCTTGATGAATTAACTGTTTTTAACACCATTCAGTCAAGCGATAGTTTCAGGGTGTCCATCAGATTGCGTATGGAAGGATTTTCATCCAGCATGTGGGCCAGCACCTCCTTCTCTGTCCATGTGCGCGGCGAGCCTTCTCCTTCAATAATTTCCACGTTGAAACGGATCAGGTCATTAGCCAGTTTATTGCAGATATAGGAACGTATATCCTGCATACAGGTCTCGATGGTCTGCTGCTGTGCAGGACTTTCGACCGGCACTATAAATGTGTCGTCCTGAAGCCGGCGCGGGCGGCAAGTACGCATCGTGTTGGCCAGAATATGGGCCGATGGATTGCTCTGTAGAAAATTCTCCCACGCCACATCCACGGCAGCGTCAGTATATGGAGCCGCACGCTGTTCGCGACGCGGAGCCATTGTAGCTGCCGCTGGCTCTTCAGCCATGGTCTTGCGTTCAGCTCCAAGCCTGATGGATATGCCGGGTCCAAGAGCGGCCGCACCCTTATTGGACAAGGCCGGAGTGGTCGGCCGGGACGGAGGAGACACCGGAACCACAGCAGGTTTCGGCCGGCGGTCACCAGCCGGAGAGCCAACAGCGGCCACTACCGCCGGCGTTTTCGCCACGGCAGGCTGCGGAGCAGAGGAGACAGGGGCGGCGATCGGCTTCAGCCGTGACTGCCCCTCTCCTTCGCCGCTGTCATTGCCGGGGGAGGGGCTGGCCGCTTGGCACAGTTTGATGAGCGTAAGCTCGACAAGAAACTGCTTGTTGGCGGCGATACGGAAATCAAGATCAGCCCTGTTGCACAGATCCATGGCCTTGTACAGAAACTCAGGCGTGCAGCCTGCGGCAAGTTCAGCCATACGTGCCCTATGTCCGTCGTCACTTTCAAGCAACACTGCCGTGCGTGGATCACGGGCCACAAGCAGGTCCCGGAAATAATCCGCAAGACCGGTCAGGAAGAAATGGTTGTTGAATCCGTGGTCTCGTATTTCCTTATAGATAAGCAGGGCATCCTGCACATTTCCTGCAAGAAAAGCCGACAGCAGCCGATTATAATATTCCGAATCCAGTACGTTAAGATTCTCGATAGTCGATGCGTAAGTGATGGCACCCATCGACGATGCGGCGACCTGATCAAAGATCGACAGGGCGTCACGCATGGCACCGTCCGCTTTTCTGGCGATAACGTTCAATGCCGACGCTTCTGCCGTTATACCCTCACATGACGCCACATACTGAAGATGCTCGACCATGTCAGCGACGGTGATGCGGCTGAAATCATAAATCTGGCATCTCGACAATATGGTGGGGATTACCTTGTGCTTTTCCGTGGTGGCCAGAATAAACACCACGTATTCCGGCGGTTCTTCAAGCGTTTTCAGGAAAGCATTGAATGCCGCGGTGGAGAGCATGTGCACCTCGTCGACTATAAACACCCTGTAGCGTCCGTTGGTCGGGGGCACCTGCACCTGGTCGGTCAGCGCCCTTATATCATCCACACCATTATTGGACGCGGCATCAAGCTCGACGATGTTGAGCGAACGGCCCTCGTTAAAGTCGCGGCACGAGTCGCAGCAATTGCAGGCTTCGCCTTCGGCAGTGCGGTCGGTGCAATTGATTGTCTTGGCAAAAATGCGCGCGCACGAGGTCTTGCCCACACCACGCGAGCCGCAGAACAAATAGGCATGTGCAAGCCTGTCCTGCGCTATCGAGTTTTTAAGCGTGGCGGTTAGAGCCTTCTGCCCCACCACTGTCGCAAAAGTGGCCGGACGGTACTTACGCGCCGATACGATGTACTTTTCCATACCTCACAAAGGTACGGAAAAAGTTTGAAGATGCAAATGTGGCGGCGGAAGTTTTCGTCAACTATTTCCTGCGGTCGTTATGCAGCTTTATGGCGAATATGATAGCCGAACAAACGGCCGTAATGACGTTGGTGATGACCAGCGGCCAGTTTTCAAGCATGACTCCCTGGACAACGAAAAACACGCTGCCAGCGCCCAGCGACAGAAAGGTGGGAGTGGCTATACCGTCGGTATCGCGGGTACGTATTGTGGCAATGGCCTGCGGCAGATAGCCGAACACCATGCAGATGGAGGCAAGATAGCCTATTATTGTTACAAACATTTCAGAATCTGTCATAAAAAAGAGGTCGTTTACCGTATCAACAAGTCAGCGTACCTCACGGTTCTCCGCCATTGACACAAGCAACGAAATTTCATCAGACCACAACGTATCGTCAGGGGTTTCAAGAATCAAAGGAATTCCATCCATGCGAGGATCAGCCATGAGCCTGCGGAAGAAATCAAGCCCGAGCGCACCCTGACCTATCGGAGCATGGCGGTCGACCCTCGATCCGACTCCTTTTTTCGAATCATTGATGTGCATGGCACACAGATAGTCCATGCCTATCACGTCGGCAAACTCACTCCACGCAGTCTCATAGCCGTCGGCTGTGACAAAGTCATAGCCGGCTGCAAGCGCATGGCATGTGTCTATACACACTCCCACCCTGCTTTTGTCCTCGACCTGACGGATTATCTCGGCAATCTGAGCGAAACTGAATCCGAGGTTGGATCCCTGCCCGGCCGTATTTTCTATCACGGCCTTCACTCCCGATGTCTTTTCAAGCGTGTGATTGATCGAGGATGCTATGCGCGACAGGCATTCCTGCTCGCTCCACTCGTTGAGATGGCTGCCGGGATGAAAATTCAGCATGGTCAGGCCCAGCTGCTCGCAACGCTGCATTTCGTCCAGAAACGCCATTCGCGACATAAAAAGTTTTTTCGGATCCTTTGCCCCGAGGTTGATCAGATAGCTGTCGTGCGGAAGGATACGGTCCGGTGTGAAACCGCCCTCGGCGCAGTTGCGCCTGAAATCATCTATTTCGCGGGCGGTCAGCGGCTCCGACTTCCATCGGCTCGGGTTGCGGGTGAACAACGCAAACGCGCCGGCCCCTATGGCCGATGCAAAAAGAGGGGCCGATGCCACACCATCGGTCACCGGCACATGTGCTCCTATATATTTCATTTATGTTGCAAAAGGATTCAATCGTTAAAACAAACTTTATCGGCCGACAAATTTCCATACCACCGCACCGTAGGCCGGCAGATGAGTGATGAAAGGCAATTCCGACGTGACGGCCTTGGTCATTTTCCTGCCGGAAAGCAACTCGCATGCTCTGTAGTCGCCCTCCGCTATGCCCAGATGGTCGAAAGCATGACGCGGAATATTTATATCCACATCGCTATCCGTACCGGAAAAATTCACTGCAATCAGAAGTGTCTCCTTACCGTAATGCCGCAAGAATGCATAATGACGGTGTGGATTGAGCCGCGGATTGTCAAAATTGACATACATCAGGTCAAAAAAAGCGCCTTTAGATATGGCGTTCTCGGCATTGACCATACGCAACACACTGCGGTACACATTGCGCAGCTTCACCTCCGGCTCTGTCAGGCCCGCAGCGGAAGGCTTACCTCCGGCGAGCCAGCGGCGCAGCGTCGGCACACTCCAATAGTCAAATATGGTTGTACGTCCGTCATATCCGCTGAATCCCTCGGCATCGGTTCCGGTCTCGCCAAGTTCCTGCCCGGCATATATCATCATAGGCCCGGTGCTTAGCATGGAGCTGACCACAAGCGATGGCAGCACGGTGTCTGCCCGTCCGGCATAGAACGGCGAAGCATAGCGCTGTTCGTCATGGTTCTCAAGAAAATTGAGCATGTGGTTTCCGATTCCGTCCACAGTCTGCCAGCATGAGGTGATGCGGTCCGCACCCACTCTGTGACACTGGATGCCGCGGAGAGTGTCGTAAAGATTCACTTTATCATACAGATAGTCGAAACCGCCGTCAAATATATAAGATCTGTAGAGATTCACATCATAGATTTCGGCAATGAACAATATTTTTTTATTGACCTTGCGCACCTGAGGAATGGCCCATTTCCAGAATTCAATAGGCACCATGTGAGCCATGTCGCACCTGAATCCGTCCACTTTCTTCGACGCCCAGTAGCACAGTATATGCAACATCTTGCGCCATGTGTCAGGTACATGCCCGAAATGCGCCCCGGAACCGTGGATATAATCTATGCCGTAGTTCAGTTTGACTGTCTCATACCAATCATTGCGGTCGGGCGACGGAGTAAAGCAGTCGTTGCCTGAAGCCCGGGCAGGTTCCTCGACATAATCTCCGAGAAACACGTCATGGGGGGCGAATCGTGTCCCCGGCATATAGTAAAAATTATTGTCGGGATGAAACGCCACATCTCGCCGGTCATCTGCGCCAAAATCCCTGACACCCTCCGGCGCCGCGTCCGAATGATACTCACGCGCTACATGATTGGGCACGAAGTCTATCAGCACTCCAAGACCGGCACTCTTGGTTCTCTTGACAAGCTGTTCGAATTCAGCCATTCTCGCCGACGGGTTCACAGCCAGATCAGGGTCAACATCATAATAATCAGTGATGGCATAGGGCGAGCCTGCCTGACCTTTGATCACACAAGGATTATTTCGGGTGATCCCGTAAGCCGTATAATCCGGACAATGGGCGTGCTCAATGACACCGGTGTACCACACGTGTGTGGCGCCGAGCGACTTTATGGACCGAAGCACGGACGCCGTTATGCCATTGAATTTTCCGCAGCCGTTCTGCTCTATGGTGCCGCATGGACGGCAGTTGTCGTTGAGGTTGGAAAACAGCCTTGGAATAAGCTGATATATAACAGGTTTCATGGATTAAATCAGAGACTGAATTTATTTTGCCTGATGGCTTTGATCGTCGTCAGATAGCCGTGCTCTACAAGAAGTTCCAGATCCTTCAGATCAAATACCTGATGATCGGCCACTTCCGACAATTCGACCGCAAGATCACACCGGCCCATATCCTGGGCCACATTTCCCTTGGTCATCATCATGAACGACCGTCTGGCCACGTCAATAATCCCTTTTCCGGCCGGCATGGCCGACGGATACATGGGACTGCAGTTTATACCTATGAGTTTCTCACACCTGTCGCGCAGGGGCCATGCGGGAAGGTTGTGCAGCACACCGCCGTCCACATAACGCCGTCCGTCAATAACCACCGGCTCAAAAACAATAGGAATGCTGCATGAAGCCGCCACTCTGTCGCCAAGAGCGCCCGAGGTAAAGGCCACAGGTGTGCCACTGTCTAGATCCGTCGCACATATCACCGTAGGCAGCGGAAGGTCCTCGATTTTTTTCACTCCGGTCTCCCTCTCCACCATGCGTTTGAAACGGTCCATACGGAAAAGTCCGTCACGCGGCACTTTCATTTCCGCAAACTGACGGAACTTTGCCTGATGGAATATAGCCAGAATACGCTCCGTCGACAGCCCCGCGCTATAAAAAGCCGCGACAACCGAACCGGCGCTTACGCCGGCCACTATATCGGGACGAAAGCCACAATCCTCCAGCGCCCTTATGGCACCAAGATGGGCAAACCCGCGCGCGCCGCCGCCACTGAGCGCAAGGCCCAGACGAAACTGGCGACGCGAGGAAGCCGAGGAAAACTGCGGAAATTTCAACATTATTCTGTTGTGATGCGTCTTTTTATTTCTCGCGCATATAGATATTCACCGGAGTGCCTGAGAAATCCCAGTTGGCGCGGATCTTGTTCTCCAGATAGCGGCGATAAGGCTCCTTGACCCACTGCGGCAGATTGCAGAAGAACACGAATGTGGGTATGCGCTGCTCTTTCAGCTGGGTCACATACTTGATCTTCACAAATTTGCCTTTGTTGGCTGGCGGCGGATAGGCGGCGATGGCATCGAGCATCACCTCATTAAGGCGTGCCGTGGGGATCTGGCGCTGACGGTTTTCATAGACAGCCACGGCAGTTTCCAGAACCTTGTGGATACGCTGCTTGGTAATGGCCGATCCGAATATTATGGGAAAATCGGTGAATGGAGCGAAACGTTCGCGCACGGCAGCCTCGAAGTGCGATATGGCTTCCTGCGACTTGTCCTCGACAAGGTCCCATTTGTTTATACACACCACGAGACCTTTCTTGTTGCGCTGGATCAGCGAGAATATGTTTGCGTCCTGGCTTTCTATGCCGCGCGTGGCATCAATCATCAGTATGCACACGTCGGCGGCTTCTATGGCCCTGACAGAGCGGATCACGGAATAGTATTCAATGTCCTCGTTGACCTTGTTTTTCTTACGTATGCCGGCCGTATCGACCAGATAGAAATCAAATCCGTATTTATTGTATCGGGTATAGATGCTGTCGCGGGTAGTGCCTGCTATATCTGTGACGATATGACGGTCCTCCCCTATAAAAGCATTTATCAGCGATGACTTGCCGGCATTGGGCCGTCCGACAATGGCAAACTTCGGCAGAGCTTCCAGACGGGCCTGTTCGTCGCTGTCGACTTCAGGCAATTTTTTCACCACCTCATCCAGAAGGTCGCCAGTGCCGAAACCGCTCACCGCGCTTACCGAATACGGGTCGCCTAGACCGAGCGAGTAAAACTCCGGGACATTATATAACCAGTCGTTTGAGTCGACTTTATTGGCCACAAGAATCACAGGCTTCTTCGAGCGCCTTAATATCTGCGCCACGCTGTCGTCCAGATCGGTCACACCGTTCATGGCATCGACCACAAAAAGGATCTCATCGGCCTGTTCGATGGCCAGATGCACCTGCTTGTTGATCTCTCCCTCAAATATGTCTTCGGAATTAACGACCCATCCGCCGGTATCTATTATGGAAAATTCGCGTCCGTTCCAGTCGACTTTGCCATATTGGCGGTCACGCGTGGTGCCGGCTGTTTCGTCCACAATCGCACGCCTGCTCTGAGTGAGCCGGTTGAAAAGCGTGGACTTGCCCACATTAGGGCGTCCGACTATTGCTACTATCTGTCCCATTGTATTGTGTTCGTTTCGTTATTTTGCAAATATAGCGATTTTTTACTGGATATAGCCAAAGGAGCGCAACTTGTTTTCCCGGTTACGCCAGTTCGGCTCCACTTTCACATACAGCTCCAGATACACGCTCTTGCCGAAGAAAGTCTCTATATCCTTGCGTGCCATAGTGCCTACTTTTTTCAGCATGGCGCCACCGCGGCCAATCAGAATGCCTTTCTGGGTGTCACGCTCCACGTATATCACCGCCATGATATGGATCGACTTTTCCTTTTCTTCAAATTTCTCCACTATCACCTCGGTGCTGTATGGCACCTCCTTGTCATAATTCAGGAGTATTTTTTCGCGAATTATCTCCGTGACGAAGAACCGTGCGGGTTTATCCGTAAGCGCATCCTTGCCGAAGTAGGGCGGCGACGGCGGCAACAGCTCCACGATCCGTCGCATCAGATTCTCCACATTGAATTTCTCAGTGGCCGATATAGGAAATATCTCAGCCGAAGGCAGTCTCTTCTGCCATTCGCCCACAATGCGTTCCAGCTCTCCGCTGCCGCCTTTGAGCAGATCGATCTTGTTGATGGCAAGCAGCACCGGCACTTTCTCTTTGGACACCTTGGCAAGGAAGCCGGCATTTTTTTCAGGGTCTTCCACCACATCGGTCACATACAGCAGCACGTCCGCATCGGTCAGCGCTCCTTCTGAAAACTGGAGCATTGACTCCTGAAGCTTATAACGCGGCTTAAGCACTCCTGGAGTATCCGAAAAAACTATCTGGTAATCCGGAGCGTTGACAATGCCGGTGATACGGTGGCGTGTGGTCTGCGCCTTGTCGGTGATGATGCTCATTCGCTCTCCAACGAGATCGTTCATCAGCGTGGATTTGCCCACATTAGGGTTTCCGACAATATTGACAAATCCGGCTTTATGCTGAGTCTGGTCGTCTTGAATTTGGTTATTTGACATGAGATTTGTTGTCTGATTTATAGTTTATGTACACAGTAGATAACGTCTGTTTCCCTTATGGTGTTCAAAATCCCCGAGGACGAACAAGCGCGGATGCGCCCCGAAAGCGCATCCGCGTCTGTTATAATTCGTTCAAATGGGATTGAATTCCTATCAGATATCCCAGACAATGTACATGGCTCCCCAAGTGAAACCTGCACCGAACGCGGTGAGTATCAATTTGTCGCCAGGTTTAAGTTTCGAACGGTATTCGTCCAGACACAAAGGAACGGATGCTGCCGAAGTATTGCCTGTGTGTTCGATATTGACCAATACTTTCTCGCGGGCGATACCGGCACGGTCAGCCACGGCCTCGATGATGCGGAGGTTGGCCTGATGGGGCACAAACCAGTCCACGGTCTCCATGGTCAGCCCGTTGCGGCCGGCCACCTCAAGCGAAGAGTTGAGCATGTTGGTCACAGCATGCTTATAGACCGCGCGTCCGTCCTGAAACACAAAGTGTTCGTGGGCGTCGATGGTTTCATGCGATGCAGGCTTTGCCGAGCCGCCGGCCTTCATGAGCAGGTGTTCCATGCCGTTGCCGTCAACGTGAAATTCCGCGTCGATGATACCTACAGGCTTATCGGTGGGCTCAAGCAGCATGGCTGCGGCTCCGTCGCCGAACAGAGCGCATGTGGTGCGATCGGTGTAATCGACCATTGATGTCATCTTTTCGGCAGCCACAACTATCACCTTCTTACGGAGACCGGATTTAATGTATGCGGCACCGTCCTGAAGAGCCACGAGGAAACCCGCGCAGGCAGCTTCAAGGTCGTAGGAATACGCGTTTTTCAGGCCACACTGATGCACGATCATCGAGCCGGTGGAGGGGAAACGGTAGTCGGGGTTGGATGTGGCGCATATCAGCATATCCACATCTTCAGGCCTGGTACCTGTGGATTCCAGCAGACGCTCCACGGCCTTCACGCCCATATAGGACGAACCGAGGTTCGGATCTTCAAGCACGTGGCGCACTTTGATGCCCACGCGCGAGGTGATCCATTCGTCGTTGGTATCCACCATTTTCGACAACATGTCGTTGTCGAGGATTCCGTCAGGAAGATATGATGCCAGCCCGGCAATTCTTGCATTCAGCATGTCGGCAAACTTTCAGTCGTAAAAATTAAACAGCCTCGGCTTTTTCAATCACCACGTGACCGCGATAGAAACCGCATTCGCCACAAACGGTGTGATAGAGGTGCCATGCACCGCAGTTGGGGCATACTGCCAGAGTGGGCATTTGAGCTTTGTCGTGGGTACGGCGTTTAGCGGTGCGGGTCTTTGATTGTTTGCGTTTAGGATGTGCCATTTCGTTTTATCGTTTTTATATTTCTGTTACTGTTTTGTTTTGTCGGGTATGTTATTTGAGCTAATCTTCTACTTCTGCTATGTCGTCGATTTCAGACATCAGTTCATCCTCCAGTGCGGCATCCTCGTCATCGGCATTACGGGCATGCTTTTTGTACAACGCACTCATGGCACGGTTGCATTTTCCCATAGGATGCACATGACGCTGCGGTATAGCCAGCACGGCGGTATCATAAATAATGTAAGCCACATTGAGATAGTTGTCGTTCTGCGGTATCACCAACAGAGAGTCAGTCTCGTCGTCGTAGTCATCGCCGTATTTCACAGTGAGATCATAGACGGTGTCTATATCAAGGGGCAGTTCGTCAAGACAGCGGTCGCAAAGGAGCGTCAGCACACCCGACAGATGAAACCTGAGTTCATAGCATTCGGCACGGTGATCCACATCAAGTCTCACCCTGACATCGGCATCGCGCACGTCTTCGTTTTCCATATTTTGGAAAAACTCTTTGCCTAAATGATACTCAAATTCATGTTGTCCAATAGGCAAGCTTTTGAGCATCAGCTTAAATTCTGTAAACTTTCCCATTAGCGTCGGATATACTTCTGTTCAAAAAACTCTGCAAAAATACTTAATAATTGCCATATCACCAAATTTTTTTTATTTTCAACATTTTTCATTATCAAATCCCAACGTATCAACAAAGAAAAAGAGAGCCGTCATCCCGACGCCTCTCTTCATAACCTTTATCTTAATCTAATACTATGAAAAACACACGCCGCAAAGGTAAATAAAAAAATCTATACGAATAATACCCTCCCCCCGTTTTAACATTTATTTAACAATTATATCGCCTCTGTCACCGCCCGTTTCAAGTCTCTTTCAACAAAGAAAAAGAGAGCCGTCATCCCGACGTCTCTCTTCAATAACCTTTATCTTAATCTAATACTATGAAAAACACACACTGCAAAGTTATGTGTTTTTTTTGGATTCCACAAGGCTTATCAGCGCTTTTTTGCCCTTGCCAAGGGGGTTTCAGGCCATTTCAGATGATTTTTTCCTACCATCTCATTTTTTCAGGACAAGCTATACCTTAATTAATAAAAAAGGCGTAAATTTGCACAAAACCTAACCCCACATCCTGCACACTCTTACATGCAAGAAAAAATTATCATTCTCGACTTCGGGTCGCAGACCACCCAGTTAATAGGCCGTCGAGTACGCGAACTCAACACCTATTGTGAAATTCTTCCTTACAATAAATTTCCCCACGACGATCCTTCGGTGATCGGAGTAATCCTGTCAGGAAGCCCATTCTCGGTTTATGACGACAAAGCGTTCAAGACCGACATCGCCGCACTCAGGGGCAAGTTGCCGATTCTCGGCATTTGCTACGGAGCCCAGCTTATGGCCTGGGAAATGGGCGGCAATGTGGAGAGCGCCCCATCACGCGAATACGGCCGCGCACAACTCACTGAAGTGGAGGAAAGCAACCCTCTGTTGCATTCGGTGGCTCCCGGATCGCAAGTGTGGATGAGCCACGGCGACACCATCACTTCCCTTCCAGAGAGCCTGCGCCCGATAGCATCGACAGACCGTGTGCCCGTGGCTGCCTATCAGGCCGTTGACGGAGAGAAACTCTGGGGCGTGCAGTTCCATCCTGAAGTCTACCACAGCGAATGCGGCATGCAGATTCTGCGCAACTTCGTGGTGGATATCTGCGGATCCCGTTGCGACTGGAGCGCAGCATCCTTTATAGAATCCACCGTAAACGACCTGCGACGACAGCTGGGCGACGACAAAGTGGTGCTCGGACTGTCGGGCGGAGTCGACTCATCGGTTGCCGCCGTGCTGCTCAACAAAGCCATCGGATCCAATCTGACCTGCATTTTCGTGGACCATGGAATGCTGCGTAAAAACGAGTTCACAAACGTGATGAACGATTACGAATGTCTCGGACTGAATGTAATCGGCGTGGATGCGTCGGCTAAATTTTTCAAGGAGCTGGCAGGCGTGACCGACCCCGAGCGCAAACGCAAGATCATAGGCAAGGGGTTCATCGACGTGTTTGACGAAGAAGCCCACAAGGTCAAAGACGTCAAATGGCTCGCACAGGGCACCATCTATCCCGACTGCATCGAGTCCCTCTCTATCACCGGCACCACAATCAAGAGCCACCACAACGTAGGCGGACTTCCTGAGAAAATGAATCTGAAACTCTGCGAGCCTTTGCGCCTTCTGTTCAAAGACGAAGTAAGAGCCGTCGGCCGCGAACTCGGCATACCCGAACACCTGATCTCACGCCATCCTTTCCCCGGACCCGGACTGGCAGTGCGCATCCTCGGCGACATCACGCCTGAGAAAGTAGCCGTGCTTCAGGAGGCAGACGACATCTTCATACAGGGTCTGCGCGACTGGGATCTATATAATAAGGTGTGGCAGGCCGGAGCCATACTCCTGCCGGTGCAGAGCGTGGGCGTGATGGGCGACGAGCGCACATATGAACGGGCCGTGGCCCTTCGCGCGGTAACGTCCACCGACGCCATGACTGCCGACTGGGCACATCTGCCCTACGAGTTCATGGCAAAGGTCAGCAACGACATAATCAACAAAGTGCGCGGAGTCAACCGCGTGTGCTACGACATCTCATCAAAACCGCCGGCAACCATCGAGTGGGAATGATCCCAACACAGGCGGCATTCACCCGTAGCCGCCGTACAACCGAATAAGAACAGTCCCGGAAGAGCCTTGAGGTTGCTTCCGGGACTGTTTCATTGACTACAATTATATCATTATAATTTAAATATCGCCTTCCAGTCGTACGACGACGGAGCAAACGTCTGTGAAAACAGCCGTGAACCGCAGCGACACAGATAAGCCGCCAGAATGATCACGAACGTCATGAATATCAGGTTAAGCGGAAAGATCAGACACCCGTTGAACCGGTCCGTGATCAAAGGCAACTGAATCAGATATGACTCCAGACACAGCCCCGCCACACCGCAAATCAGCAGATTGCCCGCACGCGACGAACATATCCGTCCAAGCGCCCGGATATTGCACACTTTATACATGTAGAACACCACACCCGCAAGCGGGACCAACGAAAGCACCTGCCACGGAGCCAGATCATGATTCATGCGTCCGGCAAGCTGGATGCCGTAGAACAGCGCCACGGAAAGCATAAGCATCGCCCCGTCACGCCAGCCGCAGAAGTCGAGACGCCCGCGGACTCCGCCCACATACATGCCGAACATCATAAACGCCGAATATGGCAGCCATCTGTAGAGAGTAGACGTGCCGTACATTCCGGTCTCTCCGGTTTCATACTTGTAGGGAAACCACCAGACATAAACCACCGCCGACATGATCCCGATAGCCGTAATCACAGCCGCAATGCGGTCTGCAAGAAACCGGCGCACGCACCACAGCATTACATAATATATCATTATGGCTATGATAAACTCGCCGCCAAACAGCCTGAGAACCGAGATACGGCCCTCCATGTCGATGGCAGATGCGGCAAGCGCGCAGACAAACACGGAAGGAAAGATCCTGACCACACGGCGTTTGTACCAGTCTCCGAAACCTATCACGGGACTCAAAGCAAGAGTGAACCCTGAAACGAAGAGAAACAGGCAGTCACCTATGGCCCCGCCGGTGGCAAGCGCCCTTATGCTTTCGGGATACAGGATGTCGCAATGGCTGTTGATAATAATGAACACAGCCAGAAACTTCAGGAGATCGATGCTGCTGTCGCGCTGTTGTCCCATAAGTCGTCAACGATCCGAGGAATTGTAGAAATCGAGAATGCGGGCACGCAGCACCAATTCATATTTGGCCTGTATGCGCTCGGATTCCGCACGCACATAGGCATTCTTGGCCGTGTCGAAATCTGTGGCTGTGGCCCGGCCGAGATTATATTTCTCGCGCACGGCAGCAAGAGCCTGCGAAGTGGCCTCGGTGGTGGCTACAGCCGAGCGAAGGCGTTCACGAGCACCCACAGCCTGAAAATAAGCCTGGTTTATCGCCTTGTAAAGTTCATCGACGGAGGATTCGTAAGCCAGTTCGGAATTAAGTTTCTGCACTTTGGCACGCCGAACGGCATTGCGCGTAGACATGGCGTCGAAAATAGGCACCGAAAGACTAAATCCGACATATTTGCCGAAATTTTCCCTCATCTGGGTGCCGAACGGCTGCGACGGAACGCCGGACAGTGTATAGTAGTTGCTGCTAAGCCCTGCATTGAAACTCAGGCGCGGCAACCACCCGCTCTGAGCCACTTTCACTCCACGCTCGGCCACCGAGATCAGACTTCTCTGAGCTAAAACCGAATGATTGAAATCCATGGCCCTTGAAAATACAGCGGCAGGAGCCGGCAACACCGGCTCGGCATCACCGAGCGGCATCACATCGAATCCGTCGATACCGTCGGGCAGGCGAAGCAGCTGAGCCAGATCAAGCAATGCGAGAGTGCGGTCATTGCGGGCCGACGTAAGCTGCATTTCAGCCTGAGCCAACTGCGAACGCGCGTCAAGCATATCGGCTTCCGGTATCTTGCCGGCATCCAGGCGCGACTGCTGACGCTGCAGCTCACCGTAGGCGAGATCGGCCTGACTCTGAGCCACGCTGACCATCTCCGTGCAATAAAGCACCTGCAGATACTGGGCTATCACCCGTAGTGTCACATCATCCTTTGTAGCTTCATGGGCTTCGACCACAGCCGCAAGATTGGCTTTGGCATAGCTGAGCTGCCTTACGTTCTGCAATCCCTGGAAAAGAGGGAGATTGAGTCCGAGATTCCAGCCGAAATTAGATGTGTTGCGGTTGGCATATGTATTTTCCGATGTCAGACCGCGGCCAAAATTCCACGACTGCTGAGCCGATGCACTCACCTGAGGTAGAAAACCGTCCTTGGCTTCAGTGACTGAATTTTCGGCACTCAGGCGGTCCAACGCACGTTGGCGCACGGTTATATTGTGTTCGACAGCGTAGCCGATACACTCGTCGAGAGTCCAGTCACGCGCCGTGGCAACTGCAGGCACAAGCCCGGAAAGAGCCACAAATATAAACAGTTTCTTCATGATCATTCAGCTATGACGTTGCCACGCACAAGCGCAGTGGTATCCACACCCTCTTTCACTTCCACCGTCAAGCCGTCGGACAGACCGGTCACTATGTGACGGCGCTCGAACCGCTGTGATGGCACGGAGTCCTGTAGTACATATACATAGGCTTTGTCGCCCTCAAACTCCAGCACGCCCTCCGGCAGGCTCACCACTCCGTTGACCTCGCTCAGAGTCACAGCGGCATTGGCACTGTAGCCCGACCGTATAGTCTGGTCGGCCGGCACCACCACCGCCGCCTTTATCTCAAAAGTATTGGCCCCGTTCTCACTGACAGCCTTGGGCGATATATATTCTATGGTGGCGTCAAGCTCCACATCGCGCAATGCACCGATGGTTATGGTCACAGGCATGCCGGTGTTCAGCAGTCCGACCTCGGTCTCGTCAACCTTTCCTTTGAATATCAGGTCGTTCATGTCGGCAAGAGACGCTATTGTGGTGCCATCGTTGAATGTATTGGCCTGAATCACCGACGATCCGACCTTGACAGGCACATCAAGCACAAGTCCGGTAATAGTGGCACGCACCAGAGTGTTGCTCTGCTGGGCATTGGTGGAGGACACGCCGTCGCGCACAATCGAGAGAGCGTCCTCCGCGGCAACCTTCTCAAGTTCGGCATTGCGCAGAGACGTCTCAGACTCTTCGTATTCCTCGCGGCTCACATATTTTTTACCATACAGTTCAGCCGTGCGGCTGTGCTTGCTCCGGGCAAGCTCCAGATTCTGAGCGGCCACCTTGACCCTATTCTGCGCGGACGAGAGCTGGCTTTCCTCCGGAATCACCTTGATACGGGCTATGACATCGCCTTCCTTGACATAATCACCGGCTTCCACCATGATCTCGGATATGATTCCCGATATCTGCGGCTTCACCATCACCTCGTCACGCGGTTCTATGGATCCGGTGAGCAGAGTGCTGCGGCTCAGATCGGCCACCGAGGGCCTTACCACCTCATATCTGGTCTCATGACCTTGGGAATTCTTGTACAGATAAATGAACGTCCCGCTAAATATGGCGGCAACGACGGCCCATATCACCCATTTCAATGCTTTCTTCATCATCTCTGTGTTCTTGTGTATTATATTTGTTTCTTTGATATTTATCTGTCGTTTATCGCTTCAATCGGTTTGATTTTCATCGCTTTGATAGCCGGCACAAATCCGGCGGCGGTGCCAAGTATCAAAAATGTGACCACAATGGCCATGGCGTTGGCAAACGTGAGGTCAAATCCCGGTCCTACCGTTCTGGAAGCCACAGCAAGCACCGCCGTGGCAAATGATATGCCGGCCACTCCCGACACAAACGTAAGCGCCACACCCTCCGACAGAATCTGAGTGACAATATCGGCAGGCTTGGCTCCGATGGCACGGCGTATGCCAATCTCGTTGGTACGTTCCTTGACGATCACCCACATGATATTGCCCACACCGATGATTCCGGCCACAAGCGAACTCACGCCGACAAACAGCGCCAGCAGCGTCACTCCGTCAAAAAGGTGATCGACCATGGCGAACTGCTCCGCTATGTCAAAGAAAAACACAGCATTGTGGTCGTCGGGATGGATCGGGTGCCGCGTGCGTAGAATCCTTTCGACTCTCGACTGCAACGAAGTAGGCGACACCTTGTCGCGAAACAGGATCATGAGCCCGCCAATGTTGTCGCCGAGGTTAAAAGAACGCCGCATGGTCGACATAGGCAACAGCACCTGCTCATCGACCTTGGATCCTCTGATCTGCACCTCAGATGTCTGTCCGGCCACACCCACCACACGATAATATATGCCGCCAAGCGACACGTATTTGCCGACAGGAGACTCCGTGCCGTAGATCTTCTCGGAAATCTGTTTGCCAAGCACGCATACCTTGCGCGACGCGGCCTCGTCCGTCTCGTTGATAAAACGTCCGTAGTAGAGATCAGGCAAAAATACATCGAAATATTCAGGCGAGATTCCACGAATGTAGGCTGTTGTCGATTTCAATCCGTCGGTCACATTCACGTCGTTGATCTCCTCACATTCGGCCACAGCCGAGATTTCCGGAATTCCGCGCCTGAGATTCTCTGCGTCATGAGTGGTCATGATCCATGAAGACCCTTTGTTAAATCCCTGATAAGACATCGAACGGCGACCCGGATCGACCATGGCACAGTTTGTGGCGAATCCGTCGAAATTACTTCGTAGTTTACGTTCAAGACCTTTTTCACCACCCAGCAACATGGCCAGCATGGCCGTGCCCCAGAATATGCCGAATGCGGTCAGCATGGTGCGCGTTTTGTTGCGCGAGAGAGTCGCGCCTATCTCGCGCCAGTTCTCTATGTCGAAAAACGTGATTTTCATTCGTCGCGAAGTGCTTCAACCGGTTTAATTTTCAAAGCCTTTAGCGCAGGAAATAACCCTGCTACACATCCAGCCACCACGAGCACCACAGTCACGTTGACGGCCAACGATATGTCAACTCTGGGATTGCTGATAAAATCTTGGCCGTCAAATGCGGCGGCAAGCAGCTCTGTGGCGCCTATGCCCATGAGAATGCCTATGTATCCGAACAGGGCCGTTATGGCCACACTCTCCATGACTATCTGGACAAGCACATTGCGCGGCTTGGCTCCTATGGCCCGGCGCACGCCGATCTCGTGAGTACGCTCACGCACGGACACAAACATGATATTGCTCACACCCACAATGCCGCTGAGCAGTGTGAACAGTCCTATGATCCACATAGTGGCATTCAGTATGCCCATACCTTGCTGCATGGTGATGAAATGGAGAAACCTGTTCCATATCCACACCGCACCTGAATCGTCGGCCTTGAAATGGTGCTGTGCGGCTAAAACGGTACGCACGGATTCCTCCACGGCTTTTCCGTCAGCTTCAGTCTCAACATCACGCATCTCCACTACTATCGAGCCGACATCGTCGGAATTGGCCTGAAACATGACAGCGGTGGTGAACGGGATATAGGTGGTGCGGTCCCATTGCGTTCCATAGACCCCGACAACAGTAAAGGCCAGTCCGAGAGCTTCGACTTTGCGGCCGATCACCTCCTGATTTTTTTTGCCGGGAAAAAGAAGCTCGACATTTTTCTCGCTAAGCACCATCACCTTGCGGCGTTCGGCAAGATCGCTCTGGTTGATAAAACGTCCACTCTCCATCTTATTGCCGGAACGGCGGAGCTGCGACGGATAGACGCCAGAGAAACCCGACGAAATGTAATCTTCGGAAGTGGATATGACACCAGCGCAGTAAATCACGCTCGACACATCGGAAATCTTTGCATTGTGCGAATTCCCGACAGCATCAATGTCGCGCGTCTTCAGATTTATCTGGCGGCCCTGACGGTAGCCGTGCCACGGCTCTGTCGTTTGCCCGCCCCACACCTGCAGCACATTTGAGCCTTGTGAGCCGGCTTTCTCCTCAAAAGAATTGATCACGCCTTTTGTCATGCCCACAAGGACAATAAGCATGAATATACCCCATGCCACCGCCACACCCGTCAGAGAAGTGCGCAACTTATTGTTGCTGATCGTCTGCCATATTTCTCTTGCCAGATCAAACATCACTCGCCTTGTTTTTCGATTTGTCCGTCAACGATACGGATCACACGGTTTGTCTGCTCGCCCACTCCGGGGTCGTGGGTCACGATCACAATGGTCATGCCCTGCTCCGCATTGAGCTGGCGGAATATCTGCATCACCTCTTTGGATGTGTGGCTGTCGAGCGCTCCGGTCGGCTCGTCGGCAAGAATAATGGACGGACGCGTGATAAGGCTGCGGGCTATGGCCACACGCTGTTTCTGTCCGCCCGACAGTTCTGCCGGAAGATGATGGGCGCGGTCTGCCAGACCCAGCCGCTCAAGCTGCTCCATGGCCAGCATACGGCGCTTGCGACGCGACACACCCTGATAAAACAGCGGCAGCGCCACATTGTCCAGAGCGTCCTTGTAACTTATGAGATTAAACGACTGAAACACGAATCCGATCATGCGGTTGCGCAACTCGGCGGCACGGTTCTCCCCCAGATTCCTGATCAGGACACCGTCAAGCAAATATTCACCCGTGTCGTATGTGTCAAGAATCCCGAGAATGTTGAGCAATGTGGATTTTCCGGATCCCGAAGCTCCCATGATGGACACCAGCTCACCGCGGTCAATGTGGAGATTTATATCCTTTAAAACATGGAGAGGTACAGCGCCGGGATATGTCTTGTTGACATTTTTTAGCTTAATCATGCCGCAAAGTTATTTAATTTTCACACACGGAATCAGTTAATTTTACCCAAATATTCTTTATACAGATTACTGAGTTCGTCAGGAGTCATGCCAAACGAACGCATAATGCCGAAAAAATAGCCCATATCATGGTTAAGAAATTCCTGCCTACGCATTTCGGCCACTCTGGCAGCCGCACCTGACCATACGAAATATCCCATGCCGCGTCGGGTGTATATGATGTCACGCTGAGTAAGATATTCATAAGTCCGCGCCACAGTGTTGACATTGACCTGATGATCGGCGGCAAACTCGCGCACCGATGGCACACGTCCGTCGTCGGTATATTTACGCGACACTATATCATCCATCAGCACATCGGCCAACTGCAGGTAAACCGGCTTGTTATCCTGAATAGCCATGATCACATAAACCGTTGAACCACCTGGACCGAGCGGAAGCGAAACCAAGCGGCGACATAGGCCGCAACCGTAACCGACACCATAAAGGCATATAATCCGAATTCAGAGATTTCGTCAAACCATAGAAATGCACTCCATGGGAAAAAGAGCATACATGCAAACATCAGTCCGAACAGCGCCAGAAACGTCTTGAAAAAACTGTGGCGGGGCCACAGCGAACTGCCGAGGGCATAAAGAGACTGATACATCAGCACGCTCATCACCGAAAAACGTCCCAGAAACCAGTCGAAATCATAACTCCAAATAGTCTCGGAATCATGAACCAACGCGCGGACCAGATCTCCGGCCACGCAGGCCAACAAATACATGGGGACAAACATGACGATATACACCGTGAAACGCACCATATATTTCTCCAGCATGGATGCCGGCAGCATCAGGGTGTTGACACGCAATTCTTTGGTACGCAACGAGGAAAACATATAGGATGCCGACAAGCAGGCAAACACCATGAAAAGAGCGGCAAAGAGCGAAAGTTCAATCGCAACGTCAAGAAATCTGCCGATATTGACACATATCAGCATTATCACACCCCACACCACTCCGGTGAAAAACAGCAGAGACTTGCGGTTCTCAACCAGATAACGTTTAAGCAGCGACCAGTAACGCGACGCGCTGAACGTCTGATTCTCAGATATTACATTGATCATGACAGGATTCTTTTAATCGTTTCGGGATTTGATACTGCAAATTCAAACAATGACTCGAGATTGACATCGGTCTCGGTGTCCGGGGAATCATTCACCGACACCACACTGTAGCCGCCGGGCACGGTCTCACAATAGAGCACCGACGCAGACAGCTGCTGCGGAGAGGGCATCAGTTCAAAACGCAGACGATTCTGGATCAGCGATACCGGGGCGTTGATCAACACGTCGCCGCGGCCCATCATCAGCACATGGTCAAGCACCCGATCCAGATCGCGCACCTGATGGGTAGAGATCACCACAGTGCGCTCGTCGCTCATGGCGCTTACCAGAGTGCGCCGGAATTCACTTTTGCCCGGGATGTCAAGGCCATTGGTAGGCTCGTCCATCAACAGCAGCGAAGTGTTGCATGCAAGAGCGAACGCGATAAACACCTTTTTCTTCTGTCCCATGGACAGACGGCCCAGATGTATCTGCGGATCAAGTTTGAACTGCAGCAGATAACGCTCCATTTCCTCCTGGCTGAAACGCGGGTAGAACGGTGAGTTGACCCTGACAAACTCATCAAGCCTGACCGATGGCAGAGAAAACTCCTCCGGCACTAAAAATATATCGACCAACGTGGAAGGCTGACGGCTCCACACAGAAACTCCGTCGAATTCCACAGATCCGAACTGGGGACGCAGAAGGCCGCCCATCAGATACAGCAACGTGCTTTTGCCCGCCCCGTTGCTTCCGAGCAATCCATAAATTCCTCCGGGCTTCAGCTCCATATCCAGTCCGGATATGACCGGACGGACAGCCTTGGGATAGCAATAAGTCAATGAATCGATCCTGAACATTATTGAATTTGTTTATTAGTGTACTATTTCTGTATTACACCGCAAAGATATATGTATTTTTCAGAACCGCAACTCCATTTAACCAATTTTAACATTATTATTTCTTTGGACATCAGGTTCGGCGGGTAGAACTTTTCAATCGGTTATTCAGATCGTCAATTTTAACTTTATATCACAGTTTTTTGTTAATAAGAAAACGTTCAACTATTCCGATTTCATGAATCTGAAAACACTCATACTGACAACACTGCTGACCGCCACCATCCCCGCGGCGGCAGTGCCGCAACAGCGCGTAGGACTTGTGCTGAGCGGCGGCGGAGCAAAAGGCATCGCACATGCGGGAGTCATACAGGCTCTTGAGGAAAACGACATTGCCATAGATTACGTGGCCGGCACTTCGATGGGCGCCATTGTGGGCGGCCTTTACTCCTGCGGATATTCGCCGGAAGAGATGATGGAACTGTTCACCTCCCCCCAGTTCTCGTTTGCCTCCACCGGACAGATCAACCCCGACATGGTCTACTATTTTTCCGCTCCCACACCTTCGCCCGTACTGTTCACGCTATCGCTCGGCAATGACTCGATTGCGCGACAAGTCCCGCAGTCGCTCATCTCACCAGTGCCCATGAACTATGAGTTCATCGAGATATTCGCGCCATCCACCGCACGGTGTGACGGCGACTTCAACAAGCTCATGGTTCCGTTCAGATGCGTGGCGTCCAATGTGGAGGGCCGCCACAAGGAAGTGTTCGCGTCCGGACAGGTAGGCGACGCCATACGCGCGTCTATGACCTTTCCGATAGTGTTCAGCCCAATTGCCATCAACGACACCCTGCTTTACGACGGCGGCATTTACGAGAATTTTCCGGTGGAGACTATGCGCGACGAATTTCATCCCGACGTAATGATAGGCGTGGACGTGCATGCTGCCGACCGCCATCCGACGCCCACCGCACTGAACCAGATCAGCAATATGGTCGAGATGCCGCAGTCCTATGAACTACCGTCCGATGAAGGCATCAAGATAAGGGTGAATCTCGACCGGTTCTCTCTGCTCGATTTTCCAAAGGCAGAAGAGATATATGAGATAGGTTACAGGCGAGGTCTGGAAATGGCCGACAGCATCAAATCCAGAATAAGCGCCCGACGGTCGCAGGAAGCAGTCGCGAACCGCCGCAACGAATTTCGCCGCAGCCTGCCGGAAATGAGATTCGGAAGCGTGACCACTACCGGAGGGACCAAGGCTCAGAATGAATTTGTCGACCGGATGTTCATGGCCCACGGAAAGAAAATATTTAACTCACGTCAGGCCCGCGACGGATTCTACCGGGCCGTGTCGACACGCGCATTCGCCAATCTTTATCCACAGGCCCGCTTCAATCCGGCGACAGGGCTCTTCGACCTGTCGCTGCACGCCTATCCCAAATCACCGTGGAGCGTAGGTCTTGGCGGCTACATCACGTCGTCGACCAACAGCATGCTGTATGCAGCCATCGGCTTCAACTCTTTAGGCAACACCATGGCCGACGCATCGCTCGGCGCGTGGATCGGTCAGAACTATGCCGCGGCCCAACTGCTCGCCACTGTACGTCTCGGCCCACAGTCACACCCGTATTCCGGATCGATACAGGCTGTGGTGTCGCGCAGAAAATTCTTTCAGGACGAACAACTGTTTTTCCGCACCGGATCGCCGGATTTCGTAACGGGGCTGGAAGCGTTTGTCAGAGCATACATCCTCCAGCTTCCAGCCGGCCGCCATGCCGTCACCTCTCTCTCGGCCGGATACGGCTACCTTCATCACCGCTATTACGACTCATCCGGCCTGGAGTATGCCAACAACCATTCCCTCGGCCAGCTGGCGCTGAGATATGACTACACCACCCTCAATGCCGTCAATTATCCGACGTCAGGCCTTGCCATACATGCAGCGGCAATGGGACTATTGGGCCGGACATGGATAAACGCAACACCGGGCCATCACGTAAAATGGCTGCAGATCAGCGGAAACGTGGCCAAATATTTCAATCTGCACAAACATTTCGCTCTTGGACTTACCGGAGAAGCCATGATTTCCACACGCGAGCTTATCCACGAATATTTTGCAGCAATAACATCGGCAGCATCATTCAATCCGACACCGTCATCGGCCAACTCCTTCAATGTCTCTTTCCGCGCCAACTCCTTTATCGCCGCAGGCGTGGCACCGATATGGAAAGCCACATCATCACTGCAGCTACGTGGCAGTTTCAACATATTCACGCCATCGCAGAAGATCGAAAGCGCTCGCGACGGTTCGGCTTCCTACAGCCGCGGCTATCTGAACCATCCGGAGTTTTTCGGCGAAATAGCGGCCGTCTATACCCTGCCGTTCGCATCGCTAAGCGCATACGGAAACTATCGCACTGGCATAGACCATGGATGGAACTGCGGAGTAAGCCTTGGAGTGTTTCTCACAGCACCAAAATTTCTGAAATAAGCCAAACACAAAGAATAGAGAAGGGTCATGCTTGCAACATGACCCTTCTCTATTCTTTGTGTATTCTTTTTATACCCTGTCGGTATTTTCGTCTATGTACGGATTCAGCAGGTGCCAATCAGATATGGCAGGCAACACTCCCATTCTTATGACTTCATCACGCAAACCGCACAGATGGCAGTAGCTCCGTTCAAGTTCCTGATTTTCCTGCGGAGTGCCGTCGACAGGCAAATATGAAATACCGTCTTTGCCGATCGTGGTCTCCATGGCCATCATTATGTGGCTGAAACGCGAATCATTGACATAAACTCCGGCAGGCCAGCGGAAAGGTTTGCCGCCCATGGCCGCAGCCATCATCTCTATCGACAGATAAGCCGGGCTCTGAAACGAAGATCGTCCTCGCAGTTCGATGATATGCCTGCCACCCTGCACCACACGTTCTTTAATCGCAAGCCAGTCAGCGGCAGGAATGGTACCGTCGTCAATCATCTCTTTGAGAGACCGGCCTTTTACGGACGCCGTTGACTCAAACACAGCCATCTGCTCGCCGTGACCGCCGTATGTCCTTGCATTGCGTATGTCGGCAGCAGGAATATGAAGATATGCCGACATTTCAGAAACAAGGCGCGTGCTGTCCAAAGCCGCCAGAGTAGACACCCTTTCAGGCTTCAGGCCCGAATACACCAGAGTGATAAGACCGGTGATATCAGCGGGATTAAACACCACTACCACATGCTTCACATCCGGACAATACTTCTTGATGTCACGGCCGAAACCGGCAGCAATCTCGGCATTGCCCTTGAGCAGATCCTCGCGAGTCATGCCGGCCTTTCTCGCCGCACCGCCGCTGCTCACCACATAACCTGCTCCGGTCAGCGCCTCCTTCACATCGGATGTGTAAGTAAGGTTCACACCCTCAAAGCCGCAGTGACGTAACTCCTCGGCCACACCTTCAAGCGCCGGCTCGTATGGGTCGTACAGGCACACGTTCGGCGTCAGGCGCATCATCAACGCCGTCTGGGCCATATTCGCCCCGATCATACCGGCAGCACCGACAATAGTCAGTTTTTCATCAGTCAGAAAATCCATAGATGTCATAGAAAAATTTTTAGAGTTATATAATCATATTGAAAACAATCGGCCATGCACCAATGTTTCATCTGAAAACGCGAGAAAACGTACTTTACACCCATTCCGCACAGCATGCGCACACAACGTCAGAATGCCGATTCCATGCGGCCCAGCGTCCAATCGGACGCAATTATTTGTGCATGTGGGATTTTATTCGTACCTTTGCGGCTCAAAATATGTATATGACAGCACAATGCGATAACATCGACTTGCTATTCGAAACGAGCTGGGAGGTATGCAACAAGGTGGGCGGCATCTATGCCGTTCTCTCCACCAAAGCCCGCACGCTGCAAGCACTTTACAAAGACCGGGTGATATTTGTCGGCCCTGATGTATGGACCGAAGAGAATCCGTCGCCCTATTTCACCGAAGTACCGTCACTGCTGCGCAAATGGCGCAACAATTCTGGCCTGCCCGAAGGCATGACCGTGAGGGTCGGACGCTGGGACATACCCGGCCGGCCTTTGGCGGTGTTGGTAAGATTTGACACTATGTATGCCGAAAATTCCGCTCTCTATTCCCGGATGTGGGATCTTTACGGTGTAGACTCGCTTCACGCTTACGGAGATTACGGCGAAGCATGCGCATTCAGCCATGCGGCTGCTCTTGTGATTGAAAGCCTGTGTCGCTTCCATGGCACAGACAACAAGCGTATAATAGCACATTTCAACGAATGGACCACAGGCATGGGACTGCTTCACGTCAAAGCGGAACTGCCGGAAGTGGCGACTGTATTCACTACCCATGCCACCAGCATAGGCCGCAGTATATGCGGCAACGGCAAAGAGTTGTATGCCTATTTCCACGGCTACAACGGAGACCAGATGGCGGCAGAACTGAACATGCAGTCAAAGCATTCGCTTGAAAAAACAGCGGCCCACCAGGCCGACTGTTTCACCACAGTGAGTGAAGTCACCGCCCGTGAATGCGAGCAGCTGCTTGACATACGCCCCATTGTGACCCCTAACGGATTTGAAAAAGACTTTGTGCCGACGGCTAAAAACATGCCTGCGGCAAGAGCCGCAGCACGCAAGGCCATGCTTAACGTGGCTTCGTCGCTCATCGGCTCCAAAGTTCCGGACGATTCGTTCCTGATAGCCACATCGGGCCGTTGCGAATACCGCAACAAAGGCATTGACGTGTATCTCGACTCCCTGCGCATGCTCTCGGACTCCTTGAAGGGTACACGCCGCCGCGCGATATGCTTCATCATGGTGCCGGCATGGTCACGCGAAGCCCGCGAAGATCTGAAAGTGGCCCTTCCTTACAAGCGCAAGCAGGGACGTCTGTCAAATCCGGTGATAACGCATATTCTCAACAATCCTGAGTCGGATCCCGTTATAAATTCCATACACCGTCTCGGCTTCCGCAACGAAAACACCGATAACGTGGACGTGATATACGTGCCCTGCTATCTCGACGGTTCGGACGGACTTTTCGACGGACTGACATACTATCAGTTGCTGCCCGGACTTAATGCCACGGTGTTCCCGTCATATTACGAACCCTGGGGCTACACACCGCTTGAATCAGTGGCATTCGGAGTGCCGACAGTCACCACCACTCTCAGCGGCTTCGGACAGTGGGTAGCAGAGACATTCCCGGAAGACACTTTCGCCCATAGCGGCGTGCATGTGATCGAACGAAACGACGGCAACTATGCCGATGTATGCTCAGACATTGCCACCGATCTTCTGGCCATGATCCGCACATTCGGGAGCAAATCCGAATCAGCCATACGCGACGCTGCATCGGCCACAGCAGATATGGCGGCATGGAAACACTTCATATCGTATTATCTCTCCGCGTTCACGCAAGCTCTCAACCATGCGGCAGAACGAAACGACAAAACAAGGAAACAATAACATAAAGTCATAATCTTCTACATTTTATGAAACTGCAAGTAAGCAACACCAATGTCCCCACCTGGCGCGACATTACCGTCAACACTCATCTTCCGGAAAGACTTAAGCCCTTGGAAACCCTGGCCCGCAACCTCTGGTGGGTATGGAACAGCGAGGCAAAGTCCCTGTTCCATGATCTTGATCCCGACATGTGGCGCATTACCGGCGAAAACCCCGTCATGCTGCTCCAGCGTCTCGGCTCCGACCGCCTGGCTCAGATCATAGCTGACGAAGACCTGATGAAACGTCTCGACAGCGCATACGCCAGCTTCCGAGAATATATGGACACTCCCATGCGCTCAGACATTCCCTCCGTGGCATACTTCTCCATGGAATACGGTCTGTGCAACGCTTTGAAAATATATTCCGGCGGTCTTGGCGTACTTGCCGGCGACTATATCAAAGAAGCATCGGACAGCCGGGTGCCCATGACAGCCGTAGGCTTCCTCTATCGCTACGGATATTTCACACAGAGCCTTAGCGTGGACGGACAGCAGATCGCAAACTATGAGCCGCAGAATTTCAACCAGCTCCCCATCGAGCAGGTGACCGACGAAAACGGCGCCCCCATGATCCTTGAGGTGCCCTATCCCGGGCGCGTGATCTACAGCCATATCTGGCGCGTGAATGTGGGCCGCATGAACTTATACCTGATGGACACAGACTTCGACATGAACTCTGAATTCGACCGCTCCATCACCCACCAGCTCTACGGCGGCGACTGGGAAAACCGCATCAAGCAGGAATATCTGCTCGGCATAGGCGGTGTGCTCATGCTCAAGAAACTGGGAATCAAAAGCCAGCTTTATCACTGCAATGAAGGCCACGCCGCGCTGCTCAACCTGCAGCGTCTGGTAGACTACGTGCAGGAAGAACATATAGATTTCAACGTGGCACTGGAACTGGTCCGCGCGTCATCGCTCTACACCGTCCACACCCCCGTACCCGCCGGGCACGACTATTTCGACGAAGGTCTCTTCGGCAAATACATGGGCGAATACCCTGCAAAACTCGGCATCAGCTGGCAGGACCTCATGAACATGGGCCGCGAGAACCCCGACTCTCCCGAACGTTTCTCCATGAGCGTGTTCGCGCTGAACACCTGTCAGGAAGCCAACGGCGTGAGCTGGCTCCACGGCGAAGTGTCGAAACGCATGTTCCAGGGAGTATGGAAGGGCTACGACTGGCGTGAGAGCCACGTGGGCTACGTGACAAACGGCGTGCACATGCCTACATGGGCAGCATCGGAATGGAAAGCATTCTACACCGAGAAGCTCGGCCAGCAGGTATTCGCCAACCAGTCCGACCCGGAAGCGTGGAAAGGCATCTTCTCCGTCGACGACGAAGAGATATGGAATATGCGAGTGACAATGAAAAACAAGTTTGTCAACTTCGTAAAGCGCGAATTCAAGGCCAAATGGCTCGCAAATCAGGGCGATCCCTCCGCCGTGCTCGGCATTCTCGACCGCATCAATCCCAATGCGCTGATCATAGGCTTTGCCCGCCGCTTCGCCACCTATAAGCGCGCCCACCTGCTCTTCACCGATCTGGACCGTCTGGCCAAGATCGTCAACAACGAGCAGTTCCCCGTACAGTTCGTATTCTCCGGCAAAGCTCATCCCGCCGACGGCGCCGGACAGGGCCTGATCAAACGCATCATGGAAATCAGCCGCATGCCACAGTTCCTCGGCAAGATCATATTCCTCGAAGATTACAACATGATCGTGGCCAAGCGTCTGGTTACCGGCGTGGACATCTGGCTGAACACCCCCACCCGTCCTCTTGAAGCCTCCGGCACATCTGGCGAAAAGGCAGAAATGAACGGTGTGCTTAATTTCTCCGTGCTTGACGGATGGTGGTATGAAGGATATAAGTTTGACGAAAATGCCGGCTGGGCACTCACAGAAAAACGCACCTTTGCCGATCAGTCACAGCAGGACAAACTTGATGCCGCCACAATCTACTCGATGCTTGAAAACGAGATCATCCCCTTGTATTTCGCCAAGAATTCCAAGGGCTACTCTCCGAAGTGGGTGCAGTATGTGAAGAATTCCATCGGCCATATAGCGCCCCACTTCACCATGACCCGCATGATCGACGACTATATCGACCGCTTCTATACCAAAGAAGGCAAACGCTCAACAGCCCTTGCTGCCGACAACTTCGCGCTGGCTCATGAGATAGCCGACTGGAAGGCAAAAGTGGCTCAGGCATGGGACGGCATCAAAGTGCTGAACATCGAAGATTCGGAAGGCTCCTCGACCATCACTTCTACCGGCAGCGTGCACCACGCATTGGTAACACTGGACACCAACGGACTCGGCAGCAATATCGGCGTGGAATGCGTGGTATTCAAGGCTGAAGGCGGCGGAGAACAGTTCTGGAGCGCATCAGACATGAAGATCATAAAAGAAGAAGGCTCCGTTCTCACCTATGAGTTGAACCATCAGATGCAGAACCCCGGAGTGTTCCGCTTCGCTTACCGCATATATCCCAAAAACGCAGCCCTGCCCCACCGTCAGGACTTCGCCTGGGTACGCTGGATCTAATTATAAAACAATCTATATATCAGAGAGTGCTGCCCCCGCATGGGGTGTGGCACTCTCTTCATTAAACGACAATATGACATACATGGAACTACCACAGGACCCTATGATGCTTTTAAGCGTCATAAACATGAAACTGCGCGACAATTATTCCTCCCTCTCCCAACTGTGTGACGACATGGACATAGAAGAAGCCGGCCTGAAAGCACGTTTGGCTTCGGCCGGCTTCGAATATTCACCGGAAAACAACCGGTTCTGGTAGTAAAGAAATCAGTTATTGCACTGCGCGTCGATCACCGCAATTGCTGTAAGATTAACGATATCGCGCACAGGAGTGTCCACGTTAACAAAATGCACAGGCTTGTTCAGGCCGATCTGCACCGGGCCTATGGCATCGGCCACACCCATTTCCAACAGCAGACGATAGGCCGAATTGGCAGCCGTAAGATCCGGGAATACCAGAGTATTCACCTCGCGTCCTGCAAGTCGAGAGAAGGGATACGACGAATCGCGAAGTTCACGGTTCAGAGCGTACTGAATCTGCATCTCGCCATCGACGGTCATATCCGGGAAATCATTATGAAGACGCTCTACTACCCGGCTTATCATCTTTCCTTCCGGTTCATGACTTGAACCGAAATTGCTGAAGCTGATCATAGCCATGACAGGATCATGTGCGAAATATTCCACAGAATGTCGGGTCAGACGTGCTATGTCGTATAGACGCTCATCTGTCATCTGCGAGTTTATAGCTGTGTCGGCAAGGAAATATGTGCCGCGTTTGGTGTTCAATATGTGCATGGTGGCAAACGTGCTGTATGGCTCGCGTATGCCGATCACCTCTTTGGCTATCTCACGGTTCGGTATGCCGGACGAGTACGTGCCTGAAATAAAGGCATCGGCATCACCGCTTTCCACCATCATCATGCCGAAGTAATTGCGGTCGAACATCTTTTCAAGCGCCACCGCCTTGGTAATGCCGACCCTGCACCTTTTTGATGCCAACATATCGGCATAGCGCTCCCGACGGGCACTCTCGCGGTCGTGACGGAGATTGACAATCTCGATTCCAGAAATGTCAAGACCAAGACGGTCTGCCCGTTTCTGTATCATCTCCTCATTGCCAAGGAGAATAGGACGGCATATTCCCTCATGCTCGGCATTGCAGGCCGCACGGAGCATGTTGTCGGTATTGCCCTCTCCAAACACTACCCGCTTATGGTTTGACTTCTGTGCTTCCTCAAAAATGCGGCGCACCATTTTATTGTCAAAACCCATGAGACGGCGCAATTTGTCGGCATAGGCATCCCAGTCGGTCACCGGACGGCGGGCCACTCCGCTCTCGGCGGCCGCACGGGCCACAGCCGGAGCGACGGTGGTGAGCAATCTCGGGTCCAGCGGTTTGGGCAGGATATAATCTTTACCGAACGTTATATTGGCCATATTGTAAGCGGCATTAACCACCGACGGCACCGGTTCCTTGGTCAGAGCGGCAATAGCACGTACGGCCGCAAGTTTCATTGGCTCGTTGATTTCAGTAGCGCCGCAGTCGAGCGCGCCGCGGAATATATAAGGAAATCCGAGCACATTGTTGATCTGGTTGGGATAATCGCTTCGTCCCGTGGCAAAGATCAGGTCTGATCGTGAAGCGACAGCTACATCGTAAGCAATCTCCGGATCAGGATTTGCCAGTGCAAACACAATCGGATTAGGAGCCATGGACATAACCATTTCCTGAGTTACCACATCCTTCACGCTCAAACCAAGAAATACGTCAGCACCGACCATGGCGTCAGCCAGAGTATTGATGTCGCGCGAGGTGGCGAACTCAAGTTTCTGAGAAGAAAGCCCGGGGCGGGATGTCTTGATAACACCTTTGGAGTCACACATCACCACATTTTCCGGTCGGACACCCAATGCTATATACAGCCGGGTGCAGCTGACGGCAGCCGCTCCCGCTCCGTTGACCACCAGTTTTATATCTTCGATACGTTTTCCCTGAAGTTCAAGGGCATTAAGAAGTCCCGCACCGGATATTATGGCAGTGCCGTGCTGGTCATCGTGCATCACGGGGATATTGCATTCGGCCTTAAGCCTTGTTTCGATCTCGAAACACTCAGGAGCCTTGATATCCTCAAGATTGATGCCGCCAAACGTAGGCGCGATGGCCTTTACAACCTCTATAAACTTTTCCGGATCTTTCTGATCCACCTCTATGTCAAAGCAATCCAGTCCTGCAAAAATTTTAAACAGCAACGCCTTTCCTTCCATCACGGGCTTTCCGGCTTCGGCTCCTATGTCGCCGAGACCGAGCACCGCCGTACCGTTTGAAATCACGGCAACGAGATTGCCTTTGTTGGTATATTCATACACATCTGACGGATGCGCCTCTATCTCTTTACACGGATAAGCAACTCCCGGAGAGTATGCCAGGGCAAGATCTGTCTGTGAGGAATAAGGTTTGGTAGGCACTACCTCCGTTTTGCCCGGACGCGGACAGCGGTGATAGTCCAGAGCTTCTTCTTTCGTTATTTTCATATCAAAAAATCAAGAATTAAGAGTTAATTGCCAAAAATCAAGAGCCGTTCCCCGATACGATACAGAGACGTTTATTCTAAAATTTTACTTTTCACTCTTAATTTTTAACTTACAAAGTGCCCGTATAGTTCATAGGCGTTATGGCCCTTAGCTCGGCTTTCACGTCATCGCTTACCTCAAGGGTGTCGATAAATTCCGCGATGGATTCGGCCGTAACAGTGGTATTGACGCGTGTCAGGGCCTTAAGGGTCTCATAAGGATTAGGATAGCCCTCACGGCGCAGAATTGTCTGTATGCCTTCTGCCACCACGGCATAATTGTCGGCCAGATCACGGCTCAGGACCTGCTCATTTAGCAGAAGCTTGCCAAGGCCCTTAGCAGTAGAAGCTATCGCGATCAATGTATGCGCCAACGGCACGCCCAGATTGCGCAACACTGTCGAGTCCGTAAGATCACGCTGCAAGCGGCTGACGGGCAGCTTCTGGGCCAGATGCGAGAGCACGGCATTGGCCAGTCCGATGTTGCCTTCGGAATTTTCAAAATCTATTGGATTGACTTTATGCGGCATGGCCGACGACCCCACTTCTCCAGCCTTGATCCGCTGTTTGAAATAGTTCATGGATATATACATCCACATGTCGCGGTCCAAGTCAAGAATAATGGTGTTGACACGGCGTAAGGCATCGCACAAAGCGGCAAGATTATCATAATGTGAAATCTGCGTTGTAGGATATTCGCGTACCAGACCAAGTTTCTGAATCATGAAATTACGGGCAAAAGCATTCCAGTCGATCTGCGGATACGCCACCGTGTGAGCGTTGAAATTGCCGGTCGCTCCACCGAACTTACCGCTTATAGGAGTCTGCTTCAGAATGGTGAGCTGAGTCTGCAGGCGGCTCACATAAACCATTATCTCCTTGCCGAGACGCGTGGGGCTGGCCGGCTGACCGTGGGTGTGGGCAAGCATGGGTATGTCGCGCCACTCGGCGGCAAGGTTCTCCAGCTGCTCCACAAGAGCGTCAATGGCAGGCGCATAAACCTCCACGATGGCATCACACACACTCATCGGCACTGCCGTGTTGTTGATATCCTGACTGGTCAGGCCGAAATGGATGAATTCTTTCCACGGCTCCAGATCAAGCATGGCAAACTTCTCCTTCAGGAAGTATTCCACAGCCTTGACATCGTGGTTTGTGGTGTTTTCGATCTCCTTGATGCGGGCGGCATCGGCCACTGTGAAATTTTCATACACAGCGCGCAACAACGGAAACGCCGACTGAGGCACATCGGCCAACTGCGGCAACTGGAGTTCGCACAACGCTATAAAATATTCCACTTCCACTCGCACGCGGTAGCGAATAAGCGCGTACTCCGAAAAAAATTCGTCCAAACGCTCGCATTTGGAGCGATAGCGCCCGTCAACAGGCGAAATTGCAGTCAGTTGGGTAAGTTCCATGACAAAAAAAATGAGGTTTACAAGATTTGAAGTACAAAGTTACAAAAACTTTTCTTAACTTTGCATCCGTAAATCTGCAAAACCGACGGTTCCGTAGCTCAGCTGGATAGAGCAACAGCCTTCTAAGCTGTGGGTCTTGGGTTCGAATCCCAACGGAATCACCAAAAGCGCGGCCCGCATACAGACCGGCTCTGTAGTTCAACGGATAGAATAGAAGTTTCCTAAACTTTAGATAGGGGTTCGATTCCCCTCGGAGCTACCAGATGATACGCGTTCACCGAGACTTTGACCTGACAAGGTTTACTACATTCGGCGTGCCTGCTCGGTGCGCCGCTTTCGTCGAATGGGATTCCGTCGACGATCTGCGTGATGCAATAGCCGATGACTCGCTGCCACATCCCCTGAAAGCCATAGGCGGCGGCAGCAATCTTCTGTTTGTCGACACATTCAAAGGCTCAATCCTTTTCCGCCGCGGCGAAACCGGAGCCGCACGCACTCTTGACAGTCTGTGTGAAGAAATGTGTACCAAAGGCATATGGGGATTCGAAAATCTCTCAGGCATACCCGGCACCGTCGGCGGAGCCACGGTGCAAAATGCCGGGGCATACGGAGTGGAGATGTGCGACCTTGTGGACAAAGTGACTCTATTTTCCCTTACCGACGGTTCGGTACATGAAATGTCTAACGACGATATGCGTTTCAGCTACCGCCATTCACGTCTTAAAGACCCAGACATGGCCGGAAAATTCGTGATCACAGACGTGTCATTCAATATGCAGGCCCAGAGATCTCCGATTCTTGACCATGGCTCTCTACGCGACAGGATTATGCCGGACGAGGACCTATCGCCACTATCTGTACGCAAAGCAGTAATAGCCATGCGCGACTCCAAACTGCCAGCACCGTCGTCAATCGGAAGCGCCGGATCGTTTTTCCGCAACCCGGAGCTAAGCCCCGAAGACTTCAGAGCCTTTATTTCCGCAAATCCCTCAGCTCCACATTACATCATGCCTGACGGACGCGTGAAAGTGCCGGCAGCATGGCTGATAGACCGTTGCGGTCTCAAAGGTGCCACAACAGGAGGAGCAGCCGTGTGGCACAGTCAGCCGTTAGTACTTGTCAACATATCCGGGGATGCTTCCGCCAACGATGTGGTGAATCTGGAGAAAATGGTTTGCACAGAAGTGAACAAACGATTCGGCATAACCCTTATACCGGAAGTGGAACACATTTATTAATCCCCTCAACAACAAAAAATCCCATCATCTGACTCCATGAGCAAATTCATCATAGAAGGCGGCCATACGCTATCCGGCTCCATCACCCCGATGGGGGCCAAAAACGAAGCATTGCAGGTCATCTGCGCCAGCCTGCTCACCACAGAAGAGGTCACAATAGAAAATGTGCCGGAGATACTTGACGTGCACAACCTCATAGATCTGATACTCCGCATGGGAGTAAAAGTGACACACTGCGGCCATGGTTGCTACAGCTTCCGGGCCGACGAACTCGACCGCGACTATATCAATTCACGCGACTACATCGAACGGTGCTCACGTCTGAGAGGTTCGGTGCTGCTTGTGGGCCCCCTGCTGGCCCGAGAGGGGCGTGCCTATTTCCCAAAACCAGGAGGAGACAAAATCGGCCGCCGCAAAGTCGACACCCACATATACGGAATGATGAAACTGGGTGCCAAGCTCTCATATTGCGAAAAATCCGAAGCATTCATGCTGACCGCTCCTGAAGGAGGACTCACGGCAAGCTCCATGCTCCTCGATGAAGCATCGGTGACCGGCACCGGCAACATCATTATGGCAGCCGCCTATACCCCGGGCGTCACCACCATTTACAATGCAGCCTGCGAGCCATACGTCCAGCAATTGTGCCGGATGCTCCGGGCCATGGGTGTGGGCGTGGAAGGTCTCGGCTCCAACCTGCTCCGCATCACGGGCGTGAAGCATATCGGCGGCACCACCCACCGGATACTTCCCGACATGATCGAGGTGGGCAGCTTTATCGCCATGGCTGCCATGACACGCAGCTCCATAACCATCAAGAACGTAAGCTACGACAATCTCGGCATCATCCCCGAGAGCTTCCGCCGACTCGGCGTGACCATCGAACAGCAGGGAGACGACATATATGTGCCCGCACAGGACACATACGAGATAGAATCGGCCCTCGACGGCTCTATCATGACCATAGCCGACGCTCCATGGCCCGGACTTACCCCGGACCTACTGAGCGTAATGCTCGTTGTGGCCACCCAGTGCCGCGGCAGCGTACTGGTGCATCAGAAAATGTTTGAGAGCCGTCTGTATTTCGTCGACAATCTCATTGAAATGGGCGCGCAGATCATTTTGTGCGATCCGCACCGGGCTGTTGTAATAGGCCACGACCATAAGTTCTTGCTGAAGCCCAACAACATGACTTCGCCCGACATCCGTGCGGGCATAGCCCTGCTCATAGCCGCCCTGAGCGCCAAAGGCACAAGCGTGATCGACAACATCCAGCAGATCGACCGCGGCTATGAAGAGATCGAAAACCGGCTTAAAGGACTCGGCGCACACATCATGCGTCAGGATTGATGGCAAGCAACATTCTGCTCAACCGATATATCTGGCTGCTTGACACCATCAAGCGCTGCCACCGTATATCCCGCCGCGACCTCAGCGAGCGCTGGCAGTCAAGTCCCGTGAGCGACGGGCGTCCATTGGCCCGACGCACATTCTACAACTACCGGTTAGCGATCGAGGAGCTATTCTGCGTGGAAGTGAAATTCGATTCAACCACAAAAGAATATTACATAGAAAGCGACGACTCACACTCCGAAAGCATGACCAACTGGCTGTTGAACTCTGCAGCCATGAGCGGAGTGCTCAGCGACTCGCGTGAGGTGTCGTCGCGCATATTTCTCGAGGAGGTTCCGTCGGCCAGAGAGCATCTGGCCACAATAATAGACGCGATCAAAAACCCTCACGTCCTGAAATTCTCCTACCACCCATATTCACGCACAAACCCCACCCCAGGAGTGCTACTCGAACCATATCTGCTGAAAATATTCCGCCAAAGATGGTATGTGACAGGACGCAATGTAACGGAAAAGAAGATAAAGACGTACGCGCTCGACCGGATCAGCTCAGTGGAAATACTGCCACAGCGGTTTGACTTCCCTGCCGATTTCGACCCGGAAGAATATTTCAGTCACAGTTTCGGCATTGTGGTCGACAACAGTGAACCGCGGCATGTGACGATCAAATCCGACGCCAGACAGGCCAAATATCTTCGTGCGCTACCGCTGCATCCGAGCCAGCAGGAAATGCTTCATGACAATTTCTCCATTTTCCATTATAAAATCCGGATCACGGAGGATTTCATGCAGGAACTGTTGTCATTAGGACCACGAATCACCGTTCTGACCCCACCGGAGCTCCGCGCAATGATGATCAATTCGCTTAGGCAAACGCTCAATCTTTACGATAACAACGCGCCGACAGACAACAAAAAGTAAACAGAAACGGCAACCGCTATTACATAATGTACGGTTGCCGTTTCTGTTGTCTGTGAGCCACAACGGGGGCTCGAACCCCGGACCTTTTCGTTACGAATGAAATGCTCTACCGACTGAGCTATTGTGGCCTCTTTGTGATTTGCGAGTGCAAAGTTACTAAATTTATTTTACATTCTGCCTACTGAATGTAAGTTTTATTTTCGCATCACCAAGTTTCATATCCACCATGGAAGGCAATGACACCATAGGCGTGATCGCGTTGATTTGCGTGGACGAGCCGGAAGTGTAGTTAGAGGATGATTCGGTCTCAAGCGATATAGGCGTGAGCGTGAACACATAGTCCTCCGGTTTCAACTCCTCCTTCTGCAGCAGGTCCACAAGATATGACCTCATATTGGAAAACTCATATACACTGTCAGTAGTGTTATACACTCCATAGAACGACGTGACATCGTCAGGCAGTTTATTCTGTGCAAAAAAGTCGTCTTTCTTGCTACTGAGCACCATCAGAAGATTTTTAGGCATGCCGATACCCTTATCGTTATCGACCTCACGGCCCGGGATTGACATGATAAGGCTGTTGATAACCGAACGGTCGCCCGCTTCATCATGATACGCGCTCAAAATCTCTCCGGCAGGAAAATCAATCTCCACATCACGTCCGGCAGGACTCACGATAAGTTTGTGGCCGTCGGCTACCATCTGCTCCACAGAAGCGTCAAGCGACAGCTGTATATGACTGTTGGCCACCACTTCAGGCGCCGACGCCATATACACCGAAGCATAATTTCTGACAGAATCGACTTCCACGCCCTGAGAGTTAGCTATGCGTTCGGTGCGATGATAGTACATTACCCAACGAGTGTCCGTAATACGGGTTACACGACCTGATCCAAACGACGATTTCACATAAAATCCCTTGAAAAACTCTGATGCGAAACGCTGCGGATCGCTGAACAACGGGGGATCCTGCTTGAATTTACGAAACACGTCATAACCCATCTCACGCGGCAGTGGCACGTAGATATATCTGTAGCCATAGCCCGCGATCGTATCATTTATTCCGATTCCGGACGCCGTATAAGCAGCATTTCCAAGCATGCGCGACGGATCGTAATATCCCTCAGGCGATTCATTGGAATAAATAGGATATGGCAGAGACTTGTCCAACTCATACACCTGTATGCCTAACGGCGCTATGGAGTCTCCAATAAAACCGCCCTTGTCAAAGATGAGCAACAGTTTCACCGAGTCGATATACTGATCGAGATGATTAACATCTATGCCGACGGTGTCTATTGCGTTTGACGGAAACATCTGCGTGACATAGTCACTCGACAAGACACCGTAATTCTTGGCCTTGATGGCTCCGAGCAGCTGCGTGGTAGTGCGTGACTGCACCTTAGTGTTGACCACAGAGCGTCCGTCCAGAGTGAAACTCGAGTCAACGACCACCGCAATCCGGTCGGGCACCAGAGCACCGCCGACAGTGTCGGGCGTATCCTGACACGATTGAAACATGAATCCGGCAGACAATGCCACCGACATGATCATCGGAATAATGCGCTTCATTTTGCTCCTGAAAGGATAGTATCGTAGAAATCCGTATATGCGGCCATGGATTCCACCCCTTCACCGGGATAAGGCAGGAAAGGCTTGCCGCTCTTTATGGCATATTCAATCAGCTCGGGCGAGACATTTTCACGAGCCTGCACAATGGCATCGGCATGGTCAATTGCCAGACGGTTTATAGCGCAGTGGTCAATGTCACCGTTTTTAATTGCCGTGAGATATTTGTCAGGCAGGCCGTCATCCTTCAGTTTTTTCAGCATCTGCGGATCAAACGTGCCGTCAAATGCGTCATCAAAAAGAGAATATATCACTTTTGCCCCGCGGAACGAAGGGTCTTCATTGTATATATGCTTCAGATACAGCGGCGTCAGAGCCGTGACCCAGCCGGAGCAGTGGATCACAACCGGATCCCAGCGAAGCTTCTTGACAGTCTCGGCCACACCGCGCACAAAAAATATGCTGCGCTCGTCATTATCCTCCGGATGACTGACGATTTCCAGTTCACTGGCTGGATGGCGCTGGAAATAATCGTCATTGTCAATAAAATAGACCTGCATTCGTGATGACTGCAGAGTGGCGACCTTGATTATCAACGGGTGGTCCGTATCATCAATGATCAGATTCATGCCCGACAGCCGGATAACTTCGTGCAACTGATTACGACGTTCGTTTATACAACCGTACTTTGGCATGAACATCCTCACCTCAAACCCCTTTTCCTGCACCTTCTGTGGCAAGAGCCGATTTATTTCCGACATAGGAGTCTGCGGCAAATAGGGAGTAATTTCCTGGGAGATGAAGAGAACCTTCTGTGAGCTCATTATTTAGGTATAAGGAGGGTATTATATAAATTGTATTGTGCAAAGATAGCGATTTTTTCCGACACAGCCGCCATATTTTACCTTTTTTAATTCGCAAAACCAATTTAAGGATGAGATTGTTATTAAAGTAACACACATAAAACTTACGTTATTAACTAATACTTTAGCTCTATGAAACAAATTCAAAACTACTGGGGTCAAAGCAAAGCATGGTGGGTCGTGCTGCTTGTAGGCATTCTCATGGTGATTGCCGGATTCGTGTACTGGTTCTTTCCCGTTCAGGGATATGCCGTGGCGTCGACATTGTTCGGCTGGATGCTGATAATGGCCGGCGTCGTGCAGGTGTGCGTGTCGGCCGGAGCCAGGCGTCCCCGCGGATGGGGATGGTGGCTTGCCGGAGGCGTCATCGACATGTTCATCGGATTCATGCTTGTGCGCAGCGTAGTGCTTGCAGAAGCCGTATTCCCCTATTTTATCGCTTTCATCTTCCTGTTCTGGGGCGTGAGCGCTCTCGTCAGCGCCGTTTATCAGCGTCGCCGCCGCTACTGGTGGCTCAACATTGTCAATGGCGTGCTGTTGCTGCTCATCGGTTTCCTGTTTCTTGAAGAAGGCTATCTGGCCAACATGGTCAACGTATCGTTCCTGACATCGCTCGCCTTCATCTACTGGGGCTTCTCGATCGCCATGCTCTCCTACGATATGAAACCCGCCACAACGGAGGAGTGACAGCCACACAACATACATCATGAATACAAACAACGCGCAGTGGTCCAGACAGACCGCTGCGGCGTTGTAAATAGCAATACACATTATTTAACTTGAAAATCGCCAGCAGTTTTGTTGTTATTAGGACAAAAAGACTTACCTTTGTTTCTGACAGTCTACCGCATGATTAAACCTCTCGACACATTCCAGTGTCTAAGCAAAAGAAAGAGACAATTTCAACTTCTATTGATCCGATAATCAACAAACTTCAAATAAAGGGTTACTGACATGAGAACTTATCAAAAGCTGATGATGCTGGCCGCCGCATTACTGACGGCAGGAACCGTCGCGGTCAATGCCCAGGATTTCTACTACGACGACATATACGGTGAAAGTCCAAAGGCCAAGAAAAAAACCGGCAAGGCTACACAGACCGAAGCCACGCCTTCATCATCCACCCGAAATGTGGATGAATACAACCGTCGCGGATCATACAAGCCTGTGGCCGGGACATCCTCAGTAGACTCTCTCGGCGACAATTTCGAATACACCCGCAGAATAGAACGCTTCTATAATCCGGACGTAGTCTCGGATGCCGATGATCCGGAGGTCGCGTATCTATACAATTATTCCAACGACGAATTGGCCGACGCGACCCACAAGTCTCCCGCAACCATCAATATCTATGTGGACAACAGTGACCCCTGGAACAATTTCTGGAGCCCATACTACTATTCATCGGCATGGGCATGGGCAACAACACCCGGATACTACAATCCTTGGTGGCACTATAATTACGCCTGGGGATACGGTCCTTACTGGTCTCTGAACTGGGGCTGGAACCACCATTGGGGATGGGACTGGGGATGGGGACCATCCTGGAGTTGGGGTCCCGGATGGGGACCGTCGTGGGGATGGGCACCTCTGCCCCCTCACCCCGGACACGGGCCGTCGTGGAGCGGCAACAGACCCACATCACCCGGCGCATGGCGTCCGGGCAACCGTAATCCCAATTCAAGCATACGCCCCGGCGGAACCGGCGGATTGCGCGGATCATCATCAGGCCGCGGACAATCGTCAGCATTCAGGCCATCCTCTCCCAACCGCGGCAATCAGTCTCTGACAGGCTCCGGCTCACGGCCTTCGAACGGCAACAGCTCCGGAGTACGCGTCGGATCCACACAGCGCGGGTCAGGAGGAGCCTATAATCCCTCCAACGCCACACGCATCGGCAACCAGCGGTCGTCAGGATCCGGCAACTACAGATCCGGCTACACCACCCCATCGCGCGGCAATTCCGACACAAACCGCTCAGGCTATACACCCTCACGCGGCAGCTCAGGCGGATCCAGATCCGGATATTCACCCACACGCAACTCCGGCGGCTCAAGCTTCTCGCCTTCACGCGGCAACAGCGGCGGCACCCGATCCACTGGCGGTGGAGGAGGTTCTCGCGGCGGCAGGCGCTAACAACGCACTAACACCTCACTCAGCTACAAAACCACCATGACAAAAAAGACAATAATCACATCCGCATTGCTGGCATCCATGCCGGCAATGCTTTTCGGACAAAGCGCGCTCAACGCGTTTCAGCTGTCGCAGAACAATGAACTGCGCGGCACGGCGAGATTCGTGTCAATGGCAGGCGCATTCGGCGCGCTTGGAGGAGATTTGTCAACACTCACCCAGAACCCGGCCGGACTGGGCGTGCACACCGGCAGCGAAGTCGGAGCATCGCTCGACATAGACATGCAGCGCACGACTTTCGACGCAGGATCTCCGTTTACCTCCAAGCAGACACGGACATCATGCAGCAATTTCGGCTATGTCGGCTCGGCCCACACCGGCTCTTCTATCATGCCGTTTTTCTCTTGGGGAGCAAGCTACAACAGGGCTATGTCATTCGAACGCCATTACCGCGGATACATACCCCGGATCAACACCTCCATGACCAACTATATGGCAGCAACGTCACAGGGCTACAGCCCCGGAGAGATGTGGGGCGGACTTGAAGGCGATCCGGACGGAGCCTACGATCCATTTTTCGAATCCGACCTCCCATGGCTGAACCTTCTGGGCTACAACTCCTTTCTATTCAACAGTCAGAGCCCTGACGGACCTTACGAAGGCCTGTTCCAGCCGGGATCGTCGGGCGATGCCTCAACACAGGTGCGACAGAGAGGATACACCGATGAATACTCCATAAATTTCGGCGGCAACTTCGCAAACACAGTTTACTGGGGACTGGGATTCGGCATCATAGACACAAACTTCACGTCAGAGACATATTATGACGAAGAGATCGACAACGCACGTATAGCCGGCTACAGCGCCATAGACTGCAACACGGTCGACGAGCGCAAGAACACCGGCACTGAGACCGGCCATGCCGGATGGGGACTGCAAAATTATCAGAATGTGTCAGGCACCGGATTCAATATGAAATTCGGTCTGATATTCAAGCCAATCCAGCAACTGCGCTTCGGACTGGCCATACATACCCCCACATGGTATCACCTCACCAACACCACAAACGCCTGGGTCGACTACCGGTTTGACGGTCCCGACTACTGGCTTGAAGGCAACGAGAACAACAATCCCTTCGCCACATCGCAACAGGCATCGTGGAACACCAGCATGCGCACACCATGGCGCTTCATGGCATCCGTGGCAGGCGTAGTGGGCGGACGATTCATTCTGTCGGCCGACTATGAATACAACGCATACAAGAGCATGAGCATGAGCTATCCCGACGACGGCTCGTTCAGCAGCATCAACGCGGCGCAGGCCGACAAACAGAACTTTGAAAACGACGTCAAACAATACTATCAGGGGACTTCGACTTTCCGTCTGGGAGCCGAAGTGCGCCTGAACCGCCACTGGAGCGTGCGTGCCGGCTACAGCTACCGCACCGCGCCGGCCACCACCGAATCGCTTAACGGCGAAAACTACATATACACCAGCGGCACACAGCCCATGATCGAATTTCAGAAAAGCGTACAGAACATCACCTGCGGCATAGGCTACAGAGTTGGTGGATTTTATGCCGACGCGGCTTTTGTCCATTCGACACGCCAAAGCTCCTGGCAGGCATTCACCGGTTTTCCAGCATCTCCGGCCTACGGCGATTACGGCATTCCGGCCAACGCCCCTACTCCACCGCGAGCCACCGTCACCGACACCAGAAACAGGCTTGTCCTGTCGATAGGATACAAATTCTAAATCAAGGTCCCGCATTTTATACTATCCCCTAAAAGTTTTTATCTGACTTTTAGGGGCCTTTATTATGTCTCGACGTTGAGGAAAACACCTAAGCATAATGCTTCATGAGAATTCCGTCAATATAATATTACCATAGAGTGCCGACGTCAAAGCCTATCGATGTTGCATTGTGTATCGAGTAGTGACGATGAACATATCCTCTCTGGAATTGTTATATATAAACACGTGATCGTCAATATTGCAACCAACTGAAAAAGTAAATTTTTAACGAAGACTTCCTCATAGGAGTATCTCGCAATGAATTAAGAGCAGATCATTCCAATGGACACAATCGGCTTCACGTTCAGGCCCGGAATCAGATCTTGATTCCGACAGTGCATCTAAAGATGCTGAACATCAGGCCCACTCATGCAATAGAGGTGGGACAGATTGCCGCCACACAAGCGTCTATACATATAACATGTCATTTCCAATTGGAGTGCGATGAGATGAAGTAGCGGACATAATATTCCTGAATATCCCAACCCAACTCCGGCTCTTTCAAATCCCTCATATATATTGAATAATGGGGATATCAAAATATCCCCAGAAGATCGGCCGTTTGTGCATATCACTGAAATGCACAAGATTATAGATACCAATATTAAAAAACAAGACAATATATCATTCTGGTTTGATTATCCGGTTAAAAACACTATTTTTGTCCAGTCATTCACACAAACACCATATCACTTCCATGAAATCACCAAATGTCTTCCCACTTGTATCTGCAATGATGCTATGTGCCGGATCTATTTTTAATGTCCAGGCCGCATCATACACATCAACCGTCGAGCCGACCTCTGGAACAGGAATCATACAGTTCAGCGAACTGGACCTGACTCCCGTCACACATTTCGACGATAACGGAAAGGTCGCAGTGCGTGCAAACCTCACCACCAACACCCAAAGCGATGACCCTATCGTCATCAAAGGCGTATGGTACAAAAGCGGCGTAGGCACACACGCCCCATCCAAAGCCGTGATCAAGCTCAACGGCTCCACAAGATTTTATTCGACACTCGGAGTAGACGATGATGCGGACAACATGGCCGAACACGGGATCGTGGACTACACCGTGACTCTGATCAAAGACAACGGCAACACGCGCGACGTGAAATATTCAGGCACCGTTACCAGACAGGGTAACGACATCGTGACAGTCGACATGAATGTGACAGGCTACGATTACCTTATGCTTGACTACACCACCGGCGATCAACCTTGGGCCGACCACTGCGTATGGGCCGATGCCAGATTCTATTACACTGGCAACAGACCTCAGGTCATTGACGAATCCGACATGTATGCCGACACATCCAACCCCAACATCGTAAACCTCCCTGAATCAGGCGAAAACAGCGAAGAGATCATACCTCTTAGCTCCATGGACCTGACAAAGATAACAAACGGATGGGGCACGGTAAAAGCCAACAAAAGCATCGACAACAATCCTCTGCGCATGAAAGGCATTACATATACCAGCGGTGTGGGCGCACACGCATCTGCCCGCGTCAACGTGAAGCTTAATGGCGCTGTAACCAAATTCCATGCGGTAATAGGCATTGATGACGAAGTAAGAGCCCAAGCATCAAACGATCCCTCACAAGGCGTTTGCAACTATTCCGTAGTCTTGCGCAAACAGAATGGCGAATCAACTGAAGTCGCATCCGGCGAGATAAAATACCTTGACACCAAAGCCGTAACCATCGACATCGACAATCTGAGCGACTACAAATACCTGATTCTCGACTTTCCCGAAGGAGCACAGAACGGCAACGACCACGTGGACATAGCCAACGCCTACTTTGAATATGTCGAACAAAACTCGACACGTCCCGTAATTGTGACTGAAGACGAGATGGTCGGCAACCTGAATTGCGCCACCATTATGTTCTCCCAGCCGGGCGTACGCTATATGCACAAACTCCGTTCCAGCAATCCAGATGCGGTCATCACCGTCAGCGACCTGCCTGCTGGGCTTGTATGGAACGAAAAGCGCTCATTGGTCGAAGGCATCATTGATTCAGAAGGTGAATATTCTTACATGGCACACGTCACATATGATGGCGAAACCGCCGACGAGCCCATCAGTCTGACAGTAAGTTCCAGCCTTCAGCAGCCTGTTCCATTTATGGGATGGCTCAGCTGGAATGTGGTAGAAGGCGACATATCTGAAAATGTGATAGCAACAGTAGCCGATGCTTTTGTATCGCAAGGATTACTGGATGCCGGCTACAATTATCTGGTAATTGATGACCTCTGGCATGCGAACGCCCGTCAGGCAGGAACAAACAAACCTCTTCCAGATCCCGCCAAGTTCCCTAACGGCATCAAAGTCTGCGCAGACTATGTACATAGCAAGAATCTCAAATTCGGCATCTACTCTGACGCCGGAACATCGACTTGTGCCGGAAAATTCGGGTCATACGGATATGAGACTATCGACGCCAACCAATATGCGGAATGGGGAGTAGACCTCCTTAAATATGACTATTGCTTTGCCCCCGGCGACCTGGCGTCATGCAAATCCCGCTATAAAGCCATGGGCGATGCGCTCAAAGCTTCAGGGCGCAATATTCTATTCTATATCTGCGAATGGGGCGTGCGCGAACCGTGGAAATGGGGCACAGAAACCGGCGGCACATGCTGGCGCGCCACATACGACACCCGCGACGGCTGGACCGGAATCAACGGCGGCATCGGCATAGTGCAGAGCGTTGCCGGAATGAAGGATCTTTGGCCTTACAGCGGAGTGAACCGCTTCAATGACGCCGACATGATGTGCGTAGGCATCAACGGCACAGGCAAAAGCTCAAGCGACCTTGTGCTGCGTCCTGCCGGCATGACTAAGACCGAATACCGCACACAGTTCTCGATGTGGTGCATGTGGGCTTCACCTCTGACTCTGTCCTTTGACCTGCGTGAACCGATCAGCGCCGAGGATCTGGCCATCATGACCAATTCCGAACTCATTGCCATCAACCAGGACCGCATGGGACAGGCGGCAGAGTTTGTCAGCGAAGACTCGAACGAAATGCAACTGTATTTCAAAGACCTGGAAAATGGCGATATAGCCGTGGCTGTTCTCAACATGAGTTCGTCCGCCCACCCCTACACCGTTGATTTCAGCAAAATCAGCGCACTTGAACCAGACACGGAGTACAACGTTCGCGATCTGGTCAACCACGCCGACATGCCAATAGCATCCAACAGTCTCACATTCAACAGTGTAGCCTCTCACGAGACCAAGGTTGTACGTCTCAGCAGGAAAGACCGTACCGGACTGCCGACATCGCTGACAGAAGCTCTGGACAACATGACCGCCATATTTGACGGCAACGGCCTGACAGTATGTCTGCCTGGCACTGACGGAGCGACAAAGCGCCTGCTCGTTTCCGATCCGGAAGGCCGCATCCATGCCGCAGCCGAAGGCCCAGAAGCATGCTTCGAGATTCCCTTCTCCGGCAAAAAAGGAGCATATATCATCAATGTGGTCTGCGCCGGCAGGCATCATTCGACCAAACTGGTCATCTGACCTAACACAATAATGATCCGAACCATTCAGGCGGGGGCATCGCCATCACAGGCGTGTCCTCGCCCGTCTCTTTCGCACCAAAGTGTCATAGAGACGCTTACCGTACACGGATAACACTTTTTTTATGCAAGCATAGAGCTATTTCAAAGAATTCTGTGTAAATTTGTGGACTTAAACTCCGAGTAGACCTCTGTATCCTATGGGAAAAATCATAGCAATCGCCAACCAGAAAGGCGGAGTAGGCAAGACCACAACCACTATAAACCTTGCAGCATCGCTTGCCACAGAAGGGAAAAAGGTGCTCATAGTCGATGCCGACCCGCAAGCCAACGCCACTTCCGGCTATGGCATAGATCCGCGGACCATGACATCGTCCATATATGAATGTCTGGTTGACGGATACCCTGTGGCCGGCTCGCAGGTGCCCACATGTATCCAGGGACTCGACCTTCTCGGATCGCGCATAGACCTTGCCGGAGCCGAACTGGAATTAGTGGGCAAGCCTGACCGTGAATCCGTGATGAAACGCGCGCTCACGGCAGTGTCGTCCGACTACGATTTCATCCTCATCGACTGCTCGCCTTCACTCGGACTGATTACCGTCAACGCACTTACGGCGGCCGATTCCGTCATAATTCCCGTGCAGGCGGAATATTTCGCGCTCGAAGGAATCAGCAAACTGCTCAACACCATACGCATAATCAAGTCAAAGCTCAATCCGGCACTTGAGATAGAAGGATTTCTGCTCACCATGTATGATGCACGCCTGCGTCTGGCCAACCAGATATACGAGGAGCTAAAAGGACATTTCGGCGACATGGTTTTCGACTCCGTGATCCCGCGCAACATCCGCCTGAGCGAGGCTCCAAGCCACGGACTTCCGGCCATACTTTACGATCCGGCGTCACGCGGAGCCACAAGCCACCAGCAGCTCGCTCGCGAAATCATCAAGAAACATAAATAATCCCTCCTCTACCCAAATGGCAATCAAACGCAACGCACTCGGCCGAGGACTCGATTCGCTAATATCAATGGACGACGTTCCCGCAAGCGGATCAACGGCCATTAACGACATACCGCTGGAACTGATAACCCCCAATCCCGACCAGCCGCGCACGCATTTCGACAATGACGCTCTGGAAGAACTTGCATCATCCATACGCGAACTCGGCATAATCCAACCGCTGTCGCTGCGCAAGACCGGACCGTCATCCTATCAGATCATAGCCGGTGAACGACGCTTCCGTGCAGCCAAGATGGCCGGACTGGTATCCGTGCCGGCATATATACGCACGGCCAACGAAGCCGAGCTGACCGAGATGGCCCTTATCGAGAACATTCAGCGTGAAGACCTGAATGCAATCGAAATAGCCCTTACCTTCCGCAAACTCATCGAACAGTATTCATTGACTCAGGAGCGCCTGAGCGAACGCATAGGCAAAAAGCGCGCCACCATCGCCAATTTCCTCCGGCTGCTGAAACTTCCTGCTGAAGTGCAGCTCGGCCTGCGCGACAAACGGCTGGACATGGGGCATGCCCGCGCCCTGCTCACTCTGGATCAACCGCAGCTGCAGCTCAAACTCTATGGCGAGATCATCGAGCAAGGCCTGTCGGTACGAAAAGTAGAGGAACTTGCAAAAATTTATCGAGAAAAAGGCTGTGCGGCAGATGACGAAACCAATCATAAGCCGACACGTCCACAGCAGAATCGAGCCACTGAGTTCGATGCGCTTAAAAACCATCTTTCGGCCGCATTCCGCACCCGTGTCCAATTCAGCTGCGACAAAGAAGGACGCGGAAAAATCACATTCCCGTTTCGCAACGAGGAGGAACTCGAGAAACTTATAGCCCTGTTCGACACAATAAAGACAAAAGCCTGAGCAAACAAAAGTAAATGAATCTGACGCTACGCCTGCTGTCTGTAACGATCGCGTTTGTCGCCGCAACTTTTGCCGGTGTCACGGCGTGCGCACAGAACATCGGACCGGAAACGGTGACCGACAGTGTGGCCCTGACCCCATCCGGCCGGCTTTTGACAGTGTCATCAGACACAATCCCGTCGCATCTCATACGCGGAGAAGTGATCCTTTCACCCGAAGACACAAATATCGGCGAACTCTGCGCCGACACCCTCCGTCTGCCGGACGGAGTCAGACTGAGAGTATTCAACCCCGATCCCACACGGGCCGTGTGGCTATCCGCCCTCTGCCCGGGACTCGGACAACTGTATAACAGACGCTACTGGAAACTGCCCATAGTCGTAGGCGCATACATGGGACTCGCCTATGCCACGTCGTGGAACAACGGCATGCTCACCGACTACACCAACGCCTACCGCGACCTCATGGACAATGACCCGAACACGAAAAGCTACATGAACTTCTTCGCGCCTAACGTCAAAGAAGAGAGCCTTAACAAAACATGGCTTGAAAATGTGTTCCGCTCACGCAGAAACTATTTCCGGCGCAACCGTGATCTCTGCATCATATCCATGGTCGGAGTCTATCTGCTTACCATGGTCGACGCATATGTTGACGCATCGCTGGCACATTTCGACATATCGCCCGACATATCGCTGGACTGGTCGCCGGCTGTAATCCAGGAAAACCGCGGCGCCTTACCGGGGGTTGGTGTGCAATGGGCTTTCACATTCTAAACTTCAGACATATCCGAAAACAATGCTTCATATCAGATCAATTATATTATCATCCATAACACTGCTGGCGGCAATGTTGCCCGTCAGAACAGACGCTGCGGCCAGCATACTGGATCTGCGTCACGAGATCACCGACACAGCTATCGTGTTTCCTGAAAGCATGCATACAGACGTGCACATGATGCGTAAAAACTGGTATCTGCGCAACTACACGGCATTGGACACCGTAGTGTCTGATCCCGTGCCAGCCACAGACCAGGTGGTCACAGCCCGTCTGGCAGCCATGCCCACCACCATCGAGATGCCGTTCAATCAGGTGGTACGCTCTCACATAGACCTATATGTGGACCGCCGGCGATCGCTTGTAGAGACCATGCTCGGCATGAGCCTGTACTACATGCCTATTTTTGAAGAAGCGCTCGAACGCGAAGGCCTGCCGCTTGAACTGAAATATCTGCCAGTGATAGAATCGGCATTGAATCCCGATGCCGTAAGCCGAGCTGGAGCAACCGGCCTATGGCAGTTCATGCTTGCCACAGCACGCGGTCTCGGCATGGAAATAAACACTCTGGTCGACGAACGCCGCGACCCGATAGTATCATCGGCCATGGCGGCCAAATATCTGAAGCAGCTTCATGGCATATACGGAGACTGGGGGCTGGCGATCGCATCCTATAACTGCGGGCCAGGCAACGTAAACAAAGCCCTGCTCCGCGCAGGAGCGTCGGCCGACAACCCCAAGGACTACTGGGACATCTATTACTACCTGCCGCAGGAGACCCGCGGATACGTACCCGCTTTTATCGCCGCAAACTATGCGATGACTTATTATGCCGACCACGGCATAAGCCCTACTCTGGCCAAACGCCCCATAATCACCGACACGGTCCACGTCAACTCACGCATAGAGTTCAGCCACATATCCAAAGTGCTGAATCTGCCAGAAGACGAGCTGCGACTACTCAATCCACAATACCGCAAAGGAATCATACCCGGCGATGTGAAGCCATACACACTCCGGCTTCCGTCGAAACTCATCTATGCGTATCTGATGAGCGAGGACAGCATCAAGTCTCTTGCTGCGGCATGTCCGTCGCGACGGGCCGTAGTCAACATTCCGGCTCCGGCAGCGGGCACAGCCACCAAATGGCACAAAGTCCGCCGCGGAGAGACCATGGGCAAAATAGCGTCCAGATACGGGGTTACAGTCGCCGACATAAAAAGATGGAACAATCTGAATTCCACTAAACTGCGACGTGGCCAGCGCATTAAAGTCCAGGTAGCCGCACCCGCGCCGTCACCAGTGGAAACACCGTCGTCGCCCAATGTGCCGTCTGTGTCTCCGACTCACTCTCCGGCGGCTAATGCAGATTCTTCTCACCAAGACCCGGACTCACTGCTGTTCCGGCAACTTCCGGTCAATGACGGACAACAGTGCGATTCCTCCGCAAACTCACAACCTGAAATGGAAAAAGCGCCTGTCACTGCTCCACCGGCCACCAAGCAGAGGACTAAAACTGCAACGCCAAAAACCTCAGTACACCGCGTCAAACAAGGAGACACTCTATGGAAAATAGCCAAGCAGCACAACACCACAGTGGCAAAACTGCAAAAGCTCAACGGCCTTGACTCATCGTCAAAACTATCCATAGGACAGCGACTGAAAATTCCGGCCAAATAATAATACTCAATACACCAATATTCAACTTCTTTATTTATGAAAAAATTATTGACACGCGCAATTGCGGCAATCATGATCGCCGCTGCGGCCACTGTCCCGGCATCAGCCTCTTCAGTCTTCAAATTCGGTCCGAAAGTCGGCATGGCAATCAACAAATTCTCCATGAATCAGGATGCTTTTGCGTCTGACAACCGTGCAGGTTTCACCGGAGGTGTGATGATCGAACTTAATGTGCCCGTCATAAATATAGGTGTGGATCTCTCCGCCATGTATGTGCGCCGTTCTGCCAAAATATTCAACGAAGCTGCTGAGATGACCACTCTCAACACCAATTTTATCGACGTACCTCTGCACCTGAAATGGAAAATCGGCCTGCCTGTAGCCGGCAAATTCCTGTCACCGTTCATTTTCACCGGCCCTGACTTTGCGTTCAATTGCAGCAAAGAGATCATCAATGACTACAAAAACCGTAATTTCGACGTGATCTGGGACTTTGGCGTCGGTCTGGAATTTTTCAGCCATCTGCAGATAGCCGCATCCTACGGACTCGGTGTGACCAAAGCCGTAAAATACGTATCGCCGGTCAACGGCTCCGGGGTCTCAGGACGCAACAACTGCTGGACCGTCACCGCAGCCTATCTCTTCTAAACGACTCCCAATCCTTATCGACGGTTCCGACACACAAACAGCCGGAACCGTTTTCAAAAAAACTCAATATCAGCCATGAAAACCGTTACAACCTTAATCCTTGCTGCCGCCGCACTCATTCCTTCGCCGGCAGCCAACGCATCCTCTGAACGCGAGCAATGTCTTGATTTTCTCTACAAATACCTGCCGCTGCCCGATAGCGTCGACAACTCCCGCGAATTCATGATCGCCAACATCGACTGCGCGCTCCGGGCCAAGGAAGAAATGCCCTGGGGCAAATATGTTCCAGCCCGCGAATGGCGTCATTTTGTCCTGCCCATGAGGGTAAACAACGAATGGCTCGATTCCTGCCGTGCCATATTCTACGACGAGCTGAAACCACGCGTAGAAAATCTGTCGATGACCGATGCCATCCTCGAAGTGAACCACTGGTGTCACGAAAAAGCGACCTACCAGCCGTCGGACGCACGCACACACTCGCCGCTTATGACGGTCTACACTCATCTCGGACGCTGCGGAGAAGAATCCACATTTACCGTGGCGGCACTGCGCTCCGTCGGCATACCGGCCCGTCAGGTCTACACTCCCCGCTGGGCACATACCGACGACAATCATGCGTGGGTAGAAGCCTGGGCCGACGGCAAATGGTGGTTCCTCGGAGCCTGCGAACCCGAGCCGGTGCTGAATCTCGGCTGGTTTAATTCGGCCGCTGCAAGAGGTGTGCTCATGAACACCCGTGTGATCGGATCGGATTACGACGGTCCGGAAGAAGTGTTGGTGACCGCACCACAGTATATTGACATCAACGTGACAGAAAACTACGCTCCTGTCGACACACTTCATGTCAGTGTGCTCAACCCGGACGGCACTCCGGCCAGTGGCGCACGTGTGACATTCCGACTGTACAACTATGGCGAATTCTTCCCGATAGCGACTAAAAAAACTAACGACCAAGGCCATGCAAGTCTCACTGCCGGACTCGGCGATCTGCTTGTGTGGGCCGCCGACTCTCTGGGGCGCAACGCGTTTCAAAAGGGCCATCCCGGATCGTCTGTCACATTGACGTTAAGCCCGTCGTCCACAGGCTGCGACATCGACATGATACCGCCGGTGACCGGTGGCACGACACCGCCTGTCACCCCCGCACAAGCTGCAGAAAACGAGCTCCGCAAAGCCAAGGAAGACTCCATACGCACGTCTGTGCCATTCCGTCATCATCCGATCGACGACTTTTTAGCAGAAGTACCGGCGGCCGACCGCGACCGCGCACAGGCGCTCATTGACGCTCTCAGCGACAAAGACCGCAGAGACGTGAGAATCGAGGTGCTCAGAGACCATTTCACGGCACCCGTCACCGACTCTCCTCTCTATGCAGAGTACGTGCTCAATCCGCGTGTGGCCAACGAGGAACTGTCGACCTACCGCCGTTTCCTCACATCCGTTCTTTGCTCGTCTGACTCCGCCGACATCTTCCGCAACAACCCTGCACTCTGGGTGGACTGGGTGTCGCGCAACATCGACGGCACAATGACATGGTATCCCTCGTCGCTCACCCTTCATCCTGCATCAGTATGGCGCATGCGCCGCGGCAACGCCCGCTCACGCGACATATTCTTCGTTGCCGGCGCCCGCTCGCTGGGCATACCCGCACGTATCGACCCGGTAACAGGAAAAACACAATGGGCCGACACCGAATCCCGCTGGCATGATGCCGTATTCTCCCGGACAACCGCCGACAGCACCACCCCCACTGCCAGTCAAGGAAAATTGAAACTGACATATGAAAAGACCGGTAGCATCGACGATCCCAAATATTACGTCAATTTCACTCTGTCGCGAATCGGAGCCGACGGCGAACCGCATCTGCTTGAATATCCCGAAAACGCGACATGGAGTCAGCTGTTTGCCAACGGCTGCGACCTCGACGCCGGCAACTACATGCTGGTGACCGGACAACGTATGGCTTCAGGCACCGTACTTGCACACACCGACTTTTTCTCTGTAAAACCCGCCGCGCTCACTTCTGTGCCGATGCACATACGTCAGGATCCGTCATCCGTGCAGGTGATCGGATCATTCAATGCCGAAAACCTCTATCTACCCGCCGACGGCTCAGGAGCACGCTCTCTGTTATCCACCGCAGGCAGAGGATACTACGTGGTCGGTCTGATTGCCCCCAACCACGAGCCATCGGCCCATGCCCTGAATGACCTGATCGCCGAAGCCCCGGGGCTTGAGAAATGGGGCCGCAGCATAATCCTGCTCTTTGACTCTCAGGAAAAACTTGGACGCTTCGATGCCAAACGCTTCAATGGACTTCCTGCCACAGTGACTTTTGGAACAGACATCGACAACAACATTGCCGCAGAACTTACCTCGGCCATGAAACTGGCCGAAGGCGACAGACCTGTCTTTGCCGTGGTGGACTCATTCAACCGCGTGCTCTATGTGGTCCAGGGCTATACCATAGGACTCGGACGGCAGCTGTTGAACATTATCGAAAAACTCGACTGAACCACAATTTGTTAAAATTATTTCTCCACGAATTTGTTGCGAGATTGACGATAATTGCTTAACTTTGCGCCGCCATTACAAATAGGCCGCATTACCGGCGGCGTTATTAACCCTGTTTTGAAATATAACGTAACATACTGACAAATATGAAGAAAGACATCCATCCCGCCGACTATCGCGAGGTTGCATTCAAGGACATGTCAAACGACGAAGTGTTCATCACCCGCTCGACTGTAGCCGCCCGTGAAACCATCGAAATCGATGGCGTGACCTATCCTCTGGTGAAACTGGAAATCACCAGTTCTTCTCACCCCTTCTTCACCGGCAAGCAGAAACTCGTCGACACCGCAGGCCGCGTGGACAAGTTCATGAGCCGTTACGGCAACCGCACCAAAAAGAACTGATTTTTCACACTTGCGAAAAAACATATAACGGCGGGAGCACACTTCATCGTGGCGCTCTCGCTGTTGTATTTACCCTATAAGCACTCTCTTCCAGACAATAGACCTCATGCGTGAACGACTCTTCAGATTCAAGCAATTCAGCGTAAGCCATGAAGCCGCAGCCATGAAAGTTGGCACGGACGGTGTAACCCTCGGAGCATGGGCCACCGTAGATCCCGGCAACAAAGTTCTTGACGCAGGAGCAGGCTGCGGTCTGATCGGACTGATGGCCGCTCAGCGTGGTGCCGGGCAGGTTCTGCTGCTTGAGATTGACGGTCCCGCAGCAGAAGAAGCCGCGGCCAACGCTCTTGCATCACCATGGGCAGCTCGAATAAAAACTGTCAATGGTGATTTTCTCTCATTTCGCAACGGAACCTTTGACCGCATAGTCTGCAATCCCCCCTTTTTCACCACAGGCGAGTCTGCGCCGGATCCGGCCCGCGCCACTGCCAGACATGAAGGAACGCTGACTCTCGAGGCTCTCATGGACCACTCACACCGTTTGCTTGCACCACACGGAAGCCTGTCCATCATCATTCCAGCCGGCAGCGAGCAAAGAGCACGCTTTGCAGCACGCATAGCCCGACTACATTGCCGCCGCCGCACACAACTTCTTACAAAAGCGGGAGCGCCGCCACGCCGAGTACTCATGGAATTCTCAATGGATGAGTGCCATGAAGAATCCTCTGTCATAGCCCTCGACTCGCCCGAATATAAATCTCTGACATCACCGTTTTACCTTTAAAATCCAACCACATCGAATGATCTCTTTCGGAAAACGAATGTTGCTGTTTCTCATGCTATTCGTGCTCGGCTCAACCTTGGCCGGAGCACTCGCATATATCATCGGGAATGTCAGCTCAGACGCCATTGCCGCAGTGCGCATATCCGCCATTTCTCAGGATCTTTTTGCCTTTGTCCTACCGGCAGCCGTAGTGGCGGTCCTTTCCAGCCGGTTACCGGCCGGTTTTCTAAAGATCAGACATGCTCCGTGCGGCATAGGCACCGTTATAGCCGTCTGTACCCTGATATGCTCCATTCCGCTGATAAACTCGATCGTAATGTGGAATGAAAGCATCACTCTGCCGGAATCCATCCATCAATACTTTGCCGCGATGGAACACAATGCCGGCCACGCAACCGCCATGATGCTCGGCGGCGATTCCGTGGCCGATCTGATAATAGGAATATTGATCGTGGGTATAATGGCAGGAATATCCGAAGAGCTGTTTTTCCGAGGAGCGATGCAGGGACTGTTCATGTCACGGCCCATGAACCCGCATGCGGCGATATGGATCACAGCCATTATCTTCAGCGCATTCCACATGCAGTTTTTCGGATTCGTGCCCCGGTTGCTGTTAGGAGCATTCTTCGGCTATACCGTATATTGGACAGGATCACTCTGGACCGCCATAATAGCCCATGTGGCCAACAACTCCATGATTGTAGCGGCACAATGGCTCACCACACGCCATATCATCCCGACCGACATCAATTCCTTCGGCACTGATTCGCCGCTCTATATATCGGTCAGTCTTGCCATGACCGGCGCCGGAATATGGTTGCTCTGGAAATCACGCCGACAGCAAAGCAGTATGTAGACTTTATTTAACCGAATCTGCAAAAATAATTTGCACATATCGGGAGTATAGCATATCTTTACGCTAACAAAACTGTTAAATAAATTTGTTTATGAAAGAAAACGACACTGAGGAGCGTATTCTGAAAGCTGCGGAAACCGAATTTTTCACGAAAGGATTCGACGGCGCCCGCACTACCTCGATAGCCGAGCGCGCCGGAGTGACACACGCCATGCTCCATTATTATTTCCGGAGCAAGGCGCTGCTTTTCGAACGTGTAGTAAATGACAAAACCAACGCCATACGTAACATCATATTCAACGTGTTGTCCGACGACAACACCCCGCTTTTAGAACGGATAAGGAGGGGGGTGGAACGACACTTCGACATTATTGCGGAAAATCCCATGCTGCCGTTGTTTCTGCTAAACGAAGTAGCGGCTCATCCAGACCGTAGTCTGCTGTTGAAACAGTCGTTTGGCTCCACAGCTGAAGAAATAGCATCAGGGCTGCAGACTCAGATAGACATGATGGCCGACAATGGGCAGATTTCCAGAATCGACGCGCGCATGCTCATACTCGACATCGTATCGCTCAACGTATTCGCGTTTATCAGTCTCCGAATGGTCAACACCGTCATGCCTAAACTGACATCCGATATCAAGGCATATCTGGAAATGCGAAAAAAAGAGAATGTAGAAATCATTATGCGACGACTGAAACCCTGACCCCATTATCATGAGACTCGCTGTATATATGCTCATGGCACTGTCGCCATTAATGCTTAGCTCACAGCTCACCCTTGACCGGTGCGTGGAGCTGGCGCGTGAGAACTACCCTCTTGTCAGACAATATGAACTGATCCGCCGAACGGAAAACGCCACCCTGTCCGACATAGGCAAGTCATGGCTTCCCCGGATAGGGGCATACGCACAGGCCACCGTACAGAACGACGTGCCGGAATTTCCATCCGGAATATTCCCGCCGGCGCTTGCTTCAGCAGGATTCGACATGCCCGGCATGCGCAAAGACCAGTATAAAGTAGGCATCGACCTGAACCAGACTATATGGGACGGAGGCAAATCGGCGGCCGACCGCACCGTGGCAAGACATGAAGCCAGACGCGATGAAATGTCAAACGATGTGGAACTATACGCTTTGGAAGAAAGAATCGAGATTCTCTTTTTCGGGATACTCCTCACCGAATCCCAGATCCGGCAAAATGCGCTCACAGAGACATTGCTCCGCAGCAACGCCGACAAGTTGCAATCCATGCTCCGCAACGGCACTGCCATGCAAAGCGACGTAGACGCCATCGAAGCCGAGCTGCTGACTGTGAGACAACGCACCATAAGCCTGCAATCGTCGGCCGGAGCATACCGCCGTATGCTCGGCATGTTTATTGGCGAGCAGGTGGATTCCCTGATTCTGCCCGGCACTGAAATGCCGCGTATCACCGATGGCTCCGACAGGCCTGAGCTGCGGCTGTTTGCCGCCGAACAGGCCACGGTCGAAGCACGAAAAAAACTGATACGCTCTTCTCTGATGCCACGCATCGGATTGTTCGCTCAGGCCTTCTACGGCTACCCCGGATTCGACTATTTCCGCAGCATGACTTCACGCGACTGGAGTTTCAACGCCATGGCCGGAATAAAACTGTCGTGGAACATCGACTCATTCTATTCACGCAAAAACTCATTGGCACAGCTGGACAATGCCGAAAGCCGGATCAATGTGGCCAAAGATCTCTTCCTGTTCAACAACCGTCTTAACGCCATAGAGCAGGATGAGGAAATACAACGTCTCCTTAAAACCATGGAGGATGACGAACGTATCGTAAGGCTCCGCACCTCCGTGCGCCAGGCCGCCGAATCCCGTCTGACCAACGGAGTGATCGACACCACCGGGCTCCTGTCAAAGATAACCGACGAAGCCAACGCGTCGGCCAATGCCGAATATCATCGCATACAACTCGTGAAAGCCATCTACAGACTCCGCCACACAATCAACAAATAAACCCAGATGAAACAGATCATCCCATCAATCCTCACTGGCCTGCTCGCCCTGAGTTCGTGCAACTCCGGTCAGGACTACGACGCAACAGGTATTTTTGAATCCACCACCGTCACAGTCTCGGCCGAAACGTCAGGCAAGATACTCTCGCTGAATCTGACCGAAGGCGACACCATAGAAGCAGGAATCATGGCCGGAGCCATCGACACCACATTGCTCGTGCTCCAGCGCAAACAGCTCGCCGGCCAGATTGCGGCACTCGAAAGCTCACGCCCCGACATCAGCCGCCAGATAGAAAGCCTGCGGCAGCAGATAGCACAGCAGGAAAACGAGTGCCGCCGCATCGCCAATCTGCTTGACGACGGCGCAGCGACTCAAAAACAGGCCGATGACGCCGAAGCCGGATTGCGCATACTCCAAGGACAGCTTGCGGCATCCATATCGTCACTTTCAAAAAATTCAGCGTCGATAACCGATAATTCCATAGCCATGAGCCATCAGATGGCACAGATCGACGAACAGATATCACGGTGCCGCATATCGTCACCGATCACCGGCACCGTGATTGCAAAATATGCCGAGCCGGGAGAATTCGCCGCCACAGGGCGCCCGCTGTTCAAAGTCGCAGACATGGACAATGTGTATCTGCGCGCCTATTTCACTTCCACCCAACTCGCCGACATACACACAGGCCAGAAAGTGACCGTCATAGCAGACTACGGAGCAGACCGTCAGTTTGAATATCCCGGCACAATTATCTGGATAGCCGACGAAAGTGAATTCACGCCCAAATCCGTTCAGACCCGAGACACTCGCGCCGATCTGGTCTATGCGGTGAAAATAGCCGTGAAAAACGACGGACACATCAAATTAGGCATGTATGGCGAAGTAAGACTATGAACGCCATAGAGATCAGAAACATAAGCAAATCCTACGGATCTGTCACCGCTCTCGACGACATCTCGCTCTTGGTGGGCCGCGGCGAACTGTTCGGGCTGATAGGTCCTGACGGCGCAGGAAAAACGACCATGTTCCGTATCCTCGCCACATTGCTAGATCCGGATCAAGGCAATGCCACCGTAGCCGGACTCGACATTGGCGACAGCTACCGGAGCATACGCAGCAGGATCGGCTATATGCCCGGACGCTTCTCTCTCTATCCTGATCTTTCTGTACGTGAGAACCTGAATTTCTTCGCATCGCTTTTCAACGTGACAGTGGCCGACAACCACAGCATGATAGCTCCCATATATTCGCAGATCGAGCCTTTCGCTTCACGCAAAGCCGGCAAGCTGTCCGGCGGCATGAAACAGAAACTCGCACTGTGCTGCGCACTGATCCACAAGCCTGAGGTATTGTTTCTCGACGAACCCACCACTGGTGTCGACGCCGTGTCGCGCCAAGAATTCTGGGATATGCTTGACACCCTGAAGGCTACCGGAATCACAATCATGGTATCCACCCCTTACATGGACGAAGCCGTGCGGTGTGACAGGGCGGCACTGATCTCCCGCGGCCGCATCATGGCCACCGACACTCCCGGACGTCTCGCCGAATTTGCCGGAGACAATATATACAGCGCCGCCGCCCAAGAGATGTGGCCGCTGCTGCTTGCCCTACGCGAAATGCCCGATGTGGCCGACTGCTATACTTTCGGCGCAACGCACCATCTGGTGGCCACCGCGGGATTCAATGTGGCCAAAGCCACGGAGACCCTGCATCGGCAAGGTCTGCACGACGTCCGTATCAACCCGGTCAAAGGCAATATAGAAGATATGTTTATCAGACTAATGAAAAATGGATAACGCCGCAGACAAGGTAATACATGTGAAAGACCTCACCAAACGTTTCGGCGACTTCACAGCCGTGGACCGCATATCATTTTCCGTCACACGTGGCGAGATATTCGGATTTCTCGGCGCCAACGGAGCCGGAAAAACCACAGCCATGAGGATGCTGTGCGGTCTCAGCGTGCCCACAGCCGGCCAAGGCACTGTGGCCGGCTGCGACATTCTGACACAGAGCGAGCAGGTCAAGAAACACATCGGCTACATGAGCCAGAAATTCTCACTTTACGGCCAGTTGACAGTAGCCGAAAACATCCGCCTGTTCGGCTCGATCTACGGCATGACGTCTAAAGCCATAAAGACAAGGACCGCCGAACTGCTCGACATGCTCGACTTCAGTTCCGAGCGCAACACCCCCGCCGGCTCACTTCCTCTCGGATGGAAGCAGAAACTGTCGTTTGCGGTGGCTACGGTCCATCGCCCCGAAGTAGTGTTTCTCGACGAACCGACCGGCGGCGTGGACCCGGTGACCCGCCGGAAATTCTGGGAGATGATCTACGCCGCTGTCGCCACCGGCACCACGGTGTTCGTCACCACACACTATATGGACGAAGCCGAATACTGCAACCGTGTGTCCATAATGGTCGACGGACGGATACGAGCGCTCGACACCCCTGCCGGATTAAAAACAAGCTACGGCGCGGAATCAATGGACCAAGTATTCAGAACTCTGGCCCGCGAGGCCACACGAACCGAATGACAACGCCAACAGATGAACACCTTCCTTTCATTCGTAAGAAAAGAGACGCTCCACATTGTCCGCGACACGCGCTCCATGGCGATAGTGCTTGTTATGCCGGTGATACTGCTCCTGCTCTTCGGTTTCGCGATCTCCACCGAGGTCAACAACATAAATGTTGCAGCAGTGGTGCCGGAGCACGGCGAAGTCACCCGCGACATGATATCAAGGCTCGAAGCCAACCCATACATCTCGTTCAAAGGATGTGTCACCCCGGTCGACGCCGGACGCATGCTGCAAAACGGCGATGTCGGCGCCGTGGTGATGTTCACATCAGACACAGATCCTGAGATACGCCTGCGCATAGACGCGTCAAACACCAACACCGCACAGTCGGCCGCCGGCTATCTGCGTGGCATACTGGCGGTCGATAAGGCCGGTACGCCCACTGCCACACGAACACTCTACAATCCTCAGCTGAAAAGCGCATACAATTTCGTTCCCGGCATCATGGGCATGCTTTTCATCCTGATATGCGCCATGATGACATCCGTATCCATTGTACGCGAAAAGGAGACCGGCACCATGGAAGTGCTGCTTGTGTCCCCGATACACCCTCTGAGCATCGTACTCTCCAAACTTGTGCCCTACTTCATTCTGTCGTGCATAGTGCTCTCAACGATTCTTCTCATGGCCTACACGGTGCTCGGACTGCCGTGGTCGTACACAGCCGTCCATGTGATATGGGTGAGCATTATCTACATCCTGCTGTCACTTTCCATAGGCATGCTGGTGTCGACACTCACCTCCCGTCAGTTCGTGGCTCTGCTGGTTTCCGCCATGCTGTTCATGATTCCGGTAATAATGCTGTCAGGCATGCTTTTTCCTATAGAGAACATGCCGCGGCCACTTCAATGGCTGTCGTGCATAGTGCCGGCCAGATGGTATATCGACGCCATGCGCAAACTCATGATCGAGCAGCTGCCCGTCGCTTCCGTGACGGACGACATCGTCATCATGTCTCTTATGGCATTGGCCATCGTCACCGTCGCGGTCAAGAAATTCAATGAAAAACTGCAATAACCCCATCCTGCCAGACAAAAATATGCGCACTCTGCTGACCCTTCTGCAAAAAGAATTCATATTACTGATACGCAATCCGTTTATTCCGCGGATGCTGATTATATATCCGGTGATGGTGATGCTGGTGATTCCAATGGTCACCACCATGGATGTGCGCAACGTAAGCGTGGCAGCCGTAGACAACGACAGATCGCAGACATCACGCAGGATCATCGCCGACATACAGGCATCTCCCTATCTTATTCTCGGAGCATATCCATCGTCATATTCCGACGCACTGTCAGCACTCGAATCAGACCAGGCCGACGTGATCATACAGATACCTTCCGGCTATGAGAAATCACTGACCCTACAGGAAACTCCGGCAATCGACATAGCAGCAAACGGAGTCAATGCCATGAAAGGCATGATCGGAGCGCAGTATGTGACCCGGTGCATATCCAACACTCTCCGTGCCATCAGCAAAGAAAGCGGCAATGCAATGCCGTCCGATCCGGTGTCGGTCGAAAATCTCTACAATGCCACTCTCGACTACCGTATATATATGATTCCCGCACTGATGGTGATACTCGTGATAATGATATGCGGCTTTCTCCCGGCCCTGAATCTCGTCGAGGAAAAAGAGTCCGGATCCATCGAGCAGATAAATGTGTCGCCCGTAAGCCGGCTCACATTCACCCTTTCGAAACTCATACCTTACTGGATAGCCGGCCTGGCGATACTGTCGCTGGCCATGCTAATAGCCCGCATGGCTTACGGACTGACACCCGCAGGCTCCGTGGGCACCATCTATATGGCCACATTTCTGTTCAGTCTGGTCATGTCGGGAATCGGCATCACCATAGCCAACGGATCCTCAAACATGCAACAGTGCATGTATGTGATGTTTTTCTTCATCATCATATTCCAGCTGATGAGCGGACTGATGACTCCGATTGATTCCATGCCGCAGTGGGCGCAATATATCACATACGCCATTCCGCCACGGTATTTCATCGAAATCATGCGCTCCGTCTACCTTAAAGGCACTCCGGTCACGGAACTTATGTTCCAACTGTCGGCTCTGATGTCAATGGCTGCGGCCATGTCGGCCATAGCCGCCGCCACATACCGCAAACGCGGCTAAATGAACAATCATCATAACAGGGATGAATTACATCTCCCAAACGTACGACCAAACCAGAAGTGTATTGGTATCACAAAGGTAAATTTGATAATAAAACGACTCATAGCCAAAAATGCTAACTTTCCACACTTTTGGCTATGAATCAAACAATAATACTCTATGAAAAATGGACATTTAAGAGATCTATAACGGTTATTTAACCTCTCTCCAAATTTATGTAGAGTTTGATAACACACTATTTGAACTCTTCAGTTGTGTTTATTTTTGATTTTATTAATTAGTTGACCGATACAATGACATAGAATTTCACACCCTATGAACAAAGCCATTGCATAAAGAATATTTTTAATAAGTGGATGTCTATAGAATAATAGCCATAACGAACAAAAAATAAACATCTTTGCTAAAAAATGAAGTATTAGCATATAGCGAGATCTATCCTTTTTCATTTTGGTTACGTTCCTTATAATTATAAATGGTGGAGTTTACTAATCATTTCAATTAAGCTAATGCCTATAGATGCCCCTAACAAAGCTAATCAGTTGTAATATAGCCAACAATGGTATAGTTTTCAGTTTCAAATTTGATTTGGAAATTTCCGATTTGGCATAATAAAAAAGCCAAAAACTCTGATTCTTCTGAAAATGATGCAATGTTTATTCCAGACGAGATTTCACAAACTTCATAGCTTATTATATCGTCAAATATCCCAACAATATTTAGCCCATTAGTCCTACTGATAATACAGTATATAGGCATTGAAGGTGTGCGGCGACCTTCACAATCAAGTGATTTATTATGTTCGGACTGTCGTTTAACCTGTTTTTGCATAGAGACAGTATACACGGTCTCATTTCCAGCCATTATGGAATTTGGAGATAGTAGACACGCCATGAGAATGACAATGAACTGAATTGTGATGATTTTATTCATATATGGACTTCTATTTATTTGATTTTTTGCAAAAGTAGGGATAATAGCCTATTGGACAGCACAGAAATAGTACGGAAATGGGTATGCGATTAAATCCTAAAAGATAAACATCTGCTTACTAACAATTTAACAAATTCAATTAGAATAGAGTACCGCAATGGAATGGCAAACATCCGTACTATTGCCGCACATCTCATATTAAAAGATTAAGACTGTTAGAGTAAGCGTATTATGCCATCTATAACTTTTGTCCCTAACTGCTCTCCAAAAATCTTAAGACATAAGGACTCCCGGCGAGAAACAATAGCTCCCTTCGATCGGCTAAGCAAAGTAGACATTTGAGAAGGTTGGATATGACACTTAACCAGTAGTGCTGTATGAAGGTCAATAGATGTAAGACGACTTTGTGTCAATAGTTGAAGATTGTCTTTGAATTTTGGCGAAGATTTGAGTACCACGCATTCCAATTCATCCCAAAGAGGATCTTCATAGGATAGAATTTGTTTCTGCTTTATAAGTTCCTGCAGTTTCCCATATGCTTTGGATTCATAGATAATATTACTAATTTTTGCTGTTGTATTTTTAGAGTATAAATCCAGCAATTCTTTTCGTAGTTTTTCTCTTAGCTCCTTTTCTGCTTTTAAGGTTAAAAGCGATGCCTTAAAAATATCATTATACTGCGTGTCTTCCTGTTGATTATTATTTGTATTGTTAGAATTCGAGTCAATGATTGCTTGGTTTAGGCTGATTGTATTGAGACGATCGTTAAGTATGCTTGCGTTTTCAATAGCAACATGAAGTTCAATTAATGTTTTCTTGGTCTTGTTTTTATAGTACAATATAATTACAGCAAAAATAAGACATACAGTGGATATGCCGTAAATCCACCATGTCAGTATGAGATTATGCGCTTCTATTTTATGTCGTTCAATCACATGCCTTTGATAGTTGTAAAAGCTTTGTTGATTTATCGATAATTGGGCCTTATTGCTGTCATGATAAGTTTCAAGAAGGCCTCTATAATCTGAAATATATTGATATATGGTGTCTAATGGAATATAATTTCGCAATTTTGGGGAAAGTAGAATTTGGTAAGAGGTTCCTTTATTGGTCGGATCTTGGCTATTAAGGAGTTTGCAGGCATACATGTATGCCGAATCTAACAATTCTTGCTCTAAATATATCTCAGAAGCTGCGGCTAAAGCACTATTGCGAGCATTTGATGTGACTGAATCCGGCGTGCCACGAATCAGGCTGAGAGCAGAATCAGACTGTCCGGTCTCATATTTTATTTCGGCTAAATACATTCGAGACTTTGCATTGAAAGACATAGGTAAATTAGAGCTAAGTTCAATAGCCTTGTTAAAATAATGTTCAGCAAGAACGTATTTTTTATCTCGAAGGTATGTACCTCCCAAGAGTTGGATATCATATACCATATTCAGAGTATCTTTATAATACTCTCCGATTTCAATAGCCTTTTCTATATAAGGTATTGCATCTTCATACAATCGTAATTCGGTGAGCAGTCGTCCTGTCTGACTTAAAATATTGGCCTTTAAATCAAGATTTGAGGTCTCTTCTCCGATGTTGTCTAAGGCTTTGTAAAAATATTGAAGAGCTGTTGGACTATCTCCCATGTCACCATATGTCCGGGCTCCATAGTATAATGTCTCAGCATAGAGATTGTCCTTATCATGATTAGAATAATAGTCAATAACTCTAAGGATAGTGCTATCGGATGTGTGTTTAATATACGCCTTGTCTGTCGCCTTTATCTTTAGAAAATCATAATAATGCCTGTCGGCATCAGAAAGATTATTATAGTTTATATTGTCCAGACAAGCCAAAGCTGCTTTCGGTGATTCTGAAACCAGATCGGCAATGTGAATAAGCCGTTTGTCTTTCCGGGAGTCTGAACAGCCACTAAATAATAAAATAGCAGTAAGTAATATTAATATGCGATAAGTCATTTTTTTGTTTATAAAGTGGTGCATCTGTTCATATATGATATTTAACATTGGGGGACCTTGACAAACACATTCGGCTTAGATTTATATTAGGTGCTTAGACACAGATTCAACGGTCAAATGCAAAATTAGCAATTTGTTCGAATAATTCAACTTTTAGAGTTAAGAATACAAGTTTTTGAGTTTTACATCGTTTCTATTGCGAAAACATAGACAAGACAAACAATAAAAAAGGAGACTGAAGTCTCCCCGAGATTAATTAACGTTATATCGCTTATAAAGGTATCAAAAAAATTCTTTCGACAATATTTCCCAAAAAGAACTGCATTGCGAAAGGCCAAGCAGAGAATTCCTTATAAAGCCAACATTATACATCGCGAAAAACTCAACTTTTTTTCTACTAAAGTTGAGTTCTTCAAAACGATTTCGCGAATTTTGCACTTGCTTATTGACTCTACATTGTTCAAAATTTCGGCAAATATTTGCTCAGATCGTAATTTATTCTTAACTTTGTGCTCGGGTAAGTCCTACACGACCAGCTCCCCGAGAATCCCGCCAGGTCTTGATCGAAGCAACGGTATTGGGTTGTAGCGGTGCGATGTAGTAAGCTTACCCTTTTTTATTTTACGGTACTTTTGAAAAAGTAAGTTTGTTATGCTTTCCTATCTCACACCGCATCATTCCGTCTTTGACCTTGACGTCTTCAATCTCGCGGATATTGCCGACGACATCGGTCATACCTTTTTTAACAAGAGCCGTCACCGCTGACCGGACATTGCCGTCAATAGGCTGGACCCGCGGGATATCCGTGGAAAGACGGGGATCGGCATACAGATACTCGGCATCAGGATCCACATCTATTTTCAAAGTATTCATGTCGAACGACAGCATGATATCATCGTCATCAACAGCACTCCACACTCCCGTCACGGTGGCTAAGGCAGATGCCGTCACGCTGACCGGAGTGTTTCCCGCGGAATCAGTGGCATTGGTGGTAAACGGAAGTATAACGGCCACCTGCGATGTCTGGGTCACCACTCCAGATGTCTTCGAGTCCGAATTTCTGACAAATTGATATGCAGGCGTAAACTGACCGTCAATCATCAGTTGACGGCGGAATTGTTCGGGAGCACCGCTCCATGTGCCCTCTATATCCGATGCCAGCCGCGATGGAGACTCACCGCACGAAACGAGAAAAAACGAACCGGCCGCAACGGCGGCTAAACCAATTCCTGATAATCTGATCATAATACAGTAACTTAAACGAAAAAATAAAACAATATCAATCCCAACGCGTTATTATTTATAAATGTTCAAACTATGACAAGATTATTTTCAATCATTCTTCTGGCATTTATATCCACAATCGGAGCAAATGCAAAAAACAACGCCACCACAGACTCTGTCAACTCTGTGATAGCCAACTGTGCCATAGACTCGCGCTCGTTCCTGCTGCAAGCCACCCACATGTCATACGCAGGCCGCGACTATCAGGTGCTACCCGCCACAAACTACATCTCCGTATCCGGAGACAATGTGATCATACAGGTATCCCCACAAGGTGCGCCGGAAATACCAGGCACACTGACCCAAAGCGGCACAATCACCCGCTGGAAAGAGAAAACGAGGAAAAACGGCGACCGTGAGATTGACTTCAAAATCAAGTCCCTTTCACGTGTAATCAACGTCAATATACTGATCTACAAAGGATCGAACGAAGGCGTGGCAATGGTCGACGGTCCATCTAAAATCTACCTGACCGGCACTATCGGCAAGTTCATAAAAGGGAAAGTCGTGGAAGGGTTCGTACGCCCCTGACGGACATCTCTGTCACATTCCGAGTAAATCCCTGTAGATGTCTAAGGCGGCTGTAATCACATCCTCCGGCACCTCACAATCGATCTCCGGCAAGCCCGGCCGATGCAGCAATGTGAAATTGATGGCCAATGACGATCTGTTTTTCTTGTCGTGACGCATCAGTCCGAGCAGTTGCCGGTAGTCATCACACGTAAACGCAGGAAACGAAGCATAGGCCTGACGCAGCAACGCCGCATGCCTGTGCAGATCCGTAGAAGGAAAACCCAGCACTATATGGGATATTATCATCTCCACAAGCAGTCCGTGGGCCACGGCAAAGCCGTGAGCCACGGACTCGTTTCGTTTCATTGCCAGCGACTCCATGGCATGACCGGCGGTATGACCGAGATTCAAGGATTTTCTCAACCCCTTTTCATACGGATCATCAGCCACTATACGGCTTTTGACTTCCACATTTTCCTTCAATAAAGGCAACAGACCGTCCAAAGGCGCTGACAATACATCATACGATGCTATACGGCGATATGCATTCTCTGAACTTATAAGTCCGTGCTTAAGCATCTCCGCATAGCCCGACAGCAGCTCTTCCGTTGGAAGAGTGCCGAAAAAACAGGTGGACACAATCACGCTGATGGCTTCGCAAAAAGATCCGACCTGATTCTTCAGCCCCATAAAGTTTATCCCGGTCTTCCCGCCCACCGCGGCATCGACTGCCCCGAGCAAAGTGGTGGGCAGATTGATAAACCGTATGCCCCTCTTGAACGTAGCAGCGGCAAATCCGCCGAGATCCGTGACCATCCCTCCGCCGACGTTTACCAGAAGCGAGCGGCGTGTTGCCCCTTTTTCCGTCAGGATTTTCCACACACCAGCCACAGCATCGAGCGTCTTGTTGCCGTCTCCCGCAGCAACCTCTACAATCTCGATTGCGGAGTCTATGTGCAGCAACGGCACGACCCTGCGCACGGTGTTCTTATCGGCCAGCACAAACACCTTGTCCGCTTCGGCCGCCGCAATCTCATCTCGCAGGGCCAAAACGACATCATTGGTAAAAATCAGCTTCTGCATGATTCGACAAGCGCCCTGATCCCTTCCGCACAAGCCTGCATGCTGTCAAACATCACATCCGCACCGGCTTTACGCAATTCCTCCGACGGCACAGGTCCCGTACGCACAGCCACCGTGAAACATCCGGCTCTGTCGGCCGACATGACTCCAAGCGGAGCATTGTCTATAGCCACACATTCCTCCGGAGCAAATCCGGCAAGTCCAGCCCCGCGCAGAAACGGCTCGGGAAACGGTTTGCCACGACTGACATCGCGGGCTGTGATGCGCCGCGCCACAGGGAAAGCGCCCGGAAAATCCTCATCAAGCCTTTGCAGCAGAGATCCCTGTGCCGAGCCCGTCACCAATACCGTGACAGGATGCCACGGCAATGATCCGACATACTCCACAAGCTCGCGCGCCCCCGGCATCACATCAGGAGCAGGTCGCCCGCGGAATATCTCGGCCTTACGCTGATAAAGCCGCTCCACTTCTTCTGGAGAAGCATCGCGGCCATAAGCGCGCCTGTAGAGCATATTGACCGTATATGACCCGGTGGCACCCTCATAAAGAAAAAACTCCTCTGGCGTAGCTTCAATGCCCTGCTCACGCACCATCTCATACCACGACAAAGCGTGATTGGGCATAGAATCATAAAGCGTTCCGTCCATATCAAAAAGGAACGCACGCGGACGTTGTGGAAATATTCTGTTCATTCGGCTATCGGCTTAATCACAGTAGTGTCGGGCGCTTCTATCAGCCCGTTGTTTATAAATAAAATTGAATCGGCAGACGATATGGTATCGGTGCTGTCTTCCAGCGCCATACCACGGCGGCGGCTGATCTCCAGCGGCCCTACCCTGGCGGCATCGGTTCCGCGGCGGAACACGCTCCGTATCTCGTCCACAAGATTGACTCTCACAGAATCGGCAAGAGCCACACGCTCCCCGGCAGAATAATCGTTGAATCTGGCGCGTCCCACCCTCACTTTCATATCGTCGGCCTGACCGGTTATGTTTATACCGAATTTAAAGGGGAAAGGAGATTTCAGAACCGATACATGATAATTCAGATTCAGATTCAGGTCATTACGCCCCATAACACCAAGACGGTAACGGTCGAAATCGAACATGAACGGATACAGCTCAAGCATGGAATTCTCTACTGCCAGCTCGACTTTCATGTGGTCTATCATGTTCTTGCCTTTATCTTTAAACATCAGCCATTTTGACATGACCTTGAATGTCTCCGGGTCAAGCAGCACCAGAGAATCACCGCTCATGTTCACCATGGCCCGAAGCGACGGGATCTCCAAATTCATCGCCGAGTCGATCTTTGTCGTTGCTCCTATCCCGACGTCTATCACACCTCCCATGCTGCCGAGCACCGGCATCAGCGAGTCAAGCACCGGCAACATCTGCGTCACACGGTCAATGCGGAAACGGTTAAGTCTCAGCCCCATGGCAAACTGTATGTTTTTAACCGTAGGAGCAGAATACAGAGCGTTAAGATCAATCGATCCTATATCGGTGAATGCCGTGAGATCCGACAGGTTTACGGCACCGCGGTTCACAAGCAGTTTGCCCGAGAAATCATGCAACAACATGTTTGAATAAACGATATTGGCAGCCTTGAACGCAAGATCGGCCTTGATATTCATAGGCACAAGCAACGCTACCATCTCTGTTGCAGTCATCGAATCTGTACGTGCCTGCAAAGCGTCATCATCCATCTCCATCATATCCAGCTCTCCCGACGATGAAAGAGAATCGGCTTGATTGACAAACGCACCGCCCTGAAATGCCGCACGCGTCAGTTCATTCACATTGATAGTATCGGCAGAAAGAGTAAAATCAACCCTTACAGGACTATGGCCACGTCCCGTCAGCGACCGGCGCAGATTGCTTACCTTGCCGCTCACATGGAAATCGCTGCGGCCTATCTTCATGTCAACGCCCTTCAGATCAAGGGAGTCGGTAGTAAATCCGAAATCCAGGTCACGCATGCTCATCCGCAATGGGAAATACGGAGTAAAGAGCCGTCCGGACCGGGCCTTTACGTTGCCGTTGACATTCCATCGGCGCAACATACGGGCCGTTGCGCTGTCCACAGACATATCCAGATATTCATGACCGGACGTGGCTGAACGCGCATCAGTAGAATCCCTGCGCATGCTCCTGCGGGTGTGGGTATTTCCACGTCGGCCGGACGACCTGTCCCTGCGCGGACGCAAATGGGCCGTCACTGAAATGTCGCCGTCACGCAGAGTCATGCGGTTGAATCCATCGGCATAGACAATCCGCCGGGCCTTTATGCCCGCTCCGATCTGCGGAATGCGTGCCATATCCGAATAACGCCGCAACATAGCCCCTGCTTTCATATCCCGCATGATGGCACGTATGGTGTCCGTTTCCGACACATAACGCAACAGTCCGATCTCCATCACCGCGCCAAGCGGAGTTATGACAGAGGTATCTGCCACAGAAGCGTCATTACGGCAGCCAACTCCTATTTTAGCAAGTTTCATCTCCGCTTTTATGTCGGAAGACACCACATAGGCGCTGTCGATCCTCAACGAAGCCGTAAGCAATGAATCAGTCCGTTTCTCATCTCTTACAAAAGAATCGGATGTGCCGAAACGGAATTCGGCGTTATCGACACCTGTAATAAGACTGTCGGAAAGTGAAACAGCTGAAAAATCACGCAGTCGGGCATTGCCTTTCAGATTGGCACGGTGAAAAGTACGCTCCGACATATCCGAGATTCTCATACGGAAATCGACATCAGCCTTCAGCACTCCACGCATTTTCATACCTATACGACTGTATAGCGCGGCAGGAAGATTGTCAAACCTCACAAGTCCGCGGAAACAACCCTCTACCCGCGGATCGGTGAGCAGATCAGTCGCAGAACCTTTAAATTCCACAAATGTGCCGCCATGTATTCCCTCGGCGACAAACCGCTCCACCGTCACCGTCGATGCCGAAACAGAGTCCGCATTTACCGCTATATCAGCCTTCAGACCTATTTTTTTCAATTGCAGCCTATATGCAGGCATCTCAAACGGAGCATCGCTCAGCTCCACCCTTACATCGGCCGCAGGAAAAGGATTCCTCTCCGGCACATAAGGAGAACGCAGGCGCACGGATGCCTTCAAAGCCATATCGGTCTTCACATCGGGCAAGGCCGTGGCAACCTCCGGCATCAGCCTTGCCAGCGACATAAGATACTCCACCGGAATCTCATCCGTTTCCGCTGCAAACGTCTCCACAGTCACTCCATCCGAAAGGTCAGCATCGGCCGAAACGGTCATCGACACCTCTCCGGCTGAAAGCGTCAGTCCGTCCACATTGACTTTCATAGGTTCCGCCGGATCCCATCCGATCCGGCCGTCTATACCAAGCATCATATCATCAGGCAATGGCAGCGAAGAGATGCGCACCCCTCCGGCGGTGGAGACCTCGTAGACCGGATGACCGGCATCCGCCAGAGAAACCTTGCGCAAGGTCAGTTTCGCATCAATGGAATCCGGCTCCGACACATAGCGCAACGGGGCCGCCCCTTCGATCACAAACCTGTTTATGCTGATAGCCGGCAGCTGCAACGGGCCGTCATCAATATCCTTATCGTCAGGCGACGTGGGAAAGACATTCAGATTGCTGACTCCTCCATTGCCGACGTACACACACGCCGACGGTCTCACTATCTCCACATCGCGAAGATCTATGTTCCCACCGGCAAGGCCCGGCAGCTGCAACGCACCCTGCAGGCGCTCCACCGACACAATCTCAGAAACGCTGTCAGGTACCGACGGATCAAGACTGACGATACTCAGAGAATCCACCGTGAGTTCTATACGAGGGAACGTGCTCCACCATGTCAGATCCACGCGGGCCACATCCACACGCCCGTCTACCAGATACTCCGTGCCATATTTTCTTGTCAGGGCCGTCAGGCGCTCGGGTGTAAGAATCCACACTCCGGCCACCAGCAACAGCAAAACAACCGACACCAGCACTGCCATCGGAATAACAACCCACAGCCACGGACGCCTGCGACTCCGTGCCTTATCCTTAGATTTATCGTTTTGTTCCATATCATTCAACGCCACAAATTTACGCAAAATCCGCCACACGCACAACGCCGCCCGATTTCGCCGTATCAATTATTTTTACTACCTTTGCACCGACTTTTCAAACCAAAAGAATGAAAGTATCCATCAATCTGACACAAGCGTTGGAGCTTTGTCTGGCCGGAACACCTCTGTCGATCGACGAAGCGTTGGCCTTGGACAACAACACCAAAGACAGCACCGACGCACTTTGCGACGCCGCCGATGCCATAAGACGCCGGCATAAAGGCAACACCATCCACACCTGCTCCATAATAAATGCACGATCCGGACGCTGTTCCGAAGACTGCAAATGGTGCGCGCAATCCTCACATCACCATACAGGCATTGAAGAATACGACTGCATATCCGAAGAGGAGATGCTGGCCACATACCGCGACAATGACGCCCACGGGGTCAACCGTTTCTCCCTCGTCACCTCCGGACGCCGCGTGCCGCCGTCACAGATACAGCGATTCTGCTGCCTGTTCCGCAAGGCCGGCAAGTCCGGATCCATGAAACTGTGCGCATCCATGGGACTGCTGGACAAAGACCAGCTCCAGAAACTGTATAATGCCGGCGTACGTCGCTATCACTGCAATCTGGAGACATCCGACGACTATTTTCCCTCACTATGCAGCACCCACAGCCAGGCTGAAAAACTCGCCACCATAGCCGCAGCAATCGAAGTCGGCATGGAAGTGTGCGTAGGCGGAATAATAGGAATGGGAGAAAACATGCGCCAGAGACTGCGGCTTGCCGAGCAGGCCCGTCTGGCAGGCGCCGTATCCATCCCCGTCAACATCCTTTCACCGATCCCCGGCACCCCGCTTCAGGACACTCCTCCACTATCCGACGAAGAGATCATAAGGACAGTGGCCCTGATGCGGTTCATTGCGCCCGAATGCACTCTCCACTTCGCCGGAGGACGCGCCCGTCTAAGCCCCAAGACCGTAAGCCGGATGCTGCGTGGCGGCGTCAACGGAGCGCTTGTCGGCAATATGCTCACCACCATTGGCAATAATATAGACCAGGATCTCGAACTTTTCAGAGAATCCGGATATTCACTTTGACATAATGATACTAACATCACTTATAAATCCCGGACACAACCCCGAGACCCCGGCGCTTCACTATCTGGCGGACGACAAGACCGGCAAATGGGATTCCATCTCCAACCGTGAACTCTGGACCTCGGTCATTCATGCCGCAGCCGGACTGCATGCGCTGAATCTCGGTGTGCAGCATTGTTTGGGCATCCTTTCACAAAACAGGCCGGAAGTCATCATGACATATTTCGCGGCATTCAGACTGAGAGCAGTGCCCGTAAGCATATACTCCACATCTTCGACCGAACAGGTACGGTTCATCACTGCCGATGCAAAAATCAGCCATATCGTGGTCGGTTCACAGAAGCACTACGACATGGCCCGCGCCGCAGGCATACGCCAGATCATAGCAATAGATCCGTCCATCCGTTTCGACTCCGACGACAATTCTTCAATCACATTCCACCAGCTTGTGGAAACAGGCAAAGCGGCATCAGAGACCGCCCTCTCAGAAATAGAGAAACGATGTGACAGTGCGGAGACCGACGACATAGCCACGCTGATCTACACCTCCGGCACCACCGGAGAACCGAAAGGCGCCATACTCACACATGCCAACTTCGACGCCGCCCTGGAGATCCACCGCGAACGTCTGCCGGAAGTCCGTCCGGGCATGACATCCATGTGCTTTCTGCCGCTGAGCCACATTTTTGAAATGGCATGGACATGCTTCTGTCTATACCGCGACGTGGAGATATATGTGAATCAGGATCCGCAACGTGTGCAACAATCCCTGCGTGAAACCCAGCCAAACTGCATGTGTGCCGTGCCACGGTTCTGGGAGAAAGTCTATACCGGCGTAAATGAAAAAATAGCGTCGCTCAACGTATTCAAGCGCATGATGATGCGCCGCGCCCTGAAGATAGGCCATCAGCGCAATATCGCCTACAAGCGCGTGGGCACCAAAGTGCCCTGGCTCCTCGAACACCAGTATCAGTTCTACCGCAAGCACCTGTTCAACGCACTCCGCCACGTCATAGGCATGGAGCGCGGCATGTTCTTCCCCACGGCAGGAGCTCCGATAGCTCCGGAAATAGTAACTTTCGTAAGATCTGTGGGCATCAACATGATCGTAGGCTACGGACTCTCGGAAACCACGGCCACAGTGTCGTGTTTTCCCCACACAGGCTATGAAATAGGATCTGTGGGCACTCCGCTGCGTGACGTTATGGTCAAAATCGGACCAAACGACGAAGTACTGGTCAAAGGACCCACCGTAATGCGCGGATATTACAACCGCCCGGAAGCGACTGCAGAAGCCTTCACTGCCGACGGATGGTTCCGCACAGGCGACGCCGGACAAATCGACGAATCCGGTGCAATCACACTGACAGACCGCATCAAAGACCTGTTCAAGACATCCAATGGCAAATACATCGCACCACAGGCCATAGAAAGCTGTCTCGGCACAGATCCTATAATAGAACAGGTCGCAGTGATCGGTGACCGCAGAAAATTTGTCACAGCCCTTATAGTCCCCGCTATGGAAACACTCAAAGAATTTGCGGAAAAAGCAAAGATCAAATACAACTCCATACAGGAACTGCTTGAAAACGAGCAAGTCCATGCTCACATTCAAAGCCGCATAGACAAACTCATGGTCAACTTCGCGCCATACGAACGTGTGAAGCGGTTCACGCTATTGTCCGTGCCGTTCGCAATGGAGACAGGAGAGCTGACAAACACCCTCAAACTCCGGCGACCGGTGGTAAATTCCAGATATGCTGACATCATAGCCGCCATGTACAGCTACTGACCCCTGACCACAACAACAGATTCTCCACGGTCCCTGACGCGTTCTTCCATTCCACCGCGTCAGGGACTTTCTATTTACAAAATGCAACAAAAATCGAAAAAAGTTGCTGAAATTTGTCAATATTTTTAAAATAAACCTTACATTTGCGATTAAAACCGAACGTTATCAACATTAAATGAACATCAAGACTTTACTTTGCAGCGGTCTCATAGCCGTATTGGGTGTTTCTTCCGTCAAAGCCGATTCCGGCGGAAACGAAGATGAAATCGTCACCAGACTGACAATTCACCTTGAGTCAGGATCCGAGGAGCACTATGTATTCAGCAGCATTCCCGAGATAACTTTTTCCGGTACACAGATGCTGGTAAGCAGCAACAGCTCTCAGACCGCCTATGAGCGTTCAGAAGTAGCATATTTCGACTTTACCAAAGGCCCGGCAAGCTCAATCGACTCAACCGTCGCCACAGATACGGACTACAATTTCCACTATGACGGCACAACAGTTCGCATCACCGGAGCACATATAACCTCCGCAACCATAAGAAACTCTTCCGGCGTCACCGTTCTAAGCGACAAATCCGTGTCAGGCACAGTCACTTTCAATATTTCCGGACTTGGTGCGGGAATATATATAGTAACTGCCGACAGTCACAATCCAGTCAAAATAATCAAACAATAATACCCCCCAAACACATGAAAATTTCTACTCTGACACGCCGTGCCCTACTGTTGGCTGCAATAGCCACATTCTCCACCGGAGCACAATCTTCCGCATCAGAAATCGCAATGATAAAAAACATAGGCGGATTCTATGAAAAAACCGGCGAAAACATCGCAAACTACTACCTGATCCTGTCAGACAATGCCACCGCCCAATGGGACCATAACGCCGGACTAATATCAATGACAGGCGCCGGCTACGCCCTCACTCTGGACCTCTATGCCGCACCATGCGAAACAAAACCTATCCTTGTGCCCGCAGGCGTATTCTCCAAGGGAGACGGAACCGAACCCATGACCTATGTGGCCGATGACATCTCGTGCATCTATACTTTCAACCAAGACGGCAACGCCGAGAGCTATGCGTCGCTGACGGCACCGATCACTGTAGAAAAAGACGAGGATGATTTCTACACGTTTTCCACCGAAGTGACAATCAACGGACAGACAGTAGCAGTATCCTATAAAGGCAACATCGCCTTCGACAACACCAGCGAGACACCATCGATATGGCCCCAGCTCAAAAAAAACATCGACGTTAAGATGAACTATGCCATGGGTGTCTACGACGGCAACCTGTATGACTCCAACACCGGAGCCATGTATCTCTATCTGTGCACCTCCAAAATGGACGAAAACACCGCGATGGAGTCAAGTGGCACGAAATTCGCAATACAGCTTTTCAACAAACTGTTCTATGACAAAAACACTGCCGAAGTAGTTCCAGGGCACTACACCATGGCGCGTAATTTCAAACGCGAGACATTCTATCCAGGCACAGAAATCGACTATATGGGCATGACCATTCCTTTCGGCTTCTACGTGCAGGAATATTGTCCGGGAATGTTTGCCGACAGCAACTACGGCTATTCATACGTTACGGACGGCACAGTGGATATCGAACGTGACTCAGACGGAAAATACACTATCGTCGTGGATGGCATATCGTCCTACGGGCATACCATCAAATGCACGTTTGAAGGCACAGACATTCCGGTCAAAGACATGTCGGACGACGACAAGAAATCATCGCTTTCCACACTGGAAGACGACGTTGTGACTGATCTTTCACAGATCAAAGTGGCACGCCTGTATTACAACGGCGTAAAAGGCGCCAATGAAGACTGCCATTCGCTTATTCTCGACATCGGCTCGCCATCCGGCAAAGACCAGTCCATTGTTGATAACGGCGGACAGATCATGCGTTTCGAATTCCTGCAGAAACTCGGACAGCCTTATCTGCTTGAAGGGACTTACACCATGACCGAAGAAAAATGGAACACATTCTACGCTCCATACAGAATGGTGCACGGTCATTTCAATGAAACCGACCTTACAGGCACCCGATACATGGATTTCATTCCCGGAAGATATCTTGTAATGGACAACTATGCACCCATAGTCGAAGGCTCTGCCGGAGTAATGAAAAACGCCGATGGCACATATACCATCAAATTCAATTTCATGGACGACGCATCATTCCACATTGACGGCGAATGGACCGGTCCCGTCGAATATCTTTACAGTCCGGAAGATGTTCTGGCAGGCATAAATGACGTGTCAGCCGACGCATCCGGAATCAGCATCACACGCAAGGACGCCAACAGCATACTCATCAACGGCGCCGACACAAACACCACAGTAACCGTCCACACCATATCCGGCGTAGCGGTTCATGCTCCTTTTGACGGCGAAACAGTCGACATCTCAGGTCTGTACGGCGGCATCTACATGCTCAATATCAACGGACATTCCTTCAAAATCGCCAAATAAAGTACCACGACAATGAAAAAAGCCTTGTTATCCGCCGCCGCGGCTATATGTGCCGCCACACTCACTGCCGCGATCGAAGAGGAAATGATGATCATACGTCTTGCCAACGGCAACACGGTGGAATATCCTGTTGAATCAGTATCCTCCGTACGCTTTGAAGTCCGTGAAATCCGACAGGACTTCATGGTAACCTTTCCGGGAGCAGATCCAATCGTAACTCCCATAATAAACCCCATATTCAGAGTTGTCCCGACCGAAACAGGCCAACCTGTGGCATTCGGTTTCGGCACAGTTGAAACCGCCGAAAATCCAGCTGACATAACAGCCGGTGAATTCGGAGTGCTCATGTCGGTGAGCCCTTCAAAAGTCTACACTGGCACGATCGACCTTGCCGCTGAAAAATCGAGCTATTCACTTCAGCTGCTTCAATATGAAGACGGAGAGGTAAAAACAAGATGGATTGATGTGACATCCGGAGAGATAACCACCTCGCGCAACATCAAGAACGGACAGGTTTCCATCGCCATAGACGCGATATTCGACGATGGCACATCCTTGCGTGTCGAATGTTCCGGACGTCCCTCAGACGTCACCTCTATAGACGCAATGATACCCGAACATCAATTTTCCAACGAAGCATTTTATTACAATTCCGATGAAAAGCTCGTTGGCAATCCTACAGTCGAGTCCGTATCAAAAGTCTCAAAAAAAATATCCTCTCTCGGCGGTAATGCTGTTGAATTCACATTTGACTTCGGCGATTCCGGCTATGTGGCAGGCGAATCTTTCGGAACAATATCCATTCTTGAAGATTTCATCGCCGCACATCCCGAAGGAGGAGATTTCAACCTCACAGACCATCTGGGACTCAGCATCATGTTCGGACACATTCAGCTGTTCTCCATTCCGGAGTCCAACCCCAATTACCAATACATGACCAATGTGGACAACGGCACACTGTCGTTTTCGGTAGATGCCGACGGAACATATCATTTCCATCTGGACGTATTGAACTATTACACAATACCGTCACACAGTACCGGAAACGACGATCCGCGTAAAGGGACCAACGAACACATCATCCTGCATTACGACGGTCCGGTAACCGGGGATTAACACCACATACATTTCAAACAACACGACAATGAATAAAAGAACCTTAATTTTAGGATTAATATTTGCGACAACAGTTTCCGGGACCTTATACTCCCAAAAACTATCGCCCTTTACCGAAGCCATGCTCTCGAAGACAGCAGCTGCAGCAAGAGTCAACGGCATGGCCGGGCAGGACGAGTCGGATCTGGCAGGCTCTGAAATCCGTGTGTTCATACGTTACAACCACCCTGCCGCCCTGGATTCCATACGGCAATGTGGCGGCACTGTCCAGGTGCAGTATGAAGGCACTGTGACAGCGTCCCTACCCATAGACCAGTTGCGCCGGATAAGTTCACTGAATGAGATCGATTTTGTGGAAGCCGGCGTACCGGTCAACCTTCTATGCGAACGTGTGAAAAAAGAAGCACAGGTCGACTATATACAATCAGGCACAGACCTCCCCAAAGCCTACACAGGCAAAGGTGTCGTCATAGGCATTGTAGACCTCGGACTGGAATACAATCACATGGCATTCCGCGACGCTTCCGACGAAGGACTGCGCATCAAACGTGTCTGGAATCAGTCAAGTTCCACGGGAAAGGCTCCGGCTAAATACGGATATGGCGTCGAGTTGTCGTCATACGACGAAATAGTGGCTGCGACATGCGATTCAGGCAACGGATTTCATGCCACACATGTCACCAACATAGCAACCGGAAGTGACCCTAAGACCAAAAATTCAGGCATAGCACCGGATGCCGAGATCGTATTTGTAAGTTTCGGCACAAACAGTTCGGATGTGGCCAACGCCATACAATATATCTTTGAATACGCTGATGAAGTCGACAAACCGTGTGTCATAAACATGAGCCTCGGCTCCCACATGGGTCCGCATGACGGCACTTCGTCGCTCGACAAGCTCATTGACGAGCTGACAGGCCCCGGACGCATCATAGTAGGAGCCGTAGGCAATGAAGGCGAATCCAAGATGCACGTACATAAGAAATTCACCGACAGCGACAACACAGTCAAAACCATGCTTGCCTATTCGTCCGACAAGGCCAAGGAAGCCACAGCGCTTGAAATATGGGGCGACACCGGGTCAAACCTGAAAGTCAAAGTCGGCATAGCAGATCCACTGAAAGGACGTATAGTAGCACAGTCCGAATTTTTCTCTACAGAAACAGACACCCAGGATTTCGCATCGTTTCACTACGATGATTGCGGCGCCGAATGCGTGTTCTTCATGTACACGGTCACCAATGATTTCAACCGTCCGAATGTTTACATAGAAGTAAATGCCGACAAAATGGCGGCAAACCGCAAACCGTGCATTATAATCGAAGGAGAAGACGGCCATGAAGTGAACATGTGGAATGTCGGCGCCGAAAGTTTCACATCGGCCAACCGCACCGGATGGACCGACGGCGATTACGACATGAGCGCCGGAGAAATAGGCGGCACTGCCAAGAGAATAATATCAGTGGGATCTTTCAACACCCGCAAGGCTGTAAGGCCCTACTGGAATCCAAACAACATCTACTCTTTCGACTATATCACCCTTGACGAAGTATCTCCTTTCTCCAGCCACGGCCCCACAGCAGACGGACGCTTAAAACCGGAAGTCATTGCCGGCGGAATGATCGTTGTATCGGCTGTAAGCCAATATGATGCGACTGGCGGTTTTGCTCCCGACCAAAGCATTGACCGCACATATGATTCCCAAGGCAAAGCCTACTATTATGCCATTGATGCAGGTACATCCATGGCCGCTCCGGCAGTGACAGGCTCGATAGCCCTGTGGCTTGAAGCCAAACCTGATCTCACTCCCGAAGAAGCGCTTGACGTCATAAAAGCATCATCGACAGCCGATAAACATACCGGCACCGATATTCCGAACAATTCTGCTGGTTATGGCAAGCTGAACGCCTACAAAGGAATACAGTATATAATAAACGGCGGATCATCACTCGACGCTCCGGCTGTGTCGGCCGATGACGCGGCCCGCGTATGGACCGAAGGATCCGTTATCCACTGTGTGAGCCCGGTTTCAGGAAATGTCGGACTGTACACTGCAAGCGGAACACATGTAGCATCGTGGAATGCGGAACCCGGTATGAACGCTTATTCGACAGCCACAACTCCCGGAGTCTACATCATCCATCTTCCAGACGGAACATCCGCCAAAATCAGACTCTAAAAAAAACTAAACATATCAAAAAAGATCAGGCCCGGGACTTCAATCGCCCCGGGCCTGATCTTTTTAATATACCACACAGAATTCACCATCCGCCGCGCGCGCCACCGCCGCCGGTGAAACCGCCGCCAAAGCTGCCACCTCCAAAACCGCCGCCACGGCCGCCGCCATGACCGCCACCTCCCACAATAATGACCGGAGGTGCGAGTTTGGCTATAGAATAATTCTGATGATAGGAATGATGACAGTGAGCACACTGGTAAGTACGCACCCCTATGCCCTCGGTGCTTACAGTCGGTCTGCGCATCACGCGGTCCGAAACCATCCGGCATGCCCGGGCATGACATCGTGGACACTCCGTATAGTCGCTCGACCGCTGAACGTATGGAAGAATCTCGGTCTCTCCGCAGTCAGGACACAGCCACACATCGTAATCTATGGAATTTATCCGCTCTTCTGTGTCCTGCGCAGGTGTCAGATAGTCATTGTCGTGCACCTCGTCAACCAGATTCATGCGTGCTCCGCAATTTGAGCACATATACGCCCCACGTCGTAGCTTACGACGCATCACCGCCAGAGGAACAAGCGCGATCAACGGCATGCCAAGGCCAATGAACGACAAAAACAGATATGGCGTATAGAGCCGGTCGAGAATCTGATAGCGGTCATAGCGCGACCTGCGCGACGAGGACGAATGCACGACAATCAGTCCGGCCAGCATAAGCACAGACAGTCCGACACAACCATACAGATAATACCCGAACAGAGCCGACCCGTCAACACCATGCCCTGCCGCATTATTGGCCTGACGGCTCAACACCTCGTCACGAGACTCCGGAGATGTTATGATCCTGGCTATCGCGTCGACAGCTCCTGTCACTCCTCCGTCAAAATCTCCCTGACGGAAACGCGGAGTTATCTCTGAGCGTATGATAGAGCCGCAGACTCCGTCAGGCAGAATGCCTTCAAGGCCGTAGCCAGTCCTGATCACCACCTCACGCCGGTCCTTGACAATGAGCATCAGCAGACCGTTGTCATTATCCTTCTTGCCGATCCCCCATTGCCGGAACAGAGCCGTAGCAAAGTCATCAATGTCGGAATCAGCATCTATGTCATCCACCGCCACAACTACCACTTCGGCCGTAGTGCCCGACATAAGCGAACGCAGACGGGCATCGATGCGCTGCTGCGCATCTGCCGATATTATACCGTCCGGATTGGACAGAAAACGCGTGCTGTCCTGCAGATGTACGTTGGGCACCTGTGCCAGCGTGTACACATTAGCCGCCGACACCACTCCTGCGGCAGAAGCGGCAAACATTATCAAAAAAACAAAAAACTTTCTCAAAATCATACTGCTGGAAGGCTCATGCCATTAAGTTTTCTATATAAATCAAGTGCATAGACATCGGTCATGGACGATACATGGTCTATGACCGCCTGAATTTTGGTAAACAGCTCTGAAGATCCCACATCATACTGCTGCGGCACCCTGGCCAGCAGAAGTTTCGAATATGCGAGAGAAGGGAAACGCACGGCATGTATCAGCTTATCCATCAGAAAAGTTATGATCCTGTTGCCGGCAAGCTCCACATCAATCACATCCGAAGCTTTGTATATTCTGGCCCACGACACGCGGTTACACTCTTCGTAGGCCACCCGTTCTCGTTGCGAGATATGCGCCAGCAGCGGCTCTGTGAAACTTCCGTTCAGGATTTTCTCTTCATTTTCAACAAATGCCGAAGCACAGCAGTTCACAAGAGAGCCTATCACGCACGAACGCATGTATGCCACCCGTTCATTCGGATCGTCAATCATGGCCATGATTCCGGCCATGCGTCCGCGGCGCTCCGGGTCAAAGAAGCCGAGCATGAGCGCCGTCACTTCGTCCGTGGAAAGAATCTTCAGTTTATGGGCATCTTCTAGATCCATCACCTCGTAACATATATCGTCGGCTGCTTCAACAGCAAACACAAGAGGATGGCGGCAATAGCGCACCTCACCTTCAGGACCGTAGTCGGGTATAAGTCCAAGTTCCTCGGCAACCCTTACAAAAGCGTCTCGCTCCGTACAGAAAAAGCCGAATTTATTCGGTTTGCACCACAGACGCGACTCATACGGATACTTGACAATAGAGGCCAATGTGGAATAGGTCATTGCAAAGCCGCCCTTTCTACGCCCATTGAACTGATGGGTAAGCTGGCGGAAAGCGTTGGCATTGCCCTCGAAATTTATCAGGTCGCTCCACTGCTCGGCCGACAGTTCTTCGCGCAGATCGGCTCCTGCCCCTTCTGAAAAAAACGCGGATATGGCTTTCTCCCCGTTGTGTCCGAACGGAGGATTTCCAAGATCATGCGCCAGACATGCCGCAGCAACAATATCAGGGATATCGCCCAATTTGTCGACCCATGGCTCGTTTTTATACTTCCGGCTTAGTTCCCGGGAGATCTCCCGGGCAATCGAGCGGCCCACACAGGCCACTTCCATGCTGTGGGTAAGCCTGTTGTGCACAAATATGCTGCCGGGCAACGGAAATACCTGAGTCTTGTTCTGCAACCGCCGGAAAGGCGACGAAAACACCAGACGGTCATAGTCTCGCAGGAAATCGCTTCTGGTCTCGGCGCGCCTGTCATGGTAGTCCTCCAGACCGAAACGCTTGTCGCTGATCAGTGACGGCCACTGCATCATTCCACCGTTACCTGACACCATAGACCGTTTCATGCAAGCGCCTTGCCGCCTTGTTTACATCCACACAGCCACGACACATCAGCAGCATTCTCACCTCAGGCAGCTCCGGAGCATAAGATGGCTGGACATATTCCATCTCCTCGGCCACTTCAAAGCCGTGACGGCGATAAAACTCTATCCGACGACATGCGTCGTCCGAATCCGGCAACTCCACCTCCAGAACAGTGGGAGACTGCACACTGTCAATGATGCGGCCGCCTGTTCCATATCCTCGAAAATCAGGCATCACCGCAAAATGCTCCACATAGGCAAATCCTTCCGGCATGTTCCATACCGTGACAAAACCTACGAAATCTCCTGAAACCGGATCCTCCACCTCCCTGACCTCAAACATTTCCTCCGTCTCGGCCAGACGGACAAATTCCGGCCACGGGCGCCGCTCTTCCGGCGGAAACGCACTCTCATACAGAGATTTTACTTTCTCTGGATATTTCATTGCTGCTGTTCTTTCACTCATAATCATCTTATATCTCGCAAAATTACGCAAAAAATCTTGATTTTTTATTGTAAATTTGCAGTCTGAAATATCGTAACACTCAAAACCTAAGCTATAGAAACAATGGCAAAAAAAGCACTACTCGTGATTCTTGACGGCTGGGGTATAGGCAACCGCTCAAAAAGCGACGTAATCTACTCCACCCCTACTCCTTATTGGGACAGCCTGCTGGCAAATTACCCTCACTCCGAACTTCAGGCATCTGGCGAAAACGTCGGTCTGCCCGACGGACAGATGGGCAACTCTGAAGTGGGCCATCTCAACATCGGCGCCGGACGTGTGGTCTATCAGGACCTCGTGAAAATCAACAAGGCCATAGCCGACGGCTCCATCCTCGACAATCCCGAGATCAAATCGGCGTTTGAAACAGCACACGACACCGGATGCGGACTCCACCTGATGGGACTGACCAGCAACGGCGGCGTACACTCGTCGTTCGAGCATATCACGGCATTATGCGACATTGCCCGCCACTATGATCTGAAAAAAGTCTATCTCCACTGCTTCATGGACGGCCGCGACACCGACCCCCGTAGCGGCAAGGGCTTCATAGAAAGCCTTCAGGAGCATTGCGCCAAAAGCGCAGGCACAATCGCATCCGTGATCGGACGCTATTACGCCATGGACCGCGACAAACGATGGGAACGCGTCAAAGAAGCCTACGATCTTCTCGTCGAAGGCAAAGGCTCCCAAGCGACCGACATGGCAGCCGCCGTACAGCAGAGCTACGATGAAGGCGTGACCGACGAATTCATCAAACCGATCCATAATTCCACCGTCGACGGCACAATCAAGCCAAACGATGTGGTCATATTCTTCAACTACCGCAACGACCGCGCCAAGGAACTCACAGTTGCCCTGACCCAGCACGACATCCCCGAAGCCGACATGCACACGATCCCCGGCCTGCAGTATTACTGCATGACACCGTATGATGCATCATTCACCGGCGTACACATCCTTTTCGACAAAGAAAACGTGGACAATACCCTCGGAGAATATGTGGCAAAGCAGGGCAAACACCAGCTTCATATCGCCGAGACTGAAAAGTATGCCCATGTGACCTTCTTCTTCAACGGCGGACGTGAAACCCCGTATGAAAACGAAGAGCGCATCCTGGTTCCCTCGCCCAAAGTCGCCACATACGACCTGAAACCCGAAATGAGCGCATACGAGGTGTGCGGCAAACTCACGGAAGCCATACGCTCTGAAAAATATGACTTTATCGTTGTCAACTACGCCAACGGCGACATGGTAGGCCACACCGGCATCTATGAAGCCATCGAAAAAGCAGTAGTGGCAGTCGACGAATGTCTCATGAGCACAATCGAAGCAGCCAAGGAAGCCGGCTACGAAGCAATCATCATAGCCGACCACGGCAATGCCGACAACGCTATCAATCAGGACGGCACTCCCAACACCGCCCACTCGCTCAACCCGGTGCCCTGCGTCTATGTCACCACCGACAAAAATGCAGCTATCTCAAACGGCAAACTCGCTGATGTCGCTCCCACAATTCTTCACATAATGGGATTGCCCCAGCCCACAGAAATGACAGGACATTCCCTGATCTGATAAATATAGCTCGGAAAACAGACAGCGGCGCCCGAATGATTCAACGGGCGCCGCTTGCTTTTTATTCTTGGGTAGTGAATGTCAGAGACGGATCAGAAATCGCCTGGTTTGAGCATGAGCTTCTTTCCGTTGACAATATAGATACCGGGAGCAGTCACCGTGTTCAGACGGCGTCCAGACAGGTCATAGATGACAGTAGCCGAATTGTCGGCAGCATCGCCCTCAATGTCAACGATACCGACCACGTGCATGGCGTTGACCAATTCGGTATAATGTCTCGACAATGTCTCGTATGCGTCCTTAAGCTGAGACGATGTGACATCTGCATTCACCACACCGCGTCCGGAAAGCATGCTCTTATAGGCATTTTCCATATGGGCGGCCGTGACATCAGGATAATCCGACGAAGGAGTTGCTTTCACAGTCGCCTTAGACAGACCGAACTCTGCCATGACAAATGAAGGATGGCCGTTATCATCCTGTCCGTAGTGAGTCTCCGTCACCATGAAGCGAAGATGGCGGAAAGCCTTTGCCAAAGGTACTGCGTCGGACAAATAGACCTCGCGGTTTGTCTTTGGAAGATCTTCGGCAAACGTAGCCACATGTTCCCATGTCTTGGTCGAACCATTTGTGGTGGAGCCGTAAACCACTATACACGACGGAGCATAGGATGTAGAATTGCGGCGTGTGGTATAGGTAAACGAGAAGCAGGTAGAGCGGCCCTTCGTGCCGAGATCAATGTCGATATAATGGTCAAGACCGTCGGTGGTGCCTTCTTCCGTAGTGCTTGCGCTCTTGAACTCTGTGCGCAGATTGTTGTCCAGAAGCACGTCCCACGATGTGAAACCATCACCGTTGGCATTCGACGAGAACTGAGATGCTTCCAGTTCAACAGTCTCTCTGGCGGTTTCAATAGTGCCGGCCTGCTTGACCAGATTGTCGGTCTTTTCAATAAGGTTGGTGAGATTTGTGATCAACTCCGGAGTCTCGTCCTTGCCTACGCACGTAATCGTCCACTGCGAGGTTGCCTCCGAAGAACTCCATCTAACCACATTGTAGTTGGGGTCTATATTCAGAGAATTGGAGCCTTGGTCACCGTTGGCAGCCAAAGCGAGTACGCCGTCACCAAGTTCAATCACCGCATAGGAAACCGGAACAGTGGTGGTCGGAATAACTGTGGCATTCGACTCGACACTGCCGATATACATGCCGTTTGCCTTATTGCGTATATAGAACTGTCCGTCTGTCTCTGACTGGGTAAAGAACCACACCTGACTGTCGACAGACTCATTGACCGTTGTCGCAGCACACTGGTTGCGTGAATTTACCGACAGAGCGCGAGAAGAGAAGCCCTTGTTGACAATGCGGTAACCATAGCCAGGCTCTATGGCAATTCTGGCTTCGGTATTTTTCAGCAACCCATAATATTCAGTTGCCAGAGCATGATACGCACTGTTAATAGCATCCGAGGAACCTGATGAAAGTGCGCTTTCCGCAGTCTCTACCGCCGCCGAGAGGTCAACGAGAGCCGACGCACGGTACCAGCTGACTTTAGTCTCGGTTTCATCGGCCAGAGCAATTATACCTCTGGCTGCGGCAATCGCATCAGTGAGCAGATCTTTTTTCTGATCCGCAGTACCACGGTCGATCACATTCGGAACCTCTGTAAGGGTATTGTCGGATCCCACACTGTATATTTTGGCTTTTCCGGTGGCAAGCATTTCCGCGGCATTGACGGTCATTGTCCAACTGTATGTGTTGGCAAATGTGATTATATTGCCATTCCCGTCATAAGCGGCAAAACCGACTCCGCCCTTTCCGCCTGACAGGGTGATATCAAGTCCGGACACACTATAGACATATTTGCCGTCCGATTTGGTGCCGGCGGCAAAGTCCTTTAGACCGCCAAGCTCTCCGCACTCTTCCTTGGCGAAACCGCTGTACGACTGACGGTCAGATCCGGGACGGTCGTCGATAAACAGCATCGCATTGTTTTTAGGATATTTCATATCCGCGATTTCACGCTTGACCGCATCAATATCTTCCTGTGTAAGAGTAGCATAGAATTCACTGTAATCACCAATGAAATAATTGTCCAGCGGCACAAAGAAGCCCCATGCCGTAAAGAAGTCCGTCAGGTCCTCCTCGGCTGCCATACAGCACATTTTAGCGAAATGCAGCATGTCGTAGCGGCAATTCAGGTAGTATGACTGCTGACGCGGATTTTTCCGAAGCAGTTCATAAAGGCGAGGATAGAATTTCTTGTTGTGGCCTGTAGCGTGATAGTAGAGCCACAGCTGCATGAACATTCGTGTAGTGCCCCAGGTGCCGTTTTCAAGATATGTCAGATTCTTATTGAATATTTCACGCTGACGGCTTGGGTAATCCGCTCTTGATGTGGCAATGCCCTGATAGAATACGGCCACGTTGGAGAATACATTGTTTGAAATCTCGGTAGTACCGGCAAATTTCATCGGATACTGGTTGATATGACCGTATTCATGAGCCGGCCCCCAGATAGCGCCAGAATTATCCTTGATGTGCAGCAGAATGTCGGCTGCGGTGCTGGGATTATATGCCGTACGCCATGATGTCGCATTCATGTACAGATCGCCTTGCATGGTTATGCCCATCATGCGATTGTTGAAATACTCATGGCTGGTGGCCACACTTGACGCAATCTTGTCTCCTTCCATAGGCTCGTAATAACCCTTGGCTCTTGGACTGAGAATATCTTCACTGGACTGAGCGCCGATAATAAGACGCTCGGCAAAACACATGTCATCCCATGCCGTCATAATTTCCGGCAGATCAAACTGGCGACGTGACGGATCAAGGATTCCTTTAAGACCGTCGGTAAGATATCCGCCGTCAGGTTTAGTCATCACCTGATCAAAGAAGAAATGCAGAATCACGTATTCTCCGACCAGATCAAACATATCATGCTGGGCTCTTGTGCGATAATATGCCCAGTCCTCATTGGTGTCGGGAGCATAAAGTTCATCGCCTATGTGGTTGAAGAAACCGTTGACCGAACCGCCCTCGATATGAATGGTGATGTCATTGAAATCGGGCAGACGGTGTTTTCTTACACTTGTGTTGGAATTATATGTATCTACAGTATAGTAGATATATTGTGCGGCTTTATTGGCCCACATCGGGATTATGTTAAGACCTTCATGAAGCTCCACCCCACTGTTGTAGTCATTAAACATGCCGGGACCTACGGCTCCGTCAATATACAGGGTCGAACCGTCTTTCGGTGCTTCATTCACCATCACGTAAAGCACGTCATGGCTATTGGTGAGAATGCCCGTAGGATTATTCATGTTGGTGTAAGCCTGCACACCCATCATATTGGCGGCTTCAGCTCCACGGCTGAACGGCTCATAACTCTGTACCCTGAACTTCTTGGCGTGTTTCGAATCCCACTCGGTCTTGTAGCGCGTGTCGGATTCGGCCCAATTGCCGGACTGCACCTTCTTGACCATGTTCTGCAGTTGCGCGGGAAGTGCCTTGTAGTTGGCATCGCTGGCAAGCTTCGATGCGCTCATGTTCTGATACGTACTGTTGAGTTTCGTGCATGCCTTGTCGGCAAACATTGCATTCAGAGCATTCTGGATAGTGCTGATGTTGTCTGTTATGTGGTTCAGTTCATCGGCCTTTGCCAATGCATCCTCGATTTCCGACTGCGAGATATCAATGACACTGGCTGTCCATCTTGTAGCTGCCGCATCATTGCTCCAGCTCACCACTCTTGAAGAGCCGTCGCAATGCATATACCCGTAATTATTGTTGTCGCCGTATGCACGCACCAGCAGATAGCTGTCGTTTTCCGTAATATTCATGGCACAGTTCGCATTCGCAGTCAGGGTAGCGCCCCAGACTACGGACATGGCTCTCGAACTCTCAAGATAAGTGCCGTTATTGAGATTACGGAGATACACAGCGCCGTTAGATGCGTTTTCCGCAAGCCAATACTGCGAATAGTCATCGGGGCTGATAGAATTTGCCGTAGTGCCGGATGACTGACCGTTTCCGGTAAGTGCCTTGTCGGGATAAGCGACATTGGCAAACCGATATACCTTACCGGCCTCCACCGCTGCATGTGCAACAGACGCCAGTCCGGCAAAAGCCATCAGGGCTGCGGCCAGCAAATGCTTACAACAGATTAGTTTCATCGTAGATAATTGATTGTTAGTAGTTTATGGTATTAAAAATTATAAGCGTAAAATGTGTGTAATGCACCGTAATGAGCATAACGATCTGACAACGCGCAAAGATACGGATTTTACCCAATATCTGCAACAGTAAAATCCGTATCTTTCTTATTTATAAATATTGTAGGCGGCCCTGAAAATCAAAGCAGCACTTTCATTTCCAAAGCAAGAGCCTTGGCCGCGGCTCCGGCTGCTTCGGCGAAATCAGAGCCCGACGATGCATATATTATACCGCGGGATGAGTTGACCAACAGACCGCACTCTCCGTCCGGAAGCATGCCGTATTTCACCACTTCCTCAAGCGATCCTCCCTGCGCTCCGACTCCGGGAACAAGCAAAAACGATTTAGGAGCATGGCGACGTATGTCGGCAAACATGGAACCTCTCGTCGCACCGACCACATACATCATCTCGTCAGGACCGGCCCATTGCGACGACGTGTCAAGCACACGTTCAAACAGACGCATGCCGCTGCCGTCTGGAATCATCTGAAAATCGGCAGATCCGGGATTGGAAGTCAAAGCCAGCAATATCACCCACTTACCGGGATATCCGAGAAACGGCTTTACGGAATCATGGCCCATGTACGGGGCCACCGTAATGGCGTCAACATCAAGATGCTCGAAAAACGAGCGGGCATACAGAGCCGAAGTATTGCCGATGTCTCCACGCTTGGCATCCGCGATAATGAACTGATCGGGATAATTCTGCCTGATGTATTTCACGGTTTCCTCAAAGGCCACCCATCCGTCCACGCCCATGCTCTCAAAAAAGGCAAGATTCGGCTTGAACGCCACACAATAGGGTGCCGTGGCGTCGATAATCGCCTTGTTGAAGGCCAGCAGTGGGTTTTCTTCCGTCAGCAGATGGGCCGGAATTTTTTTAATGTCGGGATCGAGTCCCACGCACAGAAACGAACCCTTGCGGGCGATGTTTCCGATAAGATCCTTACGAGTCATGGCTATTCTATTGATTAAAGTTCGGAAAATTTAAGTTTTTCAGCATTCTCAGCTATGATGAGCCGGTCGATACATTCCTGTATATCACCGCCCACAAAAGCGGGAAGGTTGTATATCGTATAATTGATCCTGTGATCGGTGATGCGTCCCTGAGGATAGTTATAAGTGCGTATCTTGGCTGAACGGTCGCCGGTGGACACAAGGGTCTTTCGACGTGAAGCAATGTCGTCTATATACTTCTGGTGCTCTTTGTCGTATATGAAAGTGCGCAGACGGCTCAGCGCGCGCTCTTTGTTCTTGGGCTGGTCGCGGGTTTCGGTACATTCGATCAGTATCTCCTCGCTCTCGCCGGTGACAGGATTACGCCATATATAGCGCAGACGCACTCCCGATTCGACTTTGTTCACATTCTGTCCGCCGGCTCCTCCCGAACGGAAAGTATCCCATTTGATCTCGCCTTCATTGATCTCCACATCAAACTCCTCCGCTTCCGGAAGCACAGCCACAGTAGCCGCCGACGTGTGTACACGGCCCTGGGTCTCGGTGGCAGGCACACGCTGCACCCGGTGCACTCCGCTTTCATATTTAAGCACACCATAAACACCGTCGCCGCTAACAGCAAAAACGATCTCCTTGAATCCTCCGGCAGTGCCCTCGCTGAACGATGTCACAGCCACGCTCCAACCTCTGGACTCACAGTACTTGGAATACATCTTGAACAGGTCGCCGGCAAACAATGCCGCTTCATCACCTCCGGTTCCTCCACGGATCTCGACTATGGCATTCTTGCCATCCTCGGGGTCTGCGGGAATAAGCAGCAGTTTTATCTCCTCCTCAATTTCCGGGATAGCCGACGCGGCCGCATCGATCTCCTCTTTGGCAAGCGTCCGCAGTTCATCATCACGCTCCGTTTCAAGCACCTGCCGCGCTTCTTCCACATTGCCCAGCAGATTTCTATAGCGACGTGTAGCGGCAACCAGACGTTCAAGGTCCTTATACTCCTTGGTCAGACGCACATAGCGGCGCATATCGGCGATCACAGAAGGGTCGGTAATCAGTGTGCTCACTTCCTCGAAGCGCGCATCAATGCCTTCAAGGCGTTGCAACAATGAGTTTTCTGCCATATATGATGAACGAAGTTTAAATTTTCCACAAATTTACTAAAAGTTCCCCATTCGCACAAAAACGACAAAAGCCGGCTCCAATTACAGCACCGGCTTCCGTCGTTTTCAATATATCTTCAATAAAGTATCAGATACGCTTTCTCAGATTATCCACATACTTCTTAAGAGCTTCGTTTTCAGGATCAAGCTCAAGCATCTTTTCATAATACTCCACCGCCTTGGCAAAGTCTTTGTTTTTATGATAATAACCGGCGATCATCTGGTATGATTCCTTATACAGATTTACGTATTTTTCCAGATTTTCCGGATCTTTGTTGAGTTGTTCGAGAATAACATTGTAGACCTGCACGGCTTCTTCGGGAACTTCGTTATTGTTGGCAACGATAAGGATACGAGCCTTACGCTGCTGATAACGGGGGTCCTCACCTTTGACCACAAGAGACGAATCAATAGCGGCAATAGCCTTCTTGGCAATTTCGGCACGCTCGGGAGCCTCGGCCTCCATCTTACTCATGTGAGTCATATAGTAACCGGAAATGGTATAGTAGTCATAATAGTCGCTTTCGCCAGCCGCCATATATTTTTCCTGATTGGCCACAGCGCCCTCATAGTTCTTGGCCTTGTAATATGCGTCGGCCAGATCGCGATATGCATCAGCCTTGTCGGGATTTGTCTCCACAGCCTTCTCGAAATAAGGCAGGGCCTCATCCTCTCGGTCCATCTTGTTCAGAAGCCGGGCATACTGAGTGTAGTCATTGGAGGTAAAACGGTTATTGGCCGGAGGAGTCATGGCAAAGAACTCTTTTGCGCGCTCCATGGCTGCGGCATTGTGACCCATGTCCACCTGGTTCAGGAAACGCATACGGCGCATCTGGAACGACTCGGGATTCTTAGCGAGTATCTCACCGGCGAGTTTATAGCTCTGTGCATACTTCTTGCCGAAATAAAGCAGTGCCACATAACGCTCTTCATCCTGAATGAAGTGATTGGGATTTTTCATGTATTTGCCGTATTCCACAGCTGCGTCCGACCAATGGTCGGTTTCATACAGCTTTTCAGCGTACTCACGCTGAGCCAGAGCGGAATTAGGCATTTTTTCAAGCAGCTCCTCAAGTTTGCTGACCGTCAGCTTGGGATTGGCATGCACGTATGCGTTGGCATACTTCACATAGGCTTCGGGCTTCACATTGTTACCTGTATAGAATATCGCATTCTCATAAGCGGCAGCGGCATCGCCGATCTGCTTTTCAGCCAGATATTTGTCGCCCTGCATCACATAAATATCGGGGCATGATTTGTCGCGTTTCGAAGCATCCTTCATGTAATCCTCATACTCCTTGGCATAGAGCACAGGATCAGCATTGAAGTATGCACGGGCAACGGCCACATTCGTCTCGGCCGACTTGTCGGCCTTGACCGCAGCCTTAAACTGGTTTTTAGCTTCCGCGGCATTGCCCTGCTTCAGAGCGAGAGCACCCATACCCACATAATTGAGACCGTTCTTCGAGTCTGCGGAAATACCTTTGTTAAAATAGTCCTGTGCAGTGGCCTGATCGTTGTTGAACAGCGCGATCTGACCGAGATAATAATATGCGGTAGCCTTGTCGGTAGATCCGTCGTTGAGCGTACGTTCAAGGATCTCACGGGCATTGTCATACTGTTCTACTTTGAAATAGTCGACACCGTCGAGGTATCCCTGGCCCTGGGCCGAAGCGGAAAGAGCGGCAGCAGCGCACACCGCAGTGATCAGGAGGTGTTTGAGGTTCATTGCTTTTCTGTTAATTGCTATATTATGTTTTTTGGTTTATTTACTTTAGATATATGACGCAAAAAAGGGTTTATTTATTGCGCTCCTGCCGTCGACACATTGACCATGCGCGGCTGGACTATGGCCGGGAGCACTCCTGTGAGTTGAATCACTTTCTGTCCCTGCATACCTGTGACAAATGAATAAAATGCGTTGTTAAGCGTACCACCCACCGTGGTGGTGATCATATACACCGAGCGAAACAACGGATACCGACCGTCAAAAATATAGGCCTGATACGGTTTGTAGGCCTGCACAGAGCCGTCGCCGGCCACAGCCATCACCTTGATCGCCGGATTAAACTCCAGCATGGTCGTGTCGTTGGCGGTGGACCGCGCCCTCATTTCTTCTTTGGATATCACAGTACCGTCCATGTCGGCGCTGACCCAGCTCACTCCCACGATGCCGAGAGCGTTGGGGCGAGAAGTGACAGCGTCAAACACATCGCGTGCCGACTGCTCTGCATACACGTTGGAGCCAAATCTGACGCCACCGCATATAGAGTCGCGCATAAACTGCATTATACTTGAGCCGTTCTGGTCAAACACCACCCTGATGGTATCGAGTTTGGTGGGCCACATTTCATCCCAGGTCTTTATCTCGCCGGAAAGTATCTGTCTGAGTTCCTTGAGCGATATGACATCCTGCGGATTTTTTTCGTTCACGATCAGCGCGATGGCGTCGACGGCTATGCGCTGTTCACGCGGCTTCAGTTTGCGGTTGTGCAGACGGGCTTTTTCCTGTTTGGTCAGACGGCGCGCTGTCACTATGGTCCTAACAGAGTTATCCGGATCCATCAGCGAGTCTATTGCTTCACGCTGCGACACATAATAAGGTATCACCCAGGCCTGACGACGTTTGTTGTTGTAGGAATACTCAAACACATCTATCTCCTGCGACATGATGTTTTCAAACGAGGCATCACACACCAGAGTCATCCGTTCCACCTTGGGACCGGACTGTGACGATCCGCCGCCACCGCATGCGCTCAGCAGCAATGTGACGAATAAACCGGAAAGGAAAAGTTTCAACTTCATTCAAATATCAGATGTTTGAATCTATACCCTTGAATTGCCGGTAAGCACGCCATATTCCATAGAGTATGAACATGCCCGCCGCTGTATAGCGTATCCACGCCCAGTTAGGTTCCCACCTGAAGAAGTTGAGCAGAAGCAGCACACCCATGCCCACGTATATCACAATCATGAAGATTCCGAAGACTGTGTACATGACCTTAGGAGTACCTGTGCCCGAGGTGCGTTGACGCGCATTGGTGTCAAGTAGAGACTGTTTATGTTCGTCGTCCAATTCTTTCATAGCTACTTAATTTTGATTACTAAGGTAACGTTGGCATGCGCGACAATGTTCGCTACAAAGCGCAGAATGTCACAAAGGTATGAATTATTTCGATTTTTTGCAAAAAAACTTAGTCCGGCAATGGAGAAAGTACCGGAACGGCTCCTATACGGCCAGTCCGTATCAGCCTGTTCACCACTGCCGTATCGGCCACAGCGTCAGTCGCGTTCAGCGGTAGGTCCACCACCTCCACCACAACAGCTCCGGGAATCACCGACCGCAACAGATCGCCATGCGAAGGAATATCCGTCAACGTTCTATAAGTGTCTATGGAATACGTGGTAAACCGGCTCTGCAAAGTCACTCCGCGGCGGTCGAGCCAATACCCTCCTGCCAGCGGCACAGGGGCAGAACCGGCCGTGATATCGCCTGGCGCCGGATAGCTGATAAGCCGCCCGTCATCGCCGACCTCTATGGCCACATTAGCGGAATAGTTTCCCGACATTCTGTATATCCTGGCTTTTTTCACAGCCGCAGCCGGCTGATTGCCAACGTCGGTTTTCTGCTCCACGATCCGATTTTCCGCACTACGCGAAACCGAGCAGGCCGACAGAATCATACCTGAAACCATGGCCACAGCCAACATTATCCTAATCATGATCAAAATTCCGGGAATAGACGATTCTGATCTCTGGCCACTACGGCCATACACTCCATCTCTATAAGCCAGCCCGGCCGACACACAGGTGCATACACCACCACCAACGGAACATGCGGCAGGCGGCAGGCCAACAGATTGCAGACCACGCGAAAATCAGCCTGATCGCGCAGATACACCACCGCATGGATCATATCGCCAAATCCGCAACCGCCCTCAGCCAGCAACGCTCCGACATTGTCAAGCATTCTGTCGGTCTGGGCCACAACATCGCCATGATGCACCACCTCACCCTTATTGTCTATGCTTGCTGTGCCGCTCACAAGCACCATGCGCCTGTCTGCAAAATCCACCGCGGTAGCCCTTTCGAATGCCACGCCATATTCAATCGTCGGGTTAAGATTTGACAATGCCTTGAGATAGCTCACCTGACCGGACCGCAGGCCACGTATGGCGTATGCGTTGAACACCACCGGCGCACGATGATCCGCGCCACGTCCGCCGATACCGGTGGACGCGATAAAATGCGTCGAAGGAGTCAGCCCACGCTCTGCAAACACAGTGTTGCGCCCACGCACCATGCCGGCATAATTGTTGTCAATATCACCGACAAAAAACCATGTGCGCACACATTCATCCAAAAGCGACACATCCGAAGCATAGTCACGAAGAATCTCCTCTGTAGCCCTCTCCGAGTCACCAGCAGGAGCCTTGTCGGGAGTATATAGATGAGTCAGTGCCGCATCCGCGGCAGGCTCATCCTCCATAAGCACCAGAGCTGCGACTTTCACACCTCCGGACGGCGGCTGCTCGACTATGGAGTAAGGACAGACGAGCACGTCACCAAGCAGCGGGGACTGATTAGCGGCGTCGCTTACAAAAAAACGGGCGAAAACCGGAGTCATTCCAAACGATACCGGCAGCACGGCCACCGCACGGCGCATAGCGTCAAACTGGCTTCGTCCAGGCAGCATAGGATCGGCCGACAGTATGGCATGTGACTGACGCCGGCCTGCCGATGTGGCAAAAGTCCGCACTGTCATTTCAATTCCGCCGTTCACCGTCTTATGATAATCCATAGCCATCTCTCACTCCGCAGTATCTGTCCTTAAATATCATTCCGGCACAGTCATTTCTCCGGCGATCGGGCGGAGCAGCGCCCGCTTTACTTCATCAGACGACAACCCCAGTCCAAATAAAAACATAAGTTTTGTAATGGCAGCTTCAGAAGTGATGTCATGTCCGGAAATCACCCCTACGGCAGCAAGGCGGTCCGACGATACATAACGTTTTTCATGGACTCCACCGTTGACACACTGTGTCACGTTCAACACCACGATCCCTCGGTCCACCGCTTCAGATATCACGTTGACAAACCACTTGGACGAAGGAGTATTACCGGCGCCGAAAGTTTTCAGGACCACTCCTTTTACTCCAGGAGTATTGAACTGATGCCTGAGAATGGCTTCCGTCATGCCTGGATAAAGATCTATGAACATCACGTTTGTGTCCATGGCCACCCTAAGGTTCACCGGCGCCTCGACATAGTGGCGCATCAGAGCCTCATGATTGTAATTTATGCCAAGTCCTATTCTTGCCAAAGGAGGATAATTATTGCTCTTGAAGGCATTGAAATTGTCAGCGCTCATTTTGGTTGCCCTGTTTCCGCGCCACAGATAATTCTCAAACAATATCGCGACTTCCTGTACTACAGGCTGTCCGTTGCTACGGGTAGCCGCAGCAATCTGCAGAGCTGTGATCAGATTTTCCTCACCGTCGGTCCGGACTTCACCGATAGGCAGCTGCGAACCTGTGATAATTACCGGCTTATGCATGTTTTCCATCATAAAAGACAATGCAGAAGCGGTATAGGCCATCGTATCTGTGCCGTGGAGAACGACGAACCCATCAAACGAATCATAGTTGTCTCGTATATGACACGCTATCTCCGTCCACCTATCCGGACTCATGTCGCTTGAATCTATCGGCGGCGACACCTGCACATTATCTATCTGATAATCCAGCATCTTGATTTTAGGCACATTGTCAATCAGATGATCAAAATCAAACGGCTCAAGTGCGCCCGTCTGCTGATTCTCAATCATTCCGATCGTGCCACCTGTATAGATTATCAGAATTTTGGGTTTCATTCTCCTTGAATATTAAATATGTAAAGACTATCCTACTTTCGATCCGGGTGCCACCGGTCCTGTCGGGCCTATAACCACCAGCGAACCGTCTGAGCTTACAGCAGACAGAATCATGCCGCAACTCTCCACTCCACGCAGTTTGCGCGGCGGAAGATTGGCAATATAGCATATCTGACGCCCTGTCAATTGCTCAGGATCATAATACTTGGCAATACCGCTGACTATTGTACGGGGCGAACCGGTGCCGTCGTCAATAAGGAACTGCAGCAGTTTGTCGGCTTTCGGCACACGCTTACACTCAAGCACAGTGCCCACCCTTATGTCACATCTGCCAAACGTGTCGATATCCACATCGGCGCTCTGCGGCTCCGGTTTCCATGCTGCCAAAGCGTTGGCTTCCTTGGCACGGTTGAGTTTGTCGATCTGGGCCTGAACGGCTGCGTCATCAATCTTCTCGAAAAGGAGCTCAGGCTCTCCGAGCTTTACACCTGCGGCAAGCAGAGAATCGCAGCCGAGCATATCCCAGTCCACAGAATCAAGATGCAGTATACCACATAGCTTCCCACTCATAAATGGCAGGAAAGGTTCAAATGCCACGGCAAGGTTTGCCGTGATCTGCAACGCCACATTGAGAATAGTGGCCGTACGGGCCATATCCGTCTTGGCCAGCTTCCACGGTTCTGTCTCCTGAAGATATCGGTTGCCCACGCGGGCCATGTTCATTGCTTCCTTGAGAGCGTCCCTGAAATGGAAATCCCTTATATTCGAGGATATGGATTCCTTGAGTGACCGAATTTCGTCAAACACGCCGGCATCCACAGGCATCAGCTCTCCGCAGGCAGGCACCTCTCCACCGAAATATTTCTGCGTAAGCACCAAAGCACGGTTTACGAAATTGCCAAGTATGGCCACAAGCTCGTTATTATTGCGTGCCTGAAAATCCGCCCATGTGAAATCATTGTCCTTGGTTTCAGGAGCATTGGCAGTCAGAACATAGCGCAACACATCCTGCTTGCCAGGGAAATCTTCCAGATATTCATGAAGCCACACCGCCCAGTTGCGCGAAGTGGATATTTTGTCTCCCTCAAGATTAAGGAACTCATTTGCCGGAACATTGTCGGGAAGCTGATAGCCGTCGCCATACGCGCTGAGCATGGCAGGGAAGACTATGCAATGGAACACTATATTGTCCTTGCCGATAAAATTGATTATACGCGTTTCCGGATCCTTCCACCACTTCTCCCATGAATCCGGGCAGAGCTCCTTGGTGTTGGAAATATATCCTATGGGGGCGTCAAACCACACATAGAGCACCTTGCCCTCGGCCCCTTCAACCGGCACAGGCACGCCCCAGTCGAGATCACGGCTCACGGCACGCGGCTGCAGCCCCATGTCGAGCCACGACTTGCACTGACCGTAGACATTGGACCGCCACTCCTTGTGGCCGTCAAGTATCCAACGGCGCAAGTAATCTTCCCACTTGTCCAGCGGCAGATACCAGTGAAACGTCTCTTTCATCACAGGAACGGTGTCGGTCAGCGCGCTGCGCGGATTGATAAGATCAGTCGGCGCAAGCGACGTGCCACATGACTCGCACTGGTCGCCGTAGGCGCGGGGATTATGACAATGCGGACATTCGCCCGTCACATAGCGGTCGGCCAGAAACTGCCCGGCCTTCTCATCATACAGCTGCATGGACGAACGTTCCACAAACTCACCCTTGTCATAAAGAGTGCGGAAGAATTCGCTCGCCATGGCATGATGTGTATCAGAAGTAGTACGAGAATATACATCGAACGATATGCCCAGACCGGCCATTGAATCCTTGATTATGGTGTGATAGCGGTCTACAATATCCTGTGGTGTCACTCCCTCGCGCTTGGCCTTGATGGTGATGGGCACACCGTGTTCGTCGCTGCCGCCTATCATCATCACCTCTTCACCGTTAAGGCGCAAAAACCTTGTGTAAATATCGGCGGGCACATACACCCCGGCCAGATGTCCTATATGAACCGGACCGTTGGCATAGGGAAGAGCCGTGGTCACCAGAGTCCGTTTGAATTCCTTCTTCATAATCAATCGTGAGCTATCGCGTTTTGAATTAAGATTCTAATTTATCCCACAAAGTTACACACAAATTCCCATATTTCCCCCACTCATCCGCATTTTCGGTATAAAAATCTAAAAAATAGTTAACTTTGCATTAACATTCAACCGACGGAATCCTCTAAAATATCATCCGCATGGCATCATCTCTGAAAATTCTGTTTTTCATCGGCGCAGGAAGTTTCATCGGCGGCGTGGCCCGCTACGGATTATCATGTCTGACCCGAACAATGGCGGGAGCGCCATCATTCTGGGGAACTATGGCGGCAAATATTCTCGGCTGCCTGTTTATCGGCATTTTGTACGGGCTATTCGAACGTCACAATATCCCGGGAGAGCATTGGCGGATGTTTCTCACCGTTGGATTCTGCGGTGGATTCACCACATTTTCCACATTCATCAATGAAAATCACACAATGCTTTTCGACGGGCGTTTCCTTCATGCCGCCGCCTATGCCGCCGCCAGTCTGATAATCGGTCTCTCAGCCGTACACATCGGACACCTCATAGCCCGTCATATATAACAATCCCGTAGCGAAAATCACCATCAACACAAAAGAGGTCAAATCCACAGGGGACCGACCTCTTTTTGCGTTGTCTTACCTGGACTCGAACCAAGACAGGCAGAACCAAAAACTGCAGTGCTACCATTACACCATAAGACAATCATATATGCCCAAGCCATACAGCCTAAAGCGATGCAAAGTTAAGGCAAAAATTTCTCCTGTGCAATAGTTTGATAAAATTTGCGGATGAAAGACTTGACCGGCGCTCTTATTATGACGGGAATTTTGTAACTTTGCATCCGTTATGAATATAGGTATAATTGTGGCGATGGGCAAGGAGATGGAATTGCTGTTGCCTTTGATGAGCGAGGCACAGACCTCGCATATAGACGGTTACACATTTCATTCCGGCACAATCGGCCGACATAATGTCACGGCCATGCAATGCGGCATAGGCAAAGTGAACGCAGCACTCGGTTGCCGCGCGCTTATCGACAACTTTGAACCGGAACTTATAATCAACACCGGAGTGGCAGGCGGAACAGGATCAGCGGCCAAGGTACTTGATGTGGTGATAGCCGACCGGGTAGCATATCACGATGTGTGGTGCGGGCCAGGCACCGTTCCGGGCCAGGCCGCCGACTGCCCGCTCCATTTCGCGGGATCGCCTTACGTCCTCGGCATGAAGTGGCTACAGGAGCTTCCTCATGTAAAATTCGGCCTTGTGGTATCAGGTGACGTATTTGTGGATTCCCCCGACACAGTAGCCAGGATCAAAAGCATGTATCCGGACGCGGCAGGAATCGACATGGAGTCCGGAGCGCTCGCCCAGACATGCCACCGTATGGGCATCCCTTTCATCTGTCTGCGCGTGATCTCCGACACTCCAGGAGAAGTAGCCGACAATGGAGCGCAATATGAGAGCTTCTGGACAGCCGCTCCTCAGGAAGCATTCGACATCGTGAAACAGATAATCCTACACCTGTGATGGAAAAGATCGCGAGTTTCACCATTGACCACAACCGTCTGCTGCGTGGCATCTACGTGAGCCGACGCGACATGACACCGTCGGGCGACACCATAACCACATTCGACATCCGCCTGACCGAGCCAAACCGCCAGGAAGCCGTTTCCCCACAGGCCCTGCACACAATCGAGCATCTTGCCGCCACATGGCTCAGAAATGATCCGGAATGGAAAGACCGGGTGGTCTACTGGGGTCCCATGGGATGCTGCACCGGATGTTATCTAATTCTTCAGGGTGCGCTTGAACCTGCCGACATAGTCCCGATGATGCGGCGGATGTGGAAATTCATCGCCGATTTCGAAGGAGAAATACCAGGAGCCACAGCCCGCGATTGCGGAAACTTCTCCTTCAATGACCTGCCATCGGCCAAATCAACAGCATACGTTTTTCTCAGCGAAGTGATCGACAGGATCTCTCCTGCCAACATGGTCTATCCGGAATGATGAAAAATCTGCGCGCATCCCGCGGAAAATTTTTCATAGAACGTCTGATTGCCGAAGGCGAACATGACCGTCAGGATTTCAAATACACCATAAGCGACGCCCGCAAGATAGCCCGCTCACTGTCGGCCTTCGCCAACCATCGCGGCGGCCGCCTGCTCATAGGCGTGAAAGACAACGGTACAGTGGCCGGCGTACGGTCCGAGGAAGACATATACATGATCGAGACGGCTGCACAGATCTACTGCCGTCCCGAACCGTCGGTCACATTCCACGCCTACAAGGCCAACGACGAAGGCGCACAGGTCATAGTGGCCGAAGTCGCACCATCAGACATCCGGCCGATATACGTGCAAGAAGACGACGGCAGCCAGAAAGCCTACATAAGGGTGGCCGACGAGAATATTCTTGCTCCGGAGCTGCTTGTCAGAGCCTGGCGCCGGCAAAACTCTCCTCAAGGTTCCCTGCTCACGCTCAATGCAGTCGAGACAACCGTCATCGACACCATCGCCGCATCGGCCGGTGGAATGATCTCGTCAGAGCAGCTCATACGCACGGTCAAAGCCAGCCGTTTTACGATCGAAGAAGCCATAACGAAACTCGCCGCCATAGGCACGGTGGAGTTCCGTTACCATGGCGGCGAATTTATGCTGGTCCTTAAAGATCAGAGTGAAGCCATAGGCTGAAGCGAACGCACCTTAGCTCCGAAAGCGAGCACTCCTGAAGGAGTAAGCTCCACAACGGAATTATCGGGCATCACCACATGATTGTCGTCCAGATAGGCAAACAACTCATAGCTGTCGCCGGAAGGCAGAGTCACATTCCAGCTGTTATTGTCGGCATGGAAATCAAGACGCACGGAAGATTTGTCGTCCTCCGACACAATATCGTATCCTTTGCCGTCGCACTTCACCAGATAGCTGCGGCCGTCATTGCCCTTGATCTTCTTTGTACCGCAGGCCATGGGATTGTCACCGCTCCAGAACTCTATGCTGTTGATCACCACCAGGTCGGCCAAAGTCGAGACCTCATACACGGGAAGCACCCACAGAGCGAAAAACACAAGTTCGTTGACAAACTTATTGCCAAGACTTTTGTTCCACGACAGCAGACGGTTGGTCAGAGCGAAGCTTCCCACACACGATGAGAGCGAAAGAGATGCGGCCAAAGCCACTGCCACACCTACGGTCAATACATTTTTTCTCATAAATAAAATAAGATTATATAGTGTGATTAAAGAGTCAGACGGGTATAGCGGTCTTGCCAACATCGTAGAAACGCATGATCCGCGCCACATAGTCCGTCGTTTCTCGACCGCGAAGATAACCATATTTTACGACAGGATCATTATAATGGGCGGGATTTGCCAACATTAATGCCGCTTCAGCCACGTTGTCGTCCCATTTCCGGGGATCCATTCCATGCTTTTCGGCAAGGCGGATAGCATCATACACGTGTCCGATACCTCCGTTATAGGCCGCAAGCACAAACTTGATACGCTCACCGGCGTCAGGGACCTTTGACTGCAGCAGCCTGTCAAGATCGCGCAACAGGTTCACCGCCACGCGCACCGACTGCTCAGGGTCGTTGGCATTGCGCAAACCGTAGGCACGCCCCGTGCGTGGCATGATCTGCATCAGTCCGCGCGCGCCGGCAAATGAACGCGCACGCGGATTAAAGCGGCTCTCGGTATAGGCCTGGGCCGCGAGCATCCTCCAGTCCCACCCGATAGACGGCGCATAGCGCCGGAATATATTGTCATACCTCGATATGGTGCCGTCGGTAAAGTCTATCGAAGAATAAGGATTGCCTACGATCTTGGCCAATTGGAAATAGCGTTTCAACAGCTCTTTCTGAGCCTCCTGCGGAGCGGCATCTTTCATCCATGAGTTTACCGAATCAGCCAGACACTGCCTGTCCCGAGCAACAGCCCACGAAGCACGCTGCTCGAGCGACAACGGCATCGAATAATCTATATTGGCGAAATAAGTGCCGTTAAGCGCCGCCACATCAGAGTCTGCCACCGTAAGCGGAACGGCACCGGAAGCTACCATCTCAATCAGGTCCTCGGTGACGATGGTGTCACTGTCGACAGGCCTGATGATTATTCCTCCTCCAAGCTCGTCATTGAGATTCTGAAGACGGTGGAAATATTTGGACCCGCGCTCCACCCACACCTCGCGGCCTATCAGCTGGGTCACATCCGTGATAACCGTATCCGACCCTGAAGTAGGCTGAACCAGCACCTGTGTGGTGATATTCTCATAGCCGCACGGTGACACCTGTCCGGCATATTCCGCCGTAACCGGAACTTCATATGCTATCAGATCAATATCTCCCTCGTTGGCCATTTCTATAAGGCGGGGAAGCGAGCCGGCCACAGTCAGTTTCACCTCCATACCCTTGTCGGCGGCAAAACGGTTCACCAGATCATAGTCATAGCCGAGGGAATCACCGCGATATATAAAAAAAGACGTCGGAGAGTAAAGAGTTCCCACTCTCAAAGTGTCAGGCAGAGCACAATCCTTGCCGGTGCCGTCCGACATCCGATCCCGGCGGCCGCAACCTGCCACGACACATGCCATGACAACCAATATAAATAGCAGAAAGGTCTGAATCTGTTTCATCACTCCATATTATACATAAGAATCCTGCGATTTGTTCACTCAACACCTCACATATACAAAAAAGCGGGACGTCACTGTCCTGTGACGCCCCGTTTTTTTCAGTCAAATGCGTTTATACTCAGAAAATCACCTTTGTACGTTCAGAAGTGATATAAAGCCCACCGCGTACGGGCACCGCCACTTCTCTGCCGGTGATATCGTAATATTTCACAGGAGAAACTTTATCCGAAACGCCAATCTCATCAATCGACACATTCATATCAGGCAGTTCAGACTCATCGGCCATGCCGACCAGCTCCATATACCACTGGGAAGCCTGCGCGTCCGAAGTCCACACAACAATATGTCCGTTATTATTTCCACCCTGATGGATGGATCCATAGTTGCTGTGTCCGGGCTGCACGTCAGTCAGGTTCGTATAGCCTTCCATAGTGCTTACCGCACGATATTCATGAGCCATAGCAGGATCGGGAGTCATTGTGAAAGCTGTTTCCACCGCAGCCGGCGACTGAGCCACAAACACCTTATGATCGGGATGATAGATGATCCAGTTCTTGGAATCCTCGCTCTTATTCATGAAAATGAACGTAGAGGCCGAAGTGTCATGGCTGGCTGAAGATGTGAGCTTGGATCCGTCTGTGGTCAGGTAGCGGTCACCGAATGTATATGTGCCGTTGTGTGCACTTTGCAGGCGGTAGATTCCACCATGCTTGATCTCAATAGCCGACCCTGTAGTTATGGCCTTATTGAAGAGGATATAATTATCGAGCGTAGGCTCGGCATCATAAGCGGCGGCAGCCTCTTCGGCCTCAGGGTTTCCCTCTCCGGTGGGTTGGCCCACATATTTACCCGGTTCCCCTTTCGGAGCTTCGGTTTCAAGACGATAGCGGATCATAGCGGAGGTCAGTCCCTGGCGCACTGAATCATCCTCGTCGGCACAATATTCATAAGCATCGCCGGTGATTTCCTCTATAGTGAGATTGCGGAACATTCCACAGTATGCCTTGCCGAATGTCTCTTCTTCAAACAGGAAACCGAGCGTATTGTCATGCTGCCAGCACATTGTGGAATATGCAGAACCGAGGTTGCTCACCTGCTTGCGGCCGTCCCATGTGGTGAAGGATGACGGAGATGAGAAATCTTCAGGCTGAGAGAGAGCCTTCCATGCAATGCTGACATTTCTGCGTGATCCGCCGTAAGGGAACGACTGCAAAGCCATATAGCACTTCTCCTGAGTCTCGATATTGCGCACGGGAAGGATCATAATCTCTCCGTCGCATGCGTTGATGGAGCCCATGCCCATGTCTGTGGCCACAGTGCCGAGCCATGAACCTTCGCCCTTAGCCACATCGGTGTAGCGGAAAACATTGAAGTTACGATTGCCCCAACGGTTGCGCGCGGCCAACAGAACGGAGCCGTCAGGCAGTTCTTCCGCCTTGGGTTCGTCGCCGTTGGACGACACGGCAGGAACGCCGCCGAGTATATGCCATGTCTGGCCGAAGTCATCGGAATAGAGAGCCCAGTTGCGCGTATTGCCGCCGTCATTCTGGCTGCTAAGCACGGCATACAGACGATAGTAGTCGCCGACTTTGATCTGACGGCTCTGTGTCATGCGGCCCGATCCGAAGAACTGGCCGTCGATCTTGCCATACGCAGCTTCTCCGTCAAAAATCGACAGAATCTGCTCGGTTATATCCTGATGGTCACTCCACGTGTCGCCGCCATCCTCGCTGTACCAGCGGAAACAGAAGTTGGGCGCATCGCGACGGCTTGCAAAGAAATTGACATGACCACCCACAGCAATCATAAGCACCTTGCCAGTCTCACGGTCGCTGACAATAGCTGCATCACCGAACGCACAGTCCTTGTCGGTCGTATAATTACCTTCAGCCACATGATTGCCTTCGGCATCACAAAGATGTCCGGGTTCACTCCAGGTAAGACCATTGTCATCACTGTGGCTCTGGTAGAGGTCAATGCGTCCGGCACCGATGTCACCGCCCCCATAACGATAGTCATTGATAGCTATCAGACGGCCTTTGTTGGGACCGTTCTCCACAGTGGTGATAGCAGGGATACGGTAGCAGACATTATATCCGGTGGTACCGTCATAGCGGAACACCATGATATTCTTTGATATCTCGATCGAACGAGACACAGTCACATTGAAGTTCTTTACATTGACGCATTTGTTGGCATCGGCAGGATCGGCATCGACCGTAAAGCCATTGGCATCATCCACGCCAATGCCTGTAACTGCCACATGCTGGAACTCATCGGTAACCTCAACGGTCTTTCCATCTGGAGTGTCTATCGACAGAGTAGCCGAGCCTGCATCCTGAGCACGCTTCACATCAAATTCGTATGACGACACATGCATGCCCTGCGGCGCTGTGAATGCCCAAGGTCCATATTCAATGCCGGAAGCGATCTTCAGAGTGCCGTCTGTATCGAACTGCATATTGTTGGCCACAGAACTCATCACCACCGACGGAGCGGCGTCGCGCGTCCACGACATATACCATGTCGACGGCTTGCCGGGCACATTGCCCATCGTGCCGTTGTCAGCATTGATCGTGAAAGTCTGCTTGGACCACATCACCTGAATCGCCGAACCGGCATCGGCGCCACCGGTCCAGAAGGCCAGCTTGCCGTCACGGTTATTGAGTTTGGCGTTTTCATTGCCGTCAAGGTTTACAAAGAAAGCCGGTGTTCCCACTCCCAGCACATTGGTCTCGGTAAAATGCCAGACATACACGTATCCGGCCACATCGGCAGGCTTAAGGACGGCATACGAACTGCCGCCGGTGGTGCCTTTCATTTCAGACGGAGCGGCAAGGCGCATTCCGGTTCCTGCGGCTTTATTATAGATCTGATATCCTTCGGTATCATCTCCCACAAAGCACCAGAGGTCTTTATCTTCCAGAGTTGTCTGCGGAGAATTAAGCGACATGGACGAAGCTCCGTCCTCATATTTCAGATACAATCCGCCGGCACCGATCTGCAGCGTGTACCAGTTGGTCTCAGGCGCAAATTCACCGTCAACCACCGTGGTGGTGACAAACGCAGGCTGTATTTCCTGTGTGCGGGGCGAAAGGACTATGCTGAAATCCGTCAGCAACACGCCGTCATTGCTTCCTGTCATGGTGAACGAAGGGACCACATTTTCAGCGATGTCAGTCACCGACCACGTCTGCTCAGTCGACGACGAGGTCATGACCTTCGAACCGGCTGTGAGAGTTTTTGTCCCTGTGCCGATATTCACAAACTTAAACGAATAAGATGACACGTACCAGCCGGTCGAAGCAGATGCTACAGTGTACACGGAACTCTGCGCGGATCCAGTGCGGGCGTCAATGTTTTCGCCGCTCCACTGCATGTTGTTCACAGGAGCTGAGAACGTAGCGCCTGGAGAAGTGGCTGTACTTGTCCATACACTGCACCACGTATTGCCTGTGTCGCCGTCTGCTCTGGCAAGAGTACCGTTAGACTTGTCCACAGTGATGGTGACCGGCAATACCGTGTCCTGAGCCATAGCGCTCACGGATACAGCAGCGGTCACTAACGCGGGCATGATAATCTTGTGTAAAATCGTCATGTGTTAATAATGTTAGAGATGTGAGAATGAATGGTATTTAGATTGTGTTTGATTGTAATATTATCCCTTGAAAAAATATTCTAAGCAAATATACTGCTTTTTTTATAAATTATTGATAATAATACCGTTTTTTGTTATTTCGGCGATAGCGTTATAAGCGGGATCAGCATCTCTTCCAACGATATTCCGCCATGCTGAAACGTATCCGTGTAATATTGTACGTAGTAATTATAATTATTGGGATATGCGAAAAAGTCTCGTCCGAGAGCATAGATATAGGATGTGGTCACATTTGGCGACGGAAGTCCGAACCGCTGTGGATGCTTCATCTCATACACCTGCTTAGGATTATAATTAAGAGCTTTGCCAAGTTTATAACGCAGATTGGTGTTCGTATTCTTATCACCGACTACCTTGACCGGAGAATCAACCCGAACGGTGCCGTGGTCGGTGGTAAGAATGACTTTATAACCTTTGTCGGCAATCTTGCGGAAAAGTTCGAGCGCTGACGAATGGCGGAACCATGATCCGGTCAGTGAACGGTAAGCCGCATTTGTCGACGCAAGCTCACGGATCATCCGTGATTCCGTCCTCGCATGCGACAGCATATCGACAAAATTAAGCACTATGACATTCAGATCATTTGTCTCCAGATTTGCAAATTCACGGATCAGACGTTCTCCGGCGGCAGAATCGTTTATTTTATTGTAAGAGAACCTTACCTTGCGCCGAAACCGTTCAAACTGCGTGGAGATAAGCGGCGACTCGTTCAGATTCTTGCCCTGCTCATCGTCTTCGTCCACCCACAGATCTGGAAACATACGCGCTATGTCCACAGGCATAAGACCTGAGAATATCGAGTTGCGTGCATATTGTGTGGCAGTCGGAAGAATCGAACAATACAGTTCCTCTTCCATACTGAAATACTCTCCGAGCATCGGACGCACCGTGCGCCACTGATCCAGACGGAAATTGTCTATCAATATAAAAAACAGTTTCTCTCCGGCGTCAAGAGCGGGAAAAACACGCCTGCGAAAAACGTCGGGACTCATCAGCGGACGCCCGGGCTGATCCGAACCGGCATCACGACGCACCCAATCTTCATAGTTATGGCGCACAAAACGGCCGAAAGCGGCATTGGCTTCCCGCTTCTGCTGCTCCAGTATCTCGTCCATGTTGGTCTCCGCACCGGCAAGTTCCATCTCCCAGTACACCAGCCGCGAATACAATTCACTCCAGCCGTCAAACGTATTGCAATCGGATATGGCGTTCGATATATTCAGAAACTCCTGCCGGTAATTTCCTCCGGTATTGGCGCTGACAAGCTCCTCCGAATGAAGATTTTTCTTGATCGAGAGCAAAATCTGATTAGGGTTGACGGGTTTTATGAGATAATCGGCGATCTTCTGTCCCACAGCCTGATCCATGATATTCTCCTCCTCGTTCTTGGTGATCATGATCACTGGAATGTCAGGCACCTCGAGCTTGATCCTGCCGAGTGTCTCCAGCCCCGACAGGCCGGGCATATTCTCGTCCAGAAAAATCAGATCAGGCCGGGCTGTCCGCGCCATCCCCACAGCGTCATGTCCGTTATTGACAGTGAGAACTTCATAACCTTTCCGTTCAAGAAAAAGAATGTGCGGTTTCAGCAGATCAATCTCATCGTCCACCCATAGTATTTTTGCCATAGATCAAAGAATTTTAATAAAGTATATCCCGATTAACAACAAATTATCACTCGAATTCGTTGACAATAGCCGAAATTTCGAGTGCGTCGTCAACCGACGTGCCACGGCTCACAGGAAGCGACACCACCTCCTCGGCCAGACGCTCAGCCACCGGAAGAGAAAGCCCGCTGTAGCGCGACGCATAACACGGCTGCCTATGTATCGGACACGGATAATGCACGGCAGTTTCCACCCCTCTGCTTTCCATAAAACGTCGAAATTCATCACGTCGGCCGTCAGCCACACGCACCACGTACTGGTGCCATACGTGGGTCTCCGGATCATCCGGCATCTTCGGAAGTTCTATCAGCTGATTGTTGATATGCGCGTCATAGATTCCGGCACGCTCACGGCGAATAGAGTTCTCGTGATCCATCGCCGCAAGTTTAACCCGCAGCATTGCCGCCTGCACCGGATCCATACGCGAATTCAACCCCATGTATATGTTGTGATACTGTCGGTCTGTGCCGTAATTGCCCAACGAGCGGACCACGGCTGCCACTTCCTCCGACGGCGTGATCACAGCTCCGGCATCGCCAAGCGCACCAATGTTTTTTGTCGGATAGAAACTCATGCCGGCGGCATGACCCATCAGGCACGCTCCCCGAGCCCCGATAGCCTGAGCACTGTCCTCGATAACCACATACCGTTGCCGTATATCCTCCGGCACCACACACACACGGCCATAAAGATGCACCGGCATGACGGCCTTTACTTTCGGCCCGCACGGCATCTTATCCCAGTCGAGATTGTAAGTATCGGGGTCTACATCGGCAAATCTCACTTCCAGCCCGCAATCGCTCACCGCCAGAGCGCTGGCCACAAAGGAATTGGCCGGCACCACCACTTCATCCCCGGGTTTCAGCCTGCCAAGCTCCATATATGCGCGGACAATCAGCCGCAATGCGTCGAGCCCGTTGGCCACAGCAACAACATGGTCCACTCCGAGCGCCGCCGACAGACCGGCTTCAAAAGCAGCCACTTCCGATCCGCCTATATAGCGGCCGGAAGTTATAACACGACCCACGGCCTCTGTCATCGCCTTTTCATATGGCGCATTGACTACCGCGAGATCCAGAAAAGTGTATTTTTTCATAATTTAGATGCGGTTAGAGAGAGAAATTCAGAATAATCGCGCACATAGTCATCTTCACTGAACAGCTCGGACGTAAGCACCAGACACACTGCCCCGCTGGAAAAATTGCCGATCTCCCGCCACAGCCCCGGCGGAACGTAAAGTCCCCGGTAAGGCCTGTTGAGCGGGAACGTGCGGCTACGGCGGCCGTCACCGAGGGTCACCTCAAACGAACCGCTCGCGGCCACAATCAGCGATGAATTGTCACGGTGGGCATGGCCGCCGCGATGGGAATCTCCCGGTATGTCGTACAAATAGTAGACACGGCGGATGTCAAACGGCAACTGAAGTCCGTCGTTTTGTTGAAACGTGAGCGAACCGTCGGGATGGACTATCCTTGGCAGGTCCATCACACGACACTCGTCCACATTACTGTGGCGGAACACTTCGTCAGATTGATTCATGCCGACTGTCATAACGTTTTTTTCACAGATAGATACAGGTCCATGTCTTCTATATAATCATCCGGATCATACAGCGTAGACGAAATCACCATCGCCACGGAATTAGTGGAAAAATTATCCAGTTCGCGCCACGTCATCGGCGGAACAAGAAGACCGTAATAGGAACGGCACAGATGGAAACGCGTCTCAAGGCCGTCGCCGTCACGGGTCACCACATCAAACGACCCGCTCAAAGCGACGATAAGTTCCGATGCCGTACGGAAAGCATGACCGTCACGCCGACGTCCGCCCGGCACATCATATATCCAGTATGTACGCGCGATGTCAAACGGCAGAGCCGCACTGCCGTTCTGCAGAAACGACAGATTGCCGCGCGGATCTTCCACGCGGGCAATCTCAATTATACGCGGTTCATTCGGCAGCATCCTTTAATGGATCGACAACCAAAGTGATGCTCTTAAAAATATCGTCGACCGAACCGATACCGTTGATAGGATGAAACGTGGTCTCCTCGGTATAAAACTGTTTGAGCGGTTGTGTCTGGCGATGATATACCTCCAGCCGCTTGGCGATAGTCTCGGGATTGTCGTCAGAACGTCCGGACTCCGCGCCACGCTTCACCAAACGTGTCATCAATTCATCTTCCGGCACTTCCAGCCCCACCACAGCATGTACTTTAGATCCTCTTCCGGCCAGAAGTCCACGCAACGCCTCTGCCTGAGGGATAGTGCGAGGAAAACCGTCGAAGATCACGCCTGCGGCATCGGAATGACTGTCAAGTTCCTCTGCCAGAATGTCAAGCATCAGTTCGTCAGGAATAAGGTTGCCGTGAGAAATAAACCCGTCGGCCACCTTGCCCAGCGGTGTGCCTTGGGCTATATGGCTGCGCAGAAGTTCTCCGGTGGAAATATGATGAAGACCGTAGCGCTCCACAAGGCGCTCGCTCTGTGTGCCCTTACCGCTTCCGGGGGCACCGAAAATTATAAGATTAAACATAGTGTTGTGTTCAAAATCAAGAATTAAAAGTTATGTGCCGCACATTCAATCCTCGTCTTCGTCCAGCACGTAGATGTCGCGCAGATTACGCGCGGCTCCGTCAAGATCAAGGCCGAAACCTATTATGAATTTCGGAGGAATCGAAAAGCCGACATAATCCGGACACACATCGCACTGAAGCGATTCCGGCTTGAACAGCAGTGTCGCCACCTTTATCTCCGACGGGTTCTTGGATTTGAGGTCGGCCACAAGGCTCACTATCGTGTTGCCTGTATCCACAATATCCTCCACTACTATGACAGGGCGACCCTCGATGTTTTCTGTCAGCCCCATAAGCTGCTTCACATTTCCGGTGGACGACATCCCGTCATAGCTTTTGAACCGGATAAACGCAATCTCGGCGTCCGTCTCGATCCTGCGGAACAAATCGGCGGCAAATGGAAACGCACCGTTAAGCACACACAGAAGAAGAGGGTTGCGACCGCTGTATTCCTCCGTGATCTGCCGCCCGAGTTCATTGATGCGGGCCGCTATTCTTTCGTTAGTGATATATGGCTTAAATGTCAGCCCTTTATACGTAACCTTAGTCATCGTTTTGCTAAAATTTTGACAAAGTTATAAAAAAACGCCGAAATAATCAATGCAAATCATAGGATTAGCGCATATTCAGATCAGCAGCCGATATTTTCACTGACACAACACTCTTCAGCGTAATAATGCGCCGGCGAAACGTATCTTGTTACCGCTTTTTCTTACATTTGCAACCGGATATGTACGACATCATCCCTTATCTCATCATATCCGACCACCGGCTTCAATACATTATACAGTGATAACCAATCATATTGCATTGTGCGCATGACCCTCCTGCCATATATCATAACGTGTGTAATTACCGTTTTAATTGTCGGCATAGCTCTTATCCGCATATACCTTAATCGAAAATCGACAGAATTATCAGAACGGATAAAAATCGCTCATGATGACTCATTCATTGATATTCCCACATGCATCGGCTACAGATTCAACGGGCAGATCATCTCCTCGACTCTAAAAAACGCATTCATCAGTCATTACGACGAATATATCCATGAAGCCCGTTCGCTCATAAAACGGTTCAACACATTCCATATCACTCCACCTCAAACAATCGCAAAATTCGTCTGCGATTTCGACGACATAGACTACATTGTCAGTCAACACAACGACTACGCTATCTCATCCCTGCTTGACAAACATAAGAATTTTTTCGACACCTGCCTGAAATATCCTCTCGACGGCCAACAACGCCGTTCCATTGTGTCTGAAGAAGACAATACTCTCGTTGTCAGCAGCGCCGGCAGCGGCAAAACATCATCAATAGTCGGCAAAGTACGGTATCTCACAGAGATAAAAGGCATTGATCCGCAAAAAATACTTCTGATCAGCTACACAAACAAAGCCGCTGCAGAACTGACGGAAAGGATTGCCACCAATGGCCTGAAAGGATATACTTTCCACAAACTGGCAGTGGACCTTATCGGCTCGTCAACAGGGTGCAAACCGTCTATATGCGCCAATCCCGACGCTTTATTCATAGAAATATACCATGATCTGCTAAAAGAACCCGATTTCAAGAAAAGCGTAGTTGAATACTTCCTGAGCTATCATCTGAGCGAAACCGAAGATGAACAGACTGAGAACGAAATAAAGGAACAATTATCGGAACTTAAAAAAGCCAGACTGAAAACGGTGTTTCCCGACATGGACGGCAGAGACATCTATGTCCGCAGCGCGCAGGAACAGAAGATTTGTTCGGCTCTGTCCGCACTTGGCATACAATTCAGATATGAAGAGCCGTACGAACACATGCTGGCCGACGGAATGCACTCGCAATACCGCCCTGACTTCTCGATATACTACACCTGCGACGGCCGGCGCCAACGCATCTATCTGGAGCATTTCGGCGTAGATGAACACGGTCTCGTGCCCGCATGGTTCGCCAAAAGCCAGAATATGACCTACGAAGAGGCCAACCGTAAATACAATGACGGAATAGTCTGGAAAAGAGCGGCTCATGAAAAATTCGGCACAAAACTTCTGGAGACGTCAAGCGCGGATTTCCGCAATTCGGACATCAGGGAGAAATTAAAAATATTACTGCAACAAGCCGGCGTGCCCGTCCACGAAAAAACAGACGACGAGCTGTTCAGTTCCATTATCCAGAAAGACAGCAAACGGGAAAAAGCGTTTATCCGATTTATCGTCACTTTCATCACGCTGGTCAAGTCAAACTGCAAATCCATGGATGAAGTCCTGCAACAGGCCGGAAACGCCGACGACGAACGCAGCGAATTCATCATCAGGAACATATTCCGGCCTATATATGAACGCTATACACGCGCTCTATGCGATCAAGGTCTTGTCGATTTCACAGATGTGATACTTCAGGCAACCGAGATTTGCCGCAGATCACGTAATGTCAACTACGATTATATCATAGTTGATGAATTTCAGGACATATCCGTAGACCGTTATAATTTTTTAAAAGCCTTGCGCGACGGCAACCCTCCCGCCAGGCTATACTGCGTCGGCGACGACTGGCAATCGATATATCGCTTTTCGGGCAGCGACATGGCGCTGTTCAACCGGTTTCCGGATTATTTCGGCCCGACGGAAATAAACAGGATCGAGACCACATACAGATTCGGCGAGCCATTGGTCGCCCTGTCGTCGCGCTTCATCCAGCGCAACAGCACACAGCTGCCCAAAAGCATCCGTCCATTTCACCCCGACACGGCCACACGACTGGAATTCTACTGTTATGACCGAAACAATTATTGCGCCACATTAGAGCAGATCGTGCGTGCCATACCTCCGGGCAAGTCAATATTTCTATTAGGGCGTTATTCCTTCGACGACTACTATCTGTCATTCAACCATCGGGCGATCAAAGAAAACAGCAAATTTTACTATCTTGTCGGAGGGAGAAAAATAGAGTTTCTCACGGTACACAAATCCAAAGGTCTCGAAGCAGACTATGTGATACTGCTGCAGTGCAACAAAGGCACCTATGGATTCCCCTCCATGATCAACGACGATCCGGTGCTCAACTACGTATTGACTCAAAGCGACCGGTTTCCCTACGGCGAGGAACGCAGGCTATTCTATGTGGCGATCACGCGGGCCAGAGCCAAGACGATCATATTATACGACAGATGTTGCCCCTCTGTATTCGTAGACGAATTCCTGAACCCTGAAAAAATCTCTGAACAAAACTATGAAAAGCATCCCAACTCCTACAAGAAATGGACAGACAAAGAAGAACTATTGCTGATGCAATTATTCCGTCAAGGCAAAGACATCAGATACATTTCGGACAAGACCGGCAGAAGCCAGACTGCCGTCGCAAAGCGGTTGGGCAAACTGCTCAGTCAAGCCTGACCTGGGAAATTATCGGCAAATTTTCGCTAACTTTGTGACCGCATACTTTCACATGCTATCATGACCGGCAGAGAGCAGACAGACATATTCGAAATTTTCAATTTCCTGAGATTTCCGTTAATGGCGGGAGTCATCCTGATCCATTGCAATTTTCTGCCCGACATGCCCGAACCAATGGCTCCAGGCGCAAACACCGCCATGTTCACTGCCTGTCTGGCATGGTTCGACAGATACATTCTGAGCCTGTGTGTCCCTCTGTTTTTCTTCATGTCAGGATACCTGTTTTTTCGTTCCGGCCCACAGCTGTCAGCCACCGGCTATGCACATAAACTTGCAGGAAGAGCCCGGAGCCTTCTTATCCCTTACATGGCATGGAACACCATCGGACTGCTTCTGCTCGCCCTGAAGAAACTGCCAGCACTTGCTCCCGCATTTCCACAATACGAATCATTCACCTTCTCCATTCCGCAGATACTGACCGGTTACGTGGACCTGGCCGGTAGCGGCTACCCCTACGACTTCGTGCTGTGGTTTCTCAGGAATCTGATACTGATCGTGATTCTGTCACCATTAGTATCATGGGCCTTGCAAGTAAACAGGTGGCTGGCACCTGCGCTGTTTTTCATCGCTGCATACGTGACTGGCCACGCCGCTTTTCTCGGAGTGCATGTCGACATGATATATTTCGCCACAGGAGCCGCAATGGCATCATCCGGCAGCACATCCTCAATACGCGGCAACATAATTCCACCCATAGTGGCATGGCTCATTTTGACAGTCCTGTCCGCTACAGAAGCAATACCGCAACAGCTCAGCCCGACGCTGACGGTGGCGCTTACCTTGACCGGACTGATCATGACGGTGCGCATTGCCGCGGCATGCGTGGACCGCGGATGTAGCGTGCCCCGCTTCCTCACATCCGCCACCTTTTTCATCTATGCGTTCCACGGTCTGTTTGCCACCATAGTCAGAAAATCCGTCACAATTGTCATTCCTCCCGTGTCTGACCTTACGTGCGCGGCCGTCTACTTCGGCTCGTTTGCCATTGACCTCGGTCTGTCTCTCCTTGCATTCGCAACCATGCGCAGGATATGCCCGCGCACACTCAGCGTGCTTTGCGGCATGAGAGACAAACCGTTAAAACAAGATCAACCCGTCATCAGACCAGAGTGAGGAGTATCGGTTTTTTTTCGTAATTTTGCATCAGAAATGCAGCTTACGTCACTCTCAATAGATAATTTCAAGAATATCAGACGCGCGCGTCTGGAATTCTCGTCCAAGATCAACGGACTGCTTGGCAACAACGGCATGGGCAAAAGCAATTTGCTCGACGCAATACACACTCTGAGTTTCTGCAAAAGTTTCACCGGAGTGACAGACGCCATGCTCATCACCCGCGACGAGGATTTCGCCATGCTCAAAGGCAACTACCTGCGCCGCGACACGGACGAAGACCTCACCATGGGGCTGGCCCGTGGTCGGCGCAAGACCCTGAAACGGAAAGGCAAGGAATATCAGCGGCTCAGCGAACACATAGGCACCTTCCCTCTGGTCATGGTCTCCCCTGCCGACATAGACCTGATCCGCGAAGGAGCTGAAGAGCGGCGCAAACTCATCGACATGGTCATCAGCCAGAGCGATCCACGCTACCTTGACGCGCTCATACGCTACGGCCGCGCTCTCGAACAGCGCAACCGCATGCTCCGGGAAGGCACGGTGGACCATACGCTATACGATGCCGTGGAGATGGCCATGGAGATGAGCGCGTCATATATTGTGGAGTCACGACGGGAATGGGTAAGCAAACTCACCCCGATCTTCGAGCGACATTACCGACGTATATCCGGCGGCAACGAGATGCCGCAGCTAAACTACTCCACACGCATGGCCGACGGCGTTACACTGGCCGAACTGCTTGACCGCGAACGGCGCCATGACGAGATCGTGCGCCACACCTCCGTAGGCCCACACCGCGACGATCTCGAACTCACGCTCGACGGCATGGAGATGAGACGCACCGGCTCTCAGGGCCAGTGCAAGACATTCACCATAGCCCTGCGTCTCGCCCAATATGAATTTCTCGGCAAAGCCACCGGCATGCGTCCGCTGCTCCTTCTCGACGACATATTTGACAAACTGGACGCCGATCGCGTGGAGCGGATCATGGAAATCGTGGAAGACCCGGCATTCGGCCAGATCTTCATCACCGACACCAACCGCACCCATCTCGACGAGATAGTAAACCGCACGGCCGTCGATTTCCGCCTGTGGGAAGTGACATCCGGCAACTTCAGCCCTATCGGACACCAATGAAAAAGACAGAAGCACAATCCATCGGAGAGATCATACACGAAGTGTTTCGCCGGGCCGGCATGGAAACCAACGAAGCTGAACACAGAGCACTGTATCTCTGGGGCGAGATTGTGGGAGCTGGCGTCAACCGCCTGACCACACAACGCTATGTGGCCGACGGAGGAGTAATGCACGTCTACATAGCGTCCGGCCCTCTGAAAAACGACTTGCGTTTCATGCGCTCATCCCTTATATCACAGCTTAATGCCGCAGTAGGCACCAATGCGATAAAAGATCTGATAATACATTAACCGCCACATGGCCAAACCGATAATATCCGAACCTGAATATGAATTCCGGCACCGTCTGCCGGTGCAGATGCGCTTTTCCGACACCGACATGCTCGGCCATGTCAACAACTCCGTCTATCTCCAGTTTCTGGACCTTGCCAAGGTGAACTATTTCACCACAGTCAACAAGAGCGAACCCGACTGGCGTGAAATAAACATGGTCGTTGCCGGAATCAACATCGACTTCCTCTCGCAGACCCGCTTCGGCGAACCGCTTGAAGTGCTGACACAGACATTTTCCATCGGCACCAAAAGCCTGCGCCTGAACCAGAGGGTAGTCAACTCCGCAACCGGCGAGGTCAAATGCGCGGCATCAACAACCATGGTTTGCATCAACCTCCGAGCCGGCGCCACCGAACCGATACCCGGCGAATGGATCTCGCTCATCAACGAATTCGAACAGCGCAACGTAAAATAATATCAACAATCCCGTGAAGAAAAACGGTATAGCGATATTTCTGGCCCGGCGAATGCAATGGCGGGGAGATGAAAGGCGTCGCACATCACCCTCCGTGGCCATAGCCGTGACCGGAGTGGCGTTATCAGTCGTTGTAATGATGCTCAGTATCGCCGTGATGCTCGGGTTCAAGGACGAAGTGCGCTCACGCCTGCTTTCCGTCGACGACTCCGTGACCATCACCGCCTACTCGGCCGACGGTCTGGCATGTCCGCTCGACACCGCCGAGGTGCTCTCCCTGATCGACCTTCCGGCAGGCGCTACAGCCATTCCGAGGAATGAACTGTCGGGCATACTGAAAACACCCGACGATTTTCTTGCCGTCACTTTCCGCGGCGACGCATCGCGCGTGTCGCCCGACAGCATCGGGTCTTTAATGATCTCGTCAACAATGAGCCGACTGCTGGACCTGCACCCCGATGACCGCGTGCCCGCATGCTTTTTCATCGACAACCGCATCCGTACCCGTGCGCTCACTGTTTCCGGCACCTATGACTCCGGCATCGGAGAACACGACCGTGCCGTGGCCTACTGCTCACCGGATCTTCCCGCCGCACTGCTCGGATATGCGCCCGGCACTGCCGGCTCTCTCGGCATCCGCGGACTGGAGCCGGAGCAGACCGAAGCTCTGGCCGACCGGATAAACTCGTCGCTTCTGCAGGCATACTACACAGGCCAAACATCCACCGCCTACGGCATCACCACCATATTGACCACCGACGCCACATTCTTCACCTGGCTGGACCTGCTCGACACAAACGTGATCGTGATTCTCGCACTCATGGCTGCCGTGGCCGGATTCACCCTGATCAGCTCATTGTTCATAATTATTCTCGAACGCGTCCAGACCATAGGACTGCTCAAATCACTCGGAGCCGACAACCGACTGATAAGCCGCACATTCATCCTCATGGCCGAACGCCTTGTGCTGAAAGGTCTTATAATCGGCAATGCCGTGGCCCTGCTCCTCATCCTGCTGCAGGCATGGACCCACATCATACCGCTTGACCCGGCCAACTACTATGTCGACTTCGTGCCCGTGCGCATCAGTCTCGACAGCATACTCGCCCTTAACGCCGGAGCCCTCGTAATCTCATGGCTCGTGCTCATGCTTCCGGCAATGATAATATCACGCATATCTCCAGCCGCCACCATGCGCTACGAATAACCCTTCCTGCAGTTCATATAGGATCACTTGGCGGTCAGTTCCACCACCATCGACGTGTTGTGACGACACGAGAACATATCAAGTCCCACTTTCATCAGATAATCTCCGGTGAAAATGCCGCTATTCTGGGCAAAGTTGGATTTCACACCGGGCATCAGATTGATTTCCCAGACAAATCGGTATTGTCCGAACACCAGAATTCCGTGAAATATTTAAGAGCTTCATAGTCGCACCGTGCACCCCCTCCCGAACAAAGCATCATCGGCACATCAGGATACTTCTGCTGTATTCTGGCAAGCACATTATAGATACCACGCACGTGATCCACATAAAGCTGTCCCTGCCGATCCTTGTGATAGGGAAGTTGCCGGTCCATCCGAGCGTGCCCATCAGCACCTCGCCGCTGTGCTCCTTCACCGGTCCGTTCAGCCCCACCTCAAAAAACGGATGGGCGTGCATGGCAGCGCGGCTCCCCAGTTTCGTGTCAATCACTTTTTTGCCGAACTGGAGCTGCTGACTGCTCATCTGCGCTTCCTTGGCCCAATCTCCGCTGAATTCCGTCAGCCAGTACTGCGGCTCATTGAAATACAGCATCGCCGAAGCATACTGCGACATGATCACAGGCCGTTTCTCTCCATGAGAAATTTCCGTCCACGTCTTTATAACATTTTCTTTCGGATAAGACACATAGTTCAATGTGACATTCAGCGGATATTTGTCATCCCGAAGCCTGATTCTGGTGTGTGTACCCCCCGGCCGACGATCCTACATAGTAAAGATAAGTCGTCATATTGCCGTCGGCATGGGTCACCCCTAATGCCGGCTCAAAAAAATCCGCAAATACGCCCTACCCATATGATAACCAAACTCAACCGCTGTCCAATGGTGCTGAAAAAGCTTGGCAGCCAGACATCGGTAGACGACAGATATATCAGGCTCTCAGACGCCGGGATACGAGACTACAAAAAGATTCCGGCCGCATCTTGTATCTCTTACAAGTCTGTGCGGCCGGAACTTCTTTATTGCTGTTGGGATTCCTGAGTCTGCGACTCTTCATCCTTGGTGCGGGTCTTTACTTTGCGTTTTGTCTTGGTGGCTGATGAGCCTGTGTCTTTTTCTTCGCGCAGGTCTATCTCCTTTTTGTCTGGGCCTACGATCTTGTATTGCAGATATGCCAGCGACTGATCTGCCGTAATCTTGAATTTTTTGCCAAGATCTCGGCGCCAGCGGCCGTATTGCGAGGTGAACAGCCCCTTTTTCAGATATGCTTCCACAAACGGATGCACATACATGGTAATGTTGCTCTTGCCGAGATCATTTATACAGTATTCGAGTTTCTCCCTCAAAGTGTCTGTAAAAAGCAGCGACGACTCCACAGTGCCCTTTCCATGGCAGGAGGGACATTTTTCCGATGTCTCGATCTCAAGATCCGGACGTACTCGCTGACGGGTGATCTGCATAAGTCCGAATTTGCTAAGGGGCAGGATGTTGTGGCGGGCGCGATCCGTATCCATAAGTTCGCGCATATACTCATAGAGTTTCTGGCGGTGTTCCGCCTTGTTCATGTCAATGAAATCTATGACTATGATGCCGCCCATGTCTCGCAGTCTGAGCTGCCGGGCTATCTCCTCTGCGGCACGCAGGTTCACCTCCAGGGCGTTGCTCTCCTGATCGGCCGACGAGCGCGAACGGTTTCCGGAGTTCACATCAATGACATGCAGAGCCTCCGTATGCTCTATGATAATGTATGCTCCCGATCTGAAGGAAACCGTCTTGCCGAACGACGTCTTGATCTGGCGCGTCACGCCGAAATGATCAAAAATGGGAGCCTCGTCGGCATAAAGTTTGACTATATCGGCTTTCTCGGGCAGGATCATGCTGACATAGTCATGAAGCTGGTCAAACGTATCGGCGTCGTTCACATAAATATTTTCAAACGACGGATTAAACAGGTCACGGATCACACCTACCGTACGTCCCTCCTCCTCAAACACAAGAGAAGGTGCCGTGGAGCGTCTGGCCTTTGCCAGAGTATCCTCCCAGCGTTTGACCAGCTGACGCATCTCGTGCATCAGCTCCTGCACTTTCTTGCCCTCGGCCGATGTGCGCACTATCACCCCGAAGTTTTCAGGCTTGATGCTCTCGACCAGTTTGCGCAGGCGCGTCTTTTCTGCTGTCGAACCGATTTTCTGCGACACCGACACCTTTTCGCCAAACGGCATCAGCACCATGTTGCGGCCTGTAAACGAGATCTCCGTGGTCAGTCGCGGACCTTTGGACGAGATAGGCTCTTTTACAATCTGCACCAGCAACTGGCGGCCGGGCGCAAGCACATCGGTTACCGATCCGTGCTTGTCAATCTCCGGCAGGCGGGTCATTTTATCGATGTGGGGCATTTTCTTCTTATCGTCAAGAACCTGCTCCACCACCGAAGAGTACATTGCAAAGTTAGGGCCCAAATCCAAGTAGTGAAGGAACGCATCCTTTTCATATCCCACATTGACGAAGGCGGCATTAAGTCCCGGCATCAGCTTTTTGACTTTTGCCAGATAAATGTCGCCCACGGCATAGGCAACGTTTCGTGCCTCTTTCTGGAGTGACACGAGACGCGAATCCTCCAGCAATGCAATGGTCACATCGCCGGGCTGCACGTCTACGATCAGTTCACTTTTCATGGGTCAAGACTGGATTTGAGTTAGTTAATTAATAAATATCGGGCGACACCGACCGTGAATAAAAAAGAAAAAGAACAAACTTCCGCGACGGAGTTATCTTGCGTTTCTGAGCATTCCCCGACTCAAAAGTTTGTTCTGATTTCTTCTTGCGTGATGAGTTTCTACGGCGGGGTGTCTGCCCCGGGCAACCGTCAATGCTGTGTGGCGGCCGCCATCGTCAGCACTGAAGAGTATTATTTCTTCTTGTGACGATTCTTGCGCAGGCGCTTTTTGCGCTTGTGTGTAGCCATCTTGTGGCCTTTGCGTTTTTTTCCGCTGGGCATGTCTTTTAGGCGTTAAAAAGTTAGATAATATTGAGAATTGAATTGGTTTCTTATTTTTTCACCTCTTCCATGAACACTTTTGCCGGTTTGAATGCGGGAATTTTGTGTTCGGGGATGATGATGGTTGTATTTTTGGAGATGTTGCGGGCGGTCTTCTCAGAACGCACTTTAATGATGAAACTGCCGAAACCGCGGAGGTAAACGTTTTCACCGTGAACCAGGGAGTCTTTCACGACTTCCATAAATTTCTCAACGGTCTCGAGAACGTTTGCGCGGTCAATACCTGTAGTCTTGGCGATTTCGCTAACGATGTCTGCCTTTGTCATGGGAATACTGTTATTTTTATTTAGAAAGTTACGTTATTGGATCTTTTGCCGTCACAGCCACACGGACCGTTTCGGTTTTGCGAGTGCAAATATCCGAATTTTTTTTCACATAGTCGCAAAGTTAGCCCTAAAAAAATCGCTAAAAGCATAGAAAATATGCGTTTAAAGACCCCAAACAGCCGATTTTGCAATCTCCGTTCAGAGGATATGCCCTAAATCAGTCACCGTCCTCACTCCGGCGGGCATTGCCGGGCGGCCAGTGGCCCTGCGGTCGAAATATATGGCGCGCCAGCCGGCCCCCAAAGCACCTTTTATGTCGGCCGACAGATTGTCGCCGATCATCAGACACTTCACAGCCGATGTCCCGGCACGCTCCGCGGCATAGTCAAACAGGCGCCTGTCCGGCTTCTGTATGCCTATGTCGTCGCTAAGCACCATCATGTCCACCATGTCCTCTATGCCTGCCGCGCACAGCTTGCGGCGTTGCACTTCTGCGAATCCGTTGGAGAGCACACCTATTTTATATCCGCGCGTGCGCAGACGGCCAAGCAGTTCACGGGCACCCGGAACCAGAGCGCCCATCGTGCCGAGCCGCTCAAGATAGTGACGGTCCAGAAACGCGCCCTCGCCATCGGCATCGGGATGGCCTGCACACGCAAGCGGCCGTCGGAACCGATCGGCCATAAGAAAAGCGCGCGTCACCCTTTGGGCCGCATATTCCGTCCAAAGAAAATGGTTATAGTCTTCGTATGCGTCAATCCACGCATCCTCGGAAGTGAAAAACCTGTCCATATCTCGCTCATGGTATATGGCACGCAACAATATCCGGGAATTGGCGGTGAAATCCCACAGCGTATCGTCAAGATCCACCCACACCCATTCTATACCCTCAAATTCTTTAAATTCTTCAATCATATTGTCGGCAAATTTACTTAATTTTGCGGTGTTATGCCAGGAATCATGCAAAACAGAGGCCAGGGACTGCTCACAATGCTGCGGATCACCGTGGAGGGGGGCGCCGCATTTTTCATAACATCAGCCCTGATCGACTATGGTGTCAGACTGTCACGCATAGGCGACTGGCTCATCAGACTACAGATCGTCCCGGCAGCACTGAGCCTTTCGCTCGCCACACTGGTGTTCTGGTTGGCCGTAACTCTGATTTTCGGACGCCTGTATTGCTCGACACTCTGTCCGCTCGGCGCCATGATCGACCTGTCGGCAAGGATGCGCGGTTCAAAACGAGCTTACCGCTATTCCAGACCTATGGAATGGCTGCGCACTCTGTCACTCGGCATCTTTCTGCTGATAGCATTGAGCGCCATGGCCCCCGCCCGTTGGCTCGAACCGTTCGGGCTGTATGCAAAAATCGTCCAAACCCTGACCCATCCGCGGCTTGCGGCCAGCACGGCCGTGACACTTACGGCGGCTATCGCTATCATCTGGACGGCATGGCGGCGCGGACGCATATTCTGCAACACGCTCTGCCCAGTCGGCACCATATTCGGATGCGTGAGCCGCAACAGCGCCATGCGTATCGACATCGACACGGACCGGTGCATACAGTGCCGGAGGTGTGAACACGTCTGCAAGGCAGAATGCATCGACATGCAAAGCCACGTAGTCGACATGAGCCGCTGCGTGGTCTGCTTCGACTGCCTGCCGGTGTGCCCCAACGACGCCATAAGCTACACTCCCGGACGTCACACACTGTCGTTGCCCATGATGCAGCCGACCAAACCCTCTCCCTCCACTTCATCTTCAACATTATCGTCAATAACATGCGACAATACCTCGACCTGCTCAAAGACATCCTCGACAACGGAGTAACCAAGACCGACCGCACCGGCACCGGCACCATCAGCGTGTTCGGCCGTCAGATGCGCTTCGATCTCTCGCAAGGGTTTCCGCTGCTCACCACTAAAAAGCTTCACCTCAAATCCATCATACATGAACTTCTGTGGTTCCTGAAAGGCGACACAAACGTGAAATATCTGCAAGAAAACGGCGTGCGCATCTGGAACGAGTGGGCCGATGAGACCGGAGACCTCGGGCATATCTACGGTTACCAGTGGCGGTCGTGGCCGGACTACAACGGCGGCCACATAGACCAGATCGCCGAAGTCGTAGAGCAGATAAAACACACTCCCGACTCCCGGCGCATGATCGTGAGCGCATGGAACGTGGCCGACATCCCACAGATGCACCTGCCCCCATGCCATGCTTTCTTCCAGTTTTACGTGGCCGACGGCAGACTCTCGCTCCAGCTCTACCAACGCAGCGCCGACACATTTCTCGGCGTGCCGTTCAACATTGCGTCATACGCGCTGCTGCTGCAGATGATGGCCCAGGTCACCGGACTGCAGCCTGGCGAGTTCGTACACACCCTCGGAGACACTCACCTGTATCTCAACCACCTCGAACAGGCACGCGAACAGCTCGGACGCACTCCCCGTCCACTTCCGGTCATGCGCATAAACCCCGACGTGAAAAGCATCTTCGATTTCAGATACGAAGACTTCTCGCTCGAGAACTACGACCCGCTCCCACACATCAGGGCCACAGTCTCCGTCTGACAGTTTTTTGCCCTATCTGCGGTTGAATTCCAAGAATTTTGACTAATTTTGCACAAAATTCTCGTATCTAAGAAAAACTCTCATTCGTCATGAAGTTTAACGAATATAAAAACCTGAACCTCACGGAGGTCAATCATTCCACCCTTGACCGCTGGAACGGTCTCAACCTGTTCGAGCGCACAGTGCAGACGCGCGAAGGCGCTCCATCGTTTGTGTTTTTCGAAGGGCCGCCATCGGCCAACGGCCACCCCGGCATACACCATGTGATGGCCCGTACCATCAAAGACATAGTGTGCCGCTACAAAACCATGCGCGGGTATCAGGTGAAACGCAAGGCCGGCTGGGACACCCACGGACTGCCTGTGGAACTCGGCGTCGAAAAGACTCTCGGCATCACCAAGGAAGACATAGGAAAGAAAATTTCCGTTGACGAATACAACGACTCATGCCGTCGGGAAGTGATGAAATTCACCGACGAATGGGAAAAACTCACATCTCTGATGGGATATTGGGTCGACATGTCGGACCCTTATGTAACATACGACAACCGGTACATCGAGTCCGTATGGTGGCTCCTGTCACAGATCTATCAGAAAGGCCTGCTATACAAAGGCTACACCATACAGCCATATTCTCCGGCGGCGGGCACAGGCCTGTCGACCCACGAACTGAACCAGCCCGGATGCTACCGCGACGTCAAGGACACCACCTGCATAGCCCAGTTCACCTGCACAGACCCGCTGCCGCAGATGACCGGATGGGGCACACCCTGCTTCCTTGCATGGACCACCACCCCATGGACCCTGCCGAGCAACACGGCGCTATGTGTCGGTCCGTCCATAGAATACAACATCGTCCGCACCTACAATCCATATAGCGGCGAACCCGTCACATGCGTGGCGGCCAAAGCGCTTATGGAGTCTCTGTTCAACCCCAAAGCGGCCGATATACCCCTTTCAGACTATACCAAAGGAGACAAACTCATTCCATACGAAGTTGTGGCCACAGTCACCGGTTCGGAACTTACCGGCCTGCATTACATTCAGCTCTTCCCCTGGGTAAATCCGGGTAAAGGCGCTTTCCGTGTGATCCCCGGCGACTACGTGACCACCGACGACGGTACCGGCATAGTACACATAGCCGGCACATTCGGCGCCGACGACCTTCGCGTAAGCAAAGCCGCAGGAGTGCCCCCGCTCCACCTCACCGACCGCGACGGCAACATCCGTCCCATGGTGGACCTGCGCGGACGCTTCTACCGCATTGAAGAACTCGACCCCGATTTCGTCAAAACCAACGTCGACGTCGAAGCATACAGCGAATTCGAAGGACGCTACGTAAAGAATGCTTTCGACCCTGAAGCGACCGACGAAACCGAGACTCTCGACGTCAGCCTGTGCATGTGGCTCAAGCAACGCGGCTCCGTGTTCCGCATCGAAAAACATGTCCACAACTATCCCCACTGCTGGCGCACGGACAAACCGGTGCTATATTACCCGCTCGATTCATGGTTCATACGCTCCACAGCAGTGCGCGAGCGCCTTATGTCCGCCAACGAGACCATCAAGTGGAAACCGGCGTCGACCGGTTCGGGCCGGTTCGGCAAATGGCTTGAAAACCTTCAGGATTGGAACCTGAGCCGCAGCCGCTATTGGGGCACACCCCTGCCCATCTGGCGCACAGAAGACGGATCGGAAGAAATCTGCATCTCCTCCGTCGAGCAACTCTACAACGAGATCGACCGTGCCGTCCAGGCAGGAGTCATGACAGAGAATCCGCTGCGCGCCAAAGGCTTCGTACCCGGCGACTATTCAGCCGACAATTACAAGAAAATCGACCTCCACCGCCCATACGTGGACCATATCGTACTCGTGGGAGAATCCGGCAAGCCCATGCACCGCGAGACTGACCTGATCGACGTGTGGTTCGACAGCGGCGCCATGCCGTTCGCCCAGCAGCACTACCCGTTCGAACATAAAGAAGGAGTAGACTCCGGCGAACTTTTCCCCGCCGACTTCATTGCCGAAGGCGTTGACCAGACCCGAGGATGGTTCTTCACGCTCCATGCCATAGCCGGCATGGTCAAAGACTCTGTGGCCTACAAAGCCGTCATATCCAACGGTCTTGTTCTCGACAAGTTCGGCAACAAGATGAGCAAGCGTCTGGGCAATGCCGTGGATCCGTTCTCCACCATCGAAGAACACGGATCTGACCCGTTGCGCTGGTACATGATCAGCAACTCCGCGCCTTGGGACAACCTGAAATTTGACGAACAGGGCATACGCGAAGTGTCACGAAAATTTTTCGGCACACTGTTCAACACCTATTCGTTCCTCGCACGTTATGCCAACGTCGACGGATTCGACCCCACTTCCACGCCGTCGATCCCTGTGGAGAAACGCCCGGAAATCGACCGCTGGATCATATCCCTGCTCAACACACTCATTGCCGACGTCCAGTCGGCCCTCGACGACTACGAGCCTACGGTTGCCGCACGAGCCATCAACGACTTCGTTCAGGACAACCTATCCAACTGGTATGTGCGCCTGAACCGCGCACGCTTCTGGAGCAAAGGTCTCGAAGAAGACAAGATAGCCGCATATCAGACCCTATACGAGTGTCTTGAAACCGTGGCACTGCTGATGGCTCCGATAGCCCCGTTCTATGCCGACCGCCTGTATCTCGACCTGCATCCCGAAGCCACTTCGGTGCACATGCAGCTCCAGCCGACAGCCAATGCCGCACTGATCGACTCGGCCCTCGAACGCCGCATGGCCATTGCCCAGCAGATCACATCAATGGTGCTCGCCCTGCGCCGCAAAGCTGCCATCAAAGTGCGCCAACCGCTCAGCAAGATTATGCTGCCGCTCGCCGATGACTCGCAGCGCGAAGTGATCGAACCTATCATACCGCTGATTCTCAGCGAAGTCAACGTCAAGGAGATGCAACTGCTCGATCCGACGGAAACCGTATTGGTAAAACGTGTAAAACCCGACTTCAAGAAACTCGGTCCGGTGTTCGGCAAACAGATGAAACAGGTTGCCGCCGCCATCCAGGCCATGGATCAGCAGCAGATCACATCACTCGAACGCACCGGAGCCATAGACCTCACCCTGACCGACGGCACTGCGGCCCACGTCACAGCCGACACCGTGGAGATATTCTCCGAAGACATACCCGGATGGCTCGTGGCCAACGAAGGCACCATGACCGTGGCTCTCGACGTGACGGTGACACCCGCACTGCGCCGTGAAGGCATGGCCCGCGAACTCGTCAACCGCATACAGAACATACGCAAAGGTCGCGACTACAACATCACCGACCACATAAGCGTGACGCTCGCTCCGCTGCCTGAAATCACCGAAGCTCTCGGGGAATACTCGGACTACATAGCGTCCCAGGTACTCGCCGACGCCATCACCACTGACGAATCCACGCCCGACAGCCCCGACACACTCGACATTGACGGACTGATCGTGCCCATCTTAGTTAACCGTATCTGAAAAAACGCGCCAGACCGCGAAACAAGACAAACATGACCGACAAAACACGATACTCCGACGAAGAATTCCAGGAATTCAAAGAACTGATCCTCGCGAAACTCGACAAGGCCCAAAAAGAATACGAATCACTCAGAGCGGCGCTGATCGGTGCCGACGGCAACGACACCGCCGACACCTCCCCCACATTCAAAGTCCTTGAAGAAGGCGCCAACACTCTCGGCAAAGAGGAAGCCGGACGACTGGCCGAACGTCAGCGCAAATTCATCCAGCACCTGCAGGCCGCACTTGTCCGCATCGAGAACGGCACGTACGGGATATGCCGCCAGACAGGCCGGCTCATACCCAAGGAACGTCTGCGGGCTGTGCCTCACACCACCCTCTGCATCGACGCCAAGCAATAATGATGGCCCGCCACAGAGGAACGCTCGCGGCTGCCGTCATAATCCTTGTGACGATTCTGGACCAGTGGCTGAAAATCTACATCAAGACCAACTTCTATCTTGGCGAGGATGTGGAGATAACCTCATGGTTTCATCTTTATTTCGTCCAGAATCCGGGCATGGCGTTCGGATGGGAAATGGGCAGCAAACTCGCGCTCACACTATTCCGCATAGCCGCCATAATAGCCGGCATATATTATCTGGTGCGCCTGCACCGGAGCAGACGCGAACCGGTTGGCTATGTGGTCTGCATAGCCCTGATAGTGGCCGGAGCCATAGGCAACGTGATCGACTGCACCTTCTACGGCCTGATCTTCGACAATCCGGCTCCGCCCCATCTGGCGACACTCTTCCCCGCATCAGGTGGTTATGCCCCGTTGCTCCACGGACAGGTGGTGGACATGCTTTATTTCCCGCTAATATCATTCGACTGGCCGTCATGGATGCCATGGATAGGCGACACCCGTTTCGTCTTTTTCCACCCGATATTCAACATAGCCGACGCAGCCATATCAACGGGAATCATAGCTCTGCTCCTGTTTTACCACAAGCATCTCGGATTCTCGTCTGCCGACGGCAACGACGCAGAAAAAAATCAATGAGACTGATTGTCCCTGCGATAATAGCCCTGATTCTGGCTACGTCATGCAGCCATTCGTCCCGCAACGTCATTCCTCAAGAACAGATGGCGCGGCTGATGGCCGACCTAAGCTATGCCGACGCCATGATCGGCAGCCAGTACCAGTCGACCTACAGCAGCGATTCCCTCCGAAAACTGCTCAAACAGTCTGTGCTTGCCAAACACGGAGTATCGCAGTCGGAACTGGACTCGGCCATGATATGGTATGGCCACAACCTTCCGGCCTACATGGAACTGTGTGACCGTGCCGACTCCATAATCTCCGACAGCCTTAAGGCGCTCGACGCCCTCGAAGCCGCCATAGCCGAAGCAGCAGGCCTGCGGCACGATCTGGTCAACATCTGGCCGGGCACCCCCGCACACCTTTTCTCACAACGTATGCCCGGTGACTTCATCACCTTTGCCGTCGAAGCGGACTCCTCATGGCGCAAAGGCGACGTATTCACATGGTCGATGACACTGCTCAACAACCGTTCGCCACTATCGCTGTCGATGACTGTGGAATATGCCGACGCGCCTGGATATATCGAGACCATATCCGCCGACAACCTTATTGACGAACAGCGTCACTCGCTGGAACTGCGCACCGACAGCAACAAAATGCCCGCACGCATCTACGGATACGCCCATCTGAAAGCACAGCCGCAAGAACAGGCATATACCGACAGCATCATGCTGGCGCGCACCCCCAACACCACTACCGGCTATTACCGGCTGCGGCGCATGATACGCAAATTCCCCTCACGGCCATGAACAACACCTCATCCGTGGCACGGAGCAGACACGTACTCCTCCTTGGCGTGCGTCTGGACGGCACCGTAAGGCCCACGCCTGTCATTGCTGAAATAGAATCCAACGGACGCACAGTCCTGTCATATCGGACACTCGATGGGATTGAGCCGCCGGCCACCACACCCCTGCGGGCGCTGCTTGACCTCGACACCGACCCTCCGTCAATCCTCACTCTGGACACCGGCCGTCATCTCTGACAGCCCGAGAGCTGCCCGTATGGCCACACGCAGCCGCCGGGCCGACGAACCCTCGGCCTTGAGAAGATTCAGCACTGCTGTGATATAACTCTGCTTGTCGCCGCATCCGGTCAATGAACCCACATTGCTCTGCGAAAGCATTGATTTCTGGTTATACACACGCAGAATCGACGCATAATCCTCATTGGCCACATACGAATGGAACTCCCGGCAGAAATCCTCATAAATGGCACGCGGATTAATCGCATCGACCATATCGGCCAAATGGTCCTCGAGCTTAGTGATGTTGGCAAACCGGCCGTCGATACGGTGCTCCACCGTGCGCTTCACACGATGGCGCGTGTGCAACAGAGCCTGCTGACGCACCTCCGACCGAAACAATGCCACCACAGCCGCCTTAACCTTGCTGAAAGCCTTGGTCTCATCCCGGCGGTGGGCCGACGCCACAGTGCGCACCACCTCCTCGAGCATAAGCAGATTCTCGATTTCAGCGACATCGGGCACCATCACCCGCTTGCGGCGCAGATATTCCACCTCCTGGGCCGAACGCCGGTCGCGGTCCACAATTCCGCAGCTGTCGAGATGGTGGAATCCGCTCAGCGAATTGAACACTCGGGTGGACTCGATCACCCTGTCGCAGGAGCCGAGTGCCTTGACAGTATAGTCCGTAAAGATCAGCGGATACAGCTTGGCGTCGATCGACCGGGTGTCGTCGCCCTCGATAAACATGACCGGACGGCGCGACCCGAGTATGGTCATATACAGTTCCTCGCTCAACTGTGAGTCAGGAGGAAGCAGATCATAATCATATGTATCGGTTTCCGGCGACCATCCCCGCACCCACACCGTGGTCGCGGCCGTGCGCGTTGATGCGAAATCCAGATCATGCGTCACATACACAAACCGGCAGTCAGGCCGCAGGGCTTCCACACGGTCCCACACCCGACGCAAAGTTGACGGATGCAAAAACAGTTCCGGACTCTCCACCGCCACAAAAGCGTGATCCGGAGCGTAGAGCACCGCACCGAAATAATACAGCACAAGCCGTTCGCCGGGCGACAGTTTCAACTGCGAACGCTCGCCGCCGTAAAGATTGGTAAACAGCAACTCGCCACCGCGTCTCAGCACACCGTTGTCGGGAAACATCTCCCGCCATAAATCCAGCACCTTGTCCAGATTCGTGTCCGGAAGTGATTTCCCTGATTCCGAACCTCCCTCCACCTTGAAGCGAAGCAGATTCACCACCTCTTCATGGATCATCAGCGCCAGCAGACGCTCCGACTGCGATGCCGGAGGCGTAGGCGACGCATTGGACGTGAAAAGCGGAGAGCGCAACACCGTATCGGCATACAGCGCATCAATCGAACCGGCAGGAGCATTCCCGTCAAACGCCCCATACAGAGCCGCCAGCGGCGACAAAGGAAACACACGGCCGGGATCCACATCAGGCAACGACAGCATCTTGCCGGCAAAACGCGACTTTCCGGCACCGTTGGCACCGATTATCAGAATCTGTCTGGCGGTTTCAGGCAAAACGAGTCCGGGTTTGCCTTGTCGGGGAGGGAGAAGCATAGGAGATATTATGTTTGAAGTTATCTGATACCTTTGTTAATCGGCAAATTCCCTCATCCGGGCCACATACTTGCCGATGATGTCAAACTCCAGATTCACCACCGAGCCCTCGGTAATGTTACGGAAATTAGTATGCTCCAGAGTGTACGGGATAATAGCCACACGGAAACGATCCTTCTCCGAATCACACACCGTCAGGCTTACGCCGTTCACCGTCACCGACCCTTTCTCTACCGTAAGGTAGCCTTTGCGCACCATTTCGGGCGACACCGAGTATTCAAATGTAAAATATACACTGCCATCCACAGGCTCGCGACCGACACACCTTGCCGTACAGTCCACATGGCCCTGAACTATATGGCCGTCAAGACGTCCATTCATTTTCATCGACCGCTCCAGATTCACCACTGAACCCTCGCCAAGCAGACCGAGATTAGACCGTTCCAGCGTTTCCTGCACAGCAGTCACCCTATAGCATCCTGCCGCCGGGTCTACGGCCACCACGGTCAGGCACACTCCATTATGCGCCACCGACTGGTCTATCTTCAACTCCGGAGCCATGACGGCCTTGACCGTCAGATCCACATTGCCGCCACAGCGGTCCACGGCCACTACCTGCGCGGCCTCTTCTACTATTCCTGAAAACATGATCAATAATTATCTGTTCTTGTTCTTACTCAATATACAATTAAACGGATAGGGTTTCCGCAAAGATAACACATCCGCCCAACATTCCCATCACTTTCCTGCTTCAAAGTTGGCAGAAACCGCGCATACAACCATATAAAAACCCAACGAGGAATGGCTTCACAGTCACTCCTCGTCGAATAATAAACCAATCATTATCACATTTCTTTCAATGGAAAAAGTAATCTTGCTATGTACTCTTAAAACACCCGCTGCGAAAAAAAGTTCAAAAAACGCCGTTTTTTTTCGCGAAAATCCAAATTTACCATCTAAACGCTTGACTTTGGGGGTTAAAATGTAGTACCTTTGTCCTCATGAAATCAAAAAAAGGTTTTTCATCCCTGAGCGTACACCTCACGGCGACCGTAAGCGTCGCGCTGGTTCTCCTGCTGCTCGGAATCGTCGCCGCCCTCGGACTTGCCGCTCGGGCCGTGACAGATGAAATAAAAGAACACCTCGGCTTCGACGTGGTGATGGCTGAAAACATATCGCTCGACGGAATCAACGAATTCAAACAGAAATGGACCACCGCGCCCTATGTGTCGTCATTCCGCTACCACTCTCCGGAGGAAGCCATGGCCACATGGCAAAGAGACATGGGCGAAAACCTCATCGAGCTGCTTGAAGTAAACCCGTTTCTCCCCGAATTTGAAATCAACCTGAAGGCAGACTACGCATGCGCCGACAGTCTCGACGCCATAATCCTGCCGCTGCAGAAGCATCCTATGGTCCATGAGGTCAACATCCACACCGAGATGGTCGACAAGGTGAACCGCAACATCTCCACCCTGATGTTTGTACTCGTAATAGCTGCGGCCGCCCTCATCCCCATATCCTACGTACTCATCAACAACACAGTGCGCCTGACCATCTACGCCCGCAGATTCACCATACACACCATGAAACTCGTCGGAGCGTCTCCGGGCTTCATCAGGCGTCCGTTTCTCACAAGCAATGCGCTGCAGGGCGTTATAGCCGGAACGATCGCGTCCGGCGTGCTCGCCATGCTCATACACTACACCTTCACCTACGTCGATCCGGCACTGGCCGCATATCTCCCGTGGACAACCATGGCCATCGTATTCGCCGGACTGATTGCCGCCGGTGTGGTCATCTGCCTTCTGGCGGCATGGTCCGCCACACAGCGATACCTGTCGCGCTCCTACGACGAACTCTTTCATTGACGACTCACACAAACCTGACATATGAAACAATACAACAGATACCCCACCTCCGGCCAACAGACAGGCAAACCCTCCAGACTTGATCCGGAAAGCCGCATACAGCTCCCGCTTGTAAAAATCAACTTCATTCTCATGGCCATAGCGGCGGCGGCCATACTCATAGGATTCCTCCTAATGCTTGGCGGCAGCACAACCGCCCAGCAGTTCAACCCCGACATATTCAGCACCCGACGCATAGTCATCGGACCTACCATAGCGTTCCTCGGATTCGTGTTCATGGGATTTGCCATCATCTACCGCCCCAAAAACACCGGCACTAACTAACATATCTCTGACAATGGACTGGATCGACGCCCTAATCCTCGGCATAGTACAAGGACTATCCGAATACCTTCCCATCAGCAGCAGCGGCCACCTTGAAATATTCAAACAGGTGCTCGGCTTGGATCTCAACCCGGACTCGTCTCTGGAATTCAGCGTGATGCTCCACGTTGCCACAGTGCTCAGCACCATCGTGGTGCTGCGGAAAGAATTCATGCCACTGTGCGTATCATTCTTCACATTCAGACGCGACAACAATTTCTATTACGTATGCAAGATACTGCTGTCGTGCATCCCCGTGGCCATAGTCGGCGTTTTCTTCAAGGACCAGGTTGCCTCACTGTTTGAAGGCGACCTCACCGTAGTGGGCATCTGCCTTATGGTCACCGCTGTCTTGCTCAGTTTCGCCTACTTCACCCGCACCCGGCCCGCTCTGGCCGGACGTGCCGGCAAACCCGCACGCGACATCTCCTGGCTCGATGCGTTCATCATCGGATGCTCACAAGCCGTGGCCGTGCTCCCCGGGCTCTCACGCTCCGGCACCACCATAGCCACCGGCATCCTTCTCGGCGACAAACGCGAAAGCATAGCCCAGTTCTCATTCTTCATGGTCATCATCCCCATTCTCGGCGAGGGGTTGCTTGATATAAAAAAGATGTTTGAACCCGCGACCGACGTCGTCGCATCGGCATCAATCGGGGCGATTCCGATGATCGTGGGCTTCTGTGCGTCATTCATCATGGGATGTCTCGCCTGCAAATGGATGCTCAACATAGTCAAGAAAGGCAAACTCGTATGGTTTGCCGTCTACTGCGTAGCCGCCGGCCTTCTCTGCCTTCTGTGGTAATCCCCTCACCCACGGCTACAGAAACTAATTTTAACCTAACGACAGACATTACACTACATTGGACTTTCTTGCCGGACACACCCTGCTGATCGACAAACCCCTCGGATGGACATCATTCGACGTGGTCAAGCGCGTGCGTGGCATCCTCACCCGCCGCTACGGCGTCAAGCGCTTCAAAGTGGGCCATGCAGGCACACTTGATCCGCTGGCCACCGGAGTAATGCTCGTCTGCACCGGACGAGCCACTAAAGAAATAGACACCCTTCAGGCCGGAGTCAAAGAGTATGTGGCCACCATGACTCTCGGCGCCACCACCCCGTCATTCGACCTCGAGACGGAAATCGACGCCACCTACCCCACCGGCCACATCACCCGGACCTTGGTCGAAGAGACCCTAAAACGTTTCACCGGAAGCATCGAACAGATACCTCCGGCATTTTCCGCCGTCAAAGTTGACGGAAAACGCGCATACAAAATGGCACGAAAGGGACAGACACCGGACCTCAAGCCAAAGACGCTGCAGATCGACGAACTTCAACTTCTGGATTTCAAGCCAGAGGAAATCACAGTCAGAGTGCTCTGCTCAAAAGGCACCTATATAAGAGCGCTGGCCCGCGACATCGGACTCGCACTCGGATCAGGCGCCCATCTCACCGCGCTTCGCCGAACACGCGTGGGAAAAGCCCTGATAGATGACTGCATGACCGTCGACAATGCCATACAATGGCTGCGCGACGTCGAGATCGAATTTCCCGATGACCAGAACCAGACAAAGAAATAAACCAATCCTCCGATATGAAACTTTCCCAATTCAACTTTAATCTCCCCGAAGACCTTATATCACAGTATCCGGCACCCAGACGCGACGAATCCCGCCTGATGGTGCTCCACCGCTCCACCGGCCAGATCGAGCATAAAATCTTCAAAGAGATCCTGCAATATTTCTCAGAAGGAGACATGATGGTGTTCAACGACACCCGGGTGTTTCCCGCCAAACTCTACGGCAACAAAGAAAAAACAGGTGCCCGCATAGAAGTGTTCCTGCTTCGCGAACTTAACGAAGAGCACAAACTCTGGGACGTATTGGTGGAACCCGCCCGCAAAATCAGAATTGGCAACAAGCTCTATTTCGGCGACGACGACTCACTCGTGGCCGAAGTGATAGACAACACCACATCCCGCGGCCGCACACTGCGGTTCCTCTACGACGGCCCTCACGACGAATTCAAACGCGTGCTCTTCAGCATGGGACAGACGCCGCTGCCCGAACACATCCGCCGCGAGCCGGAAGAAGTGGACGTTGACGCCTTCCAGACCATCTACGCCACCAACGAAGGCGCCGTAGTGGCCCCCGGAGCCGGCCTGCACTTCTCGCGCGAACTAATGAAACGCCTTGAAATCAAAGGTGTGGACCGCGGTTTCGTCACAGTCCACAGCGGACTGGGCACATTCCGCGAAATCGACGTCGAAGACCTCTCCAAACACCGCATCGACTCCGAGGAAATCTACGTAGGCGATCAGGTCGTCGACATGGTCAACCACGCCAAAGACCTCGGAAAGCAAGTCTGCGCGGTAGGCACCTCTGTGCTCCGTGGCATGGTAGGAGCCGCCACAATGGGCGGACACCTCAAAGCCTACGCCGGATGGAATAACAAATTCGTCTCGCCCCCCTACGAATTCACCGTAGCCACATCGCTTGTCAGCAACTTCCACCTCCCGCTCAGCACCATGCTGATGATGGTAGCCGCCTTCGGAGGATATGACGAAGTAATGCAGGCCTACGAAATCGCTGTACAGGAAAAATACAACTTCGGAGCCTACGGCGACTCTCTCCTGATTCTATAACCAACGATTCCAAACTCCTAATTTCCCGAAATATGACCGATCCGAAAACCTATCTCGGCCCCGCCGAAGAAAAAATGGAACTGGCAGTAGCCTACCTCGACGAAGCCCTCTCACATATCCGCGCCGGAAAAGCCAATCCGAAACTCCTCGACGGAATCCGCGTTGACTACTACGGCTCATCCGCTCCCATCTCCAATGTGGCAAACATATCCGTGCCCGACGCCCGCACCATCACCATCACCCCATGGGAAAAATCCATGTTCAAAGAAATCGAGAAAGCCATTATCAACTCCGAACTCGGTGTGATGCCTGAAAACAACGGCGAAATCATCCGTATCAGCATACCGCCGCTCACCGAAGAGCGCCGCAAACTTCTGGTAAAGCAGAGCAAAGCCGAAGCCGAGACAGCCAAAGTGTCCGTGCGCAATGCGCGTCGCGACGCTATCGACGGTCTAAAAAAAGCCATAAAACAAGGCATGCCCGAAGACGTTGAAAAAGACGCCGAAGCCACTGCCCAGAAAATACACGACCGCTTCATGAAGCAGATCGACGACCTCTTTGCCGCAAAAGAAAAAGAAATACTTACCGTCTGATCCTGACGTTTAAGTCACACAGACCACCGACATATAATGAGTCCCGCCATTGACAACGTGCGGGACTCTTTGTTTTCCTATTGGTCAAAATATCCACATTGCTATTATAAATAGTAATATTTGGAATTTTACAATAAAAACAAATTTGATATAAGACGAATATTTCCGTAACTTTGTGGCTTAATATACTGACAAAACATATACTACACAATTTTTAAGGGAAAAAAGCATTTATGAACACCAGATTCAACCTTTCCTCATTAGCCGCTGTAATGGCAGCTTCCGCCGTAACCATTCTTTCGGCATGCGGATCAAAAGGCGATGCATCGGCAACAGCCGGCGCAGCTCCCGCCCTCGCAGTAGAAACCATCACACCCGGTTCCATCGAACTGGAAACAGTATTTCCCTCCACTATCAAAGGTAAAACCGACATTGAAGTCCGCCCGATGGTCAGCGGCAACATCACAGCAGTCCATGTCGACGAAGGCCAGCGAGTGCATAAAGGCCAGGCGCTCTTCACCATTGACCAGGTTCCCTATCAGGCGGCTGTAGACCAGGCACAAGCATCGGTCAACGTGGCATCAACCGCCGTCCAGACCGCGCAGATCTCCTACGACTCAAACAAAGCGCTCTTCGACAAAAACATCATTTCGGCCCACGCTCTCCAGATCTCGGCCAACCAGCTCGCCCAGGCCAAAGCACAGCTCGCTCAGGCTCAGGCAGGTCTGGTCAACGCTCAGAAAAACCTCAGCTACACTCAGGTCATAGCCCCGTCCGACGGCATAGTAGGCACAATACCCCTGCGTGTCGGTGCGCTTGCCTCCCCCTCCGGACTGGCTCTCACCACTGTCAGCGACAACTCTCAGGTCTATGCCTACTTCTCGCTCAACGAAAAGCAGATACTCGACCTCACCGACGGAGGAGCATCCACACTCGAAGCCGCCATCGCGGCGATGCCTGAAGTAAAACTACGTCTGGCCAACGGCACCGTATTCCCCAACCCCGGCAAAGTAGCCACCGTAAGCGGAGTCATAGACGCATCCACCGGCTCAGCCACTGTGCGCGCGCTATTCAGCAACAATAACAACATGTTGCGCTCCGGCTCCACCGGCTCCGTCATCATGCCCATGAACCAGACCGACGTGATAATCGTGCCGCAAAAAGCCACATTCGAAGTACAGGACCGCAAATTCGTCTACACGGTCGATGCCGACAATGTACTCCACTCAACACCAATCGAAGTACTCGGCATACAGGACGGACGCAACTACGTGGTCACTTCAGGCCTTAACCAAGGCGACCGCATAGTAGTGGAAGGCGTCGGCGTCAAAGCACGCGACGGAATCACAATCACCCCCGTCGACGCGGCCGCACAGCAGCAAAACAAGCAGTAAACCCCAACCCGACATTTCAAACCACAGATGAAATTAGATACCTTTATTAACCGTCCGGTACTTTCCACGGTTATATCGATCTTCATAGTCCTGCTCGGACTGATCGGCCTTGTATCTCTACCGATCACCCAATTCCCTGACATCGCGCCGCCCACCATCTCGGTGTCCACCACCTACAACGGTGCAAACGCACAGGCCGTGCTCAACTCCGTGATCGCCCCCCTTGAAGAATCGATCAACGGCGCCGAAGGCATGACCTACATGAAGTCAACCGCCACCAACACCGGCTCGGCCACCATCTCCGTCTACTTCGAGCAGGGCATGGACCCCGACATGGCCGCCGTCGACGTACAGAACCGCGTGGCAAAGGCCCAGAACCTTCTGCCCGCCGAAGTAAACCAGGTCGGTGTCCTGACCCAGAAACGCCAGACATCCATGCTTATGGGTGTGGCGCTCTACGACTCCACCGGAGTCTATTCCGAAGAGTTCCTCGACAACTACATGAAGATCAACGTCATCCCCCGGCTCCAACGTGTATCCGGTGTGGGCGACGTGATGAGCTTCGGCGCCGACTACTCCATGCGCGTGTGGCTCAAACCTGACGTGATGGCCCAGTACAACCTTGTGCCCACCGACGTTTCCGCAGCCATTGCCGAGCAAAACATGGAAGCCGCTCCCGGCTCCTTCGGCGCGCAGGGCGACCAGAGCTTCGAATACACCATGCGCTACCGCGGACGTCTTGTGACACCCGAGGAATTTGAAAACATCGTGGTGCGCGCCACACCCGACGGCGAGGTCCTCTACCTGAAAGACGTGGCCGACGTCGAGCTCGGCCGTGTCACATACGGTTTTGCCAACGGACTCAACGGCTACCCCTCGACCAGTGCCATGGTGTTCCAGACCGCAGGATCCAATGCCACCCAGATCATCGAGGACTGTCTGAAAGTGGTCGACGAGATGAAAGCCGACCTGCCTAACGGACTCGCGTTCGCGGTGCCGATGAACAACAACGACTTCCTCTACGCCTCCATCCACCACGTTATCCGGACCCTCATCGAGGCATTCATTCTGGTGTTCCTCGTGACCTACCTCTTCCTTCAGGACATCCGTTCCACCATCATTCCTGCCATCGCCATACCCGTGGCCCTGATCGGCACATTCTTCCTGATGAACTTCATCGGGTTCTCGCTCAACCTGATCACCCTCTCGGCCCTTGTGCTTGCCATCGCCATTGTGGTCGACGACGCTATAGTCGTCGTCGAGGCGGTCCATGCGAAACTCGATGTGGGCTACAAGTCCTCACGCAAGGCCGCCATAGACGCAATGGGAGAAATCGGCGGAGCCATCATCTCCATCACCCTTGTGATGATGCTCGTGTTCATCCCCGTGTCATTCATGCCCGGCACCGCAGGTATCTTCTACCGCCAGTTCGGTCTCACCATGGCCATATCCATCGGATTCTCCGCCATCAACGCACTCACCCTCTCTCCGGCTCTCTGCGCAGTGTTCCTCAAACCCCACGCCGGCCACGACAATGCCGACTCCACGCTATCGCAGCGCGTCGGCGAAGCCTACAAAGCGGCCGGACAGGCCTACAAGGCACGCTTCGCATTCCATCCCCTCATCACCACAGCACTGCTCATCGGCACCATCGTGTTCATGGTTCTCGGATGGTACACCTTCTCAAAGCCCGTACACTGCACCATAGCGGCCATCGTGGCCATATTCGCCCTCATCGGACTCTTCGGACGCCGCTTCAAGGCCGCATTTGAAAACGCATTCGAAAAACTCCTGAAATGGTACCGTCAGATCTCGCACTTCTTCATGAACCACAAGATATCGTCGTTTGTGGCTGTGGTAATCAGCATCGGCCTGCTCGTGTGGCTCATGAACTCCACCCCCACCGGCATGGTGCCCGACGAAGACACCGGAACCGTGTTCTGTATGATCGACATGCCTCCGGGCACCTCACAGGAGCGCACCATCGAAGTGCTCCATAAAGTCGACGCCATCATTAACAGCATTCCCGCCGTCGAATACAGCCAGATGATCGCAGGCTACAGCTTCCTTGCAGGACAAGGCGCCACCTACGGCACATTCATCATCAAGCTAAAGAACTGGGACCTGCGCGACAAAAATACCGAAAGCTCCACTGCCGTCATAGGCCAGATATACGGCATGACCGCACAACTCATCAAAGACGGCCGCGTCATGGCATTCGCACCGCCCATGATATCAGGCTTCTCTGTGACCAACGGTTTCGAACTTGAGATGCAGGACCGCACGGGCGGCGACGTCAACGACTTCTTTGCCGTGGTGCAGGGCTTCCTCGCGCAGCTCAACCAGCAGCCCGAAATACAGATGGCCTACACCACCTTCAACCCCACCTTCCCGCAATACCGCATAGACATCGACGCGGCCAAGGCAAAGCAGGCCGGACTCAGCCCGAGCACCATTCTCTCAGCCCTTCAGGGCTACTATGGCGGCATGTACGTGTCAAACTTCAACCGTTTCGGCAAAATCTACCGTGTCATGATGCAGGCATCGCCCGAAGCCAGAGTATCGCCGGAAACCCTCGACGCCATCAAGGTGCGCAACGGATCGGGCATGGCATCCGTCAGCAACTTCGTCACGCTCACCCGCATCTATGCGCCTGACCTGCTCAACCGCTTCAACATGTTCACCTCCATATCCGTCAGTGGATCGCCCAAACCCGGCTACTCGTCCGGACAGGCGCTCGAAGCCATCGAACGCGTAGCGGCCAACTCCCTGCCGCAGGGCTACGGCTACGAGTACGCCGGCATGACCCGACAGGAATCGCAGCAGGGCAGCAACTCCACTGCAATCATCTTCGGTCTGTGTCTGCTCTTCGTCTACCTGCTCCTGTCCGCACAGTACGAAAGCTACGTCATACCCTGGGCCGTGATCCTCTCCATACCGTTCGGTCTGATGGGATCCTTCGTGTTCGCACAGATCTTCGGAGTCACCAACAACATCTACTTCCAGATCGCCCTGATCATGCTCATAGGCCTGCTGGCCAAAAACGCCATTCTTATTGTGGAATTCGCCCTTGAACGCCGGCGCACAGGCATGAGCATCGTCAACGCCGCCATACAGGGAGCATGCGCCCGTCTGCGCCCCATCCTCATGACCTCGATCGCACTGATCGTCGGTCTGCTGCCCCTGATGTTCTCGTCAGGCGTAGGCGCCAACGGCAACCGCGCGCTCGGCACCGGCTCAATCGGCGGCATGCTCATAGGCATGGTGCTGCAGCTCATATTCGTGCCCGCACTGTTCGTGATTTTCCAGAAAATACAGGAAAAGATCTCGCCGCTGAAATGGCAGGACACCAACAATGCCGGCATTGAATCCGAAATCGAGCAGTACTCACGATAAACCCAAATCACAAGCAGAACAAAAATGAAACTTATTTCATCTAAAATAGCTTCAGCAGTAGTGGTGGTGACCCTCGGTGTCACCACCACCGGCTGCCATATCTACAAAAAGTTCGAGCTGCCCGAAGACACCCCCATCACACGGGAATACAAACAGGCACTCGAAGCCGAACCGGACACCACCGCCCTCGGCAACCTCCCATGGACTGAGGTGTTCACCGACCCCGTGCTCACAGACCTCATATCCCAGGCTCTTGAAAACAACAAAGACCTGGCCAACGCCAGACTCAACGTAGAGATCGCCCACGCCAACATGCTCGGCGCACGCCTGAGCTATCTGCCGTCCGTCACCCTCATGCCCAACGGTGCCGGATCGTCAATGGCCGGATCCCCTATGTCGTGGTCATACCAGCTCCCTCTCTCCGTAAGCTGGGAGATAGACGTGTTCGGCAAGATACTCAACTCCAAACGCTCGGCCGAAGCATCCTACCAGCAGAGCAAGGACTATGAGCAGGCCGTGCGCTCGCAGCTTATCGCCGGAGTGGCCAACTGCTACTACAGCATATCGGCCCTCGAAGCCCAGCTCATGCTCCAGCGGGCCACAGCCGAAAGCTGGGAAAAATCCGTGCAGATGATGAAAGACATCAAAGAAGCCGGCAACACTACCGAAGCCGCCGTGGTCCAGAGCGCCGCACAGTATCACGGCATACTCGGATCGATCACCGATCTCGCTACATCGGTCGAGGAAGCACACCACACACTCTCCCTTCTGCTCAACGTCACTCCCCAGCGATGGGCCATACAGCCAGGACTCTCGCTCGACGAACTCCCCGCAGGATTCAATGCCGGAGTGCCCATGAGCGCCCTGGCCGCCAGACCGGACATACATGCTTCCGAACGCGCACTCGCCGTGGCCTACTACGCCACAAACCAGGCACGCGCCGCCTTCTACCCCGGCCTTAACATCACGGCCAACGGCGGATTCACCAACCTGCTCGGCAGCATGATCAAAAACCCTGGCGAATGGTTCATAAACCTTGCCGGACAGCTCACTGCCCCGCTCTTCGCCCGTGGCCAGAACATTGCCCGCCTTAAAGCCACAAAAGCGCAGCAGCAACAGGCCATGAACAATTTCCAGTACGCCCTGATGAGCGCGTCGGCAGAAGTAAGCAACGCTCTGACCGCCTACCACAACACCTCGGCCAAACTCCAGCAGCTTGCCACACAGGCCGACTACATGGCGCGCGCCGTCGACATCACGGAGACCCTCTTCACCAATGCCGCGTCATCATATCCCACCACTTACCTTGAAGTGCTCACCGCACAGCAGAACTACCTGTCCGTGCAGATGAACTTCATTAACTGCAACCTCATCCGCACCAGCGCCATAATCAACCTCTATCAGGCACTCGGCGGCGGACGCTAATACCATCTCCAGCTATGATAAGTAACCTCGCCCACGTAGACCCTTCCGCCAAAATCGGCGAAAACGTCACAATCCACCCCTTTGCCTATGTCGACGCCAATGTGGTCATAGGCGACAACTCCGAGATCATGCCCTATGCCAGCATCATGGCCGGCACGGTGATGGGCAAGAACAACAAAATCTATCAGGGGGCCATCATCGGCGCCGAGCCGCAGGATTTCCGCTGGAAAGGCGAACCGACCAAATGTATTATCGGCGACGACAACAAAATCCGCGAGCATGTGATCATAAACCGCGGCATATCTCCCGACGGCGGCACCACCATAGGCAGCGGATGCTTCATAATGGCCGAAAGCCATATCGGCCATGACACCACAGTTGCCGACAAAGTGGTAATAGGCAACGGCGCCATGATCGCCGGCGACGTGAAGATCGGCGAATGCACCATACTCTCCTCCGGCGCGATGATCCACGAACGTTGCCATGTGGGCAAATGGGTGGTGATAAAAGGCGGTTGCCGCATAGGCAGCCATGTGCCGCCGTTTGTCATCATAGCCCACAACCCCGCGGCTTTCTTCGGAGTCAACGCATGGATCATGAAAAAGAACGGTTTCACTGAAGACGACATCACGGAGATTGCCAAAGCCTACCGCCACATGTATCAGTCGGGCACATCGGTGTTCAACGCGCTCAAACGCATTGAAGCCGACGTGACCCCGTCAGACAACCGCGACGCGATACTCGGTTTTGTCCGCGACAATAATCTCCGCATCGTCGGAGCTGTCGACGTGACCGAAGACTGACCCCTGTGTATATGGGCAAAACCTCATCAGCAATAACATCCGCAATGCGCTACATAATCCCGCTGATCGTATCAGCGGGATTATGTTATGTGCTCTACTCAGGTGTCGACTGGAGCGAAATCGCCGACGGCCTGCGCAACTGCCGCTACCGATGGATCGCGGCATGGTTTGTGGCAAATGTCGCCGTGATACTTTTCAGAGCTATCAGATGGCGCCTTCAGCTGAAGGCTATAGGAGTAAACCCGCCGCTTCACGCCATGCTCAACGCTTTTTTCGGCACCTACGCCGTCAATCTGGTCTTTCCGCGCCTGGGCGAGATATGGCGCTCGGACTATATAGCCCGGCGGCAGTCAGCGAGTTTCACCGCCGTGTTCGGATCAATGATATCCGACCGTCTCAGCGACACGGTATGCGTGCTGCTGATCACCCTTGCCTCAATGATCACCGCCGCCCCAGCCATGGCCCGCTTCGGAGCACAGACAGACCTCGGCCACAAGTTGACGCTCGCCCTTACCTCTGCATGGTTCATCGGCTTCTGCGCCATCGCCATCATGGCCATAGTCGTCCTGCTTTTATTTCCCAAACTGCGGTTCGTGGCCAGAGTGCGCAGTGCCATATCCGGGGCATGGCAAGGCTTCATATCCATAGGACGCATGCGCCGCAAAGGACTGTGGCTGCTCCTCACCGCAGGTATATGGGCCGGATATTTCATCGCCACGGTATTCTCTTTCCACGCGTTCGACGCGACCTCTGAAGCCCTCGGCCAATACGGACTCCGGTGCGTGCTCGTCACCTTCGTGTTCGGATCTCTGGCCATGGCCGTGCCGTCCAACGGCGGCATCGGACCCTGGCAGATGGCCGTGATGCTCGCCCTTTGCGGCATCTACGGCATGGACCGCGGACCGGCGCTCGCATACGCCACGATACTGCTTGGCTTCCAGACACTGATGTTCATCGCTCTCGGTCTGTACACGTTCGGAGCAATAGCACTCACAAGGCACCGCCGGCCATCATCACCGGCACATCCGGACGACTCTACAGCAGCGTAGAAGGCCGACTGAAATCGGCTCCTGCCGGCGACTGGAAAATCCTCAGACCGAACCTCCCCACCACAGCATACAGATGATCGAAAATATCGGCCTGTATATGCTCATATCTTACCCATTCGGTAGTGGCGGTGAAAAAATACAGTTCGATGGGCAGGCCGGCCGACGTAGGCTGAAGCTGACGGGCCATAGTAGTAGTGCCGTCAATGCGACTCACCGCCGGATGCCCGTCCAGATATCTCTCGACATACTCCCTGAAGAGCCGCAGATTCACCACGCGGCTCTCCTTTTTTATATCTTCGGAAACATATCCGTCGGCCACGAGCGAATCAAGCTCATCCGCCGAGAGAAAACGCACACTATTCACGTCCATCAGCACCGACCGCTTCACACGCCGCGCCCCGAAATCGCGCATGCGCTCCCAATTCTGAAACGACCCGGTGATCAGCGAATACGTCGGTATGGTGGTCACCGTCTTGTCCCAGTTGCGCACCTTGATGGTATTCAATCCTATAGACACCACATCGCCGTCGGCATCAAACGCCGGTGCCACTATCCAGTCCCCCTCGTGCAACATATTGTTTGCCGAAAGCTGTATGCCGGCCACAAACCCCAGTATCGTATCCTTGAACACCAGTGAGAGTATCGCCGCCGAAGCGCCCAGTCCGGCGATCACGGCCAGCGGATCGCGGCTGATCAGGATCGCCAGACACACTAACGATCCAAGCACGATTACCAGCAGTTTCACCATCTGATACACACCCTGCACGGGATACGTGTCAAACCTCCCGTCGTGCTTCAGATGCGATGCCACTCCACGCAACACCGCACACACCACGCGGATCACCGTGATGCACAGATACACCTCATTGATCTTGATGAGCCATGACACCCATCCGGCATGAGCCGACATGTCCCTCAGCACATACATGAACAACAGCGGGGGCACCATGCGGCACACCGAGCTGAGAGCGGCATCGTTAAGCAGATCATCATCCCACGTTGTTGGAGTGTGTTCCACCAGACGGCGCACAATAACCATCAGCAGCCATCTGACAAGATAATAGGCCACTGCTGCAATGACTCCGGTCAACACAAGCTCAGTCGCGACAGACAAAGGAACAATAAGCTCCTGCGGCACATTCAGACCGGCAAACCATCCGGTCACAACATCAAATGAAATCATCGGCAAACACTTAAAGACAAGGCCGTCAAAGCATCCAGAAGGAAACTCAGACGGCCTTATATTATTAAATTAATCTGTACTTACTGACTACTCTGCGCGATTACTCCTCGGAATCGTCATCACGCATATTGTGGAACACATTCTGCACGTCCTCATCCTCCTCGAACTTGTCGAGCAGTTTCTCCAGAGTGGCACGCTGTTCGGGAGTTACGTCCTTGAAGTCGTTGGGAATGCGCTCAAACTCGGTGCTGATGATCTCATAGCCGTTGTCTTCCAGATAATGCTGTATATCCGAATTGTTTTCAAACGCGCCGTAGAGCACCACTTCACCCTCGTCGCCGGCTTCCACTTCCTCTACTCCGCAGTCGATCAATTCCAGCTCAAGGTCCTCAAGCTCCACGCCCTCCTTGGCTTTGATCTTGAACACACATTTGTGGTCAAAGAGAAACGACAGCGAGCCGCTTGTGCCCAGCGAGCCGCCATGCTTGGTGAAATATGAACGGACGTTGGCCACAGTGCGTGTATTGTTGTCGGTGGCGGTCTCCACAACTATCGCTATGCCGAAAGGACCATATCCTTCGTAGATGATCTCCTTGTAATCGCTCGAATCCTTATCCGTGGCCTTCTTGATAGCGCGGTCAACGGTGTCCTTGGGCATGTTGGCGGCCTTGGCGTTCTGAATCAGCGAACGCAGGCGGGGGTTTGTCGACGGATCCGGACCGCCGGCCTTGGCTGCGATGGTTATTTCCTTGCCTATGCGAGTGAAAGTGCGGCTCATGTTGCCCCAGCGCTTAAGCTTGCGGGCCTTACGATATTCAAATGCTCTTCCCATTGTGGAATTTATGTTTAATTTGTTAGATTATAAACTGATTTATCAATGCCTGGCCGACATATCATCTAAGCTCGGCGCCGAGCTTACTGCGGAGATTGGCTATCACCTTAGTCATCACGGCATCTATCTGCTTGTCCTGCAACGTGCGCTCGTCATCCTGTATGGTTATGGCGATGGCATACGATTTCTTGCCTGCAGGCAGATTCTTGCCTTCATACACGTCAAACAGCTCCACTCCGCGCAGCAGCTTGCGCTCGCTCGCGGTGACCACGGCCTGCACATCGGCAAAAGTCACATTCACATCAAGCAGCAATGCCAGATCACGGCGCACGGGCTGAGTCTTGCCAACTGCCGTATAGGTTACCGAACGCTTGCGCGCCAGAGACAGAACGGCATCCCATTCAAGCTCGGCAAACATCACCGGACGGCCTATGTCGAACTTCTGCAACATACTGCCGGCCACAGTGCCTAAAACGCCCAGACGCTTGCCAGAACGGGTGCTCACGGTCAGCGCATCGGCAAACACATCGCCCATGGCCGACTCCGGAGCCATCACATATTCCTTTTCCGAAATGCCCAGCCGGCTGAATATGGCTTCAACCAAGGCTTTCAGATGATATGGCGACGCTGCTTCGGCAGGAGCGAGCCAGGAAGCCCCTCTGACATTTCCGCACAACCACAGGCCCAGACGCTGAGACTCCGAATAAGGAGCCAACGGCATCGCTTCAGTGCTCACGGCCGAGGAATTGAAGAAATAGACATTGCCCGTCTCGACCATCATCAGACTGTCGGCCCTGCGGTTCAGATTATGCGCTATAGATTCAAGTCCGCCGAAAAGAAGGGTCTGACGCATCACGCCAAGATCGTTGCTGAGCGGATTCAGCAGACGCACGCACCTTTCTGCGGGATACGACGACATTCCGGCGTCGTAATATGACACCGATGTCAGCGAATTGTTCAGTATCTCATAGAATCCCTGAGCCGCAAGCTGGTCCAGCACCATGCGGGTCAGCGAATTGTCAATATCGGTGACTGTCTGGTAGGAAAGCGAGGAATTCACGGTCACAGGCAACTCGACGTTGTTGTAGCCGTAGATCCTCAGTATCTCCTCTATCACGTCACACGGGCGCCGCACGTCCACTCTATAGGTGGGCACATTGAGCGACAGCACTCCGTCGCTCTCGGCTGCAATCTCTATTTCAAGCGAGCCGAGAATGGATTTCACGGTCTCTTCAGGAATATGCTTTCCGATCACATCGTCCACATGCTTCAGAGACAGCTCCACGTGATAGGGCTGCACAGGCTCCGGATAAAGGTCCACCACCGGACCGCATATCTCTCCGCCGGCAAGTTCCTTCACCATCATCGCAGCAAGTCTGAGCACATAAAGGCATCCGTTGGGATCCACCCCGCGCTCAAAGCGGAAAGATGCGTCGGTGTTGAGTCCATGACGGCGCGCTCCCTTGCGTATGGTAGTGGGATTGAAGCATGCGCTTTCCAGAAATATGTCGGTGGCGCTTTCGGTCACACCTGAATCCAGACCTCCGAACACTCCGGCCAGACACATAGGCTCCTCGGCGTTGCAGATCATCAGATCACGCTCATTGAGCTTGCGTTCCACACCGTCGAGCGTCACGAAGGGTGTGCCTGCCGGCAGAGTCTTCACTATTATCTCCCCGCCTTTGATCTTCGCCACATCAAAGCAATGCAGCGGCTGGCAGAAAGAATGAAGCAGGAAATTCGTCACGTCCACCACATTGTTGATCGGACGCTGGCCAATGGCCGTCAGCGCGTCACGGAGCCATTTGGGGCTCTCGGCCACCTTCACGCCGCGTATAGTCACACCGGCATAGCGGGGACAGTCGGCAGGATCAGCCACCGTCACCGGAATGCCGCCGTCGGCGCGGTCCACACGGAACGACTCGTCCGACGGGCGATGCAGGTCAGCGGGCATTCCGTTCTGACGGGCCCATGCGGCCCAGTCGCGGGCCACACCGTAATGTCCGGCCGCATCAACGCGGTTCGGAGTCAGGTCCACCTCTAACACATAATCGGACTCCAGGCCGAAAAACTCGGCTGCCGGAGTGCCGGGGGCCACCTCGCGGTCTATCACTATGATGCCGTCATGCGAATGTCCCACACCGATCTCGTCCTCGGCACATATCATGCCAAAGGATTCCACTCCGCGTATTTTGCTCTTTTTTATCTTGAACTCCTTGTCGCCGTCATAGAGCACCGTGCCCACAGTGGCAACTACCACTGTCTGTCCGGCGGCTACATTAGGAGCGCCGCAGACTATCTGCACCGGCCCTTCTGACAGTCCGAGATCCACGGTAGTGACATGAAGATGATCGCTGTCGGGATGTTCGACGCAAGTAAGCACCTTGCCGATCACTATGCCGCGGAGACCTCCGCGTATTGTCTCGACCTCCTCCACGGTGTCGCATTCAAGGCCGATTGAAGTCAGGGCGGCGGCAAGATCACCGGGGGCCTGCGTGCAGTCCACATAGCGTCGCAACCAATTATATGAAATATTCATAGCTGAAATATAGTGTCATTGATTTATCACGCAAATTTACAAAAAATTCTCCATCTGACCCGAAAGTCTGAAATATTTCTCGGCCACAAGCAGGCTCACGGCCAGTTCCATGCGAGGATTTCGGAAACGGTCGACATACTCATGTGCATTATCCAGAATCTCGCGCGCAAGAGTCGGACGCTCCAGATAATATTCCATCCGCTCCAGCAGATCGGAGTAGTCCGGCTTCACTTCCACATAATGCTCTCCCGGACGCAAAGTCCCTTCCATAAACCATGTCTCGTATTCCGGAATGGACATCACAGCCAGAGAGTTTGAACTCATCACCCACTTCAGGTTTGTGGCCACATCATTGCCTTCGATGCAGGCTATGAACTTGAATTTAAGCTGTTCGGCCAGACTCATGCGCGGCACCAGCCATTCGGGATGCCCGTGGTCAGGGACCGCGTTGATCTGCCCGAGGTCACACGCCTGATGACCGAACCAACGCTCAAGCAATCTCACGCGTTTAGGCCAGTAGACGTAATTGCGACTTACTATACGAGGACTTTTTGACTCCCACGGCACCGGATCATTTATAAATCTGAAATGCCGTACGGCGTTAAGCTTCATCACCACCGCGTTAGAGTGACCGCCGGACACCGGACGGCATTTCACGAACGAAGGCACCGAAGGCTCCTCTGTCAGGTCTCCGAACACATATGAGAAACGATAATCGCGGCAGAAATGCCTTAAAACGTGGTTCAGAGGAAAGAAATAACCGGAATGGCGGTGTCTGGCCCGCCACGGGAAACGGAAATCGGCCACCCGGATCCACTCCTCGCCGGGGCGGCACTGCTCCATGCGGTTCAGATATGCCGCACGGCGGTGCGCTTCCTCCAGCTCGGCATCGGTCAGCGACGCCATGATCCGCGGGACCCGCATCCTGTACCACGCACCGGGAAGCACATAACGCCATCCGTCGGCAATGAAATTCCCGACCTTACGCGCCTGCTGAAGCTGCCGGTTAGTGGGATTTATCATCAAAAATGACTTGAGCCGTCAAAACAGTGTGTACACACCTTACATTTCGGCAACCCTATAGACTCGATAAGAGTTTCTATTGTATTGAATTTGAGCGAAGTCAACCCGAATCGCTCACGTATTTTCTCCACCATGGCGCAATACTGCGGCGATCCTGTGGTGGCATATTTGTCCAGATTCCTGTCAGGGGCACCTTCAAGCTCTTCGATGATCCGCCGAGTCAGCAGCTCCATGTCAGACTTTGATGAGGTGAATCCCACATAGCGGCATCCGTAGATCAGCGGCGGACAGGCGATGCGCATGTGCACCTCCTTGGCACCGCAGCTGTAAAGTTCCTTCACATTATCGTTGAGCTGAGTTCCGCGCACGATCGAATCGTCGCAAAACAGCGCCCTCTTGCCCTGAAGCATGGCACGGTTCGGCACCAGCTTCATCTTCGCCACCAGACTGCGCATGGACTGGTCGCTGGGTGTAAAACTTCTTGGCCATGTGGGGGTATATTTGGATATACACCTGTGATACGGCACCCCTTTGCCTGCCGCATATCCCAAGGCCATGCCCACGCCCGAATCTGGAATGCCGCATGCACAGTCGACTTCTGTATCATCGGTCTGGCCCATTTTAAATCCTGACGTAAAGCGGGTTTCCTCAACATTGCGTCCTTCGTAGCACGAAGTGGGAAATCCATAGTAAACCCACAGAAACGAACACACCTGCATCTCCTCGCCGGGAGCGCGCAGACGGGTCACACCGTCAGCCTTCACCTCCACGATCTCTCCGGGGCCGAGATCCCTGAAATGTTCGAATCCGAGATTCGGAAAAGCCGTCGATTCCGATGTGCACGCATATGATCCCTCCTTGCGTCCGAGAGCTATGGGAGTGCGTCCGAGCTTGTCGCGTGCGGCTATTATCGAACCGTGTGCGGTGAGAATCAACATTGAGCACGAACCCTCTATCCGGTCATATACATTCTCTATGCCCTCAACGAAGGTTTTACCCTGATTTATCAGCAGGGCCACCAGTTCTGTCTGGTTTGTCTGCCCCGAACTGAGTTCTCCGAAATGCACCCCGGCATCCAGAAGTTCACGTTCGAGCCGATCCATATTGCTGATCTTGGCCACAGTGACTATGGCGAACTTACCGAGATGAGAGTTGATGATTATGGGCTGCGGATCCGTATCGCTTATCACTCCGATACCGCATGAACCCTCGAATTTGGAGAGTTCGCTTTCGAATTTAGTTCTAAAATATGTACTTTCAAGACTGTGGATTTTACGGCAGAAGATGCCGTTGGTCTCGTCGTAGGTCGCCATGCCAGCACGCTTTGTGCCGAGATGAGAATTGTAGTCGACCCCATAAAACAGGTCATTGCGGCAGTTGCGCTTGGCGGCGGCGCCAAAAAAACCTCCCATAAAGAATGTATTTGAAAATAGAATGATGATTCAAAGGCACAAATTTACGCATTTTCCTCCGATTTCAAGCAAAAAAACTATATATCACGGTCACATGTTATATACATAAAAACACGTTTCAGACATGCCGCAGACCTCACATTCTCCAACATCGCCGCTGAAGCGCCACACGCTCACCCTGCTGCACACTCTGGTGCTGCTGGCGTCAGTGGCGCTCATACTGGTGATTTCGTGGGACACATTTCATAATCTTTCGTTTGTGGCCGATCCATTCTACCTGAAAATCCAATACTGGATATGCCTGTTTTTCCTGTCGGACATAGTGGTGGAATGGCTCATGTCGGACCACAAGATCAGGTATCTGTGGCGCAACCTGCTGTTCGTGGCCGTGAGTATTCCCTACATAACAGTGATTCGCCGTCTGAATCTCGACATACCCGACCAGGTGCAGTATGCCCTGAGGTTCATGCCTATGCTTCGCGCCGCATACGTGCTGGCCATGGTCACGGGAGCTTTCTCGGCCAACCGCATGACGTCGCTGTTCAACGCCTACATGTCGCTTCTGCTCTCCACGCTCTATTTCGGTTCTCTGATGTTCTACATCGAGGAGCGCACCGTAAATCCCGGCGTAACCTCCTACTGGGAAGCGCTGTGGTGGGCCATCATGGACATGACCACCTGCGGATCGTCAATCAATGCCCTGACTCCCACAGGCCAGGTGCTCGGAGTGGTCCTCGCCGCCGAGGGTCTTATTCTATTCCCTGTATTCACCGTCTACATCACCGAAGCCGTCACAAGGACCACATCCAAACCGCCGGTAACGGACACCTCCGCTCACCGCAGCAGCAGGCAGGCATCGCCGTAACTGAGGAAGCGGTAGGCCGGATCCGCCAGCGCGAAATCGTAGAGCGGGCGCCAGTTGTCGGCGCCCACAAAAGCGCTCACAAGCAGCAGCAGAGTCGATCGCGGCTGATGAAAATTGGTGATGATGCCGTTGACCATACGGTAGTCATAGCCCGGCGCAATGATCACACGTGTCGACGATATGAGCCTGTCGCCTATGCGGCCGAGCAACGCTCCGAGCGCTTCGGCCACCGACAGACGCGGATGCGACGGATCGTACGGATACCATTGCGGAAGTTCGTCTATGTCAAGTCCCTGATAGGCGCGACACCCGAGATGATAGATACTTTCCAGCGTGCGCACCGATGTAGTGCCCACAGCTACGACCGGACGCGCGCCGCGCGCCAGCTCCTCGATCAGACCACGGCCCACCGAAATGAACTCGCTGTGCATCACATGTTGCCCGATGTTGTCGGCCTTGACAGGCTGAAACGTGCCTGCGCCCACATGTAGCGTAAGCTCCCGGCGTACTATTCCGCGGCGGTCCACCTCCTCCAACAGTGCAGGTGTGAAATGGAGTCCGGCCGTAGGCGCGGCCACGGATCCGTCAATGCGCGAGAACACCGTCTGATAATCCACCGTGTCGCTCTCTTCGGTGGCCCGGTTGAGATACGGTGGTATGGGCAGCTCTCCAGCGGCGGCTATGACCTGGGCGAACGAGAATCCGCCAGTCCAGCTGAGCCGCACCACAGAAGCGTTGTCGATCTTCTCCACGCGTTCCGCCGTCAGAGTCACGGCATGTCCGTCTATTTCGATCATACCGCGCAACAGTCCTTCTTTCCAGCGTTTGGAATTACCGACGAAACATTGCCATTCAACGGATTCCTCGCTGGCAAAACTCACTGCATAGTCCACAGGGCGCACCGGTTCCAGACAGAATATCTCGATCAGTGCGCCAGACTCCTTGCGGAAACGCAGACGGGCGTTGATCACCCGGGTGTTGTTGCACACAAGCATGGCGTTCTGAGGCAGCAGCTCCGCCACTTCATTGAATACATGGGTCGAAAGTGTGCCGTCGGCGTTGCGCACAAGCAGGCGGCAACGGTCGCGTTCGGCCAGCGGATGACGGGCTATACGTCCGTCGGGCAGAGGATAGTCAAAGCTCTCTATGCTGATTTCCTGAGGGTTCATTCGCGATAATATACGCGCTTTACGCGCGGTGACACTGAAGTCAGAATTTCATAAGGAATGGTGCCGACGGCTTCCGCCACATCCGACACCGGAATATTTTCACCGAAAATTTCCACCGGTTCGCCGGCGGACACGTCCGCCCCGGCTTCGGTGACATCCACCATGCACGAGTCCATGCACACATTGCCCACGATCGGGCAGCGCACACCACGTACCATCATGAATCCGCCGCCATTGCCCAGACGCCGGTTAAGGCCGTCGGCATAGCCCACAGGCACTGTGGCCACAAGCGACCTGCGGCCGAGCACCGTACGCCGGCCATAACCTATCGAAGTGCCTGCCGGCCATTCTTTCACAGCAATAATTATGGACCTGAGGGTCGACACCGTACGCAGCCCGGACGTGGCAGGAATGCCGAGCGTATCGACTCCGTAAAGACCTATGCCGAGACGCACAAGGTCATACTGCCACTGAGGGAAGCGGGCTATGCCGGCCGAGTTGAGGATATGACGCAGGAAGCCGTTGCCGATCTCCGCCGAAAGTGCCGCACACATGTCGTCATATAAATGTAGCTGCATAAGCGTGTAATCGTCCATATCAAGACAATCGGCCGTAGCCAGATGCGAAAAGGCCGAGCGGACCTTAACCACCGATGTGGCGCGCAGCATCCGGCCAAGAGCCGGAATATCCTCGGGCAGGAATCCGAGACGGTGCATGCCGGTGTCGAACTTTATATGGACCGGATAACCGGATATGCCGCGCTTCTCCCCCTCACGTATGATTTCGGCCAGCATGTCGAAACTGAAGATTTCAGGCTCGAGCATATTGGCGAACAGAGAATTGTAGTCCGTGACCTTTGGATTCATCACCATCACGGGCATGGTGATGCCCGCACGGCGCAACTCCTCGCCCTCGTCTACCACAGCCACGGCAAGATAGGCCGCGCCCTGGCTCTGCAGAGTCTTGGCCAGCTCGTATGATCCGGCACCGTAGCCCGACGCCTTGACCATGGCCACCATGCCGGTCCCTGGTCCCACCATGGACCTGTATTGGTTGAAATTATGTATGACGGCGTCGAGGTTCACCTCAAGCACCGTTTCATGGTGGCGCGCGCGCAAAGTCTCGGCCACGGAATGGACAACGCTGTCAGGCTCGCCCTTCACCAGAATCAGCTCACGCGAGAAATCCGCGGCCGACAGAGAGCACAGACACTCCTCCGACGATGCAAACAACCGCGAGCCGGCCGGAAGCAGATCTTTATTCTCCAGATAATTCCGTCCTATGCCTATGAATCTTTCCACTCCATATTGCCGCAGCAGCCGCGCCAGCTCCCTACAGGTATGCCGACCGTCGCCGCCGAGATCGTCGGCCATCACCGTGACGGTACGCCCCGCCGTGCGCCGCCGACGCATAAAATCCAGCGCGGGAACAAGCGAAAATATATCGCATGTGAAGCGGTCAGATATCACCAGACAGTTGTTGACTCCTTCGGTCACGTCAAGACGCGTTTTCAACAGAGACAACGGAGCATCCACGGCCGGCATCCCCAGCGCTCTCACAGCCGCAGCAGCCAATATGCCGTCGATCATGTTGACATCAGCACCGGATGGCATCTCCACCCCGCAGCCGACGCCAAGTCCGGCAGGAGCGATCACTGACGGAGCGCGCCTTGCCAGAATCAGTTTCTCACTGCGCTTCTCCTCGACCGAGACAAACCCCTCGGAATGCTCCTTCTGAAGGATATTGGTCACCACCACCATGTCCGGCCGTATCATCCGCTCCAGACGGGCCATCTCACCCTTGCGGGATATGCCGGCTTCGATCACGGCAAAGCGGTGTAGCTGCGGATCTATCTCAAGCAACGACAACGCCACACCCACCTGACTGTTGTAGCTGCGGGGCGACCTCACCGAAGGGGCCTGATCGGCCAGAAGTCTGTATATGCCCTCTTTCACCATGGTCTTACCGCGCGAACCGGCTACGGCAATGACGGTAGTGGAGGTGCAGCCGCGCCTATGGGACTCGGCCAGCGTCCGGAGCGCTTCAAGCACATCGCCGACAACCAGAAAATCGGCCGCCGACGGGTCCACCCCTTCCGGCACCCGTTCCACCACAAACGCACGCACTCCCGCAGCAAGCAGATCGGCCACATAGCGGTGGCCGTCGTTATTAGGGGTACGCAGAGCAAAAAACAACGTGGATTCGGGATCGACAAGCGAACGGCTGTCGGTCAGTGCCGACAGTATCATACGTTCAGGGCACGACGGTCCGGCCGCGCCAAGCACCGCCGCAATCTGCGCGAGGGTCTGTCCGGTCATGACTTCAGAACATATAGGCCACACGGAACTGCCATCCGGAGCAACGTGTGGAGAAATCTTCCAGCAAGCGGGTTTTCAGCGTATAGGTAAGTCCCCATGTGTAGCCCGCGCTTATCTGATAATGCCTGAACAGCTCCACACCAAGCCCCACGGTCACACCGACATCGCCGCCTGAATACTTGAACGCCGACTCTCCGTGGCGCTTCACGGACGAATGTCCGAGCTGTATATTGAAGTCCGGACCCGCGTAAGCGAACGGAGCGATATAGTCTTCCAGACCGTTCATACGGGTCCATTTGAACCGGAGATGAACCGGAATCTGCAGATTGTGTATGAGCACACGCTCATTGCCGAATCCCGGCACACTCCAGATAGGCTTCTGTCCAAGATTCACATTCGCACCGTTCATATAATAGAGCAGTCCGAAATCCACACCGAATCCTATCCCGCCGAACATGAGTTCGGTCTGCAGGCCGGCATGTCCGCCAAACTGGCTGCTCACATCCACAAGATCCTGCTTGAACTTGAAATTGGTCACATTGCCGCCCAACAGCGGACCGTAGCGAAACTCGGCGTGGGCCACAGAGACGGAGGATATTGCGGTTACAAGGGCCAGAGCGGCCATGCGTAGAACTTTCATACTTAACGGATAAAATGGTTTGGAGTGCAAATTTACGATAAAATCACGAATTACGGTAAAAATATTTTTCAGACATCTGATGAACTTTTTTTCTCGGCCATTGTTTTACTATCACAAGCAGCAATGCTTTCCCATTGTAAAGAAATGTGATAATGATTGGTTTATTATTCGGCGAGGAGTGACTGTGAAGCCACTCCTCTTCATTTTTTGTCAGCGATTTTTAGTAACTTTGCACATCATTATAATTTCATCAACCAATACAAGAGTCACATGATATACAGATTCAAGACCATCCTGAAGCCCACCGTGTGGGGCGGAAACCGACTGACCGAGTTCAAACACATGCCTGCCGCATCCGAGCCTATGGGCGAAAGCTGGGAAATCAGCGCGGTGGAAGGCATGGAGTCTGTGGTGGCCGACGGCCCGGAAGCAGGGCTCACCCTGCCCCAGATAATCGAGCGCCACGGCACGGCTCTGCTCGGCGACCGCGTGGCCGCGACATACGGCGGCAAATTTCCTCTGCTGATCAAATTCATCGACGCACGCAGCGATCTTTCAGTTCAGGTCCACCCCGACGACGAAGCCGCACGGCGTCTGCACGGTCCGGAAGCGATGGGCAAAACGGAAATGTGGTATGTGGTCGACGCCGCACCCGGCGCTACCCTGCGCGCCGGACTGACCGAAGGCAGCACACGCCAGGCATATCTCGAAGTCGAAGGCACCGCAGGTCTGGAAAACATGCTGTCGCTCTACAATGTGAAACCCGGCGACGTATTTTTCCTGCCCGCCGGACGCGTCCACAGCATCGGAGCTGGATGCTTCATAGCCGAAATCCAGCAGACCAGCGACATCACCTACCGCATATATGATTTCGGACGCCCCCGCCAGCTCCACATCGCCGAAGCCCGCGAAGCGATAGACTTCGACACAATCCTGCCTGACTACCGTACCGCATACGATCCCGCAGACCCGTCGACCCCGATAGTTGAATGCCCCTATTTCACCACACGCCACATCCACACATCGGAACCGACCGTCATCGCTCCCGCCGAAGGATCGTTCACCGTGGTGATGGTGCTTGAGGGATCGGCCACAATCGACGGCGTCGACGCCCCTGCCGGCACCACCCTGCTGATTTCGGCTGACCACGGTCCCGCCACGGTGACACCGGCCGGACCGGCAGTGCGCCTGCTCACCGCCAACGCCTGATCCTTAGTTTTAAAAATCACAACGTCCCGGAATCCAGACATGGCTTCGGGACGTTTTTCACACCGGATTTGGCAGGATGATGGAAATGACGTAATTTTGTAGGTATTTATTTGCGACGAGAAAAAAAGATGAACCTAAAACCTTTAGTCATAGCGGCCGCGGCGGCAATTGCCATGCCGGCTGCCGCACAGATCAATTCCCCTCAGGCCAAGGGATATGTGGCGCGGGCTTCGGCCATGCTGTCCGAAGGCAACTATCAGGGCTGCCTGGACCAGTGTGCGGAAGCCATGCGGCTCGGCACTCCCGAACGGGAGCAGGTGATGTGGATGAGCGCACAGGCGGCATTCAAAGGAGGATTCGCCGACGCGGGACCACGCATCTCGGCATTCCTGAAAGCGTTTCCAGCTTCCGCACACCGCCAGCAGGCCATGCTCATGGCCGCATCCATGCCGTTTTTCGCCGGCAACTATGCCATGGCGCTTGCCAGACTCGAAAAAGTGTCGTCCGATGCGCTGGATCAGGATTCCGCCGAAGACCTTGACTACCGCATGGCCTTCTGCTGCCTTAAACTCGGCGAATACGACTGCGCCGAAAGCCTGCTGAACGGACTTGCGTCAACATCACGCTATGGCAATGCTGCCACATTCTATCTCGGATACGTGGCCTACGTGAAAGGCGACTATCAAAAAGCAAGCCAGCTGTTTGAGTCGGTGAATCCCGACACACAGCCAGGATGTATGGCTCCGTATTACCTCGCACAGATCAATTTCAGCCGCAAAAACTTCAAGCGTGCGGCCGAACTGGCCCGTCCACTCATCGAATCCGAGCAGATCGACCCGGAATTTACCGCCGAAGCACGGCGCATCACCGGAGAAAGTCTCTATGCTCTCGGCTCAGAGACGGAAGCATTGAAACTGCTGCGCGTCTACATGGACAGCCACTCCGACAAAGCGCCTCTCTCCACCAGATACATCATAGGCGTGCAGGACTACCGCGAAGGAAGCTACGACACGGCCATCAGCCAGCTCCAGCCTGTCACCGCCCTGCAGGACGCCATGGGACAGAGCGCATCGCTCTACCTCGGCCTGTGCTATCTCGGACAAGGCAACAATGCCGCCGCCCTGATGGCTTTTGAAAAATCGCTGCGGCTCGACATAGACCCTGAAGTGACCGAAAGCGCATATTACAACTATGCCGTCGCCAAGGTAGAAGGCGGACGCATCCCGTTCGGCAGTTCGGTTCAGACGCTCGAAGAATTTGTAAAAAAATACCCCTCGAGCCGCTATGCGTCCACCGTACAGGAATATCTGGTGAAAGGCTACATAGCCACCGACGACTATGAAGCAGCCCTGCGCTCGATCAATGCGATGAAAAGCCACAGCGACGCAGTGACAGACGCCCGCCAGCGCGTTCACTTCGTGCTCGGCACCCGCCACTTCTCCGCCGGACGCTACAACGACGCCCTCGCACAACTCCGCCTGGCCGAGCAGCTTTCCGCACGCAATCCCGAGATTGCACGCCAGACAGTGCTGTGGCTTGGCGACACCTACTATGCCCTCGGCGACTACGACGCGGCCGAGAAGCAATACCGCAGCTATGTGAACCGCGCTCAACGCAACGATCCGAATCTGCCGCTGGCCACATACAATCTCGGATATGCCATGTTCGGCCGGCGCGAATATGCCGCCGCACGCGACCGTCTCGTCTCGGCGGCGAAATCGACGTCGCTATCGGCCGCCACACGTGCCGACGCCCACAACCGCATCGCCGACACCTATTATTACGAGCACAAGTTTCAGGACGCTCTCGACAACTACGGCAAAGCCTACGACACCAACCGGTCGACAGGCGACTATGCCGCACTCCAGTCGGCCATGATGCTCGGACATCTCGGGCGCAAAAGCGACAAAGTCAAGGCCCTCGACCGCATGACCGGCGAATTTCCGCAGTCATCGCTCGTGCCGTCGGCCCTGACTGAAAAAGCGTTGACTCTAAGCTCCATGGGCAAGAGAGCAGACGCTATATCCGTGTACCGTTCCCTCTCCGACGACCATCCGTCGACATCCCAGGGACGCAACGCCCTTCTGCAGCTCGCGATCCTCAGCGCCAACGACCGCGATCGCGACCAAGCCATCACATACTACAAAAAAGTGATCAGCTCCTACCCCTCAAGCGCAGAAGCATCCATGGCTGTAGAAGATCTCACACGCATTTATGGAGAAATGGGAGCCATAGAGCAACTCCACGAATTCCTCTCGTCTGTGAAAGGCGCCCCGCAACTTGACTCGGTTGAATTCAACGCCATCGCATCGGCCGCGCTTCTCAAGAAAGCCCGCGGCGCGCGCGATGCCGGACAGCTCGATTCAGCACTGGTCCATGCCACCGATCTGCTTGACAGATTCCCCGACTCGGAAAGCGCCGAGAAAGCTCTCGCCATAAAAGCCGATGTGGAACTGACACAAGGCAAGACCGAACCCGCGCTCAACGACTACATGGCCCTTGCCGACCGCGCGTCGACTCCCGCCATGAGTCATCGCGCCCGCATGGGCATACTCCGTTCGGCCCGCGACCTCGGACGCTCCGACCTCATGATCTCCACCGCCGATGCCATTCTCGGCTCTTCGGCCGGAGCCGACACCGATATTCCCGAAGTGAGCTACCTGCAGGCTTGCGCATACTTCGACACCGACCGTCAGGACCGCGCCCGCGAGATATGGGGCGAAATGGCCCGTACTCCGGCCAACATCTACGGCACGCGTGCGGCGTTCTCGCTGGCCGAAAGCTATCTTGCAGAAAACATGCTCGACGATGCGCTCGCCACTGCAAACGGACTGATCGACGCCAACCCACCACACCAGTATTGGGTCGGAAGGACCTTCATTCTCCTGAGCGACATACTCCGGGCCAAAGGATCCACATTTGAAGCCGACGAATATCTGCGCGTGCTCCGCAGCAACTATCCGGGGTCCGAACCCGATATTTTCCAGATGATTGATCTCCGCCTACCTCAGCAATGAACATAAAGATATTAGCCACAGCACTATTGTCGGTCTCTGCCTGCTCATGGGCCACTGCACAGGACCTGAATTCTGAAATCACCGTGACCCACGACGTGGTGCCCGAAGAACGGGCGGCCACACGCCTGCAGCTCCTTCCCACCGTATCGCTTCCGCAGACCGTGCCGGGACGCCTGTCGCCGGCCTCCCTTGTAGGAGTGTCACCTCTGACCCCGTCGCTCCTCACTCTCGAGCCTGCGCCCTATCTCACCTCACGGCTCAAAAGCCCATGGCGCGGATATGCATCGCTCGGCTACGGACCGGTGTACAATCTCGGAGCATCGGCAGGCTACCGCTTTGTCGAGCGCGACAACCTTCAGGCCGACGCCTTCCTGCAGTTCGACGGATTCAAATACAAATCAAAGCACCCCGACGCATCATATCGGGCATACGGTCCTGTGAACATGCACCGCAACAGTCTTGATCTCGGAACACGCGCGGCATGGTCGCCGCTGAAAGGCGCCACCCTCTCGGCCACGGCGACGTATGCCTTCAGCGGCTACAACTTTCCGCTGCCGGTGCTCAAGCCGGGTGGAATCCCATATCAGGACCCCGCGGAATGCTACGTCAACAACAACAGAATCAACGCCAATATGCTGAACATCTCGGCCGACTGGCGGCACTCCGTTTCCGAAAAATGGTCCTATACGCTCAGCACCTCCTACGGGCTTCACGCCAACTCCGGCATTGCAGGCGCTCTGACCGAAAACCGCGGATCGTTCGGTGGCTCTGTGGTCTATGACCACGGCGATGTGAGCCACTGGAGCATGGACGCATCGCTGTCCATGGCCGGAGCGACCGCACGCCACACCTCCGGCACATTCCATAAAGGCATAGTGACCCTGCGCCCGGCCTACAGACTCACCATCGACCATTTCAGCGCACTGGCCGGAGTAAGACTGGACATGCGCGCCGGCGGATACAATCCTACTCAGGACGCTCTCGGCTATATATATCCTGAGCTGCAGCTCATGTGGCGCCCATCGTCGGTATTCTGCATGTACGGAAAAATGGACGGACATACCGACGCCAACTACATATCAAGCCTTTATGAGTCCCAGCCCTACATATTTCCCATTATGGCCAATCTCAAAGGCTATTCACACGTCCACAACTATGAGATCGGCGCTACCGCAGGCCCGTGGCGCGGCGCGGCAGTGACCGTTTTCGCAGGTTTCGCCACCGCTTCAGACTGGCTTATGTCAAACTATCGTGCCGGATATTGGATGGCACGCAACGTGGCCGGAATGCATTTCGGTCTGAAGGCTGACTATTCCTATCGCAGCTATCTCGACTTCTCTGCCAAACTCGAAATGGCCACATCACCCGACGATGACTTTGACCAGGGCTATTATCCATGGCGCGATCACGCCCGTCTGGACCTCGACATCAAGGCCACTATACACCCCATTGAGCCGCTGGACATCCAGATAGGCTATCATCTGCGCACACATCGCGCCAAACCATTGCCCGGCCCATTGTCATATATCGGACTCGGTGACTATTCCCAGGCCCTCGGCAACATCAGCGACCTGAACATCGGCGCACACTATCGCATCAACGACATGTGGGGAGTGTTTCTCCGTGGAGAGAACATACTGAACCACCGTTATTACATCGGTCCGGCAGTGCCGTCGCAAGGCATCAGATGCCTTGCCGGCGCTACCGTAAGATTCTGATTCAGGCTCTAAGACAAACAAACTCATCAAAAAACTAATCACATCAGATATGAAAGTAGTGAACTTTGCCGAACATGACTCTCTGGTGAGTCAATACATCATGGAACTGCGCAATGTCGGAATCCAGCACGACATGCTCCGTTTCCGCCGCAACCTCGAGCGCATAGGCGAAATCATGGCATTCGAAATTTCGCGCACCATGCACTACAGAACCGAACATGTGCAGACCCCATTGGCCACATCTCCGGCCAGAGTGCTTGACGAGCAGGTAGTGCTCGCCACCATATTCCGCGCCGGTCTCCCGTTCCATCAGGGATTTCTCAATTTCTTCGACCACGCGGAAAATGCATTCGTGTCGGCCTATCGAAAATATCGCGAGAAAGAAGACAATTTCGATGTGTTCATCGAATACTTAGCATCGCCTGCCCTCGACGGAAAGACCGTGATCATAGCCGACCCTATGCTCGCCACAGGTAAATCGATGGAACTGAGCTACCGCGCCCTTCTGACAAAAGGCGAGCCGGCCCACATCCATGTGGCATCGGTGATAGCGTCGCAGGCCGCGGTGGACTACGTAAAACGCACCTTCCCCGAAGACCGGACCACTCTGTGGATCGCGGCTGTGGATCCCGAAATAAACGCCCACTCCTACATCGTGCCGGGCCTTGGCGATGCCGGCGATCTGGCCTACGGCATCAAGGAATAAACTTTAATTTTGCCGCTTTGTGGAAAAAATGTAACTTTGCGGCACAACAATTTTCACCTACATTAATTTTTTCAATTCCTTAAAACACATGAACAAAGGCACTATTCTGGTGACCGGCGGCACAGGCTATATCGGTTCGCACACCACTGTGGAACTGCAGGCCGCGGGCTATTCGGTGGTAATCATCGACAATCTCTCCAACTCCAATATCGACGTGCTTGACGGTATCGAACGCATCTCCGGCATCCGTCCCGCATTCGTGCAAGCCGACTGCACCGACATGGGCGCCTTGAAGCAACTCTTCAAAGAGTATCCCGGCATAAAAGGCATCATCAACTTCGCCGCATCCAAAGCTGTGGGCGAATCAATGGAAAAGCCTGTGCTCTACTACCGCAACAATCTGAACACCCTGATGAACCTGCTCGACTGCATGACCGAGTTCAACGTCAAAGGCATAGTGTTCTCATCATCCTGCACTGTCTACGGCGAACCTGACGAAAACCCTGTCACAGAAGCCGCGCCCATAAAGAAAGCCACCTCTCCCTACGGCAACACCAAGCAGATCAGCGAGGAAATCATCACCGACGTGATCAACGCCGGCGCTCCTTTCAAATCCGTGATACTCCGCTACTTCAATCCCGTGGGCGCACACCCCACCGCCGAAATCGGCGAACTGCCCAACGGAGTGCCCCAGAACCTGATCCCTTACATCACCCAGACCGCCATAGGCATCCGCAAGGAGCTGAGCGTGTTCGGCAACGACTACCCCACTCCCGACGGTTCCTGCATACGTGACTTCATCAATGTGGTCGACCTGGCCAAAGCCCATGTCAAGGCCATGGACCGCATGCTTGAAAACGAAGGCAGCGACAAAATCGAAATCTACAACCTCGGCACAGGCAACGGAGTTAGCGTGCTCGAGCTCATCAACACATTCGAGGAAGCCACCGGAGTGAAAGTGCCCTACAAGATCGTGGGCCGCCGTCCCGGCGACATAGAGAAAGTGTGGGGCAACCCCTCACACGCCAACACCGTGCTCGGCTGGAAAGCTGACACTCCGCTGGCCGATACCATGCGCAGCGCCTGGGCATGGCAGTGCCGGCTCCGCGAACGCGGCATAATGTAATACAAAACATTCCGGCCCTCCCCCGGCCATATAAAGTCAGCCGTGTCTTTCACCGGACACGGCTGACTTTGTTTTGAAAATATATGCAGTGTTTCAATTAAATTTTGTAACTTTGCAGGAGTTTTTAAAAACCATTATCACACAAACAAGTATATGAAAAAGAGTGCACTGCAGCAAGCGCGCGCGACTTATCAGCCCAAACTCCCCTACGCGCTTACCGGCGCGGTGAAGATGGTGGAGGGCAAACCCACTCAATCCGTAGCCAACCAGGAAGAGATCAAGGCATTGTTCCCCAACACCTACGGACTTCCCGAAATCACTTTTGAAAAAACCAACCCCACAGTGGGCAAACCCCTCAACGTGGGCGTGATCCTTTCCGGCGGTCAGGCCCCCGGCGGCCACAACGTGATCTGCGGTCTGTTCGACGGCATCAAGAAAATCAACAAAGAAAGCCGTCTCTACGGTTTCCTTATGGGCCCCGGCGGTTTCGTCGACCACCAGTATATGGAGCTGACATCCGACATTATCGACGAATACCGCAATACCGGCGGCTTCGACATAATCGGCTCCGGACGCACCAAACTTGAAACCAAAGAACAGTTCGACAAAGGTCTCGAGATCCTCAAGCAGCTCGACATCACCGCTCTGGTGATCATCGGCGGCGACGACTCCAACACCAATGCCGCCATCCTGGCCGAATACTACAAAGCCATCGGAGCCGGCGTACAGGTGATCGGATGCCCCAAGACCATCGACGGTGACCTCAAAAACGAACTGATCGAAACCTCATTCGGCTTCGACACCGCCACCAAGGTTTACTCCGAAGTCATCGGCAACATCCAGCGCGACTGCAACTCAGCCAAGAAATACTGGCACTTCATCAAGCTCATGGGACGCTCCGCCAGCCACATAGCTCTGGAATGCGCTCTGCAGGTACAGCCTAACGTCTGCATCATCTCCGAGGAAGTGGAAGCCAAGAACCAGACCCTGCAGGACATCGTGGACTACATCGCCGGCATCGTGGCCGCACGCGCAGCCAAAGGCAACAACTTCGGCACAGTGCTCATTCCCGAAGGACTCATCGAGTTCATCCCCGCCATGAAGCGCCTTATCGCCGAACTCAACGACCTGCTGGCACACAACGCCGACGAGTTCGCTGCCATCGGCGATGCCGACGCCCAGCGCCAGTACGTGATCGATCACCTCTCGGCCGAAAACGCCGCCATCTACGCCGGACTGCCCAACGGAGTGGCCCGTCAGCTCTCTCTCGACCGCGACCCCCACGGCAACGTGCAGGTATCGCTGATAGAAACCGAAAAACTCCTCGGCGAAATGGTGGGCAAACGCCTGGCCGAAATGAAGGCCGAAGGAAAATACACCGGCAAATTCGGTTCACAATACCACTTCTTCGGCTACGAAGGTCGCTGCGCCGATCCTTCCAACTTCGACGCTGACTACTGCTACGCCCTGGGCTACAACGCCGCAATGCTCATCAACGCCGGCGTTACCGGCTACATGAGCTCCGTGCGCAACCTCGTGGCTCCCTCCGTACAGTGGTTTGCCGGCGGCATACCCATCACCATGATGATGAACATGGAACGTCGCCACGGCGAAATGAAGCCCGTGATTCAGAAAGCGCTTGTCGACCTCAACGGCACACCGTTCCTCCGCTTCACCGCAAAACGTGAACAGTGGGCACAGGACACCTGCTACATGTATCCCGGTCCCATCCAGTATTTCGGTCCCGCCGAAGTGTGCGACCAGTGCACCGCTACCCTGCGCTACGAGCACCTCGACAAATAAAACAGCCTGACAAAAAACTACGTTTCAATTCCAATATCAGCTTGCATGGAATCCCGGCAGAGACAATGTCGCCCCGCCGGGATTCCTTCATATTATAAATAAAGTCAAAATCACAAGTCCCATAAGCGAAAAATAACAGGATTTTTGTACTTTTGTGAAAATATGAAGACTGACAGGCTGACACGCATACTCATCGTACTGGTCACCGCGATAGTGACTTCTGTGTGCGTGTCGCAGTTTATCCACCGTCACAATGACGACGGACTGCATGCCGTGGCCCGCAATCACGACCACTCATGGCACTGCGCGCTTCACCTCGACGAGTTCAATGCGGCCCGGGTTCTGAATATAGACGACTGCCCCCCGCCATCCTCTCCGGTCCATATTCCGGAAGCCGCGGCCATCGAACTGCCGTGGCTCACGGCATCTTCACGCTCCGCCGCCGACGCCGTGTTACCAAATGGCTTCGGCCACCTGTTCATGTTGCGCGGCCCGCCATGCCGCATCACTTCCAACAGCGAAATTATGCAACATAACCACGGAAAAGTATAACGGACGGAGCAATGCGACTGTGTAACTTTGTCCTGCCGGAAAAAACGGCTTCTTTTCCGCAAAAACAGTAACACAAACGCAATTGAAATGACTATAAAACATCATTTGATCGGGGCGGCCATAGCCGTTGCCACAATATCGTCGTCATGCGCAGGCCATGACCATGAAAAAGACCATGACCACGAACACGGCCACAACCAGCCTGAACAGACCGACAGACACGAACACGGCACCGACGACATCGTTCTGGACCACCACACAGCCGAGCGCTTCGGCGTGCGGACCGAAACGGTGACACCCGGCGACTTCACGGAAGTGATCCGCGTCACAGGCCAGGTGATCCGCTCGGCATCGTCGGCCGGAAGCGTCATCGCCCCCGTGAGCGGCACAGTGACGTTTGCGGCCGGCATCAACCCCGGCTCACACGTGAGAAGCGGCGCCACAGTGGCCAGAGTCAACGCCGGCACCGTGGCCGGAGGAAACGTCGCTTTGGCGGCGCAGGCCGAACTCGACGCCGCCCGCAGGGAACTCGACCGTATCGCCCCTCTGTATGCCGACAGACTTGTGACCGCCGCTGAATACAACGCCGCCGTAGCCGCCCACGACAGAGCGCTGGCCGCCGTCAGTCCCGGCGCATCGGCCGGAACAGCCACAGCCCCCTTATCAGGCATGATCACTGAAATCAACGTGCCGGCAGGCGGCTACGTCAACGCCGGAGACCCCATAGCCACCGTAGCGGCCGACAACGGAGCCATGGTGCTGCGGGCCGACGTGCCCGAACGCCATTACCGTTCACTGCCGTCGGTAACCGACGCCCGCTTCCGGACGGCTGCAAGCCCTCAGGCATTCAGGATCAGCGACCTCGGAGGAAACCGTATGGGCGGCAGTGTAGCCGACGCCACCACACGGCCGGGATACGTGCCCGTGTACTTCTCATTCTCCAGCAATGACGTGGCTGCAGGCACGTCGGCCGACGTGTATCTGCTAGGTGCGAACACACCCGGCGTCATCGCCGTGCCCCGGGAAGCCCTGAGCGAACAGCAGGGCAGTTTCTATGTCTATGAACTCATTGGCGGCCACAAAGACGCCTACCGCAAAGTAAAAGTCCAGACCGGAGCATCCGACGGTGAACGCGTCACGATCACATCCGGTCTGAAAGGTGGCGAGACCATCGTGACAGCAGGCACCACCACAGTCCGGCTGGCCGAAGTGTCGGGCACCGTTCCCGAAGGACATAGTCATAACCATTGATCCGCTGCCGCCATGCTCAACAAGATAATAAAAACCTCGCTCGACAACCGCCTGTCGGTCGTCGTTCTGTCGGTGGTGATACTGCTGGCCGGAGTCTGGTCGCTGCTGCGCACCGAAGTCGACATATTTCCCGATCTCAACGCCCCTACCGTGGTGGTGATGACCGAGGCGCCGGGCTTCACTCCCGAAGAAGTGGAAAAGGCCGTGACATATCCGGTGGAAACAGCCGTGAACGGCGCCACAGGAGTCCGCCGCGTGCGCTCGGCGTCAAACGCCGGATTCTCTGTAGTATGGGTGGAATTCGACTGGGACACTGACGTTTACCACGCGCGCCAGATCGTGAGCGAACGCCTGTCGGGCGTAACATCCGAACTGCCTGCCGGAGTCAGCGCTCCAGTCCTTGGCCCGCAGTCGTCGATTCTCGGCGAAATAATGATAATAGGGCTGACAGCACCTGAAAACCCGGACGTGTCGATGCTCGACCTGCGCACTCTGGCCGACAAGACCATCCGCCCGCGCCTGCTCGCTCTCGGAGGTGTGTCGGCCGTGTCGGTGATAGGCGGCGACGCCAAGGAATACCAGATACAACTCGACCCCGAACGCATGAAAGCCATGGGAGTGAGCCTGGCCGAAGTAGCCGACGCCGTGGAGACCCTCAATGACAATGCCGCAGGCGGCGTGGTCTATGACTATGGCAACGAATATCTGATCAAAGGCGACATATCCACTGCCGATCCCTCGGAGATAAGCCTTGCCGTGATCCGATCCGACGAAAACGGCACCGTCACGCTGGCCGATGTGTCGGAAACGGTCGTGGCCGGCGCGCAGCCCCGCATCGGCACGGCCTCACTGCGCGGCGAGCCGGCCGTACTCATCACCGTGACCAAGCAGTCGGCCACCGGCACCGGCGCACTGACCGCCCGCATTGACGCCGAACTGGACGCCATGAAGCGCACCTTTCCTGCTGGAGTGGAAGTGAGCACCGACATTTTCCGTCAGAACGACTTCATTGACAATTCCATAGGCAATCTCCAGCGATCGCTGTTCGAAGGCGCCATATTCGTGGTAATAGTGCTGTTTTTCTTCCTGATGAACCTGCGCACCACCATAATCTCGGTAACGGCCCTTCCGGTGTCAATCATCGTGTCCGTTCTGGTGCTCGAGATGCTCGGCTTCACGGTCAACACCATGAGTCTCGGCGGCATAGCCATAGCCATCGGATCGCTTGTCGACGACGCTATCGTCGACGTAGAGAACGTCTACAAACGCCTGCGCGACAACCGCGCGTTGCCTGCCGGAGAGCGCCTGCCGGCACTGACCGTGATCTACCGCGCGTCGGCCGAGGTCCGCACCCCCATCTTCAACTCTTCGCTGATCATCATAGCGAGCTTCCTGCCGCTCTTCTTCCTCGACGGCATCGAAGGCCGCATGCTCATTCCTCTGGGCGTGGCCTTTGTGGTATCGCTCATCGCATCGACTATCGTGGCTCTGACACTCACTCCGGTGCTCTGCCACTACCTGCTCGGCAACAGCACGCAGAACGCCGCTATGAGCCGCGAACCATGGCTCTCGCGCAAGATGCGAGCCGCATATTCCACCGCACTGACCCGCGCACTGCACCACCCGAAATCACTGATATGGGGCACAGCCGTGCTCTTTCTGCTGGCTCTCGCAGGTTTCTTCTCCCTCGGACGCGGATTCCTGCCCGGATTCAACGAAGGTTCGCTCACCATCAACGTGTCCACCCTGCCCGGCATCTCGCTCGACGAAAGCGACAAAATCGGGCGCGAAGCCGAACGGATCATCCTCTCCGTGCCCGAAGTACGGACTGTGGCCCGCAAAACCGGTCGAGCCGAACTCGACGAGCATTCCCTCGGGGTGAACGTCAGCGAGATCGAGGCTCCCTACACCCTGTCGGGACGCAGCCGGCAGGAGATGACGCGCGAACTGCGTGAACGACTGTCGGAACTCCCCGGTGCTGTCGTGGAGATCGGACAGCCCATATCGCACCGCATCGACGCCATGCTCTCGGGCACACAGGCCCAGATCGCCGTAAAGCTATTCGGCGACGACCTGAACACCATGTTCCGCACCGGCAAACAGATCCAGGCTGCCATAAAGACGGTCGATGGCGTGGCCGACGTCAACATCGAGCAGCAGGTCGAACGTCCTGAACTGACCATCAAACCTCGGCGCGAACTGCTTGCCCGCTACGGCATAACCATGCCGGAATTCCGCCGGTTTATATCGATGGCGCTCGGCGGCGAAAGGGTGTCGCAGGTCTACGGAGCCGACGGCATGCCCTACGACCTGACCGTGGTGCTGCGCCCCGACTCCCGCAACTCCCTCGACGCCATCGGCGCCCTGTCCATCGACTCCAACGTCGGCAAGATACCGCTGTCGACAGTGGCCGAACTGCGCTCGTCGTCCGGACCAAACGCCATCAACCGCGAGGATGCCAAACGCCGTGTGATAATATCGGCCAACACCGACGGACGCGACCTGCGCAGTGTGGTCGACGACATACGCGAAGCCGTAGGCTCACAGGTCACACTGCCCGAAAACTACTATGTGACCTACGGCGGCCAGTTCGAAAACGAAGCCGCGGCGTCACGCACCCTGCTAATCACTTCGATCGGCTCACTGCTGCTGATCCTTATGTTGCTCTACGGCGAGTTCCGCAACATAGGCCAGTCGCTTCTGATCCTGCTCAACATGCCGCTGGCGATAATAGGCGGCGTGTTCATGCTCATGGCCACAGGCTCCGAGGTCAACATCCCGGCCATCATCGGCTTCATCTCGCTTATGGGCATATCCACCCGCAACGGCATGCTGCTCATGTCGCGCTACAACGATCTGCATGCCCACGGCATCCCGTTGGCCGAACGAGTGATGAAAGGCTCTGCAGACCGTCTGCTGCCCATCGTCATGACCGCGCTGACATCGGCCCTGGCCCTGCTTCCTCTGGCGATCAACGGCGACAAGCCCGGCAACGAGATCCAGTCGCCAATGGCTATCGTGATTCTCGGCGGACTCGTGTCCTCTACCGTACTCAATGTCTTTGTGGTCCCTGCTATATACACCATCATGAACCAACGTAAAGAAAACAAATGAAACTACAGACACTGATTCTATCCGCGTCCCTCTCGTTCCTGACTCCCGTATGCTCAGCCGGCCAGCCTTCGCCGGATTTCCAGACGATAATATCGTCAGTCATCGCCAACAACCCCGATCTGGCCTCGCAAGCCGAAAGTGCCAGAGCCGCAGGACTAAGTCTCGGTGCGGAAAACAATCTGCAGGACCCGGAAGTGGAATTCGACCGCGCCTGGGGCACCACCGCCGATACCGGCAATAAATGGGGCCTGTCCGTGTCGCAAAGTTTCGAATGGCCCGGAGTCTACGCAGCCAGAAACAAGGCTGCCAGAGCAGGCCGCTCGGCCATGCAACGCGAGCATGAAGCCAAAGTGCTCGACAAAGAGCTGGAAACAAGGCTGCTGCTGCTCGACATAGTTAACGCCAACAAACAGGTTGACGCACTCACCCGCATAAGCGCCAACATGGACTCGCTCATAGCTCTGACCGACCGCATGTACGCTTCCGGCAACGCCACGATCCTCGACGTCAGGAAACTGCAGTTCGAGCGCTTCAATCTCTCCGTCCAGCTCGACGACGCGCTCAACGAAGTGAGCCGACTAAGCGCGGATCTGGCCGCGCTCAACGGCGGCGAAGCCATCGACACCGAAGGCCTGCGCCAGTATCCCGGTCAGATCTTTCTGTCAGAGAGAGAATATCTGGAAGCCGCCGACCCCACTCTGCTGGCCATGACAGAAGCTGCCGAAGCAAGTCGGCTGACGGCTCGCGCCGAAGGAATGAAACGCTTTCCGGGATTCTCCGTGGGCTATGTACACGAAACCGAAGGCGACGAGAATTTCAACGGCTTCTCCGTTGGCCTGACCCTGCCTGTATTCTCCACCCGCAACAACAAGAAAGCCGCCGAAGCCGAAGCTCTGGCCCGCAGCTATGAACTCGACGGGCTACGGCTGGCCCGACGCTCGGCCATCATATCCGACGTCAGATCCGCAGCAAAAATGAAGCGCCAGATAGACGCCTATCACGAAATATTCGAAAAAGATGACTATCTGGCTCTGCTCGAACGCGCATATCGCGGCGGGCAGATGTCGCAGCACGTCTATCTCGGAGAAGTCAACGACTATCTGCGCCTGTGCATGGACCATCTGGCCATGCTTCTGAACTACCACCGCACTCTGGCCACTCTCAACCGCACTGCCGGCCTGCGATAAGATGTATATATTATATAAACAGAGCGGGAGCGGTCTGATGTCAGACCGCTCCCGCTAAAATCATATGCAATTCTCAGCGGATCACGATTTTACGACCATTAGAGATATACACTCCGGGGGTTGTAGCTACGCCGTCGGGACACCGACGCCCTGCCAGATCATACAGAGCGCCGTCATGATATCCACTGGCATCTCCGGGTATCTCCTGCACCGAAGAGGGTATCAGATCATCGGCAACAGTAAAGGCATACTGACATCCGGTGTCCGAGATGTTGTTGCCGTTGCCCCAGTTGTATATATCATACTGCAGACCTGAATTTGTCTGATTGAGCTGTGCGGAACCGCTCGTAATTATCACAAGACCAAGTTCCGATGCCGGTTTCACTTCCCACCCGGAATCAGGGCGGCCGGCACGGGTGTATATAGGACTGTTAAAATTGGACTGCGCACTGAGAAATGTGCCGTCAGCATAGTTAACTATATCCCATTTACTGTCTGTCCGCTCCTTGAATATCCACCCGGCCGCTTCGGAAGGCGCGCCGTCACCCTTGGCCTTGGCATCTTTGCCGTAGCCGGTGAGATAGCGGTTGTCACGATTAGGGGTCGACAGATAGTAGACCATATCACTGCCCCAGTCTGTAAACTGACGGGGCTGGATGATACTGGCGGAAGCAAGTGCCGTCTCAAGTTTATCACGCTCTTGAATCAGTTGCTCGATCTGCGCGTCTCTCTGCTCCTTGCTGAGATCGTCGTTGAAAGTCCCTTTCACTTCTTCGATCAGGGCAATGAGACCTGCGGCCATATTCCTGTCATAATATCCGGGGACATCCTTGAACATGGAACTTATCCACGCTTCGGTCTCTTCAACCACTGCGTTAAGAGTCTCGGCATTCTCGTCAGTGAGTTTGTCGGGGCTGTAGATCACGCCATCAAGAGCATTCTTGCCCTCAAGATCGGTCAGAACAAAAGTAAACATCCACTGGTTCAGCCTGATGTTGGGCAGATGGCAGTATGGCAGCTTGATCAGCACCTTGTTCCATCCTTCTTTAAGCTGCACGAGCGACGGCTCCCTCGCCGTGAAATTCTGATTGCCGAGCAGATCTTCATGGTTTATAGATCCCGGAGTAGTCGATCCGATCCACGTCGGAGGATCTATACGCTGATCGTTGATCCATATATCGGAGCCTTTGCGGTCCCATTCACCGGGCATGGGAGATGCATACACCTCACTGCGGCCGTAGGTCTGGAACTCGATAAACGCACCGACCGTCTGTTCCACAGGCGAATAAACGTAGGTATAGGCATAGCTGGTCACATTGTCCGCCGGACTGTTTTTAAACAGGGCTTTCACATAATCGCCCCAGCTGTGTCGCAGATACACGGCGGCACCGGCAGCCTGGCGTGTGCCGTAGGTCTTGCCTTTGTATTGGTAGCTCTTGGCCGGTTCGGCAGTCTCAGGCGGCAACACGGCATCCACATCACCTCCGTGCGGCATCGGTTCGGTGATACGCCAGCGTATATTTGTCTGACGCACGTAAGGGATGGACTCATCCTTAAGAATTCCGTTCTTATGCAGCAGGAACCGTTGTTCCCAATCGGCGAAATCATTAAATTCCTCTCCGGCCAAAGGCAGCATCGCGCCACCCTGCTCGATATACTGTTTACGTCCGCCGACCCACGCACGCTCACTGTTGACCAAAGCCACAACATAAAAATTATTCTGCCTTACAATATCCTCTTCCGTAGCCATCTTGCGGTCGTTCCACAGCGCGGTAATCGACCCCACTACATCCTTAGTCCCCTGAGGTTCATGATAGATAGTGCTACGGAAAAGACCTACGGGATCAGCAAACATATCCAGCAGATTGGCATAATTATAACGGGTGTCGACATTAGGTATGCCTGTCACGGCTCTTCCAGTAGGATGCCATGTGGTGGTCATGTCAAACCCTGTTTTATCAGTAATGGTGAAATTGCTGATCGGATTCCACACCACAACCTTGCGGTGCAGAGTATCCTGAACATATTTGGTCATTATATCAAGGAAACCGGGATAGGTCAGCGACACCTCATCCGCACCGATGTGGATGTAGGGCGCGTCGGCAAATGTCTCTGCAAGCTGCCGGAGAGCTTCTTTGAGCACCACGATTCCCTGATCGGTCTGCATAGAGAAGCCCATGGCCCGAGTAAATGCCGCGCTATGGCCGGGCATATCAATTTCCGGAATGACCATGACACCACGGTCAGCGGCATATTTTGCCAGTGCCGAACATTGCTCCTGTGTATAATATTTGCCCGGATAGCGTGTCATGCTCTCGTCCGAAGTAAGCTGCGGATATCCGTCGACCTCAAAACGCCATGCCTGATTTTCAGTGAGATGCCAATGGAATGTATTGATTTTGAAATGAGCCAGCAGATCAATGTGGCGCAGCAGGGTTTCATACTCAAGAAACGAACGGCCTACATCGTGCATATATCCACGCACCTTGAACGCCGGCCAGTCGGTGATCTCAACGCACGGCAAAGAGCCGTTGCGGTCTATGGCCAGTTGCGATATGGTCTGCGCCGCACGTATCACTCCGGCGGTGGACACTGCCTTGATCCTAACACCGTCAGCAGTGATTACAAGATTGTATTCCTCATCCGGATAATCGGAAAAGTCATGTCGGAACACGCCGGGAATGACGTCGACATACTCGACGGTGACAGGCAGGCCTTTGCCGCCGGTCACATCGGCCCCGGCCTCTTTCAGATACCGTTCGAGAGCCACGGTATGCTGCGGATCATCAATCGACAGGGATGACAAAGGCATACTGCCTTCATTTACACTCAGCTCCTTGACTTTAGGAAGCAGATGGGCCACATCCGCCCTTACATGACAAGGCGCCACGATTGCCGCCACCACAGACAACGAAGGCAATAAAGTCTTCAATAGTTGCATGATTTATTAGATTTAAAGTTACGAATTATAGTATGAATCATATTTGCGTCGATAGACTGTGTTATCAGAGATTGCGCTGCGGATAGAGATCATTCCACCACGACGGGTCATCCTGAAGCCATCGGGCAAACCACGCCATAATGGTGTTCTGCCAGAGGATTCGTTTGGGGTAATCGGAAATGAAATGATTCTCGCCGTCCACACTCACAAACTCAACTTCCTTACCGAGAATACGCAAGGCGTTGAACAGCTGGATGCTCTCGCCCACCGGCACATTAGTGTCGGCCGTGCCGTGAAGCAGCAGCAGCGGAGTGTCTATCTTGTCGGCGTTGAACAGCGAGCCTTGTCCGGTATACAGCTCCGGATCAGACCACGGATAGGAATCAGCCGCGGCAACGCCGTTATAGCTGTAGCCCCAGTAGCCTTCGCCCCAGTAGCTGGCCACGTTGGATATGCCGGCATGGGAGACGGCTGCGGCAAACATGTCGGTGAGAGTCTGCAGATACTGCGTCATGAACCCGCCGTAGCTTGCGCCGAGACAGCCGATCCTGTCAGGATTGACAAACGGATGCGCTTCTGTGAATTTCTTCACACCCTCGATGATCTCGTCGGCGGTCCGCTTGCCCCACGCATTGACATGGCGTGCCGAAAACTCCTGTCCGTAGCCGGTGGTACCGGAGGGGTTGAGCACATAGACCACATAATCGCGCGAAGCGAAAAGCTGTGGAGTATAGGGCTGGGTGATGGACCGCTGAGATGGCGATGTGCCACCGTAGTAATAGACTATGAGCGGATATTTCTTGTCCGGATCAAAATCGGGAGGATAGCAGATCACCCCGTCAATCTCCGACCCGTCGGACGCAGTGAATTTCCACGGCTCGACTTTGCCGAGCTGGATTTCTCCGAGACGCTTGGCCCGGGGATCGGCAAGCAGAGTGCCGGTGCGGCGCTTCAGATCGTAGACACAGGCTTTGCCGGCATACTCATATCCCTGGCCGAAATATGCCAGACGCTGAGCCGACCTGTCGCCCATGGTCATGGCCTGCACATTGTCCACATCGGCAGGCAGGGTGTCAAACCGTCCCGACGACGGGTCAAAGGCATAGATACGGTTATAGAACCCGTCCTCGCCGATGAAATAGACACGGCCGTCGGCCGCATTCCAGCAACACACGCTCTTGACCGACGGATCAAAGTCGCGCGACACGGCCTGGACCTTGCGCGAGTCCAGATCCATCACAAAAAGCTGTATGTCGAAATCGTTGGGCAACGGATGGTCTCCGCTGTTGTTGCCTATGCCGCCGAACGACGCCGGAGAGCCTGTAAAGAGAATGCGGCCGCCATCGGGCGAATACATGCCCCCGGACACAAACTGCCGACCGGCCGGCACCAGAGTGTCGGCTTTAAGCGAAGCAAGGTCAAGCTGATAGATAGTGTTCTCGTAAAACGGGCGGACCGTGGGAGTCTCGCGCGAAGTGGACACAAGCAGACGCTTGCCGTCGGGACTTATGTCCATTAGCCACGTGGAGTGATTGCCAAAGGTAAGCTGCTCGCTAAGGCCGGTGGCCGGGTCATATTTCATCAGGAAAGAGCGGTTTCGGTTGCCCGGCTGACGGTCGTCGGGTGTGGCATAGCGGCGCAGCGGACCCGATTCTTTCACTCCTTCATCCTGACGTGTATAGATCATATAGTCTCCGGCAGGACTCCACGTGAAACTGTCGGATGGGATGGAGGTATAAGCCACTGTTTCGGCTCCGGTGACCGGATCTACCGTTATCATGTCAAAGCCCTCGGGAGCTTTGACCGTGTAATACAGTCCGCAGCCTTCAGGCATCCATTTCACGGCCCAATTCAGATTGGCATTGATTACCTTTCCGGTCTTGAGGTCGGTGAGGGTGGAATATGTCCGCCATCTGTCTCGTGAGTGATAGTTGTAATACTGCGTGATCAGATAACGTCCGTCAGGACTCATGGACATTCCGCTCACACGGTTGCCGAACTCGGTGTCGTCAAGTGCAAATCGGCGCTTCATGTCTGCCCCCGACACTATTTCAACGCCTGAATATGTCTCGTCAGGCACGAATTCCACTTTCACCGTAGGATTTGCCACTGAATCAGAAGCCAGAGCAAGTACCCTGACAGCAACCGTCACATCGTGCTCCGGTTCCAGACGCATGGTCCCGGATGCCATGGACGCGGCCGTGACACTGTCTTTCTCCACCGACTCCTTGGTGATCAGATCCGATCCGTCTACCGTCACTTTAAACGCCAGCGGAGAGGTAACCTTGAGCGTTCCCTTGGCAAAACGCGAGGAGCGCATACGGGTCTGGAGCACGCGCAGCGTACCGTCCGACCCGGGCACCGACAGAGCGATCACGCCCGCAGTATCCGGCACAAGCATCGTCCCTTCGCCGATCTTGTGGCGCAGACCTGACGAAAGCAAAGAGGAAAATTTAAATGTATCGCCCTGCGGGCTGACGGAATCATTCATAAACGGAGCGCGCACAGCTACCGGATCCGAAGAGCTCCACTTCCCAGTCAGAGGAGCGGAAACGGTTGCCGACGCACATACGGCAAAGGCCAGCAACGGAATCGACAGATACTTTCTCATCTATTGAAATGTATGTGTTAAGACGTAAATATCCACAAAGTTAACGTTTATTTCCTTAAATCTAAACTTTTTTGTTAATTTCAACGTTCTGTCAATAAAATTCACGTATAAATCCCAACTGTTTATTGTCTATGAAACTCAGATTCCTTGGCACAGGCACCAGCACCGGAGTGCCCCAGATAATGTGCAACTGTCCCACCTGCCAGAGCCGCGACGAACACGACAAGCGTCTCAGATCGTCGGCCATGGTCACATACAAGGACAAAAACATACTGATCGACTGCGGACCGGATTTCAGACAGCAGATGCTTGAATGCGGCAGTCCGATGCTCGAAGCGCTGATGATCACACACAGCCATTATGACCACGTGGGCGGAGTGGACGACCTGCGACCTTACTGCGCCATGGGCGACGGCTTCCCGATATACTGCCGCGCCGATGTGGCCGGCGACCTGCGCGACAGGGTGCCCTATTGTTTCGCCGAGGTACCCTACCCGGGAGTGCCAGCGCTGAACATCACCGAAATCTCCACCAAACCTTTTGTTGTGGCCGACCTCGAGGTGGTGCCGCTGCCCGTGATGCACCACCGTCTGCCCATAGTCGGATTCAAGATGGACAATCTGGCCTACATCACCGACGCCAAGAAGATACCCGACTCCACGCTGGAGTTGATACGCGGCATCGACACCCTTGTGATCAACGCCCTGCGCATCAAAGACCATATCTCGCACTTCAACCTTCAGCAGGCCCTTGAAGTAATTGCGGAAGTGAAACCCAGGATAGCATATATAACTCACATGAGCCACGACATGGGACCTCATGCGGAAGCGTCGCTCCGTCTGCCCGACGGCGTGAAACTGGCCTACGACGGCCTTGTGATCCACATTCCCGATCAGTTTGACAGAGATGACAACAATTAAGACAATACCGGTGTCCGACCGGGCGTGGGCGGTGACACTGCCGGGCGCCGTGCTCGCGTTCAATGTGGACAGCGACCCCGACGGACGCCTGGCGGAAGTGCTCAGCGCCAATCCGGGCATGCCGGCCGCATTCTTCAATCTGACCGTCTGCGACGAGATCTTCTCGATGGCTGAAAACCGTGTACGCTCATTCGTTCTGGCCGATAATCCCGAAAACCGCACGGCATTTGCCGATGGCCGGCCGGTGAGCATGCTGTCAGCCGGCAACATACTTCCCGCGATTCCCGGTGGAGTGAGAGTGACGGGCATTGACCGCGGATTTATCGCCGAGACTATGGACGGAAATGTCTCTGTTCTCTTCGCCATAGGCCCCGTGCACGAGATCATAGGCCGCGTCACGGTGGCAATCGTGCCCGAAGGGGTGGAAGTGGATGCCGACCGCATTGTCAGATTACGTCACTGACGCCGGTCGCATCTTCCTCAAATACCACACAGGCGCAGAGACCATTGAAGTCGTCCGCGCCTGTGCTTTATTCAGTTTTCCGTATCCTCGAAATCAAATTCATCGAAATCGTCATCGGGGTCATACAGCTCGTCGTCATCATCGGGACCTGCGGCCGCAACCGGTTCGAATATAAATTCATCCTCCTCCGTGACGCGGTGATGTCCGTCAAGCGGGCGGTGGGTGATCGACGATGTGGCAAGCCGGTTGGCATCGGACGTGATTTCGCGCCACAGCATGTCTTTGAGCGGCATAAGCCCCATGCCTGTCACAGCGGAAATGAACACATGCGGCAGATCTTCCGGCAGAGTCTCTTCGATTTCAGCTATCAGCTCATCGTCAAGCATGTCTGACTTGGAGATGGCAAGCACACGCGGCTTATCCATCAGGTCGGGATTGAACTCCCGAAGCTCGTTGAGCAGCACCTCATACTCGGCCATGATGTCGTCCGAATCAGCCGGCACCATAAACAGCAGCACGGCATTGCGCTCGATATGACGCAGAAAACGCAGGCCCAGTCCGCGTCCCTCGCTCGCCCCCTCGATAATGCCCGGTATGTCGGCCATGACAAAGGAGCGGTTGTCGCGATAGCTCACGATGCCGAGCTGCGGCTCCATGGTGGTGAAAGGATAGTCGGCGATTTTCGGACGCGCGGCGCTCACAGCCGACAGCAGAGTGGATTTACCGGCATTGGGGAAGCCCACCAGACCCACGTCTGCCAGCAGTTTAAGTTCAAGAATCACCGTCTTTTCAATAGCCGGCTCACCGGGCTGCGCATAGCGCGGAGTGCGGTTGGTGGCTGTGGCGAAATGCCAGTTGCCCAGACCGCCGCGACCACCGCGGAGCAGCTTTATCTCCTGACCGTCGTCGGTCACTTCTGTGAGATATTCTCCGGTTTCCGCATCAAACACCACTGTGCCGCACGGCACTTCTATCAGCGCGTCCTCCCCGTCCTTGCCGAACGAGCGTCCCGCACCGCCACTCTGTCCGTTTGTGGCGAAAACATGACGGCGGTATCTGAGCGGAAGCAGAGTCCACATATTGCGGTTGCCGCGGAGGATCACATGGCCGCCGCGGCCGCCGTCGCCGCCGTCCGGACCTCCTTTAGGCACATATTTGGCACGGTGGAAGTGGCGCGAGCCCGCTCCGCCTTTGCCTGAACGGCATTGTATCTTAACGTAGTCTATGAAATTTGAATCGGCCATTGCTGATTTGTAGTTTTTTTTAGGTTTTTAATTTACAGAGGAGAAAGGTTGCGGTGATGGCGCATCACCTCGCACGCCTGGCGGAAATCGGCAGGCGTGCCGATATCGAGCCATGTGCCGGAAATTGGGAAATAGCTCACTTTCGCACCCGCCCCGATAGCTCCGGCAATGAAATCGGGAGCATCGAGCCGATGTTGCGGCATATCATTGACCAGACTGTTGCGGATCAGATAAATGCCGGCATTGGCATAGTGGGTATATGTGGGTTTTTCCTCTATGCCGGTCACCCTATCGCCATCGACGGAAAGGATGGCAAACGGAATGCTTACGGTGTGGGGCACTGTGGCTATCGTTATATCCGCACCGGTTTCGATATGGCGCAGATAGAATTCTTCAAATGATATGGAGGTGAACAGGTCACTGTTCATCAGCAGGGTCGACGCCTGCGGATCGACTGCGGGAAGCAGCGAGAGCGCACCTATGGTGCCGAGCGGCTCGTCTTCACGAATGCATTTCACCGGCGTGGAGCTGAAATGACGTTCGATCTGCTCGGCCAGATAGCGCACCGTCACCGTGATGTCTTCAATGCCGCACCGCTGCAGAGACTCTATGTTGATGTCGATTATGCACCTGTCGGCTACCCGCAGCAGCGGCTTGGGCACAGAGTCGGTGAGCGGGCGCAGGCGTTCGCCACGGCCGCCGGCCATGAGCACGGCCCTTACAGGCAGTCGGGTAGTCTGCCTGCGCAGGTCGATGACCGAAACTATGCGTCCGTCCGCATCCAGAACCGGAAGCAAAGATATGCCGCTTTCACGGATGCGCCTGATGTCGGCCGGATCCGATTCCTGCCGCACGGAGCGGAAAGCACGGTGCATGGCACTCTCCACCGGCCGGTCCAGTGTGACTCCCGCAAGCAGCGCCCTGCGCACATCCCCGTCGGTAAGGGTCCCCACCATTCTGCCGCCGGAATCGGTGACCAGCAGCGTCATCACTTCTCCGGAGAGACTGTTGAGCGTCTCCAGCGCCACCCGGAGCGAGGCATCTGAAGATATTATGTGCCTGTCGGGCAAATCATGTCCTGTCATCTTTGTCAGCATATATACTCCTACAACGTGTTATCCGCCCCTGCGGTTTCCCATCAGCGCTTCGGCCACAATCCAGTCCGTAGGCGAATCGATGTCGATGCTCCGCTCTCGCGGCATTTCCACCCCCACCCTTTTGGGAAAGGCGCCCATGGCATAGCGGCGAAGCGATCCGGGATTTATCACATATACGGCGCCGTTATACTGCCATGCCGGAGGAGCCTGCTGGCGACGGGTTAGAAGCCCCTCGCCCTTGCTCACCCTGAGAAATCCGTCGGCGCCGGTCTCAAAACAGTCATAATATGGATTGCAGCTTGCCGAAGCAACTGTCACGGCCATGTCGACCGACGGAGCATACGCGTCAAGAGCAGCCTGTATGTCGGCCACGGTGCGCAGCGGTGACGTGGGCTGAAGCAGCACCACGCAGTCGAAATCAACACCACGTCTTGCGGCTTCGTCCATAGCGTCGAGCATGACCTCGCGGGAGCCTGCTGTGTCGGAAGCCAGTGATTCCGGCCGCATATAAGGGTTGTCGACGCCATATTTCCGGGCACAGGCGGCAATATCGTCAGAGTCGGTCGTGACTATGACACGGCTCTGCGGAGCCAGCGCCAGAGCCGACTCGATCGAATAGGCTATCAGCGGCTTGCCACACAGCGGTTTGATGTTTTTGCCGGGAATGGATTTGCTGCCGCCGCGGGCGGGTATGATGAAAAGCGGTGTCATGACAGGTCATAAAAGCGTTTCGGCCGGCGCAACAGCTTCATCGGCGTATAGGCTATGGCGTCGGCAATGAGTTTGACGGTGTCGGGCTTGTAATACGGATTGGCCATGCCTGAGCAGTCGGTTTCAAGCGCGCGGGCTATGGCTGCGGCGATAGCATCGGCCGAGTCATCGCAATGGATCACACTGGCAGGCGAAAGGCGTCCGCGCTGACGGATGCCTATGTCAACGGTGGGTATGCCGGCCGACGGCACTTCCATGATGCCGGAACTGCTGTTGCCGACCACGGCGCTTACACCGCGAAGCGCCGTGTGATAGCGGCGACGTCCGAGCGATGGGACCACCCTGACACGCCCTGCACGGTCAGCCGCGGCATAGGCGTCTATGGCCCGTATTATCTCTTCTCCCTCCGGATCGTTATTGGGATAGGTGAACAGGAGGTTTATATCCGGAAAACGGTCAAGCGCCGCCAGCAGATGGGACACCGACTCTCTGGCAGGAATATCCGACAGAGTGGCCGGGTGCAGAGTGACCAGCAGAGACACAGGAAAAAAATGGAAATCTATGTCAGCTTCAAGCTCACCGACGGTCAGTCCGGTATCCTCCATCACGTTGGCCACCCCGAGAGCGCCGGTGTCGATCACACGGTCCGGCTCCTCGCCAAGCTGGATCACGCGCCGGCGATAGTCAGCCGTAGATACAAGATGCAGCGCCGAAAGTTTGGTGACGGCATGGCGGAAATTATCGTCAAAAGCGCCTTCGGTCACCTCTCCACCGGAAATATGGACCACAGGCACTCTCATCACGTTGGCGACGGCGGCAATCCCGAGTATCTCAAACCTGTCGCCAAGCACCACTACAATGTCAGGCGATTCGCCCTCAATCACGTCGGCGGCACTGCGCGCTCCGTCGGCCATGGCCCGGGCGGCATCGGCTCCGGTTGCATATCCGGTGGGCATATACGCCGCCACCGGCTCAAACCCGTCGCCACGGATCTCATCGAGCGTGTTGCCCCGCACCGGATCCAGATGCATATTGGTGGCCATGACCTTCACTTCGATTCCGGCCATATCGGCAAGCATACGGGCCACCGGGGAAAGAAGCCCCCAGTCAGCACGGGTCGACGTAGCTATCAGTATTTTGCGCGGCATAATTGCGGTCAGGTTTATTATGAGGACAAAGTTAACGATTTACCACCAAATAAACAAAGCGGTCCATCAACACGACGGTCCGCTTTATAATGAATGTGATAATGATTACTTTGAATAGTGTTTTTTTGACAGACTTTTAAGTCAAAGAATAACGATTGGTATATTACCCGACGAGGAGTACATTGCAAAGATACGGCATCAATGTTACATTTTTATTACACCACTGACACATTATGATTACCCATGCCGTTTTTAACATTCGCAAGCAGACTTTCCATAATCGCCAGATCACTTTTCACCTCACCCTGCATCAGATAATCATTCCGGTGGCTGCCGACTTGATCTAATATTCCTGCCGCCTTGCCGTGATCTTCCTCCATAAACAGAGCCACAGCAAAGAGCAGACGTTCCTTTGACGACATGATCCGGCGGTAATTTCCGATATAACTCCTCAGAGAGTCCGAGCCATAAAGTTCGCGGGCCTGAGCCATACGGCCCGTCACAAGAGCCAGAAACAGCAGCTCGCACTCGATCTCGCGGACATACAGCGGCATTATCTCCTCCTTATGGCCATAGAGCATCTCATGCTCCCGATAAGCGTCGTCCCACTGCTCAAGGTCAATCAGGCGACCGGCTTTCATCAGCGCCACACCTGACAGAGCCGCGGCAAAGACTTCTCCCGGGTTCAGCGAGACAAGCAGCCGGACAAACTCTCCGAAAGTCATATCAGTGAAAACCGCTATGCCCGTCATGGCCAGCACCATCCCGACAACCACGCCGACAAGCGCCCAAGCAACTAATATCAACAGTTTCTTTATCATGATCCGATTGGTCTATTACCCCGCAAAATTACTTTTTCCCGCAACACATACAACCACAACCATGAATATTATATAAACAAAACGGCCCCGCATTGAAAGAATGCAGGGCCGCCGGGGTTTGTATGACTAAAGTCTGTTCGAAAAGTCAGGATCAGTCTTCGTTGAGAAGGGGTTCGATGTCATCTTTGGATGTCACCACAAGGCGCTCATACTCGCGCAGACCGGTGCCGGCGGGAATGAGATGTCCGCAGATCACATTTTCCTTCATGCCCTCAAGGGTATCGGTCTTGCCGTGAATGGCAGCTTCGTTGAGCACCTTGGTGGTTTCCTGGAACGATGCGGCCGACATGAAGCTCGAGGTCTGCAATGCAGCGCGGGTGATACCCTGAAGTATCTGCTCGGAGGTGGCGGGCACAGCCTCGCGGACCGTGATCAGCTTGAGGTCGCGGCGCTTCAGAGCGGAATTCTCGTCGCGCAGACGGCGGGCCGTAATGATCATGCCGGGCTTGACGTTTTCGGAATCGCCGGCGTCAATCACCACTTTCTTGCCCCAGATGCGGTCGTTTTCATCCATGAAATCACGCTTGTCGACAACCTGCTGTTCAAGGAAGTTGGTGTCGCCCGGATCAATGATGTTGACTTTGCGCATCATCTGGCGGACAATGACCTCAAAGTGCTTGTCGTTGATCTTCACACCCTGCATGCGGTACACATCCTGAACCTCGTTGACGATATATTCCTGAACGGCCGTCGGACCCATGATGTTGAGGATATCGTCGGGAGTGGTGGCACCGTCGGAGAGCGGTGTGCCGGCACGCACGTAGTCGTTTTCCTGCACAAGTATCTGCTTGGACAGGGGCACAAGATATTTCTTGACCTCGCCGAGCTTGGATGTGACGGAGATCTCTCGGTTGCCGCGCTTGACCTTGCCGAAGTTAACCTCACCGTCGATTTCAGATACGATAGCGGGATTGGACGGATTGCGTGCTTCGAAAAGCTCGGTCACACGGGGCAGACCGCCGGTGATGTCACCGGCATTGCCGGCTGCACGCGGAATCTTCACGAAGATTTCGCCGGGCTTGAGTGTGGCGTCTTCGTCCACCATCAGGTGGGCGCCTACAGGCAGAGCATAAGTCTTGACGATCTCACCACTGGCATCAACGATATTCGCTTCAGGCACCTTGGTGCGGTCGCGCGACTCGATGACGATCTTTTCACGCAGGCCGGTCTGTTCGTCGGCTTCCACTCGATATGTGACATTCTCCACCAGATTGGCAAATTTGATGCTACCGGCCACTTCGCTGACAATAACGGCGTTGAAGGGGTCCCATTCGCAGATCACATCGCCTTTCTTGACGTTGTCGCCGCTGGAGAAGTAAAGTTTCGAACCGTAAGGTATGGTGGACGAAGTAAGCATCATGCGGGTCTTGGGGTCAAGAATGCGCATTTCCGCAAGACGGCCGATGACCACTTCCACAGGCTTGCCTTCGGGGCCGACTTCCTCGGTTGTGACGGTGCGGAGCTCGTCGATTTCGAGCACACCCTCATAGCGGGAAGTGACGGTGGATACGGCAGCGATATTCGATGCCACACCACCGACGTGGAAGGTACGGAGGGTAAGCTGTGTACCAGGCTCACCGATTGACTGTGCGGCGATAACGCCCACGGCCTCGCCTTTCTGCACCATGCGGAGGTTGGAAAGATTGCGGCCGTAGCACTTGGCGCACACACCGCTCTTGCTCTCGCAGGTGAGCACCGAACGGATCTCGACGCTCTCGATCGGAGAAGCGTTGATGCGGTCGGCGGCCTCATCGTTGATCTCCTCGCCGGCAGCCACTATGATTTCGCCGGTGGTGGGATCTATGACGTCATGCACGCTGACACGGCCGAGAATGCGCTCGCCGAGCGAAGCCACTACCTCGTCGTTGTTCTTGATCTCGGTGCACACGAGTCCGCGGAGCGTTCCGCAGTCTTCTTCACGGATGATCACATCGTGGGCCACGTCGACAAGACGACGGGTCAGATAACCGGCGTCGGCAGTTTTCAAGGCGGTGTCGGCAAGACCCTTACGGGCACCGTGGGTGGAGATGAAGTATTCGAGCACCGACAGGCCTTCCTTAAAGTTGGCAAGAATCGGGTTTTCGATGATCTGACCGCCTTCCGCGCCGCTCTTCTGGGGTTTGGCCATAAGACCACGCATGCCTGAGAGCTGACGGATCTGGTCTTTCGAACCACGGGCACCGGAATCAAGCATCATGTAAACGGGGTTGAATCCCTGCTGGTCGGCGCTGAGCTGTTTCATCAGCGTGTTGGCCAGTGAAGAGTTCACATGTGTCCAGATGTCGATGATCTGGTTGTAGCGTTCGTTGTTGGTGATGAAGCCCATTGAGTAGTTATTCATCACTTCCTGTACCTGTTCGTAGCCTTTCTGCACCATTTCCTCTTTTTCGGCCGGAATGATCACATCGCCGAGGTTGAAGGACAGACCGCCCTTGAAGGCCATCTGGTAACCGAGGTTCTTGATGTCGTCGAGGAAGCGTGCCGAACGGGGGATACCACATTTCTTGATCACACGCGATATGATGTCGCGGAGCGATTTTTTGGACAGGATGGTGTTGACATAGCCGATCTCCTTCGGCACGAACTCGTTGACCAGGATACGGCCCACAGAGGTCTGCTCTACAAGATGGCGTATGGGATTGCCCTGCTCGTCCACGTCGTCCACAATCACCGAAACAGGTGCATGGAGTGTAACGCGGCCTTCATTATAGGCGATGCGGGCTTCTTCAGGTCCGTAGAATTTGTAGCCTTCGCCCTTGTCGCCGGGACGGAGCTTGGTGATGTAGTACAGACCGAGCACCATGTCCTGCGAGGGGACCGTGATAGGCGAACCGTTGGCAGGGTTAAGAATATTGTGGGCGCCGAGCATCAGCATCTGGGCTTCCAGAATGGCCTCGTTGCCCAGAGGGAGGTGCACGGCCATCTGGTCACCGTCGAAGTCGGCGTTGAACGCCGTACATGCCAGCGGGTGCAGCTGAATGGCCTTGCCTTCGATCATCTTGGGCTGGAAAGCCTGTATGCCGAGACGGTGCAGTGTCGGGGCACGGTTGAGCAGGACGGGATGTCCTTTCATCACATGCTCGAGGATGTCCCATACCACCGGCTCCTTGCGGTCCACGATCTTTTTGGCCGATTTCACAGTCTTGACAATGCCGCGCTCTATGAGCTTGCGGATCACGAAGGGCTTGTAGAGTTCGGCAGCCATGTATTTGGGAATACCGCACTCGTGCATCTTCAGTTCGGGGCCTACGACGATAACCGAACGGGCCGAATAGTCCACACGCTTACCGAGCAGGTTCTGACGGAAGCGACCGGCCTTGCCCTTGAGAGAGTCGGAAAGAGACTTGAGAGGACGGTTGGCGTCGGTCTTCACCGCTGAGCTCTTGCGCGAGTTGTCGAGCAGAGAGTCAACGGCTTCCTGAAGCATACGCTTTTCATTGCGCAGGATCACTTCGGGAGCCTTGATCTCCACAAGGCGTTTGAGACGGTTGTTGCGGATGATTACACGACGGTAGAGGTCGTTGAGGTCGGAGGTGGCGAAACGTCCGCCGTCCAGAGGTACCAGAGGACGGAGTTCCGGCGGGATCACGGGCACAGCCTGAAGAATCATCCATTCAGGCTTGTTGCGGCCCTTGCTCGCACGGAACGACTCAACTACCTGCAGGCGCTTCAGAGCCTCGGCCTTGCGCTGCTGCGAGCCGTCGGTGTTGGCCTGGTGGCGGAGTTTATATGATAGTTCGTCAAGGTCCAGACGGGTGAGCAGGTCATAGACGGCTTCCGCACCCATCTTGGCGATGAACTTGTTGGGATCGGAATCTTCAAGCAGAGCGTTCTCCTTGGGGAGCTTGTCGACAATGTCGAAGTATTCCTCTTCAGTGAGCAGGTCAAGTTCAGCCACATCTTCGGCAGCGCCCGGCTGAATCACGACGTAGCGTTCATAATAGATCACCGCGTCGAGTTTCTTGGATGGCAGACCGAGCAGATAGCCGATCTTGTTGGGGAGCGAACGGAAATACCAGATGTGGGCCACAGGAACCTCGAGCTTGATGTGGCCGACGCGCTCGCGACGCACCTTTTTCTCGGTGACCTCAACGCCGCAACGGTCGCACACGATGCCTTTATAGCGGATGCGCTTGTATTTTCCGCAATGACATTCGTAGTCCTTCACGGGACCGAAAATGCGTTCGCAGAACAAGCCGTCGCGTTCGGGCTTGTATGTGCGGTAGTTGATGGTTTCGGGCTTGAGGACCTCACCGCTGGATTTCTCCAGAATCTCCTCGGGCGATGCAAGCCCGATGGAGATCTTGGAGAAGCCGTTCTTTATTTTGTTTTCTTTTTTAAATGCCATATAGCTATATCCTTCAATATATGATTGGAGAAATCTTGGAGAGATTGACTTATTCCAGGGTGATGCTCAGACCGAGACCGCGGAGTTCGTGGAGAAGCACGTTGAGCGATTCGGGGATGCCGGCCTGCGGCATCGAGTCGCCCTTGACGATAGCTTCATAAGCCTTGGAACGGCCTGTGACGTCGTCGGACTTGATCGTGAGAATCTCCTGAAGGATGTGGGATGCGCCGAATGCTTCCAGCGCCCACACTTCCATCTCACCGAAACGCTGGCCGCCGAACTGAGCCTTACCGCCCAGAGGCTGCTGGGTGATCAGCGAGTACGGGCCGATGGAGCGCGCGTGCATCTTGTCTTCAACCATGTGGCCGAGTTTGAGCATGTAGATCACACCCACTGTGGCCGGCTGGTCGAAACGTTCGCCGGTGCCGCCGTCGTAAAGATAGGTCTTGCCGTAGCGGGGCAGTCCGGCGCGGTCGGTCCAAGCGTTGAGGTCGTCAAGCGACGCACCGTCGAAGATCGGGGTGGCGAATTTCTCGCCGAGTTCGCGACCGGCCCATCCGAGCACGGTTTCAAAGATCTGACCGAGGTTCATTCGCGAAGGCACACCCAGAGGGTTCAGGACAATGTCCACGGGAGTACCGTCGGAAAGGAACGGCATGTCTTCCTGCGGCACGATACGCGACACGATACCTTTGTTACCGTGACGTCCGGCCATTTTGTCACCCACGGAGATCTTGCGCTTCTTGGCAATGTAGACCTTGGCAAGCTGCATGATGCCTGAGGGAAGTTCGTCGCCTATGGAGATGTCGAATTTCTTGCGGCGCAATTCAGCGTCGATCTCCTTGGACTTGCGCAGATAGTTCACGATGGTGGCACGGATAAGGTCGTTCTTATGCGTGTCGGTGGTCCATTTGCTCAGGTTGACAGTATCGTAATTGATGTCGCGGAGAGCGCCGGCGGTAAACTTCTGGCCTTTGGAAATCACATCCACGCCGAGGAAATCCTTGACACCCTGGCTGGTCTTGTTCTGGGTCAGAACCATCAGCTTGCGCACCAGTTCGTCCTTCAGCTTCTCGAGTTTTTCTTCATATTCCTCGTCAAGTTTGGGAAGAAGTGCGTTAGCGCTCTTGGTTTTCTTCTTTTTGGCCGCGCGGGCAAAGAGGTTGGTGCCGATCACCACGCCTTTCAGTGAAGGCGAAGCCTTGAGAGAGGCATCCTTCACATCACCTGCCTTGTCACCGAAAATGGCGCGCAGCAGTTTTTCTTCGGGAGTGGGATCGCTCTCGCCCTTGGGAGTGATCTTACCGATCATGATATCGCCGGGGATCACATGGGCACCCACGCGGATTATGCCGCGTTCGTCCAGATCCTTGGTAGCGTCCTCGCTCACGTTGGGGATGTCGTTGGTAAGCTCTTCCATGCCGCGCTTGGTCTCACGCACTTCGAGCTGATACTCGTCGACATGGACCGAGGTGAGGATATCCTCGCGTACCACGCGCTCATTGAGCACGATGGCATCCTCATAGTTATAGCCCTTCCAAGGCATGAACGCCACCTTGAGGTTACGTCCGAGAGCAAGCTCTCCTTTTTCAGTCGAGTAGCCTTCGGTAAGTATAGTGCCGTTTTCCACACGCTGACCCACCTCGCAGATAGGACGGAGGTCGATGGTGGTGCTCTGGTTGGTCTTGCGGAACTTGGGTATATGATATTCCTTTACGGAGCTTTCGAATGCCACGAATTCCTCCTCTTCGGTGCGGTCGTAGCGGATGCGGATGGTGGAAGCGTCGACAAACTCGATGACGCCGGCACCTTCAGCAGTGACCTGTGTACGGCTGTCGCGAATGAGCTGACCCTCCAGGCCGGTGCCCACGATGGGTGCTTCGCTGCGCAGCAGCGGCACGGCCTGACGCATCATGTTCGATCCCATGAGCGCGCGGTTGGCGTCGTCATGCTCCAGGAACGGAATGAGCGATGCGGCGATAGACGCGATCTGAGTGGGCGACACGTCCATGAGCTGCACCTCTTCCGGAGCAACCACGGGGAAGTCGGCGTCCAGACGCGCTTTGACACGGTCACGCACGAAAGAGCCGTCCTCGCGCAAAGGCGCGTTGCCCTGGGCTATGATGTTGCCCTCCTCGATTTCGGCGGTCAGATAGACCACTTCGTCATTGTTGAGGTTGACACGGGCATTCTCGACCTTGCGGTAGGGAGTCTCGATGAATCCCAGATCATTGATCTTGGCATACACGCAAAGCGACGAGATCAGACCGATGTTGGGGCCTTCAGGAGTCTCGATCGGACACAGACGTCCGTAGTGGGTATAGTGCACGTCGCGCACCTCGAAGCCGGCACGCTCACGCGACAGACCGCCGGGACCCAGGGCCGACATGCGGCGCTTGTGGGTGATTTCAGCCAGCGGGTTTGTCTGGTCCATGAACTGGCTCAGAGCGTTTGTGCCGAAGAATGTGTTGATCACCGACGAGATGGTCTTGGCATTGATCAGGTCGATGGGAGTGAAGACTTCGTTGTCGCGCACGTTCATGCGTTCGCGGATGGTGCGGCTCATGCGGGCCAGACCCACGCCGAACTGATTGTAGAGCTGCTCGCCCACGGTGCGCACACGACGGTTCGACAGGTGGTCGATGTCGTCCACATCGGTCTTGGAGTTGATCAGCTCGATCAGATATTTGATGATGGCGATGATGTCTTCCTTGGTGAGCACACGAACATCCATCGAAGTGCCCAGATCGAGCTTCTTGTTGATGCGGTAACGGCCCACCTCTCCGAGATCATAGCGCTTCTCGGAGAAGAAAAGGTTGGTGATGACCTCGCGTGCGCTCGCGTCATCCGGCGGCTCCGCGTTGCGCAGCTGCCTGTAGATATATTGTATGGCCTCCTTTTCGGAGTTTGAAGTATCTTTCTGAAGAGTGTTGAAGATGATGGAGTAGTCGCTGGTGTTGATGTTCTCCTTGTGGAGGAGCACTGTCTGCACACCGCTGTCGAGAATCTCCTGGATATTGTCTTCCTCAAGCACTGTCTCACGGTCGAGAATCACGTCGTTGCGCTCGATCGACACAACTTCGCCGGTATCCTCGTCGACAAAGTCCTCGATCCACGTACGCAGCACGCGTGCGGCAAGTTTGCGGCCCACCGCCTTCTTGAGGTTTGTCTTGTTGACCTTGACCTCTTCGGCCAGATCGAAAATTTCAATGATGTCCTTGTCGCTTTCAAGACCGATGGCACGCAACAGAGTAGTCACGGGCAATTTTTTCTTACGGTCGATGTAAGCGTACATCACATTGTTGATGTCGGTGGCGAACTCAATCCACGAGCCGCGGAAAGGAATGATGCGGGCCGAATAGAGCTTGGTGCCGTTGGCATGGGTGCTCTGTCCGAAAAACACACCCGGCGAACGGTGAAGCTGAGACACGACAACGCGCTCGGCGCCATTGATGACAAAGGTTCCCTTGTCAGTCATGTAAGGGATCGGGCCGAGATACACGTCCTGAATCACCGTGTCAAAGTCTTCGTGATCAGGGTCTGTGCAATAAAGCTTCAGTTTGGCCTTGAGGGGCACGCTGTAGGTGAGACCGCGTGTCAGACACTCTTCAATAGTGTAGCGCGGCGGATCGATATAATAGTCGAGAAACTCCAGGACAAAATTATTTCGTGTGTCCGCAATCGGGAAGTTCTCGGAAAACACCTTGAAGAGGCCCTCGTTGTTGCGCTTTTCAGGCGCGGTGTCCAATTGCAGGAAGTCATGGAAAGACTTCAGCTGCACCTCGAGAAAATCGGGGTAGGGCAGAGGATTTTTCACCGTCGCGAAGTTGACGCGCGGCTTTTGTTCGTTAACTGACATCTAAGGAAATTAGGTTTTGGGGAACTAAAAATGAATAAAGAACACAATTAGGTTAAGAGTCCTCTTCCTCGAAGACCCTTAACCTAATGACCTGAATAACAGGTATCTTATTTCAGTTCAACCTCAGCGCCGGCTTCTTCGAGCTGCTTCTTGAGGCCTTCAGCGTCGGCCTTGGCAACACCTTCCTTGATCACGGAGGGAGCACCGTCAACCATTTCCTTGGCTTCCTTCAGGCCCAGACCGGTGAGTTCCTTAACGAGCTTCACAACAGCGAGCTTGCCGGCACCGGCGTTCTTCAGAACCACGTCGAAAGAGGTCTTCTCTTCGGCTGCGGGAGCACCGGCAGCGGGGCCGGCAGCAACTGCAACTGCAGCAGCAGCGGGTTCAATGCCATACTCGTCCTTGAGGATCTGAGCGAGTTCGTTCACTTCCTTAACGGTGAGGTTCACAAGTTGTTCTGCAAAAGCTTTTAAATCTGCCATTTTTTTATAAGTTTAGATGTTATTGACTTGTTTTGGTGTTTTGATGCTTGTAGTGGCTACATTTGAGAGGTTTAGCCTTCCTTCTGAGAGAGAGTCTCGAGAATGCCGTGGAGCTTGGTAGCGCCGCTCTGGAGAGCGGAAACCACGTTCTTGGCGGGCGACTGCAGAAGAGCCACAACATCGGCGATAAGCTCGTTCTTGCTCTTGATGGATGCAAGAGTGTCAAGCTGGTCAGCACCGACATATACGGTTTCCTCAACGTAAGCGGCCTTAAGCGCAGGCAGCTTGTCGTCTTTCTTCACGAAGTCCTTAATCAGTTTTGCGGGAGCATTGCCAACGTTGGCGAACATCACCGAGGTCGAACCCTTGAGGGTGCCGTACAGTTCGGTGAAATCTCCGTCAATCGTTTCGAGAGCCTTGTGCAGAAGAGTGTTCTTCACAACCATCAGCTTGATGTCGGCATTGTTGCAGGCGCGGCGCAGTGCGCTGGTCTTTTCAGCGTCAAGTCCGTTGGTCTCTACCAAGTAAAAGCAGCTATACTCCTTAAGAGCTTGGGCGATACGGTCAATAATGACTGCCTTTTCTTCCTTTCTCATGTTCGGTGTTCAGGTTACAGTTACTTGATGATTATTCTTCTACGCTCTTGGAGTCAACCTTGATGCCGGGGCTCATGGTGCTCGAGAGGTAAATGCTCTTAATGTAGGTACCCTTTGCGGCAGCGGGTTTCAGGCGGATCAGGGTGTTGATGAACTCGCGGGCATTATCGCGGATCTTCTCGGGAGAGAAGGAGATTTTGCCGATCGACGAGTGAACGATACCGTTCTTATCAACCTTGAAGTCGATCTTACCCTTTTTCACCTCTTCCACAGCTTTGGCGACGTCAACGGTCACCGTGCCGCTCTTGGGATTAGGCATCAAGCCACGAGGACCGAGGATGCGGCCGAGAGCACCGATCTTGCCCATGATTGCGGGCTGAGTGATGATCACGTCAACATCGGTCCATCCTCCCTTGATCTTCTCGATATATTCATCGAGACCGACATAGTCGGCACCCGCAGCCTTGGCAGCAGCTTCGGCGTCGGAGTTACAGAGGACGAGGACTTTGATTTCTTTACCGGTGCCGTGGGGCAGAGTCACCACGCCACGCACCATCTGGTTAGCCTTGCGAGGGTCGACACCGAGACGAACGTCAATATCAAGCGAAGCGTCAAATTTGGCGTAGTTTACTTCCTTCACCAATTCCGATGCTTCTGCGAGAGTGTACGCTTTCCCGGCCTCAATCTTCTCAGCTGCAAGCTTTTGATTCTTAGTCAATTTTGCCATGTGAAAAATCAAGTTTATTAGTTATTACCGGGGAATTCGCCTTTTACGGTGATACCCATGCTTCTGGCCGTACCGGCAACCATACGCATTGCCGATTCTACAGAGAAACAGTTCAAATCGGGCATTTTGTCTGTAGCAATTGCCTTTACCTGATCCCAGGTCACTTCAGCCACCTTGTTACGGTTGGGCTGGGCCGAGCCGCTCTTCAGCTTGGTAGCTTCAAGCAACTGGATGGCCACCGGAGGAGTCTTAACGACGAAGTCAAAGCTCTTGTCGGTGTAATACGTGATTACAACCGGAAGCACTTTGCCGGCCTTGTCCTGAGTGCGGGCATTGAATTGCTTGCAAAACTCCATGATGTTAATACCCTTGGAACCGAGAGCGGGACCTACGGGAGGGGAGGGGTTGGCAGCGCCACCCTTGATTTGCAATTTGATCTGTCCAGCAATTTCTTTAGCCATTGTGTTACACTAAATTTAGAATATTGTGGGTTTTAATCTGACGGGACCGACTTGCAGATTTTTCTCTCAAACATTAAAGAAGGCTGTACGCGTAACCGCACCGCCTGTATTCTTTATAATCGAGTCTCTTACTTGTCGGGGTTAAGTTCCCGTTCCACTTGCGAATTGTCCAGTTCAAGCGGGGTTTTACGCCCGAACACCTTCACCATGACTTTCAGCTTCTTCTTTTCACGGTTCACTTCCTCGATCTCACCGATAAAACCGTTGAAGGCACCGGTGATCACCTTAACAGACTCACCGACCATATAGTCGTTGACTCCGTCTTCAGCCATCTCGTCATTGAGTTCGTCCACGGTGCCAAGCATACGCTTGACATCCGCTTCGCGGAGCACTTCGGGCTTCGAACCCTTGTCGCGGCCGCGCAGAAAATCAATCACATTGGTGGTGGTGGTAAGTGTGTGAATAACCTCTCCCCGGAGATCTGCTTCGATAAACACGTAGCCGCTGTAGAGATTACGCTCTTTCACGACTTTCTTACCGTTGCGGACTGCCAGAACCTTTTCCGTAGGAATCAGTACCTGAAAAACATAGTTACCAAGGTCTGTATTGCGGATCTGAGCGTCCAGCACTTCCTTGACCTTAGCTTCTTTGCCCGAAATGGCACGCAGCACGTACCACGCTTTCTTACTTTCAGCCATGACTCGTTTGAGTAGGTTTTGTTAGGGATTAGTTTTTAAAGCTGTAAATCAGCTTCATGATGTTATCGACAACCTGATCCATGAGCAGCACTATCAATGCGATAATAATGGAAGCAATCAGCACGATAATAGCGCTCTTGACAAGTTGTGTCCTGGTAGGCCAAGAGGTCTTATACCGAAGCTCGGTGTAAGACTCTTCAAGATCCGTAAGTAGTTTCAGTTTTTTCATTTGTGATAATTTGGCACGGGTTGAGAGGCTCGAACTCCCGACACCTGGTTTTGGAGACCAGTGCTCTACCGACTGAGCTAAACCCGTATGTTAAAGTAAGGTGGCCGACCGGATAAAGCCGGCCACCTTTTTATGGTTTATCTTGCGATAAGTCCGATATTAGTCGAGGATCTCAGTGATCTGACCGGAACCAACGGTGCGGCCGCCTTCACGGATGGCGAAACGCAGGCCCTGGTCACATGCTACCGGGTTGATGAGCTCGACGATGATCTCAACGTGATCACCGGGCATCACCATTTCAACGCCTTCGGGAAGAGTGATCTCACCGGTCACGTCGAGTGTGCGGATGTAGAACTGAGGACGATAGTGGTTGTGGAACGGAGTGTGACGGCCACCTTCTTCTTTCTTCAGGATATATACAGATGCTTTGAAGCGGCTGTGGGGCTTAACGACTCCGGGGTGGCAGATTACCATACCACGCTTGATATCCTTCTTGTCGATACCGCGGAGGAGCAGACCAACGTTGTCGCCGGCTTCACCCTGATCGAGGAGCTTGCGGAACATTTCAACACCGGTTACAACCGACTTCATGTCTGCGCCGAGACCCATGATCTGAACTTCGTCACCAACCTTAACGATACCGGTTTCGATACGGCCGGTTGCAACAGTACCACGACCTGTGATCGAGAACACGTCTTCGACGGGCATCAGGAAGGGTTTGTCAACGTCGCGGGGAGGCAGGGGAATCCAGTTGTCCACAGCTTCCATCAGCTCCATAACCTTGGCTTCCCATTCGGGTTCGCCATTGAGAGCACCAAGAGCAGAGCCACGGATAATGGGAGTGTTGTCGCCATCGTATTCGTAGGAAGAGAGCAGGTCGCGCATTTCCATTTCTACGAGTTCGAACATTTCTTCGTCATCAACCATGTCGCACTTGTTCAGGAACACAACGATACGGGGAACGTTCACCTGACGAGCCAGAAGGATGTGTTCGCGGGTCTGGGGCATGGGACCGTCAGTAGCAGCAACCACAATGATAGCGCCGTCCATCTGAGCAGCACCGGTAACCATGTTCTTCACATAGTCAGCGTGTCCGGGGCAGTCAACGTGAGCATAGTGACGGTTACTAGTCTCATACTCTACGTGAGAAGTATTGATGGTGATACCGCGTTCCTTTTCTTCGGGAGCGTTGTCGATCTGGTCAAAAGACTTCACTTCAGAAAGGCCGTTCTTTGCAAGTACGGTGGTGATAGCGGCGGTGAGGGTGGTTTTACCGTGGTCCACGTGACCGATAGTACCGATATTCACGTGCGGTTTGGTTCTTTCGAATTTCTCTTTAGCCATAGCTTTGCTATTTTGATAGAATGATTAATGATTTCGTTTTGACTATAAAGACCCCGACAGCGCTTTTCGTCACACCACCGAGGTTGGCGCCCTATCGCGCGCCATGCTTTACCAGTTGGAGCCGATGGCGGGATTTGAACCCGCGACCTCTTCCTTACCAAGGAAGTGCTC
>ERZ778511.16-NODE-16-length-149656-cov-7.661600_pt1 | contig 149656 bp, 104 predicted proteins | sample MGYA00510347_ERZ778511 | MGnify/ENA primary metagenome ERZ778511 (study PRJEB29527, sample SAMN07138967) | mouse gut metagenome | material: feces | host: mouse | place: China:Nanjing | collected 2016-01-25 ...
GCCTCTTCTTTCCTGCGTCCTTCCCTCGCTCCGGCAGCTAAGCCTCCGCAGGATGACGCCTCTTCTTTCCTGCGTCCTTCCCTCGCTCCGGCAGCTAAGCCTCCGCAGGATGGCGCCTCTACATCTGCCCCGTAACCACCCGGTAGGCATCCCCCGGATCCGGCTTTATACTGTACTGTCCGTCGTCAAAAAGGCTCATCTGTCGGTAACTCATGCCGTCGCTGCCAAACTGCACCCTGTCCTTCTCGCTGGTCAGGTTCCGCACAATATAGTCCTCCTCCAGCTTGGTGGGGTACATCATCCTGCCCTCACAGGTGACGAAATACAGTGCCCGCTTCAGCACCACCCCGATCCGCTTCAGGTCCTCAAAACGCAGCCGGGCACTGCGGCGGGCTGCCACAATCCGCTGGGCACTGCGCACACCGATGCCGGGTACTCGCAGCAATAACTCATAAGGCGCCCGGTTGACTTCCACCGGGAACTGCTCCAGATGCCGCACCGCCCAATCTTCCTTGGGATCCAGCAAAACATTGAAAAAAGGACGCTTCTCATCCAACAGTTCTTGAGCCTGAAAGCCATAGAAGCGCAGCAGCCAATCCGCCTGGTACAGCCGGTGCTCCCGTTTCAGGGGCGGCCCTCCCGGCAGAGCGGGCAGTGCCTTGTCCTCATTGACTTTCACAAAGGCGGAATAGAACACCCTTTTTAAGTCAAATCGCTGATACAGGCTCTCCGCAACATTCAAAAGCTGGTAATCGCTCTCCCCCGTGGCCCCGATGATCATCTGGGTGGACTGCCCTCCCGCCACAAATTTCGGCGCATGACGGTACACTGTCAGGTCATGTTGGTTGATCTTGATTCCATTCTGTATCTGCCGCATGGGTGTCAGGATATTGCGGCGGTGTTTGTTTGGGGCCAGTTCCCGCAGTCCCTCCGCCGTGGGCAGTTCCAGATTCACGCTCATGCGATCCGCCAAAAAGCCTGCCATCTGTATCAGTTCCGGCGGCGCGCCGGGTATGGCCTTCACATGCACATACCCGTTAAACCGATACTGATTTCTCAGCAGATACAGCGTTCTATAGATCAATTCCATGGTCCGGGTAGGACTCTCAAAGATCCCGGAACTCAGAAACAAACCTTCTATATAATTGCGCCGGTAAAACTCGATGGTCAGACTGCAGATCTCATCCGGCGTAAATGTGGCCCGGGGCACATCGTTGGATTTCCTGTTAATGCAGTATTTGCAGTCGTAAATGCACTCGTTGGTCATCAATATTTTCAGCAGAGAGATGCATCTGCCGTCGCTGGAAAAACTGTGGCAGATGCCCGCCTTCACACAGTTCCCCAGATCCCGTCCGTTCCCTTTACGCTCCACGCCGCTGCTGGTGCAGGCCACATCATATTTAGCGCTGTCAGTGAGTATCCCCAGCTTCTCCATCAGCCCCATGGGACTGCTGTCCTGCACTGCTCCCGGGGCAAGAATATGCACATTTTCCTTGCCTTCCACAGCAGAGGCCTTTCCCCTGTCCTTACTCCAATGGGTATATGGACGCGTATCCTCCAAACTCCCTTCTATGGTATCCGGCACGGACATCTGCTCTTTTTCGGCAGCGTCCTGCGGCATCAATGATTGCACTTGCGCAGGCTTATTTCCTTCTCCCTCATAGTTCCCTGACGTGATCATAACATCAATACTCCTTGCATACATATAGAACGTTAGGCAATTGCGAAACGTTCTCCGCAAGTGACGTGGCTGGTCAATATATACAAAAACGGGCTCCGATGCAGTGGCCAGTCGCCCTTATTTTGTATATATTGCCCATCCACTGTTCCCGGAAAGGGAGTTTCGCAATTGCCTAATGCAGAACGCCCGTTCGATATAAATATAGCACATATGTTCGCAGAACGCAAGACAAAAAATCAGCCCCATGCATACCGTCACAGGCAGACATGGGGCTTAAGAGCGACCCTGGTATAACCCTATTTCTTCTTCATCACCAGATGCTGAGGCAGGCCGTTTACCATGAACGGCTGATAATCGCCCTGAATCAGTGGCTCGATATAATTGATGAACTCCTCCGTCACATAGTTCCCTTCCTTGTTCATCCAGGAACGAGGAACCAGCTTCTCGTTGTTGGCAATCCGATGCACATCATAGATACCGGCAGCGCTCATATAGGGATCATCCGCCACGCGGTCAATCACCACCATTTTGCCGGTGTCCCCCTCGTCTGCCGCTTTCACGGCAGCGCCGCCCACCATGAACGCCTCATCCACATCCACGCGGGAGGCCATGTGGGACGCGCTCCTCTGTAGGGTGGAATACTCTATACTCCGGGTCTTGCAGCCGATCTCCGCCCCCAGATATCCCGCCAGATAAGCGGCTGTCCCCTGTAACTGCTTGTGCCCAAAGGCATCCACATAACCTGCGCCCCCCGACAGTTCACAGACATATCTGCCGTCGGCCAGCTTGATCCCCTCGGATACCGCGATCACAACGGATTTCTTTTTCTTGAGCAATTCTTCGGTGGTCTTTCGGAACTTGTCAATGTCAAATACCACCTCCGGCAGATAGATCAAGTCAGGGCCTTCGCATTCCTCCGTCCTGGCCAAAGCGGTGGCGCCGGTGAGCCAACCCGCATTGCGCCCCATGATCTCCAGAATTGTGATGGTGGATCTGTCGTTGTAGGTCAAGCCCAGCGCATCCCGGATGATCTCCTTGGTGGAAGCGGCAATGTACTTGGCGGCGCTTCCGAAGCCCGGCGTATGATCCGTCAGCGCCAGGTCATTGTCAATGGTCTTGGGAACACCCAGGAACTTCTGACTGTGGCCCTTTACGATGGCATAGTCGGACAGCTTCTTGATCGTGTCCATGGAGTCATTGCCGCCGATGTAAATGAAGGCTTCGATCTCCAGCTTATCCAGAATCTTAAAAATTTTCTCGTAGATCTCGGAATTCTCATGAATTTCCGGCAGTTTGTACCGGCAGGATCCCAAAAATGCCGACGGCGTCCTCTTGAGCAGTTCTATATCCATGTCGGAGTGAATCTGAGTGGCCAGATCCACATACTGTTCGTCCAGAAAGCCCTGAATGCCGTGAAGCATTCCGTATACCTTGTGGAACCCTCTCTCCTTGGCCGTCTTATAGACGCCCGCCAGGCTGGAATTGATCACTGCCGTGGGACCGCCCGACTGCCCCACAATGATGTTGCGTTTTTTTGCCATTTCCTCTCCTTTCCCGCATATCAAAAGTTCCGGCTCCGGCCTGCCCCGGGCCTCAACTTTGATATGCATCGGTTACCCTCCAAAATATATTTCGTCTGCAACGTAATCGCTATTTAAATCATATCAAATATGGGAAAAAAACACAACAAAATTGTGAAATTTTTGTTAAAAAAGCACTTGCTTCTCCCCACTACATATGATAAACTAAATCCATAAATGGTGGGGGATTGTACGCCTTATCAATAAACGGATTTGTTGAAGGTACAAAGATTTCCCCTACAATTGATTTATCCGTCTGGCTTATTTCATGGAAGAAAGGAGGCAGAGTTATGAGTGCTATTCTAAATACCGTACACAATAACTATCTGGCTGCCTATGCGCCGTCCAGCATCACTCGTTATGATACGCACAAAAAGAGTGAGCTTCGTGCCGTTTACAATTCCATTGTTAAAATAAATAAGGATTCCCCTTGGTATCTTCCTGTCAAAAGACTGGATGTTCAACAGTTTGCCATCGGGCTCAAAGAGGGCGCACGGGATCTGCACAATACTATCGCCTCTCTGGGCGGTCTGGAGGAAGCGGATCTGCTCAGTAAAAAAACTGCCTTTTCCTCGGATGAAGATATTGCCTCCGCCACCTATGTGGGGACTTATGTGCCGGGGGAAGAGAATCCCTCCATCACGTTGGAGGTGCAGGAACTGGCCGTCTCCCAGGAAAATATGGGTAATTTCCTGCCCACAGGCAAGGTGGGGTTGTCTCCCGACACCTACTCCTTTGACGTAAGCGTCAATGACATGAACTATGAGTTCCAGTTTACCCTTGGGGATAACGAGACCAACCGGGAACTTCAAGAGAGGCTGGCCCGCCTGATCAACAATTCCGGCATCGGCCTCAAGGCAAGAGTGGAGGATACCACCGGGCGCAGTTCCCTGGTGTTGGAGTCCGAAGCCACGGGACTTGCCCCCGGCAAAACCGAACTCTTCCGTATCAGTGACGAGCACACCAGCAAGGCAAAAGGCGCCGTGAATTACCTGGGTATCGACTATGTCAGCCGCCCGGCATCCAACGCCCGCTTTACCATTGACGGAGAGCCCTGTTCCACAGCCTCCAATACCTTTACATACGAAAAAAGATACGACATCTCCCTAAAGGGCGCCAGCCCCGAGGGACATCCGGTAACCATCGGCCTCAAGACCAACGTGGAGTCCCTGTCGGACAATGTAGTGCAGCTTGCGGAAGGATATAACCGTTTCCTGAAGGGAGCCAGCAATTATATGGACACCCAGCCCCGCAGCAAACATGTGGTGCGGGAGATGAACAAGATCATCGCCCTGTATCAGGATTCCCTGAAGGCCATAGGCGTAAACAGTCAGGAGGATGGCACCTTGGAGGTAGACCGCTCCAAGCTTAGCAGCGCGGTTGTCAGTTCCGAGGATGTGACAGATACCTTCCACACACTAAAGGATTTTTCCAATCTGCTGCTGCGCAAGAGCAGTCAGATATCCTTAAATCCCATGCAGTACGTGGATCAGACCATCGTGGCATACAAGAATCCGGGACACAACTTTATCAATCCCTACATGTCCAGCGCGTACAGCGGCATGTTATTTAATGGATATTGTTAAAAAGAGGCAAGTGATTTACATTGAATAAATCACTTGCCTTCTATATATTTATATTCTGCGTGGAATTTATGGCTTTTTCTTAACCTTCTGCTTATATTTGTCAATCTGTACGAAATCATCCATCAGTTCCAGAATCTTATCTCTGCCCTCTTGATTCAACTTCACATAGTTCTGCATCACCCTATTCTCAAGCAGCTGCGCCCCCAGGGACGCATCTCTTTCCAGCGAAGTAAAATCCACAGGGTTCAAACTCAACTTGTCACACATCCTGATCACAGTGCCATAAGCCATCCCTTCGATGCCACGCTCCAATGCTGTTACTAATGTACTATACGGGATATTCATCTCTAAGGCGAACTGACGAACACTGCGATACTGTCTTAAAATTTCTCTCTTCAAAATCTCAGCTTTTGTCATGATCCTTCCTCCCAGATATCATATGTTTGTTACTTTACTAATTCTACTATACGCTAAACAATATGATTTTACAAGGGGATCCGACTGGATTTTATGTGTTTTTTTTGTGTATCGGCTTATGCTATGCTGTACGGATAGTTCCTGTTAATGCCCTGTTGACAGTCCCCGCCTGGCCGCCTTGAACTGTGCCAGCAGGCCGTCTATTTTGTTACGGATGAAATCCTGGTGCTCCTCCTTGACCAAAAAATAGAGATATGACTCTTTAACATAGTCCTGGGGCATGCCTCGCCCGGCAATCTTGAAATTGCAAAATCCCCTGTCGATATAACTGCCTATCTGCTCATTGGTGATAAAGGCTGGTCTTTCCATACACTCCGCAAAAGTGCGCTGGGTCGTCTGATTGGGGCAGGGAAAGCCTGTGTTGATATCAAATTCCAGCTGAAGCTGGGACTGCTGGCGGTAATGCTCCGCCCGCATGGCGCAGCCAGGATAACACACCTCATTGACCAGTATCTCCACCCGCCGGGCCTGGGGGCTGATGGCCTCCAGCACCTGCCGGTCATGGTTCAGATCATAATCCAGCACCACCAGGTAATAGTCTTTGTCCAGTTCCGCCTGCAGACTCTCCAGATCGGTGATCCTCTTGGTGGTGGATGAGATCAGCGGATAGCGGGGATACTCTCTGCGGACATAATCCTCCAACACCGGCGTATTGACCAGCACCTGGTTCAGCCCGTTATCCGCCAGCCTCATGATGAGATTGCAGTAGGTGTCCTGAAGATGCTTTTCCTCAATCAGGGAATTGGTCCAGGTGAAACGCACCGGAATCCCCCTGCTGTTATAGATTTTTAGAATATTCTCCATATCCCGCTTACAGGTCAGGCCAAAGGAAACCCGTCCGCCGTTCCAGATGGCTCCGGGAAAGGTCCCATAGACGGAACCAATCCGATAGCCCTCCCGGAATTTGTCGGGATAGTCCTTCATCATATTCATGATTACCTGATTCAACAGCCTGAAATAGCAAAAACCCGGCAGATGCCAATATACTTCTTCTCCCATATTTTTACCTCTGTTAAATTTCAATCCACACTCCCGCAAGATGAGTCACGGTATCCAGCCAGCGTAATTCCTCAATACATTCCGCAAAAGCCTGCATGCTTTGCAGCCCCGGCTCCCCTACGGCCAGTGTGCCGGCCTGGGATGATTCACCGTGATAACCTTGTTGCTCACCAGATTATTCAGCAGCATGATCCGCACCTCCCCCTGCTTCTCCGGGCGGATCAGGTAGTGGGCATAGGTCTCCACCAGAGAAAAGATGTTGGCGGTCCGACCCTCGATCTTGAACTGGTTGAAACCCATGGGAACATATTTTTCCCATATATCATCCGGAGAAATATAAGTGCTGTAGCCCTGTATCGTGTGTATGCAGTTATATTCTCCGTATTCGCAGTACCAGTGTTCCAGAGGCTTTTGCTGCTCCTTGGGAAGTTTCCTGTTCTCCAGCAGGAGCCGCTGGTTTCTGGCGATATTCTGGTAGTGGGCGCCCCTCCGGGGACAGTTGGGTGTACACAGAGTATTCACCAGTATCTCACAGCGGGCCTTGTCCTCAATCTTGGCCAGTTCCTCGAAGTTGTTGTTGAAATTATAGTCCAGCACCACCAGATAATAGTCTTTCTTCAATTCCTCATTGACCTGACTGATATCCCGGATCTCCTTGCATGTAGAACTGTTCAGCTTATAGCTGGGGTACTTCTCCCGAATATATTTCTCCAGAATCGGTGAAAAAATCATGACCTCGTTCATTCCGTTATCCGCCGCCTGCATACAGAAATTGCAGTAAGGATCCTTCAGATCTTCCTCGGTAAGGAGCATATTGGTGTAGGTATAGCGAACCGGCACACCCTGGGCATTGATGCTTTTCACCACATTGCGGATAAAAGCGGCGTCGCACTGGTCATAGTTGGATGGTCTGCCGCCGTTCCACAGGGACGTGGGAAATTCTCCGAAAAAGGAGGCGATCTGCACACCTTCTCTGAACCATTCCGGTTTTTGTTTCAACATGCCCAGAACCAGCATATTCAAGGGATAATTCTGGCGCAGGCCAGGCAGATGAAATTTCACTTCCATGATATGATACTTCCTCTCCGTTACATTTGTTCCGGGAACGCTCTGGCAGAGTGATACCTGAGCCCATCAAAAATTATTGGGATTCATAGGATAAACCTGTAAACAACACCCGACAAGTCTCCGTGTCCGCCTCTGCCGCCGCATAGATTCCGGCGGTGCATCCCACAAAGCCCCCGGCTGTCTCGGTGGAGAGACTGCGGATGTCCAAATCCTTTGCCGCAGGCACATCCAGGTGATCGGCGGTGTAGCCCGCTGTGGCCCGTAGGCCATCTACCTGAAGATAGAGCTGCAGGGAGTTACCCGGCTGTATCGCAGGCAGCGGTATGTCGCCCGCTACGGTGTCCCGACCGTTTTGACACAGGATGACTTGCAGCTTGCCTTGATATACCTCCAGCCGCAGATGATACGCATTGCTCTGGAGCAGAGCCAGACCTGCGCGGCAATTGCAGATAATACCGCCATTTGCATCGTGGTCGCCGCCACCGCCACCGCAGTCACTGCCGTCGCCACCGCCGTTACTGCCGCCAGCCCCCCGGGATTGCACCATGGCCAGCGCCGTCTCCATGCGAAAGGCGTGGTGCTGTTGACGGATGCCTACATAACTGGGGCTTCCCTGCTCTTTCAGTGTAACAGATGTGGCGGTAAGATACAAGCCCTTTCCGGCCTCCAGAGTGTAATGGGACAACTCCGGATTGCGCAGATAGAGAAACTCATGCCCCAATGCGGCCATCTGGGTAAAGTCATAGCTTCTGTCGCTGCCGGGCAGAGCATTGCGGCCCTTGCCAGGGCTGGTAAAGCTGTCCGGCGCCTGCTCCGGCAGCCACTGAGGCAGGTTGATCTCCACCTGATCCGTCAGCCGGCCCACCCCTGCGTTGACCACTGGCCAGTCGTTTTCCCAGGTCACTTTTGCCAGAAAAGTCTCTCTGCCCATGGTGGTATAGCCCTCCAATGGCCGCACTGCCAGCATGGTCATGTACCATTCCCCCGCCGGGGTCCGGAATAAATCCCCATGCCCCACATACTTAACAGGATATGCCTGCCCCAGATGCCTGTGAGTCAGAATGGGGTTACAAAAATTATTCTCATAGGGCCCCCATATATCTTTGCTGCGGCACACACTCACCGCATGCTCCGGACCTGTGCCGCCCTCGGCATGAAGAATATAGTAGTAATCGCCCTTCCTGTACAGATGAGGGCCCTCCGGCCAATGCACACCCCGCAGGGCGCCGTTCCACACATCTTTACGCTCTCCCACCAGCTTCCAGGTATTCAAATCCAACTCCTGTATCCAGATATACCAGTCACCGTCATACCTGCAGCCCTCAGGATTGGGATGTGTGCCTATATAATAACATTTTCCGTCATTGTCAAAAAACAGACTGGGGTCAATGCCATCCGCCCCCTCCAGATAATGAGGCTCCGACCAGGGGCCCTGGGGCTTCTCGGCTGTAACCACATAGTTGCCGCCATGGGACACATTGGTACATATCACATAAAATGTCCCCTCATACCAGCGGATCGTGGGGGCAAACAGTCCCTGGGAGTGTCCCGCGCCCTCCAGAGGCAGCTGGGAAGCCCGATCCATCACATTGCCAATCTGCTCCCAGTGTACCAGATCTCTGCTGTGCAGCACCGGCAAACCAGGAAAATAGGCAAAAGTTGAGTTCACCAGATAATAGTCCTCTCCCACCGCGCAGACAGAAGGATCCGGGTAGAATCCCGGCATAATCGGATTTTTCGCGTATTGTGCCATTTATATTCTCCTCTAAAAAAGGGGTGGTGCCCGGAAAAACACCACCCCCTTACTACATTATTGCTTGTTTCAATTATGGATAACAGAACTTATTGATTAGCCTCTGCAATGTATGCCTGCCAGGTATCTCTGATAGCCTCTACCTTCTCGGATACAACAGAGCCAGGCAGACCGTATACCAGGTCATTGCCCAGATCCAGGTTGGGGATCAGGCCATGGTAGGTCACGCGGCCGTTGGTCATCATACGGGTGATGGTATAGTCAACTGCCTCCGTGTCAGGGAAGTTGTTGTAGTAGTTGGGCTTCCATGCCTGGTAATCTTCATAGCCGGGAACGGGATCGGTCCACAGATTGTAGGCAAATGCCAGCTTCCAAGCCTTCTCCGCGTCATAGCACGCAGGGATGGCTACAGGGTTGTTGCTGTAGATATTGGTGTAGTCGCTGGCCTTGGGCCCCTTGGGGAAGCATACGAAACCGTACTCGTCCTCCATGGTAGACCACTGTCCGTTAGGGCCTGCGCAGTAAGCGCCCTCAGTACAGAACACTGCCTCACCGTTTACCCATGCCTGCTTGTAGTAATCCCACTCAGCGCCCTCGGGAGGAACCAGACCGTAGTCAGCAATGGCATCCACTGCCCAGTTCAGAGCTTCCAGAGTCTCGTCAGACTCCAGCTTGTATACATATTGGCCGTTCTCCTGTCCTATATAGTCGCCATTATTGGAAAATACGGCATAGTTAATGAACTCCGCATGGTTCTGAGTCATACCTGCAACATCGATCACACCGTCGTTGTCCAGATCCCTCTGTACCTGATTGCACAGGTCAGTGAACGCGTCCCAAGTCCATTCGCCGGCTTCCTGCAACTCGTAAGGCTTGTTGGGATCAACGCCTGCGTCCTCCAGCAGTCTCTTGTTGAAAAAGATACCGTTACGGGGCTCGGTGTCTCCGGCATACATACAATAGATAGAATCCCCCTTGCTCATCAGCTTGTGTACGCCAGGGCCCCACTTAGCCTCGGAGAAGTCCAGACAGTCAAGGGTAGCCAGATCATACATCAGGCCCTGGTTCATGGCGGAGGTAGTGGGAGCGGCCTCACGCAGAATAAAGATATAGTTCTCATCTCCACCGGCAGTAGCATAGTCTACAAAATCCTGAGGAGCGCTGCCCCAGTCGGAGATGGCCTGCTGCTTGAAGGTGAAGTTATAGGTCTCCTGAATCCACTCGCGATATGCGTCACGGGCTTCCTCATAATCATTGTTGGGTTCAACGGGATCTCCGGACCACCAGTCACGCATGATGATTTCCATACCCCCCAGATCATATACATTGCCGTTCTCATCGGTCAGAACCGTGTAAGGGCTTACCTCCTCCTCAGGGGTAGATGCCTCCGGCGCGGAAGACTCCTCAGGGGTAGATGCCTCCGGCGCGGAAGACTGCTCCGAAGTGGACGCATCGGGTGTGTCACTGCCGGTAGTAGGCGCAGGCTCATTGCCACATGCAGCCAGGCTCACAGCCATCACTGTAGCCAGGGACGCCGCAATTACTTTCTTTGCAATTTTACTTTTCATTTTTCATATCCTCCTGTTTAAGTTGCGTATCCGCCTTGCGCAGGCAGATGCAGTTAATCTATATAGAACCCTGGGCGAAACCCGACGCCACAATTTCTTTTCCGGGATGGCGCCGGAGCCCAGGGGGCTATAGCTATGTTACATCTTGATACCGGAACTGCTAAGACTCTCCACAAAGCCCCTTTGAGCGAACAGATAGAGTATCAGCACCGGGATGATAATCATCAGTGTACCGGTGGACATAATACAGTCCACCAGACCCACGGTAGGAGTGACAGTAGTACCCTGCAGTCTCTGCAGATACGACGCCAGACTGTCCACGATCCTGGAAAGAGAAGTACTCACCAGTCTGACATTCCCCAAAAACAGCTTGGAGTAGAACCCATCCGTCCACTGCCACACAAAGGAGAACAGGAAACAGGATGTAAGGATGGGAGTTGCATCCGGCAGCATGATCCGCAGGAATGTCTTGAGAGTCCCACAGCCGTCCACATAGGCCGCCTCCTCCAACTCCATGGGGATATTGCGGAAGAACTGGCGTATCATATAGATATACAGGCCATTCTTCAATCCCATGCATCCTGCGCTCATCAGGTAGTAGGGCAAAACAGAACCTCTCAGGTTGATAGAATTGCCGGTCACTGCCTTGAAGATACCCAGCACGTCAAAGAACCGGAAATGCAAATGCAGGGAGGTGGATATGGTCTGCGGCGGCACCAACACCACCATCAGTACACAGGCAAACCAGAACTTCTTGAGCGGAAAGTTGAACCTGGCAAAACCATATCCCACAAGTGTACAGACCGAGATCTGCAGAACGGCAATGGTGAAGGAGACCACCAGAGAGTTCACAACACTCTTGCTGTATGCCATCAGTTCAGCCGCCAGCCTGTAGTTTTCTGTGGTGAAATGCTCCGGGATGGCGATAACCATGGGGTTATACAGATCCCTCTCCTCCATGAAACTGACAGAGATCTTGTTGAAGATCGGCTGCAGAATCATAAAGCACATGCCGAAGAGCAGGATAAAACGACATATCTTCAGCGCAATACTCATAATCGTCTTTTTCAGCAGGTAGCCCTCTGATTTTCTATTCCTCTCCCAGAAGCTACTATTTTTTTGTTTTGCAACTGCCTTAGTCATAATAGTAAACCCCCTTTGAAATGAAAAACGAAGTGATACCTACAAAGGCGATGACAATCAAGAAATAAATCCATGTCATAGCTGACGAGAAACCGTAATTAATCTGCTCCACCATGACCTTGGTTATCTTCTCTATCACCTCATTGTCTGATCTCATACAAAAATCAATGATTGTATAAATCCAGTTCACCAGGAACATGGAACTGATCATGGGGAAAGTGATCTTCCAGAGACTCTCCCACTTGGTGCAGCCCTCAATATCCGCCGCCTCATACATGCTGGTGGAAATGGTCTGCAGGCCCGACAGGAAGATGATGATCTGGATGCCGGAGGAAATCGCAATATTATAGATATTGTCGATAATCTCAAACACTGTCTCAAAAGCTCTGACCCCCACACCCGCCGTCCGCAGGATATTCTCCACCGCCGCGGTGATGCTCATGCCGGTGGTATTCTCCTCGATTGCCACCTGCACCTGCGCCATCAGGGAATTATCTGTCTCCAATCCTAATATAACACCGGAAGAGAGGATAACGGGCAGGAAAAATATGGCTCTCACCAGGGCTCTGCCCTTAAACTTCTGGTTCAGGATCAGTGCCACGAAAAAGCTGAACACCATGATGGCCAGTGAGTCTATCACCATCCTGGATACCTCCTCCGTCAGCAGCCGGGTAAACTCAGGATCTATCCTAAAGGCGCGGATATAATTGTCGAGCCCCTTCCAGATCGGCTCAAAGTTGCCTGCACCTACTTCCACAGTACAGAAACTCATATACAGTGACTGGAAGAAAGGCTTAACCATAAAAACCAGAAACCCGACAATGAAAGGCGATATGAAGATATATCCAGCTATTGCCTTACGTCTCTGAAGACCTGCTAATTTATTCTTCTGTTTCTTCATCTCTAACAACCCTTTCTATAATTTTGCTCCGCATCCGCCCTGCCAGCGCACAGGATGTGGTTCCCCGCACTGTTCGGACAGATGCTGAAAATTCTTTGAACAGACAACCAACCTACCGGACCACCTTGTAATCCCTGGCGGGAACCACTGTCCCGTCCTCCGCCGTCTGATCCAGATAACCATAGTTGACATAAACTCTGGTACCGTCCTCATACATGGTACAGGACAGTTCTGCGTTAATCTGCTCATGCCCTGTCATTTTCTGGTTGAAGGTGTGTCCCAGTTCCGCATTGTATCTGGTATATGTATCCACCAGCCTGTCATGCCATGCGGCATAATCCGAGCCGTAGTATTCTGTGTAAAGGGTCTTTTGAAGAACAAATGCCGTCTCGTTCATCAGGGTGAAAGATAAACCTGCTCCATATTCCGCGCTGCGCAGCAGTTCATCCTCCGTCTCACCGGTCAGATTCAGCGCCTCGCCGGTGTAATTCACATATCCATGCAGCGCCATCTGATAGAAAGGCACATAAGTGTCAATGATGGTGTACTCACTGCCCTGTAACTCCATGTTGGTAATCATATCGCAGTACGGGGCCACGTAGTCGTTGCCCATATTGATCATGAGCTTCTGTCCCTGATCCACCAAATCCCTGATCTGCCCTGCCTGCTGGTTCAATACCTCCTGCCGGTGGCGGATATCACTCTCGTAATAGTCTGCGGAAAGATCCTTGCCGGTCTCCCTGAAGGAAATCCCTGTGCCGTATTTCGCTGCCGCCGCCGCCAGATTCGCGGTCATCTCCTCCGCGATATCCGGATGCAGCAGATAATAGCTGTCCAGCATCTCCCTCTTGCCGTAGGAGATAGGGTTATACTCAAACAATTCCGCTTTTTCCTTACTGATAAAGCGCGCCGCGTCGGTGAACACGAAAAACCCGTCCAATAAACTGCTGTCATATGCATACTGGGTCACACCGTCCAGATAGATGTCAACCCCCAGTCCCTTAGCCGTGTCAACCGTGTTCTGCAGATCCTTCTTACTGCCCAGACTGGATACGGGTTTCACGTTGCTGAGCATCTTCTGCTGGATACCGCCGTTGGTCCATCCGGTGAGTTTCACCGACATATTATTCAGGCCGTCGCTCTTAAGCTCCGTTATCATATTGGCCGCTTCCTTGAAGGTGGTCAGCTTCAGGGGTCTGGAAACCGGTACACCCAGAATCTGCTTAACCTTGTCTACCGCTCCCACGATCTCCACTGCCACCGGGGCTTCCGTATCGTCGTTCATGGCCATGTAGCCCTCATATTTATCTGTCAGATACGCCTGGTAGTCCTTGGCCATATCCGAATAGCTGCCGCTGTCTACAAAGCTGTAGCGCTGTACCAGGCTTCCGTCGGGTAACTCCGGAATATAGACATAGATGCTGCTGTTGGCGATCTCACCCACATCGTACTTCTCGCGCAGGGCGATGCTGTACACCGCATAGGCATAATTGTAGCTGTTCATTCTGCCGGAGATGTCCGCTCTGATGGAGGCATAGGCCGCACCGTCCTCCAGAATACAGATAAAGGAGTCATCTTCCTGGCTGATACCGTACACATTAAAGTAATTTCGGGTGTTATGCACCACCGCCTCACGGTTCAATGCCATATCCCAGCCGTACATATTGGCATAATAGTCGTTCTGAGAACTTTTACCGTTGTTAAAATTGATCAGCGCGCCGCCGCCCTCCGGCACCATCAAAAAACCTTCGTCGTCCGTGCCGCCCGTGCCAAAGAAAGGCAGGAGGCTCAGATTGGAAATGGGATATTGAGACTTATATTCAATCTCCTGCAGCGGAACCTCCACCAACAGATCATCCCCATCCAGACGGTAGATCACGCTCACATTGTAGATTGGCTTATCAAAGCTGCTCTCCGCGAAATTCAGTTCTTTGTCCGCCTGATAATCCTCCATGGTATAGCCGATCTCCTCAAAGATCCCCTCAAACTTACTCTTCAGGTTATCCTTGATGGTATCGCGCAGCACCCATATTACTTCCTCCGCCACAATCGGGTAGTTCACCAAAAGCTGCTCCTTATCATCACTCTTGCCCAGATTGTTAATGTCGTATTTTTTGTAGTACTCCTTGACCAGAGTGGCGTTAGTCTGATCCATCAATCCAAGCCATTTCTGGAAATTCTCGTCCGTTACAACCGGTGGAATAATGTACTCCTTCTCCGTATCGCCGATGGAGTAATAGACTTTCACATAATCCTCACCCATCTCTATGTCATAAACACCTTTTTCAATGCTGTAATCGTAATTATTATACTTGGCGTCCACGCCGTTCTGGGTACTCCAGGTGATCTCCATAGTGGACTGTAGTTTTCCCTTCTCGCTGGTCAGCGCCAGAGTGTCTGAGGATGCGTCCTGGGGATTGGAATACCACACTTTGCCGCTGGATTTTACCTCAACGGCAAAATGGGTGTTTGTGGGGTCCATCACGAACTTCAGCGCCTCGTTCTCCAGCACCAGTTCTGTCTTTTCCCCTTCCCAGCCATTGATCCGAATGATCTCTTCCTCTTCCTCCGCATCACGGTAATTCAATATGATCAACACGCCGATCAGGATGATCAGTGCGATGATACCCGGCCCAATCAGGCTTTTCAGCTGCCGGATCAGCGCCTTTTTCAATTCTGCTTTTCTTGCCGCTTTGTCTCTATACATGGTTTGGTTTCTCCCATCTGCCTACCAGAATAGGCATATATCCTCTCTCACCGCTTCCGGCGTCACAACTACTATCAGCCTGGCTGTAAGTCTCTGTCATAGTCGGAACAGTATCTCCCTGCCCAAGGAAATGAAGTATGACACACCCTGCGTAATCATGCTGAAAAACAATAACAGGATAAATACAATTACCAGCATTGCAAACAGAGACGCAATGGTGAACAGAACATTCTTGCCCAGAGAATACTCATGGATCTGCATCATGGCCGCAAAGATCAGCGCAATGGTCCACACCAGGGACAAGACACTGAGCACCGTGTAAAATTCCATCTCATCCACCGTCACGAAATTGCTGAAAATCATCAAGGGAAACTGCATCAGCGGATAGGGGGTCAGCGCATAGCAGGTAGCCATGTACACCTGCCCCAACCGGCCCTTGCCGTCAAACAACGTGGTCAGGGCCCAGTTCCCCACCACCCACAACAGGAGAGGGAACAACACACTGGCTATATATAGAAAAATATTGATGCCTTCCCAGTACACATTCATGAAGATAAAGCTGGTGTAGCGCAGCTTCATGACCCTGACCAGCAGCGTTAGAAACAGGATAGTGTTGGCTGCCGCAAGGGAGCCCCTCCGCTCATGAGTCAGGTCCCAGAACCCATCCAGGGGATGGGTGATGCAATACAGGGCAAACTTTAAAGTTGCAAGATAATGCGCAAAGGTTTCTTTCTTTTTCAATGAAGCTATCATAACGGCCTCCGTTTACATTCTAAAGATGTCAGCAGTGTCGATCTCATGCTTTATTTTCTTGGCTTTGCCTATGGCCAGAGGAACAATCAGCACTGCGAACACTACGATGAAGATGACTATAATATGCTCTTCCACCCACTCCTTGCGGTACTGTTTGTAAGCCTTGGAATAATTCTCGTCATCGTATTTCAGTTCAAAGTATTCCATGGCCTCGCGGTAGCGCTCCTGCCGCAGCAGGGAACGTCCTATGCCGATATAGGCCAGGTCATAGTTGCCGTTTATATCCATAACCTTCTGCCAAGTTTCGCCGGACGCGGCATAATTCCCGTCGTCAAACTGATCGATGGCCTGGTAGACCAAACGTCCAAACTCCGTCGGTGTAAACAGGGTGATTGCGCAGTCCTGGCTGTCCAGCACCAGCAGATCCTGCCCCATGTGCTCCAGAGCCGCCGGGTAGCGGAAATATCCGTCCATGTTGCCGTTGCCTCCGAAACCAAAGAGCATACGCCCCTGGTCATCATAGGCGAACAGACGGCCCCTGACCCGATCCAGAGCCACATATACATCATTCTCAAAGACCGTGATATCACAGAAACGGGAAGGACCCTCATAGCCGCCGGCATTGCCCCAGTATAAGTCGCCTATTATGAACCACTCGCCGTTGCGAACCAGAATGTCATTGCCCATCAGATTCAGCTTGCGGACGGCATCCGCCGCTCCCGAGTCCAGATCATCATCCGAGGCATTGCCGTTGACCGCATAGATGAAACCCTCATGATCCATGTAAATATTGTCATACTCCGTGGGCACGAAAGATTCCATCTGCGCCCTCTGTTCCTCGGTGGCCAGCCTTTTCCAGATATAGTCCGCAAAGTCATAGGTAACCTTGGTAGCTCCCACAAATCCGGAGAAAACACCGTCATTTTCGTATTTGATCAACCCCTTGTTGATACCGCTTGCGATGCAGTACACACGGCCTGCCGTATCTATTGCAATCTTGTTCGGGGTGAAAGTGATCGTGGGATCCAGGGTATTGTCCACAGGTTTATCAAACTGCATCAAATAATTTAAATCAGCATCCAGCTTCAGGATGCGGCCATTGCCCCTGTCCGCTATGAAGAGTTCTCCCGCCTCGCTGATAGCGATATCCGAAGGATTGGAGAATGTTTTAATCTCCACATCACCCCTGAACTCATCAATGATCTGCTTCACCCGAAAGCCTGCATTTTCAATCTTCTCCAGTACCACGATGCGGTTGTTACCCGTGTCACAGACATAGAGCAGATTGTCATACGCAAACATGCCTTGGGGGTTTGAGAAGTTCTTTTCCAGCCCCAGGTCAGCAGCGGTATATACCTCCTGCACGGTATAGGCATCCGGGGAGTCCTGCACGTCTCCCCAGTAATCATAATTGAAGCTATAACTGCCGTTGTCGGAAGCACACACCGCCAGGGAGGAACCCACCAACATCACAGCGCTTGCCAGCAATGCGCCGACTCTCTTTATTATCTTTCTCATACGCCACCTCGCTCCTCTATCTATTCCCCATGCCGCACTTTCACTAATCCTTCAGACCGGAACTTGCCATGGTCTCCAGGATCTGGCTCTCTGAGAGAATGAAAATACAGATCGGCACTGCCATCACGATAACCTGTACCGCCGCCGACTGGCCGGTTCTGGCGATACCGCCGCTCTGAATCTGCTGCAGCGCATATACCAGTGTCTTTTTCTCCTCGGAATAGATGAAGGTTGCCGCCTTGTTGTTCCACAGGTTCTGTACGGCAAATATTATCAGTGTCAGCCAGGCAGGCTTAACATTGGGCATCACAATGCCGGAAAACACTCTCCACTCGTTGGCGCCGTCAATCTTGGCCGCCTCTATCAGGGAAGTGGGCAATCCCTCCATGAACTGTTTCATCAGGAACAATCCTGTGGGCATCGCAAAGGCCGGGATAATGATGGCCCAGTAGGTATCAATCCAGCCCAGGGAGTTGATGATCAGATAGTTGGGAATGGATGTCACATATCCGCTGAACATCAGGGCCACAGTGACTAACTTAAAGAAAGTCTGCCCGCCGGGGAACTCGTACTTCGCCAGCACGAAGGCTCCCATGGATGCCACAATCAGATGTCCGAAGGTTCCCACCACCGTGATGAACACCGTGTTGAATATGTATCTGGAGAAGGTCACCCAGGACTTGCCCATGGTCACGAACAAGTCGGAGAAGTTATCCAGTGTGGGATTCTGCGCAAAAATGCTGGGCGGGAATCGGAACAACTCATCCAGAGGCTTCAGCGCGGACTCGATGGCGTACACCAGAGGGAACACCATAGCTACGGCCATGAGCAGCAGAAAAAAGTAAACGAAGAAATCTCCTACTCTGGACCGGTTGGGCTGTCTTCTCTTTAAAATTACATGTCTCGGTTGCTTTTCTCTTTTCGCTTCTTTTCTCTTTTTGCTCATATCAGGTTCCTACTCTTCTCAACAGACTTTGAATTGCTTTGTTACACAGGATCATCACCAGGAACAGCATGGTCGCTATGGCCGATGCATATCCCATCTCAAATCTGGAAAAACCATAGTCAAACAGGTGGGTCACGACGGTGCGGGCCGCATAGTCCGTACTGGGGTAACCGCAGAGGGCCATGGTCACATCGCAGACACCGAAGGACTGGGTGATGGCCATAACCGCGCCGAACATCAACATTGGCTTCATATTCGGCAGGGTGATAAACCACAACTCCTGCCACCGGTTCTTCACGCCGTCAATGCAGCCCGCCTCGTACTGGGAGCGATCCACACCCTGCAGACCTGCCACGAATGACAAGAAGCCCATGCCCAAACTCATCCATAGAATAACCAGCATACAGATAGGAAGCATGTAGGCCGGGTTGGTAAGGAACAGGATCGGGGCATCAATCAGGCCCATTTCAATCAACAGCGCATTCACATACCCGTAGGCATCGCCTCTGAAGAACACGGAGAAGATGACAAACACATTGCCGGCGATGGATGGCGCATAGAACACCACCACCGCGATAGTTCTGATCCACCGGGGCAATTCGTTAATCAGCCAGGCAAATAAAAATGACATAATGTACCCCAGCGGCCCTGTGATCACGGCGATCATGAATGTGTTCTTCACGCCTTTCAGGAAAATGTCGTCCTGCAGGATCAGGCTGATATAGTTCTGCAGCCCGATAAACCTGGGAGACTCCAATATGTTGTAGTAAGTAAAGCTGAAAAAGATGGAACTGCACACCGGCAATATATAAAACAGTGTGAACAGGATTGCATAAGGGGCCAGGAACGCATAGCACATCTTTGCCCGTTTCGCCTTCTTAACCGCCACCCGGAAATTGTGTTTCCGGAGGGTGACATATTTCTGTAAATATTCTTTCATTCCGCTTTCTCCCCTCCTATTCCAACGGCAGGCCAAACTCGTTTCGCTTCTTGGCCAGTTCCTCGTTGATCGTGATGGCGTAATCTATGATGGTCTCCCGCGCGTCATCCTTGTCGTTGATCACCTTACGGATGGCGTTGGTGATATGACGTCCTGTGTAATAGCCGCCCGGCACCTCACGTATGCCCACCGTCTGGTTCCACTGTGCCAGCAGCACCTCGATGTCGTCCGCGCTCCAGGCCAACTGGGAAAACGCGTTGATATTGGCTGTGGCATATCTGGCGGAGGACCCCAGCAGGGCTTCAATCTCTCGTCCGAAACGAACCTGCGTGTCAATCTGTGCCCACCACTTCATGAACTCCCATGCGTTCTGCCTGTTGTTCTCGTCGGTCTGTTTAATCATCATGGTGGCGCTGCCGGTGATAAAATCTGACCGATCTATATAGGTCTCGCCGTTCTCATCCACCTTCTCCGTGCCGGGAATCAGTGTGAAATCCCACAAGCCCCGGATCTCAGGCGCAGATACCATCAGGGTATTATAGGTGGCATAGTTTGCCACGCCGATAGGCATCTCGCCGGAACGGAACCGGCTGACAAAGTCAAAGTAGGTAGGAATACCATAGTCGTTAAAATACTTGATATAGTCCGCCATGGCCTCCACGCCGGCCTCTTCGTCCACCGTGGTTCTGGTGCCCATCTCGTTGTACAGATCACCGCCATACTGGAACAACAGGCTGAAATACATACTCAGATCCGGGGCGTTGGATGCCACCTGGGTGCTGGCCGTAGTACTGCTGCTGGAACCGCCTGCGCTGGGAAGACCGATGGACATGTTGTTGCCCTGTATTGTGGGCAGCATCTCAATCAGCTCCTGCCAGGTATTGGGCACTTCCAGTTCCAGCTGTTCCAGCACATCCTTGCGGTAGAACAGCACGTTGAAAGTCTGCGTCTCCGGCACCGCATAGATATGGCCGTCCAGAGAGTACTGTTCATAAGAACTGGGCGTATAGTTGGCAAGTACTTCCTGGTAGTCCGGGAACTGGGTAATATCCTCCACTGAATTACGCAGGGCGTAGTTCACAGGCTGGTCCGCGCCGACGGAAAGTACCACATCCGGGCCCCTGCCGGCCACCACCGCCGTCAGCAGAGCGTCCGCCGCAACGATCTCCACGTTGACCTTGATGCCGGTCTGGGGTGTGAAAGTATCATCCACCATGGATTTCAGGATGGTGCCCTGGTCACGTCCGGTCAGGATCCACACCTTGATCACATCGCCGCCGTCCTCGTCGTACACATCACCCACCGCATCGTAATCCACGACGAAGGAGGCTACAAAGGAACGAATCTCATGAGCCACTTTCTGGAAGAAATTGGCGGTGTCCTTCTCCGGCTGGGTCTGGGTGCCGCTGACCACGATATAGTCGATGTCCAGCTTGGACTCGCTCATATTCAGGATAGCCGTACCCAGCGCGGTTATATTATCCTTAAAGGTTGTAAACTCTGTAGTGATCTTGCCGGGCTTTTCCAAAAACCGCTCCAACTGCTGGGCCAGCGTCTGGGCGGTGGCAATCTTATCCGCTTTCTGTCCGCTGTAGGCCACCACATCATCCACAACCTTGTAGAGCCTCATGCGCTCCAGATCCATGGCCTCCATGACCTCAGGGTAGTTGGTATCAATATGATAATCACGATAATGGTCGGGTGTCGCGCCGGTATACACCAAAATGGTTCTGTAGATCTGATTCAGGCGGAAGGTACAGTCCTCCAATTCTTCCATGATGGGACCCATCTCTCCCAAAGTAGCCTCCAGACGCAGAGTATGGGTGCCCGCCGTCAGGTAGAACTCATAGGGATTGCCTTCCTTATCCCCCAGTGTCTTGCACTCCCAATCATTTTTATAGTCAAAAGAAATGCTCTTGGCCTCCTCAAAGGGAATCACGCCGTCTATGTACAGGGTACGGCTGGACACGCTGCCCCGGGAGTAATTCTGCCGCCCCTTGACCGTTATGTTATAGTAGCCGTCCTCCGGCACTTCGATGTCCCACTGTACCCACTGTCCCGCGCTCCCCCAGGCATCGCCGCCCACGTAGTTCAGAACAGTGCGCATCACAGTGTAGGGCTGAGTGGAGGGTGAGGATCTATCGTACTTCGCATATAAGGAGGACTCAGAACGAACGGTGGAATCCTCACCCTGTACCACTTGTATATAAGAAAGCCCCAACCCGGAAGCTGCACTCCCGGTCTGCTTGGCTCTGTACTCCGCATAAGTGTCCATCTCCACCACTGGCAGGATACTCATATTCTTTATCACCAGAGGCTCGTTCACGGCCTCCAGGCTGACAGTGTTGGCGCCTTTTTCCAAATAGAACATGTAAGGCTCGGAAATATAGCCCATACTGTCCTCACAGTAGGCGCTCTGCCACTCAAACTTCTCCACCTGGGTAGGACGGATCTCATTACCCTGATTATCCACCCGAACTTCGCCGCCGTCGGTCCAGATACGGGTAAACTCCATGTTGGCCGCATCGTCAAAGGGTAGTTCGCCATTGATGTAAATGGCCCGCTCCGCCGCCACGCCCCTGGACTCGGGCACCAGATAATCCAGCACCACATTGTAGAAGCCCGCCTCGGGAACCTCCACTTCCCAAGTCACCATGGACTTGGTATCCGTAAACAGGGATTTCGCAACGCCCTCATAGTCGTTGTAAACCTCCACGCCGCCTTCCGCAGTGTAAGAGAAGAGATCTAATGTCACCTCCGTCTGGGGACGCGGAGCATCTGCATGGGCATTGAGATAGCGGGTGTAGGTCCCCTCTCTCACCGCACCCTCCGCATCAGCAGTCAGATCATGGCCCGCATACTTATCCTCAAAGGTCTCTACTCCCCTCAGACTCAGCAATATGCAAAATACCGCAAACGCCGCGATCACGCCTATGAGTATGAGTAATTTTTTGACAGTCTTATTCATACATGCCTCCCTGTGTACCTATAGTAAACACCGGCAAATGTTCAATGCCGTTTACTATGACAAAATAGAAATCATGCGATTTTCGCACTTTATGCTTACAATTATATCTTCCCATATCGGCTCTGTCTCCCTATATTTTGCTATTTACTCTTCACACATTGCTTACTTATTGCGAAATTTCAAAAAAAATATTGTGCAATATTTACTTTTCAGATCTGAGATGTTAGAATATACTTATAGAAATTTCTCGTGCTTTCAAGCATTTTGAGCATTTTCCATACAAGGAATCAACCGTGTTGCATAAATGCGTGAGCAATTATTGGGTAATTTAGCAATATTTGCCTATTTGGGCACTGCTACAGAGCAGGCAGTTTTTTGTGATCGAAACTTCCTATACTCACGACTGATTAGATTTTCCGATTCCTGCCCGATTACACTGCGTGTACCGGGCAGAATTTGGAAAATCTTAACAGTGGCCAGTATAATACGCGTTGGCGCAGCGCCGCAGGCCGTGTGGAGATTTAACAGGGTATTGTTCGGATATGCAGAAAAGAGGCAGGAATGACAGATTTGATAATAAACGGAAACTTTCTTGATTTTTATGGAATCAACCACGATTTTACCGGCACCCGGGATGTGCGGGACTCTCAGGAGACCGTTTCTTTCCATAATAATTCCACAATCCGCATCTGGCCCAACACCCAGGTGGAGAGCTTTGAAGCCCACTGGCATGCCGCGCTGGAAATCATTATGCCCGTGGAAAACTACTATGACGTGCGTGTGGGGGAGACCGACTACCACATACGGCCCGGAGAGATCATCGTGATCCCGCCGGGAGAACTGCATGAACTCCATGCGCCGGACAGCGGCAGCCGCTTTATCTTCATGTTTGATATCTCCCTGATCACCAAGCTAAAGGGCTTTGTGGGCATCCAGTCCATTTTGTCCCAGCCCCTTTATGTCACCAAGGATACCTATCCCCAGATCTATGAGGATATTTACCAGCTGCTGATCCAGATGCGAAATGAATATTTTAACAAGAACGAGTACGCGGAACTGACCATTTTCTCTCTGCTGCTGAACTTTTTCACCAAATTCGGCTACAACCATATCAACGCAAACAATCTCTTTCCCAACGTCCGGCTGTACAAGCAGAAGGAATACATCCAAAAGTTCAACAGCCTCATGGAATATATTGACATACATTATATGGAAGAATTGAATCTGGAGGACATCGCCGAGTCCACGGGCTTTTCCAAGTATCATTTTTCCCGGCTGTTCAAGCAGTACACGGGCTTTACTTTCTGCGACTATCTCTGCCACCGGCGTATCAAGGTGGCGGAGGAGTTGCTGGCCAGGCCGGATCTGTCTATCACCGAAGCGGCCCTGCAGGCCGGTTTTCCCAGCATCTCCACCTTTAACCGGCTGTTCAAGCAGTATAAAAACTGTACGCCCAGCGAGTACCGTTCCAGAAACAGCAGGACTCTGCTGGACGACAGTCCCTATGCCTGATAGGTAAAATCCGTGAACACCGCCTCCCCGCCGCTCTCCTGGGTGGCATACACCGCCAGGGCGAAGCGGCAGCCGGTGAAGTGATCCAGCCGGAAATACAGCTTGTGCCTCTCTCCCACCGTCTCCCAGCGCCCGTCGTTCTTCCAGGCAAATTCCACCGTATCCGCCATATCCGTAAAATTGGCGGATATTTTTACGCGCGCCACCGGCCCGGGCAGGGCGATCCGCTCCATCACTTTGCCCGGCATATAATCCTGTGTGGTTTTACCGGACAATTTGTCATTCTGCAGCGTTCGGGTAATCACCACCAGATAATAACTGTTCAGCGTTCGGGTGATTCCAATCATGCCGTAGCAGCCCTGCAGCGCGCACAGCCCCGCGCAGTCTCCCTCCCGCAAAGCTGTACCGTCCACTGTCACCTCCCCGCTGCAGCGCGGATAGAACATCCTCTGGGTCAGTGTATTTTGGGCCTGCAATACATTGGTACAGACCTTGCCGGTGCGGATTCGAAGTCCCCCTTCCTCCTTCAGCCCCCACAGTCTGGGATCGGGGTCATGGTTCCACTGCCACTGCCTCTTCAGTTCAAAACGGCCCTGCCAATCCCGCAGGCAGGGAAAGCTGTCAGATGTATATAGAGGATCATATTGGTAGTCGGGACGATTGCTCTTCACCGACAGAACGACAGGCACCTTGCCCTCCCGGCCAAATACCGGCAGTCCCCCCTGCCAAGTCACAGGCACCAGCACAGGCATACGCCCCGCTGCGCCATGGTCCTGAAACAACATGGCATACCATTTGCCATCCGGAGTGTCCACGATTCCGCCCTGGGCCACCCCCTGGTTGTGGAAACCCATATCATCGCTGAGGACTTCCTGCTCCGTAAATTCCCCTTCCAGAGAGTCCGCCGCAAAACACACCTGAGTGCGCCGGTCCCGTCCCTCCTCACTGGGCCAGTGGATGGTAAACAGGTAGTACTTCCCTTGGATCTTATACAGATGGGAACCCTCATGGCCCAGATTCACAGGCTGGCTCTCCCTGACAATCAATCGATCCAGGCCCCCTTCTCTGAGACCGGAAAAGTCCGGCTCCCATTCCGTCACCCGGATATTTGACTGTCCGAAGGCGATATAGATCCTGTCGTCCTCGTCAAACAGCAGGGACGCATCATGCAGATAGCCGTAGGGACTCTCCAGCTTTTGCCGGGTCCAGGGCCCTTCCACACACTCTGCCGTGTAAAGATAACTGCCGCTCTCCGGCACTCCGAACAGCACATAGAAACGTCCGTTATGATAGCGCAGACACGCGGCCCACATGCCTTTGCCGTAGATGCTGCTCTCCCCCTCCATCTTTTCCTGGGGAGTATTTTCCAGCGTGTCATAAACATATCCGGCAATCTCCCAGTTCTTCAGGTCAAAGGAGCGCAGGATCACACCGCCGGGCATAAAATGCATGGTGGTGCTGATCATATAGTAGGTGTCATCCACCCGGATGATATCCGGATCCGGATAGTCAGTCTTGATAATGGGCGCCGGTCTGTTCATAATGTGAACCTCCTATTTAGATTTCCGCATATTAGCGTTGATTGTCCGTGTTATCCGAGGGGCTGCTGATAATGACTTTCCCCTCCGACAGTTCCAGCTTTACTTTATTGTCCTGCAGATTCATGGAAGAGAGAATGTCTCTGGGAATCTGTACTCTGCCCGCCCTGTCCACGATGGCGTACTCCTCCTGAGTGTCCTCGGCGCGCCAGTCGATGGCGGCTTCCCGGATGCGATCCGCGTATTTTTCCTTCAGGATGCGCTCACTGCTGATCTTGCCGTCCCGGATTGCCACCACCCGCTTCACCTTTTTGGACAGGGCCACATCGTGGGTGACAATCAGGATGGTCTGACCCTGGCGGTTCAATTCGGTGAATACGTCAAAAATGTAGTTGGCCGTGCGGGGATCCACGCTGCCGGTGGGCTCGTCCGCCAACAGAAGTTTCGGTGAATTGGCCAAAGCTATGGCTATGGCTATGCGCTGCTGCTCGCCTCCGGAAAGCATGTTCAGCCTGCTGCGCTTCTTGGAGGACATGCCCACCATCTCCAGCAGTTCCAGGGCCCGAGCCTTCTTTTTATGTACATCCCCCAGGTACATGGGCAGCATCACGTTCTCCAGAGCCGACAGATAGGGCAGCAGATTCCTGGCATTGTTCTGCCAGACAAATCCCACGGTGTCCCGTTTATAGACTACCAACTCCCGCTCCGTCATGGTGAACAGGTTCTTACCTCCCACCACCAGACAGCCGGCGCTGGGCCTGTCCAGGCCGCCGATCATATTCAGGAAGGTGGATTTGCCGCTGCCGCTGTTGCCGATGAGAGCGGTCAGTTCCCCCTCCTCCACGGTCAGATCCAGCCCCTGCAGCGCCAGTACCTCCGTCTGTTTTGTCTTATATATCTTCACCAGGCCGTCCGCCTGTATCATTGCCTCTGCCATTTTTTATCCCTTTTATTATGCTTGCTCCTGTCCCGCGGTGACCTGCCGCCCGTTTTCCAGTTCGATCACCATATCTCCCGCATCCATCAGTCCCGTGTCATGGGTGGTCATAACAATGGTCACATGCTCTCTGCGGGTCATCTCCTGGAACAGATGTGCCACCTCCGCCGCCATGGCGCTGTCCAGTTCCGCCGTGGGCTCGTCCGCCAGGATGATCCGGGGCCTGTGGGCGATGGCCCTGGCGATGGCCACCCGCTGCTGCTCGCCTCCGGACATCTCCGCAGGCATATGGTGCATCCGGTTCCCCAGCCCCACCATCTTAAGGCACTCTTCCACCCGCTCCCCCCGGCCCTTTTTCACCCCTGCAAGGCGCAGGGAAAATTCCACGTTCTGAAAGGCATCCATGGTGGGAATCAGGGACACGGACTGGAACACAAACCCCACCCTGGTCCTGCGCAGATTCTCCCTGGCCCGCTCCGACAGCCTGCACACGTCCTGCCCGCCGATCAGCACACTGCCGGAAGTGGGCACATCCAGCGCCCCCACGATGTTCAGCAGTGTGGTTTTGCCCGATCCGGAACGCCCCTTTAATATAGTCAGCACCCCCGCCGGAATCTCCGCGCAGATATCCGCCAGGGCCTGAAACTCGCCCCCCGCCACCGGAAATATCCGGTTCACATGGCTGATCACGATGGCCGCCTCCTGCGTCTCTGCTCTTTTCCCCACTTCCAAATTATCCGTTTCCATGCTCTTCCCCTATCATAACATATTTTACTTCCCTAACCCTGACAAGCCGGAACCCAAAATTATGCCAGAATGCATAAGATTTCGTTGTAAAATGCTTAATTCCCGATCCCTCACCGCCAACTGCCCTTACGCCAGCCCAAGGGCAAACGTCAGTGCTTAGCGATGTACTTTCGAGCTTAGCACTGTTACGATTTGCCACGGAGTGAAAGCGCGCTGCCGGCAGAACATGGTGAGCCTGCCTCCGGCGCCCTGACCAGCAGCCCCGGCCTGCCCTACTCCTCCCCCAGCTTCAGCGCCCTGGCCACATTCATCCGGAACACAATGGCGATCAGCACCGCCAGACAAAGCGCCATCACCCCGGCCACCACGCCGTAGAGCCGCAGCATATCCGACTGGCGCGTGATCAGCGCCATGGGCAGCACCTGGTTGCTGGCCGCATAGGCCGTCTGCAGCATGGGTACGAACATTCTGGAGGAGAGATGTCCGATGCCAACACCTCCCAATATGGCAAACACCCCGGAAAAGACCTGCTCATTGATCAGCATGAAAAACATCTCTCCCTTGTGCATACCGCTGGCACGGAGCACACCGAACATCATCTCCCGTGAGCGTATGGACATAACCCAGTAGATCAGATAACCCACGGCGCACAGAATCAGCGTGACGATAAAGCCCATAGTCAGGATGCCGTTGGTCCCCTGCATCAAAGGGTCCGTAACCACCTTCTCCAGGTCCGCTTCCCTGTCCACATACCTGGCTATATGTACATCGTTATCCCGGATCCATCGGTACAGTTCCTCCGGATCGCGCTCTTCCTTCAGGGAGATCCAGACCTCATAGGGCACCGTTCCCAGAGTTTTCTGTAGAGTGGCATAGTTGGCTATCAGCAGGAAGTTATCCCGGGTACTGACGCCGCCCTCCGCCTGCAGGCTCACCGTGGTGGGCTCATAGCCCGGCCAATAATCCACAAAATCCACGATTTTACCCCTTATCTCCTTCTTGGAACCGCTGTAATATCGGATGGTATCCCCCACCTTATAGCCCTGCTGGGTCTGGAAATTCCGGGACGCCAGCACACCGGTGGGCTCCACCGCCAATTGGTTCAGCACCTCATAGTAATGCCGGCCCAACAACTCCCGGTCCAGCCAGGTGTTTTCCCCAAACTCCCGAGTGTGGATGCCCAGCAGAGTGACCTGCTGCCGCTCGGCCCCCTGGATGGGCACATATGCCTGCCCGTCCCGAATCACCCGGGTATAGCTGTCGGCCCCCGTCAGGGCCGCGTACTTGCTGTAGTCCGGCTCATAATACCGCAGTTCTCCCACGGCCTCCCCGCTCACGGGCGCATTGGAGTTCCACACCTCCCGGATCACCAGGTCCGCCCCGTCCAGATATTCTACATTGGCCTGCGCGTTTTGCAGGATGGTCCGGGCCACCGTGGCATGAAACATGCCCAGGGAGACGGTCAGGATCATGAACAGCATGATAAACTGCTGCTTGCGGCCGTTTTTAAGGATCTCCAGAAAAGAAGCGTAGCTGGCCGGGCGCCAGAAACGCCTCCCCAGCATATAGATCCCCCGCACCAGCAGCGGCTGCAGACGCAGAAACAACAGACCCATCCCCACGATGAACAGGGAGGAACTGATATAGAGCAGCGGGTCCAGTGCCTTTCCCGTCAGCACATCCTCCACCAGGGCGCCCCGGTTGCGGGAAAAGCTGTAATAACCGTATAACGCCACCCCCAGGCAGATGAGATCCAGAAAGCAGATCTCCCACCAGGAACGCTTTTTCATGGCCTTCTGCCGCTTCAGCTTTACGATGGTCAGGCGACTGTGTCTTAAGGCGGGCAGCGTCATAATCAGTACGCAGGCCGTCATGGCCGCCATTCCATAATATAATACATCCCCGGTCCACACAAGTTCCATCTGGTCCCTTGCCGAAAACTCCAGAAAATTCCGGGCCGATCCCAGAAAGCGGCAAAACACCGTGCCCAGGGGAGCGCCTGCCAGAGCCCCCAGCAGGGTCAAAAGCAGGCTCTGATACAGATACAGCCGGAATATCTGTCCGCTGGATCCGCCCCGGCTTTTCATCACCGATATCTCACTTCTCTCCAGTTCATACATCTGCCCGGAGATCATGAACAGGAAAGCCCCCAGCAGGATCAGCACCGGCACCTGCAGGATAAACAATGTGGCCTCGATCCGGCTCTGCTTCTTGTAAAACCCCTCCAGGATCTCTCGGTAGGCAGGCTCCTTCAAAGTAGTGCGATAGGGGCTCTCCTGGGTCAGGTAATCGGTATACTCCCGGATATGTCCCACATCCGCCGCCTTCAGATCCGCATATTCAAACATGCTGTAGTAGGTGCAGGTAATCGTGTACCTCCCTGCGTTCTTTCCTGTAAACATGTCATAAAAAAGCTGCTCTTCCATGAAACAGACTATATTCATTTCCTCCGGGGAAGTCTGCCAGTAAAAATCCCCCGCCGACGACTCCTGGTAGACGCCCGTCACCCTAAGCCGCAGGTTCTTGCCGTCCGGTCCCTTCAGCCCGTCATACTCCAGTGTCTCTCCTACCAGCAGCCCCGCTTCCACCATGCAAGCCTGACTGACAACCACCTCAATATTGCCCTCTTCGTCCAGCCCGTCCTGGGAATACATCTCCCCCGCCAGCATTGTGGTATGCTGCGGCAGACCCGACAGGGAACTAAGGCGCAGGGAGACGGCCTTGCTGTCGGAGCGGTTCATCAGGGAGACAGCCTCCGCCTTGGCCAGGCTGTAATAGTAGATAGTGTCCCGCTCCCGCACCCCCATCTCGTCGTAGATCTCCGTCATCAGGTCTTCCACTCTGCTGATGGTTTTTCCGCCGTTGTCTTTCTTGGAGATCAGGGTTATGGTGTTCATAGTGGGCCAGCTGCCGTGCTCCGTCAGCCATGCTTCCATCTCGTCCTGGAGCATCCGGTCAAAGGCCGCCGTCCTGTACATGGGAAAACTGACCACGGTGGCAATCAGAAGAATACACCCCAGCAGCATACACATTACCATCCATTTTTTATGCCAAAGCTTTTGCAACATTACTCCAAGCATAGCACCATTCCTTCCGTCAGTCCCTCGACCACCCAGTAATTGCTCTTGTCATAGCCTCCGGCGATAAAACTGCGGCGCACAATACTTCCGTCCGCCTCCACCACATTCACATAAGTCTGCCCGTTTATCTCCCGCACGGCGCGTCTGGGCACCACCAGCACATGTTCCATCTCCCGCAGCCGGGCCTCCACGCCGAACCTGGCCCTGTTCCACCAGCCGCCCCAGCCCTCCGTGCCCACGGACATATCGCCGATCAGTTCCGACGGAAGCAGAATGTAGGTGTACTCCGACTGCAGGGCTCTGCTGACAGCCAGACTGTTCACATTGGCCACCACGCCCTGGGCTGTGCGCTCCTCCTCCTCACGATTACGGTAAGTCACCGTGACCTGGTTGCCGTAGGAAAGTACATTCCCTTCATCTTTCAGGGCCACATAGCAGGTATTTTCGTCCGCAATCTCCAGCAGATACTGATCTTTTTGCAGGATATCCTCTTTCTCCAGATCCTGCATCCATATGACGATGCCGCTCCGGTCGGCCCGGATGACAGTGGTCTGGTAATCCTGAGACAACTCTTCTATCTGCTCCTGAAGTTTTGCTATGGCCTTCATGCGATCCTCGATGGCTTTTTTATTCTTTTCTTCCCCCTGAGCGGTAAGGTCCTGCACCCTCTCAAGCTGCCTCTGTAACTGTAAGGTCAGACGCTGCATACCGATCTCATCCGCCGCCACCCGCACGGTGGCGATCACATCGCCCTTTTCCACATGCTGGTACATGGCCGTCCTAAATTCCTGGAAGTACACTGTTCCGTGGGAGATGGGATTCTGCGCCGCCACACTGGAGGGATAGATCATAATGCCGCTTGCGGAGAAATCACTGTAAAAATTCCCCCTCTCCACTGTCAAGCGCTGATCGCTGTACTGGCGGCCCTGGTCCAGACGCACCACATCTCCCTCCCCGATGCCGGACAGGATCTCCGTGTACACACCGTCACTCATGCCCGTGCGGACAGAGGTGTACACATTTTCCTCTCCGTCCAACACATACACATAACTGCCCGTGTCATCTTTGTGAACGGCGTCCGCCGGAACGGAAAGCGCATGCTCCTGCCGCCGGTTCACCACCACCACCGCCACATAGTCGCCGATGTTGACAGCCTCCGCATCCCCCTCCAGGTACAGGGTGGAATACACCTCCTCCCCCTGGGTGGTCAGCCGGGTGTACTCCTCACTCTCCATGGGCACATATTCCACCTCATACCGCAGACCGTCGATAACCGCATAGATATCCTCGGCAGCAGCCACGGTTTTCCTGTTGATATAGTCGCATTTCAGGATCTTTTGCCCCAGATCTCCCACGGCCACGATGGGCGTTTCTCCCTGGACACGGTCCCCATAGCCATATCCCGGCATGGCCACCACATTCCCCTCTATATGAGTGTGAATGGTGACATCATTCTTCTTTTCCTGCAGAAAGGCCATCTGCTGTAAGGCGTAGGCATGATCCAGTTCATACAGCGCCGTTTTCTGCTCCAGCTGCAGCAGCGCCGTGTTGATGCCGTGGTCCGTGATCCTGTACCGGCCGTTCCAGTAGTTATACTCCTGTTCCCACTCCCGGTAGGCCGGGTTGGGCGTCGGCTCCCTGTCGCCGGGTTCCAACCCGTCCGAAGCATTGCCGGAACTACCCGGTTTTTCCCCCTCCCCGGTATCTCCGGATTCATCCGGCATCTGTCCCCCTGCGTCCGATCCGCTGACGCTCTGAGACGGATCCTCTTCCGGTTTGTCAGGCGCCGCCAGATACTCCGCCGGCTTTCGTCTCTCCAGGTTTTCCACTATATCCTCCAGCCTCTTCACCTCATCCTGGGGTTTTGCCAGATCTTCCCTGACCTGGAGCTCATACTCGACAAATTCCGTCTCCATATCCTCTATCTGTTTCTGTAGCTCCTCTATCTGTTTGTCCAGGTTTTCCGTGCTGGAATATGCCAGCGCCTCCCCCCGGCTCACCGCCTCCCCGGGAAACGCGCAGATCCTGTCCAGTACCACGTCCTCCTCAAAGCCATACTCCTCCACATAGGGCACAACGGTGGCGGAATACACCTGCGCGTCATACAGATTGCGGTATGCCGCCGCCTCGCCGCTGCCGGAAAGTCCCACGGGTTCCAGCAGCTTTACTTCCTCTGTTACAGCTGCCTGCTGAGGCGCTTCCCCGCATCCGGTCATGGCTGTCATCAGAAAGGCTGTCATAGCCAGCCCCAAAAGCCTTCGTCCCCTCATCGCAGTATGACCCTCTCTCCCTCTGAAAGTCCGGACAGCACTTCCACCATACTGTCTCCGTACAGACCTGTTTCGATCCATTTTACCTCACGCATCTGATCGTCCCCCAGCACATAGACATAATCTCTGCCCTCCGCGCTGTGTACCGCTGCGGCGGGTACGCACAGCACCTGGCTTCGACGGTCCACCACCGCCACAATGGAGCCCACGGTCCCCACTTCAATGATGGCATTCTCCCCGCCGTCAGCCAGGGAGAACAGCTGCTGCTCCCCCCACTGTTCCATCTCATGAGGGAGCAGGGTATACTTTCCCGCGCCGGATCCGGAAGTGATCTCCATATAGACTTCCTCCCCCTCCCGAAAACAGGACGCATACTCCGCCGCCTCGGTCATAAACAGGCACTCCGAGCCGTCGATGATGGTAATGACCCCCTCGCCCCGCACGGAGGTGGATCCCTCCAGATTCTCCTTGATGTGGGACACCGTGCCCGCCATGCCCGCCACCAGGCGGCTGGCCGTCTCCTCCTGCCGAATCTGCTCCAGCTGCAGCAGATCCAGATTCATGGCGTCCTGATAATCCTCCCTGGCATAGGAATAATTCTGCTGTACCTGCGCCACGGCCTCCTCCAGGCGTTCCCGATCCTCCCGGGACTGGCCGCTCTGGTACATATAATTCAACCACAGGGATGATATCTCATAATCCTCATTGATCTGGCTATAGTCCATCTGTATCTGGTTTCTGGCAATCTGATATTCCAGCCGGGCCATATCTTCCTGCCGACTGGCGCTGGAAAGCTGGGCCAGCACCTGGCCCTTCTCCACCACGTCGCCTTCCTGCACATAGACCTTCTTCACGGAGATCCCGCTGACTCCAAAGCTCAGACTCTCATCGTTCAATTGCTGATAGGTACACTTGATCCGCTGGGTTTTCTGCACATCCCCCAGTGTGACCGCCGCCATATCATAGACCACAGGTTCCGCTTCCTGCTCCACCACAATGATATCCCGGTCGTCGTCCCGGGGCTGTCCGCAGCCGGTCATAGCCAACGCAATCCCCAACGGCCATACCAGCGCCAGCCGCCCTATTCTGTTTTTCCTGTACCATTTTCCTGTTTCCATGATAGCGGTCATCCTCATTAATAGTTCCGCGCTACACCCGGTAAGATTCCCGGGGTCCCAGATAAGATTCCCGGGGTCCCGCCTGGGGCTTATGTATCCGAATCTGCTCCAGCACCACCCCGGCTTCCAGCGCTTCCACGGTCAACTGCTGCAGCCCCTCCTCAAAGGGCAGTCTTACGCTGCACACACGAATCTGATTTAGCACTCCCTGGGCCCAGCGGGCATCACTGCTCTCCCCCGCCCGGAAGTCCGGTGCTGTTACCTCCACCCGGCACTGCTCCATACAGCTGCTTTTCACCAACACATACATGCCCTGCCTGCTCACCACGGAATTGGTGGGAGCCACCAGCAGATCCACCTGATATTCTCCTGTCTCCGGAATCAGGAACTGCCATGTCAGGGAGGGCTTCTCCTCCCCCTGGGCAAATACCGCCGTGCTGGGGAATACTTTCACGCCGCTGCCATATTTGCCATACCCCTCAATCACCTGATAGGAGCCTTTCTCCGTGTCATGCTTGTGGATGTAACCCGCGGCATCCATGACGATCATGCCCTGGCGCTCCAGATAAGTACACTGAGGAATACCGTCTATGCTTTGACGCCGCCCTGTCACCTCCACCGCCACCGTGGTGTCGTCTCCCTGCACCAGCAGCCGCACGGTCTCCGTCTCCCCCGGAAGGCAGGACTCGTCACAACACAGCGTCACCACGGACAACTCCCGGCAGTTACCCTCCATGTCTCTCCCGTCTCCCTCCGGGAAGGAAATTTTCAGCCACCCGGGCAATCCGGTCTCCGGCTGTTCCACCCTGATCCGATAGTCAAAACTGCCCACGCCGTCATTGGCTATCTCGATCTGCACCGGTTCCGCCCCCGCATAGCAGAAATCCGGCACCCGGATCACCTGGGGCGCACCGTAGTTTTTTACGCCGATCTGCTCCTGATCCGCCCTGGAAACACTCATCCTGGGCTTGTGTACCGGATGCACCTGGCTGATGAGGGGGTAATGGTAACCGTCCTCGTTCCACTTTGTAAAGCCCACATGCTGGGCCATCTCCATGCCTTTCCACTTGCCGCCTTTGAAGGCCGCCATCTCCCGGGCCAGCCGGATATCCTCCTGCGCGCAGTCCCGGGACCACTCACCGTATCTGTTGGCCACAGTTCTTCCCTGACGGGCATAGTGATTGTTTTTTCCTGCGTAGAGATGCATCTTCAACAGATTCATACTGGCCATGGCGGAGAAATGGATCATGCTGTAATAGGCGTCCTTCTCCCGGTCACAGAGCCTCTCCATGACCTGGCTGGACAATTCTTCCAATGCCTCCGCCCGTTTTAACATCCTGTCCGCCTCCCCGTAATGGCAGGGATGATAGATGGACTCATTCAGCGCCTCGGGCCTTCGCAGGGCATTGATGTCAATATATTCCGTCAGCACCCGGCCAATCTGCTCCCGCAGCCGGGCCGAAGCCCGGGGAAAGTTTTTCTCCGTCCACTGCCTGGTGTACTCCCGGTAACTGTCCTTATTGCTATAACCCCATTTGTCGTAATCATAAGCCAGAGCCAGGAAGTAACTCAGGGGCACCTCGTGGAATTTCAAGTCTCCCACATTGACGATCCATGCGTCCCGGATGCCGTACTCGTAGGCCATGCACATCTGCTCCCAGGTCTTGGCCATGGGTGTGGAGTCCACCCACTCGTAGGAGATGGGCCCTCCGTGGTAATCAAAGTGGTAATACATACCCCAGCCGCCCTTGCGATGGCGGACCTCCGGTGTTGGCAAAGTGCGCATCTGTCCGAAATTGTCCTCACAGAGCATGCAGATCACGCCGTCCAGTTCCTCCCAGTCCTTCAGCCCCTGCACATGCTCGTCCCCGTAAAAATATGCCTCCACCTCTTTGTACAGCGCCAGCAGCTGGGGCACTTCCTCCCGCTTCACATTCTCCCCGATCAGCGCCCTCTGCTTGCGGATGATATCCTTCAGCAGATTCACGTTCTCCTCCACGGTGGACTGTTCTCCCAGCATGGAAGTATCCCGCTCCCCACGCATACCGATGGTGATCAGGTTCTCGTATTTGCCGCTGCGCTTCAGGGCCTCCTCCCAGTAGCGCAGAAGTCCCTGTTCATTGGTGTAGAAATTCCACTCGTTGCCGTAGGGCGTCTCCGGCCCTCTGACTTTGTCCCACTCCTCGCTGGCGCGCAGGCAGGGCTCATGGTGGGAGTAACCCATGACCACGCCGTAGATGTCCGCCAGTTCCTCATTGGCGCTGCCGGGGCCGTCTATGGGAAAAGAGGCGCTCCACATGGCGGGCCATAGATAATTGCCCTTAAGCCGCAGTAAAAGTTCAAACACATGCTCATAGGCATCCGCGTTGAAGCCGCCGAAGTGGTCACTGGTCCAGTTGCCAAAGCAGGGCCACTCATCATTGATAAAGAAGCCTCGGTAGCGGACGCTGGGCTCCTTGGACAGGACCTGAATATCGTCGCCGATCTCCTGATCCGGATTGGCGGCAGGCTCCGCGTCTCCCCAGAAGCACAGGGGGGACACGCCGATGTATTCCGACAGGGCGAACATGCCGTAGATAGTGCCTCTTTTGTCGCTGCCGCAAATCAGCAACAGTTCCTGCCGCGGCAGTCCTTTCACACCGGGCAGAGAGGACAGTTCTTCCAGCCTGCGCAGCTGCGGGGCCGCCAGCTTCTGAATCAGGTAGACCTCCCGCTTACCCCTCACCTGGGATAAATCCAGCAGTCCCGCCTGCTCCAGCGCCTCCAGCAAAGGACTTTTTCCCATCGTGGCACACAGCACCGCCCCTGCCTGCTCCGCTGAAAGCTGCCCTTCCGGCAGTATCTGAGGCTTACAGCCCGTGACCTTACAGATATCCTCCGCCAGCTTGCCCGCAATTCTTTTTACCCCTTCAAAAGCATCGCTTTCCACCAACAGGGGAACCGCCTGCCCGTCATACGCCAGTCTCATTTTCTATGTCCTCCATTTAAGTTCCGCATATCCCCTCCCAGTATACCACCCGGTGCTCCATATTCGGACGCTTTAGGCATCCGAACATGGAGCAGTACACTGTCCGGGGTTATGCTGTTTTAAGTTCCGCATATCCCCTCCCAGTATACCACCCGGTGCTCCATATTCGGACGCTTTAGGCATCCGAACATGGAGCAGTACACTGTCCGGGGTTATGCTGTTTTATGTATATCCCTTATTTATACAACCCCAAAGCCCAGTATCGTGAAATCCTTGTCCTCCATGCCCGGCGCCATCTTCACTTCCACATGATAACTCTTTCTCTCTCTGTCTCTGAAGCAGATTTGGGCATTGCAGTGGGTCCAGCCGTTTACATGGGGGTCTGCGTACAGCGCTTTTTCCCCGTCTACCCAGACCTCGGCACATCCTGTCTGGTTGGAGGCGCTGTCCTTGTATACCAACAGCAGACTTGTACAGGTGATATCCATAACAAAGGGCCTGCAGCCCTCTGCTTTCTCCGTCCCACGGTACATCCAGTTGTCCGCGAACTCCGGGGTTCCCGTCAGGTCCAGATCCATCTCCACGGCCTGCAGCTCCATGTCCACATGCGCAAAGCTTCCGCAGTCAATCATCACCGGCGGCTCTGTCTCCTGCCCGGAACCAGCGCCGCTCTCCGCTGCCGATCCGCCCTGCAGGACAGCGCCATCCCCGTCGAGCGCCATCCGCCCCGCAAAGTGCCTGCGGTCCAGCAGCTGTACTTTCTCAAAGGCGCCGCCGATGGGAGGGGCGATTTCCTCCAGCTTCAGCGTGTCCGCATCCGCTTCCTGGCCGTCCACCGTCCGCAGCAGATGTAGAATGCCATCCGCCATGACGGTGTGCCCCACATTGGTGGGGTGATAGGAATCATAGAAAAACTGGTTCTTGCTGACCACTCTGCCGCTGCCGGGCTTTTGATAAAACTGTTCCAGCACGGTGTCACGGGCGCTGACCATGGGCAGATTATAAGCCCTGCCCACGGGGGACAGGCGCTCCTGCAGGTTAAAATCATTGGCAAAGACGGCGAACAGAAGGATCACCGCCGGATGGTTTTCCGCACTTAAGATCTTCCGCACCAGGGAATCATAGCACTCTCCCTTGGTCTCGTCCCCCTCATCGTTGACAGCAAACTCCACCACCACCACATCCGGGGCCACGCTGCCTTCCCGCAGCACATCCCTCTCATAGCGGATCATGCCCAGTTCCGAGGGTGTCCCCCCCACTCCGGCTTTCACATAATGTACATTTTCCTCCGTGCCCCTGCCCGCAAGCTCACAGAAGCCCTTGAAGGTCTTGTAAGCATAGCACTCAGTGTTGATGGGAATGGCCCCGGCTCCCTGGGTGATGGATCCGCCGATAAAGGCAATGGTCACATCCTCTCCCCCGCGGGCCTTTTCCATGGCTCTCTTCAGCCGGGCATTGTTGCCGGTCTGTACCAGGGATTTTTTCAACATCTGCCGATAATAAGGGGAGGTGAAATCCACCGGATTCTCCTCCTCCGCCTCCGGCGCGTCAAAACCGTCCTGGAGATAAAGGCGCACCGCCACCGTGGCCAGGGTCCCCGCCTGGGGAAATTCAAACCGTATCTGGCCCGGAACATTGTCATCCTCCGACCAGTCACAGTCCTCCAACTCCAAAATATGTTCCATGCCGTTGGCCTGCACGGGCATCCGCAGCGTGGTTCCCGATCCGTATACGTCCCTGTGTCCGTACATCTGAAGGCAGAAATCCGTCACCAGTTCCCGGTCCTGGGCCTCCACCGTGACGCCGACGCTGTGTACCAGCTGCCGAAAGCCCGCCGCGGTCTCCAAGAGTTTCAGCATCTCCTCGTCCGTGATGCCGCCCACCAGTCTGGCGCTGCTTATCATCCTGCCGTCATTCATATAAAGAAACTGCACTCCCCTGCCGTCCGCCTGGGGTGAGCCTGCCACGCTCTTGCCCCGCATAATATAAAAACTCTTTCTCTTTTTCGTCGGATCCTTTGGCGCTTTAGGTCCTTCCATACTCCTGTCCTCCTAATATAAGTTCCGCATATTCCCTGCCAGCACACCAGCCGGGTGATCGACATATGGCCGCTTAGGCGTCCCTATGTCGATCAGTGTACTGTCCGGGAATATGCTGATTAAAACTCTTAAGTTCCGCATATTCCCTGCCAGCACACCAGCCGGGTGTTCGACATATGGCCGCTTAGGCGTCCCTATGTCGATCAGTGTACTGTCCGGGAATATGCTGATTAAAGCTCTTAAGTTCCGCATATTCCCTGCCAGCACACATAATCCCTACCATATCCGATACTTGCCACTGAGCGCCAGGAACGCGAATATGTACAGACAGTTGTCATAATATCTTCTCTCGCCGGTGCGCAGAGGCATGTTCCAGAAACATTCCACCCACTCCCGGACCAGTTCGCCCTGGGCCGCCAGGGAACCCTGGGCCGTGGTGGCCGTGATACCGATGGGATGCAGCGCGGCATCTCCGGCAAGTCTGCCGTCCACCTCATAGATGTGGTAACTTCCCTTTCTGCAGTCCTCAATCAAAAACTTCTGGATGCGGTCCGCCGCCTCTCTCTGACCCAAATCTATGCCAAACCATTCATAATCCAGACCGATGTTCGCCACCGTCCGATAGGCGTCACTGTAAAACCAGTCATGCCGATCCTTGGTCCAGGGGATGGGGCGGCTCATGGGACTGCCGTCAAACTCCGCATACTCCGCATTCAGCCCCGTCACGGGATGACAGGCTTTTGCCAGATATTTCCTGCTGGCTCTGGCGGCTTCTTTCCAGAAGGCCCGGTCCTCCTCGTCCGCCCACAGGGCAAAAAGTTCATAAAAATGGGGCAGATGATAGGAGGGATCCGTGTAATCGCAGCCCGGCACAAAAAGAATCTGGTGATTTTCCTTGTTCCACATGGGGTGACCCTGACGACCGTTCTCCCCCTTGTGCAGGCAGGCCCGCAGAATCTCCCTGGCCTGGCCGGAATAGTTGAAAATACCCTCCCCGTCTCCCCATCTGTGGGAAGCAAAAAACAGGGCCATGGCATAGAACTCCTCCCCGTCCGGTGCGGCGCCGTTGGCGTTTTTAGTGCCGTCCGTTTTGCAGGACCAGGCAAAATACCCCTCGCTCCAGCCCTCCGTCATAAACATATAGGTCTTGGACCACTTCCAGATTCGGTCAAACTCCTCCTTCATGTCCAATTGCACACACATCATCATACCGTAGGACATGCCCTCGGTGCGGGCATCGTAATTTCCGGTGTCCATCAGGTACCCCATATCCTCCCCCACGGGATGATAGATTCTCTCCTCCTCGCTGCCGTAAAAGAAGGTCTGTATGATCTCCTTGAGCTTTCCGTCAATCTCCTCCTGGGAGATACCAATCTCCGCAAACATATTGCGGTAGACTTTGCCTGAAAAATCCGCCATTGTTACACCCTCCATATATAAGCTGTCTTATATGGATTATACAATACCCGGCGGCTCTTTTCTCTTTAAACCTTGTCATATATTCGTCAATTATTGCTAATCTGCGGCTTTCATGCCCGGCCCCGCCAAACGGAATCCGCCTCCCTCATTTAAATGAGCTTCAGCAATCATACTATGTGTATTCATACTGTTTCAGTCTTAAGGGTACAAAATACAGGGTGACTGAATCAGAACAATCACCCTGTATCTATCTAAACTATGAAGTTATACTACATAACGCCAGAATTTACCGTATTGCATTGGTTAAACGTATATGGCTGGCGTTATGTAGTCAGGTTACTCGGCAGTTTTAACTGTTAAGCAGTATAAAATGGAATCGTTTCCTCTCCTTTCTGGGCAAGTTCCTTAACTTTCTCAAGCGTTAGTTTCTCACCTTCAGGCTCCGTTACGGGAGGACTGGATGGATTTGAGACAGAAAACCAGCAATCCTCGATTAACAGATAACAGTCCCGCGGTCCACTGATAACATAGGAAAAACCCGGATAACCTTCCTCAGTCAAAACAAACTCGTAGACTTCCCCGCCATCGCTATCACCTGGGGAATGTCCCTCTTCAAACTCAAGAAGTTCATATTCAAGTTCAGAGACCCAGTCTCTTAGGCTGTCAACATCTTCTCCCTCCGCTGCCCATTGAATCGTTTTGCCTCCAATGTGGTGTATAATATCCACCGTGGTTACAGAATCACCAATATATGCAGTGATTGGCCTGTCTGGGCCCGACTTTTGATTACAGCCAGTCAGATTAAATGCAGAGATTAAGGTGACCAGCAGTACTATCCATTTTTTCATATGAGTTCCGCCTCCTATATGATGTTTCAAAATATATTAGATGTAAAATAAGTTCTGGTGTTCCGCATGAAGTTGTAGTTCTGTTTCATCGTACAATATTTTATTGTCTATTTCAAGGCATGAAATAAAATATGAATGTCAGCCCTCACTACTGCAAGGGCTGACATTATAGATTATAGATTACACTTTTGTCATGCTTCCGCATATATTTCTACTGTCGTTCCTTCAGATACAGCTGCACCCGGTTCTGAATCAATTGGGCCACCGCCTCTGCGTCCTTGTCTCCAGAGAAGTAACTGCCCACCTCCTCCAGGAGGATATTCTCTATTTCGCTGGTGTCCACGGCTCTGCCTACGCTCTTTTCCATCACTCCGTTAAACTCTCCGATCCTGTAGTCCCCCGCCGGACCAGGCGTAAGCTCCTTCATCATACCATTTCCAAACTCAATGTACATTCCGTCTTTTCCATTATAGGAATGTGCCCTGAGGCGATTATCCAGCATATCCCGCCTTACTGGCGCACTGTAGCTGAGCGTATACTGTCTGTCATAACTAAGGAGTTCCTCCAGCAACAGCCCGGCCTCCCTGAGATGCTCCGTCTCCCCGTTTACCACTAAAAGCATTCCACTGTTCCAGTATGTACCGCTCTCCCCCGTTGTGGGGAATCCAACTATATGGTACTGTTCTCCCAAAATAGACTTATAATCTTCAAAATTTCCGATATTCACCGATACTCTCATGGCAGTCCAGTTCTTTTCCGGGTACAACGCCTGGGCCTCGATAAAATCAAAGGATCGTCCATAGGTTCCCGTAAGCTCAAGGGCACGGATAAACAGCGGATTGTCAAAATTACAGGTTCCCTTTTCCATATCCAGAAAAGGCGAATCCGCCAGACTTTTCAACACAAGCCACGAAAACACATCATAGTTGTCAAACGCTATATTGGATACGATCGGGTATTGGTTTTCTGTATGCGTTTCCAGTACCTCCAGAGCCTCCTCAAGCGTCCAGTGATCCCCTTCCCATATCTCATCCGATACGAGCAGGGATTCCACCACTGCCTCCAGCGGAATCCCTGCCAGCTGTCCGTTCACGTTCCCTCTCTCCAAAGCCGCGGGCCACAGCGCCTCCAGGGTCTCTTCCGAAATCAACTCTCCCAGATCCGCCAGCACACCCTTTTCCTGAAGCATCCGCATTTCTGAAACGGAGACATAGTACATGTCCGCCCCCCGGCCGGCCACCAACTCCGCCATTGCGCGGTCCCAATAAGACTCTCCATTCTCCTCGGGATACTCCAACACCACGGGACAGTCCGGATATTTTTGGGAAAACGAAGCGGCACCCTCTTTTATATAGCCTGAAAACGCCCCAGCGCTGAGAAGCCGGATCGCTTCCCGCTCCGGTTTCTCAGTACTCAGCCTGCAGAGCACGGTTTCTCCATTTCTGCTGCCCAGAAGCTCAGGCTGTCCATCCGCTCCTATAAGCATCCGCGTCAAATAGGGAAATCTATTCTCCCCATCCAGACCCAGCTGCGGGTAATAGATACATTCCTCCACTGAACCGGTACGAATATCACAGCGCATCAGATTTCCCGAACTGTTCACATAGTACAGACGACCGTCTGTTCCGGATGTCCACAGCCAGGCATCTATCAGCCTCCCCTCCAGCAACGTATATGCTGTGTTCCTTTCCCTGTCATATGCCTGCATCTGAATATAACCTCGTTCATAACTTGTCCAAGAAAACACAGCGCTGCCATCCGGCAGCTTCATGGCCCACCTGACCCCGGTATAGCCGTCTCCAGCAGTCATGGTCTTCACGACTTTTCCATCAGAATCAAGCACACTGACTCTTGTCCCCTCTCCGAAATCTGCCTGTCCCGAAATCAGATAATAATATCCCGCTCCATCCACATAGGCTTTTTGATAGATTGTATTCAGAGCCACGCCCAACTCCCGCATAGCAGGATACAGATCCGTCACGGAAACGATCTCCCCTTCCGGCGTTATATGCATGGCCAGATAGGCTGCCGTTTTGGCGGATCCGTCCGGCTGCCCCTGAAGGAACAATACCAGTTCCCCTTCCTTTTTTACATCAAAGGCTGCCACACTAAATCCCTTTACCCCATATTCCTCCGGCAAAGGCAGTTCTATGGGCCAGTGCGCCACATTATCGTCTGTCCCATCATAACGGCTGGTATAATAGAGGTGCTCCCACCCGTCCTCTGTCTGCCGATAGAAATCTTCCAGACCATAGATGGCGTTTCCAAGGGCACAATAACTCACAAAATGCCCGTCATATGTTTCCTCAGGCTCCGCGTCCAGCCCCCTGATCTCTTTGGCCAGATACAGGGGATACATGGACACAGCCCCCGGCCCCGCGTTGTGAATCCACTGTTCCTCCGTCCAATATGTATCCTCGTTCACGGCCTGGATGATATCCTCTTCATTTGGTTGGGCCTGCGGCCCGCAGGCTGCCAGCGCCGACAGAAGCATGACGCTCAAGACCGGTAAACATATCCTGCTTAATCTCATTTTCCCATCTCCCATGAAAAACAATAGAATCCATGCTGCGCAGGGATTCTATTGTCACAAATCAAATACCCCGCGGCAAGCAGCGGGGTATTTGATCCTCGCGGCATTCGCCAAATGCCTGCGTAAGCGCGGCACTTGTCTCATTGCTTGCGGGAATAATATCCAACACAAGGCATATAGGTATTGAATTTACATTTCAGGTATGATCCGTGCTATGACTCTCAAAAGTGCCGCTTCCTGTTTCAGATACATGCCCACATTTACTACATCTTACTTCATAAGTATATGTTCCTACTGTCACGGCGCAAACCTGTGTTCCTTTAGAATTAGTATACGTATGATTGTACCCACCCGTCGAAGTTCTGTCAACTTCTATTTTATCATACGAGTGACTACATGCCTCCCGCGCCTCCGCCTGTACCGTAAAGCAGCAAAACAGCACTCCCATCGCCAACAACGAAGTCAAAACCTTTTTCTTCATCGCTAATCCCTCACTTTCTTATACATGCTAATAGGCGATTGCGAAACTATTTCCGCAAGTGACGGGACTGGTCAATATATACAAAAACGGGCTCCGATGCAGTGGCAAGTCGCCCTTATTTTGTATATATTGCCCATTCCCTGTTCCAGAAAAGAGGCGTTTCGCAAGCGCCTATTATACATGCTAACTGTATGTATAGACATTATATAATAATGTTTTATTTTTTGTCAATTAGTTATTGGCATCTTTATATACCGTGTCAGTCATAGTTGCAAGCAAATTTATTTCTCTCTCATTACCTTTTAGCGTTTAGTCTTTTGTAATCATACAAAATCCCGCACTCCGACGCGGCGCGGTAATAGGTTGCCAGCGGAATCATGCTCTGGGCAAAATTCTTGCTGCTGCCGTTTCCGACAATCACCGTGTCCTCCACGTTCTTTTTACCGCCCCCGGTCCCCGGCGCCGGTTCCGCTATGGCCTTTTGAAAGGTGGCGATCCCGGGTCTCAGATATTCCGCGTCCCCAGACAGTTCATAGGCGATGGCCAGAGCCTCCAAAAGAAGCGTATTGGTGCCGAGTCTATTCAGGCTGGGAAGCTCTTTGTAATAGAAAACGCCCCATCTCTCTATGTAGCAGTTCTCTATCAGGTCGTCCACCGCCCGGAGCATCATATCCTTTAACTCCGGATCGGGAAATTCCCGGTAATAGCGCATGATACTGCCGATGGCCACGGAAATCATAAAGCCCACACGAATAACGGTGTTGTCTGTATAGGGCGCCAGCCAATTGCCGTACTGCTCCTCCCACGCCCTGAAATCCTGTAGAATACGGCTGCATTTGGGCAGCCATCTCTCATCCCGGGTCTCCACATAGAGCGCCGTCAAAGTGCGCAGCGCCCACCCTGTCTCCCGGGCGCTGGCCTCTCCCACTTTGGCGTACATGGGCGTATCCAGAAGCCGCAGCACATTCTCTCCGATGCCCAGAGCGGTTTCAAGTCCCCTCTCATCCCCGGTGAAATGATAATAGTCCAAAAGACCCTCCACCCACTCATGGGAACAGACCATTTCCCCATTGACGCAGTGGCCTCCCGTATGTTCCCACTGACCGCCGATATACAGCGCCTCCGGATGATAATGGCACACGTCCACATCCATCCAATGGCTGCAGGACGCGATATTATAGTCCAGAAACCTCCTGATGCCCGTGCGGACATACAAAAGGGCGCAGGCATGGGGATAGTCATACTCGTTGTTGCACCAGACCAGCTTGCCGCCCCCTCGTCCCTGGGCCGTATACCCCGCGTCATAAGAGTCTCCAAAATTTAACATACCATAGGCCCGGCAATGGCCGTCCGCCCTGCCGATGAGGGCTCTCTCTACCTCCATATCCCATCTGTCCGCAAACACATCCTGCCAGACACCGGAAGCCCTGTGCGTCTCTGGCGACAGATACGGTCTGTCGGGCATCTGATAGATCAGGCTTCGGTTGTCGATCTCCGCAAGACTCTCCTGGGCATCATGAAAATGCAGCAGAAATCTCTGCTCTCTCGACATACCCACCTGCATCACAACCTTCTCCACGTTCTCCGGCACCAGCATCACGGACAGACCGTTTCGGTCCGCCGACACCGCCTTGGGATAATTCTGCTGCGCCTGAAACACGGTGGCGCACACACCGCCCTCCGCGTCCGTACAGTCCGCGAAAAACGTTCCGTAGAACACTTCCGAGATATGCTCATTGGACTCGTAGAGCAGCCACTTTGAATCCACCACCCGGTTTACGGCCGCACCGCCTTGGCCCAGATAAAAGTCTGTCTTGAAGTTGGAACTGCCCGCACAGGTGCGCACATTTTCCACGGGCGTCAGCCCTGCCACATGCCTCAGTTCCCCCGTTCCCCTGGCGTGGAATACGCAGCCGGACTGCCCCGCAGGATCCCCTTCGCCCATGACCTTGGGATTTTCCACTATCACCATGGGGGCGATTTCTTCCGCAGGGATCCCGTCCCCGGTCCGCAGCAGCTGAAATACCAGAGATGCCACATGCAGCGGCTGAGCCGTGGTATTGACAATCCGATAGGAAACCTCCACCCAGGGCTTTCCCGCCCACGCTGTCAGCTTTAACTCAAAATCAATTCTGGATTCCTCCTCATCTTCTTGGGGCACGTTGCTGCCCGAGGCCTTCAAAATGGCACAGATCGGTCCCTGCTCCACCACCTGCCAGCTGCCGATCCGCATCCGGTATTTTCTCCCCTCCCCGTCCTTCAGGAGCGGTCCCGTGAACTGCTGCCGCCCGTAAACACGCCCTGCCGCGCCCACCTGCTCAAAAATGCCAGGGCTGTCATGCTTTACCCGGAAAGAGAAGCCACGGTCCTCCCCGCCGCAGAGGGTGGACACCGTGATCCCCTCCTTGTCCGCATGGACTTCCACGGGGGAGATGCCCTCCGGCCATATTCCCTCCGCGCAGTGCCTCATTCGGGTATATGGCTCTGTTTGGGCGCTCTGCCCCTCCCCGGCCGCTCCGTGCAGGTCACACTGCAGCACCACACTCTTATTGCCCGGCAGATCCGCCAGAAAGCGCAGAAACAAAAAGCGCACGGAGCCGTCCCTGTGCCGGGAAGTCACCCTGGCCTGCAGGGGCAGCTGCTTTTCCCCCTGCCACACGCACACGTTGTCCGCATCCCACAGTTCCCCCTGCCGCACCGGTATCCCGATGTAACAGGGCTCTGCTATTCTGTCGTACCGATATAATTTGTCAAAGTAAATATCTATCATTTCAGGCATCTCCTTTGTCTATTGATAAAGACAGTTTACAACACTTTTTCATATCTTTCTACTGATTATTGAACAGAATTGGCCGCTAATACTGTTTTTTCGGCAATATTTCCCCCAGAGCCGCAAGTTATCCGAGAACAGAAAAAGGGCCGCCGCACAGCGGCAGTCCTCTTCTGTTCTACAGATAATTGTGAGTCTCATAATACAACTCATTTACATGGCCGGAATGAAGCAATTCATGCGCCTTATGGCTGAGCGGCTTTCCGAGAAATTCCTCATAAGCCTTCTGTACCTCGGGATTCTCGTGTGAAAAACGCAGTTCTCTCTCTCTGTCAAGCTGATACAGCCTGCCCCCGCGGCTGCCAGCCAGTTCACAGCCGTCGTGGATAGGCTGTCCGCCGCCGCCTACACAGCCGCCGGGACATGCCATAACCTCCACAAAGTCGTAATTCACCTTTCCGTTAATGATATCCTGCATCAGCTTCTCCGCATTGCCCAGTCCGCTGACGGTACAGGTATGTAATGTCCTGTCGCCAAGAACGAAATCCGCTTCTCTTCTGCCGTTCTCTCCCCGCACTGCCCGGAAAGCGTCCGCATCGGGATTTTTCCCCTCCGCCACAGCATACGCGGTTCTCAGCGCCGCCTCCATAACGCCGCCTGTAACGCCGAAGATCACACCTGCGCCGGTGCTCTCGCCCAGAGGAGAGTCAAACTGCTGATCCTTTAAGAATCTGGGATTGATATGCTCCGCACGGATCATGCGCACCAGTTCCCTGGTAGTCAGTACCACATCCACATCCTGTCCCGCTCCTGCACTTCTCATATAAGAGAGCGCCGCCTCGCGCTTTTTGGATACGCAGGGCATAATGGAGATACAACAGATATTGTGAGGATCGATTCCCTTCTTCCGCGCAAAATAGGTCTTCGCCATGGCTCCAAACATCTGCTGGGGAGACTTGGCCGTGGAAAGATTTCTCAAATAAGTGGGATATCTTTTGGATACAAAATTCACCCATCCGGGACAGCAGGAAGTAAACATGGGCCACGCATACTTGCCGGGATTGCCCAGGCGATCCAGCAGTTCGCTGCCCTCTTCCATGATCGTAAGATCCGCCGCGAAGTTGGTGTCAAATACATAGTCGAAACCGATGCGCTTCAACGCTGCCACCATCCGGCCCTCGCCGGACTCCTCAGGAGTCAGTCCCAACTCCTCCCCCCATGCGGCACGGACGGCGGGAGCCACCTGAACCACGGTAATTTTCTCGGGATCCGCCAGCATATCAAATACTTTGGGGATATCATTTCTCTCCCGAAGAGCTCCTGTAGGACAATGGGTGATACATTGTCCGCAGAGCGTACAGTCGGAAGCGTCTATCTTTTTATTGCAGGCCACGTCTACCGTAGTGCGGGAGCCCGTATTCTGTACGTCCCACACATGCATATCCTGTACCTTGTCGCAGATCTGTACACAGCGCATACATTTGATACATTTTCTGGAATCACGGATCAGGGGGAAGGAAGAATCCCAGGGAACCTCAGCCACTTCCTCTTTAAAAGGAATTTCCAAAATTCCCAGATCATTGGAAATCTTCTGCAGATTACAGTTGCCGCTTCTCACACAGGTAGCGCAATGGCAGTCATGCTGCGACAGCACCAGTTCCACATTGGAGCGGCGCACCCGGCGCACCTTAGGAGAATTGGTATAGATCACCATTCCCTCCTCCACAGGACTGTTGCAGGCGGTGATCAGCTTATCCTTGCCCTGCATTTCCACCACACAGACTTTGCAGGCGCTTATCTCGTTGATTCCTTCCAGAAAGCAGAGATGGGGAATCTCGATACCAAGTTCCAGCGCCGCTTTCATAACGGTCGTTCCCTCGGGAACGGAAATGCCAAGACCATCTATTGTAAGATTTACCATATTGCCGCACGTCCTCCTTTCAGACTTCCATAACCATATTTGTCACAGCGCAGACAGCGTCCCGCCTCCTGACAAGCCTCCTGCTCCGACATGCCGCACTCAAAGGCATCAAAGTTCTTCTTTCTGTCTCCCGCCTCCTTCTCTGAAAGCTGAATCCTGCCGCAGGGCTCCTTGTCCTCATAGCTTACAGGCGGAATCTCCACATCACAGGGAACCACATGATGATACCCCAGATATTCGTCAATGTTCGCGGCAGCCACCTTGCCGGACGCAATAGCCCGGATAACGGTTGCCGGTCCGGTCACACAGTCTCCGCCGGCAAATACACCGGGCACATCCTTTATCTCGCTGTCACTCATGGCGGAAAAGGTTCCTCTCTTCACGGAAAGCCCCGCCTCCTGGAAATGGCGCGTCTCAATACCCTGACCGATGGCCACCACTACAATATCGCAGGGGATTCTCAGCAAGGGCACATCCGCCTGAATGGGACGGGCTCTGCCCCATGCGTCAATAGGTCCGATGATCTGAGGCTTCACCCAGAGCGCCGCTACGTTACCATTCTCATCTGCCTCGATCTTATGAGGCGCTTTCAATGCGTAAAGTTCCGCGCCCTCCGCGACAGCGCCTTCCACTTCCTCGGGAAGGGCGGTCATATCGTCCTGTCGCCTCCTGTAGGCAATCCCCACCTTCTTGGCGCCCAGGCGGATAGCGGAACGGGTACAGTCCATTGCCACGTTGCCGCCCCCTACCACAACCACTGTCTTATCCTTAAAATCCGGCATATTCTCATCACCGATACTGCGGAGCATTTCCACTGCGGACATAACGCCCTTGGAATCCTCTCCCTCAATGCCAATCTTCTTGTCTGTATGCGCTCCGATTGCCACATGTACGGCATCAAACTCTTCTCTCAGCTTTTCAAAAGGAATTTCCCCTTCTTCATTGCCAATCCTGGTATTGAGCCTGACCTCCACGCCGGTGGAAAGAATGGCATCGATATCCTCCTGGAGACGCTCTCTGGGGAAACGATAGCTTGGAATACCGTAACGGAGCATACCGCCCAGCTTACTCTTCTCCTCAAAAACTACCGCATGATGTCCCATAAGTTCCAGATAATAGGCCGCGGAAAGACCACCGGGGCCTCCGCCCACGATAGCGATCCTCTTGCCTGTGCCCTGCGCTTTCTCAGGCACCGGAACCGTGTTGGCTCTGGCATTGTCCACCGCCATACGCTTCAGACCTCTGATATTGATGGAACTGTCGATCATATTGCGGCGGCACCTTGCCTCGCAGGGATGCTCACAGATCAGAGCGCACGCCGTAGGAAAAGGATTATCCTTGCGGATCAGCTTCACCGCATCCGCATACCTCTTCTCCTTCACCAAAGCTATGTAACCGGGAATATCCACACCTGCGGGACACAGAGCCACACAGGGCACAGGCTGCGTAATATGGCAGGAACACTTTCCATGCTCAATGTGATGCCTGTAATCCTTCATAAAACCGTCCATACCGGTCAGAACCATGTGCGCCGCTTCATAACCAATGGCACAGTCAGCGGAATCCATGATATTCCCGGCGGTCTCACGGATCAGATCCAGCGTCTTTAAATTGGCTTTTCCTTCCAGCACATTCTCCAGCAGATTCTGGAGTTGTCCCAATCCCACACGGCAGGGCGTACACTTGCCGCAGGTCTGTGCGTGACACAGCTTTAAAAAAGACAGCTGCAGATCCACCGGACAAAGTCCGGGAGGACTGGCGATGATGCGTCGTTCCAGATCTTTGTACAGACGCTCTACCGTCAGCTGTGCCGTATTAGATGTTGCAATTTTCAGTCGGCTCATTCTTTTCTCCTCTTTTCTTTAATTAATGCTTGGGCAATTGCGCTTTTCCTGTAGAAATTCTCAATACAGCGGTATATGCTTATGTAAATAATCGTGTAAGCATTTACATCATATTGTGCTTTTCACACAAACTTGTCTTTCCTAATTCTACAATATTTATTGAAAACCATCAATAGTTTTTGCATAAGTTAAATTTTTATCTATTTCCAAAAGTGTAAGTGCTTACATTCCCATCTTTTATTGACCCGCAACTTCCTCTGCGCTATACTGATAAGAAGAGGTCCATCCCCGGGAGGCAGTCCATGAACACCATCCATTTTATCGGCTACAGCGCCATACATCCATCCGATTTTTACTTTGAGACCACCACTGCGCCCGGGCAGTATACTCTGCTGCTGGTGTCCACTCCGGTGCAGTTTCTGCTGGACGGGCAATGGATGGAATATCCCGCCGAGACGGCCATACTCTATGCGCCGGGGCAGGCCATCTGCTACCGAGCCTGCCGGGAAACCTACCAAAATGATTGGCTGCGTTTTTCCTCGGACGATCCCCTTGTGACACAGTTCCCGCTGACAGGGATACCCTTTCCCGTGTCCGACGCGGCATACTGTCACAATTTGATTAAGCTCCTGACTTGGGAAGCTTCGCTATCCTCGGCTGACAGCGACCTGATCATATCCAATCTGTTGCAGGCACTGTTTCTGCGGCTGCGGCAGGATACCGCCCGCCGGGAGACCTCCGCCCATGCCGCCAGACTGCTCCAACTCCACAAGAAAATCTACAACAGTCCCCACCTGTCTTGGAATATCCGTTCTATGGCCGATGAGCTTCATCTCAGCGCCGGTTACCTGCAGATCCTGTACAAAAAAATGTTCGGCATCTCCTGCATGGATGACGTAATTGCCAGTCGGATCCGCATGGCCAAAGAGCAGCTGACCTACACGGAAAAACCCGTAGCCGAGATTGCCGACGCCTGCGGCTACCGCAATGTGGAACATTTCTGCCGCCAGTTCCGGCAGCAGACAGGGCTTACTCCCAGCGCTTTCCGCCGCGGCGCCCTGAATACCCTCTCCGCCCCGGCGGAGGAAAGAAAAGAGACGTCACCGGATATTTCTTCCGATGCCGTCTCTTACCCCAAATGCGCCGCGCCCATCCCTTTTATCAATTTGTCGCACTATAATGTGGCGGGCTCGGACATGCCGTCTGATGTTTTGGATTCCGAGGGAAATATCATTCCGCCCCATACGGACGAAAATTAAAGAACTAGCTGATCACCAGTTTGGTTTTCACCTGGCGATATGTCTCCCGCAGATCCATCTCCTCCGTCATATCCAGCACGGGAGCCCCGTCAATGTCAAAATGTACTCTGCGGATGCCGCTGCTGCGCACACCTTCCGCGCCGGGCCGGGCGTGATAGGTGTTCCACAGAACGCCTTCCCCATCCTCCACATAGGCATTGTGCCCTGTCCCATACTCTCCCTCCACGCTGCGGGAAGTCAGAATCGGATAATTGTTCTTGCGCCAGTTTTCCCGCAGCAGCAGATCCTTTCCCCGCTCTATGACCAGGTAACTCACCACATAGGAGGTGTCCACCGCCGCCGCGGAAAAAGTCACATACAGCATATCCCCCACGGGAAGCGCATAGGGGCCTTCCTCCACAAAAGTATGGTTGTTGGCCCAGCCATAGTCCGGCTTGGACAGTACCACCGGCTCCGAGGCCAGCCGCCAGGGTTCCTGTGCGTCCAGCTTTGCGATATACAGCCAGGCTCCCAGATCCTTTGGTAAAAACTGCCGCTGGGACCAGATCACGTAGTACTCGCCCTCCCAGAAAAAACAAGTCATATCCAAAGAGATGGTCTTGCCCGCCTGGCACAGATCCGTTCCGTCCATTTTCACAACCCTTCTTGGGGCGGACCAGTCCTCCCGGTTGGCCGGATTACCGCCCTCCCGCAGTGCCATGATATGGCTCTCCTCCTCATAGAAGGGACCCGGTGTGGCTGCATGGAAAATATACAGTCTTCCCTCGATCTCATGAAATTCCGGCGCCCACAGTAAACCTCCTATACCCTCGTAGGTGCCGCAGTCCAACAGCAGTACCTCCCGGGCCTGTGCCAGCCCCTCCAGAGTGTCCGCTTCCCGGATATACAGCGTATGGTTTTCGTCCGCGTCGTTGGTGGCGATAAAATAGTATCTGCCGTTCCAACGGGTCACACAGGGATCGGCACGGTTATACGCCACGGGGAAGGGAAAACAGGGACGGTAAATCTCTCCCTGAATCACCTGGCTTCCCCTCCGAAGCAAGTCCGTATTTTCCAGATTCCAATCTATCCTCTTTCTGCAGAATGTCCCGTCATTATATCGCACAATCGCCTGATATTTCTGCAGTACCTGCAATACCAGCTCCCTCTGCCTCTCCTGCCCGGCTGATTCGTTCTCCTGCCCGGCTGATTCGTTCTGCTCCCCTGCCGATTTGCTCTGCTCCCCTGCCGATTTGCTCTCCTCCCCTGCCGATTTGCTCTCTTCCCTAGCCAATTCGTCCAGATGGATTTTTATTTCCTGGGGCGTTTCTACACAAACGTTTACCGGGGGCAGCAGCTTACACTGCAGATACCACGCCTCATGCTCTTTTATTTCCACCACACAGTGCGGCACCACGCCCTCTATATTGCCCGCCTGCCGCGAAAAATCCCTCTCCGGCTCCCGGGGAATCTCTCCCAGCATATTCTCTCCGTTTTCAGCATCTACAATACAGGTCAGCAAAGGTTCACAACCGCCTGCTGCCGGGCCGTCTCCCAGGATTCGCTCCTGCATCATGGTCAAAGGATACAGCGCCTGATAGCAGCAGCCGGACCGCTCCCTCCAGCACAGCAGATAGCAGTTGCGCTTTCCGTCATACGCCGCCCTCACCCACTCCACATATTGCTCTCCCAGCTTCATAAGGCCCAGTTCCCGATAGACCACCAGATCCTGAGTAGTCCACAGCAGAATGCTTCCCCGACTGGTACAGTCATCCTCTCCGTCACCGCAGACGCGCACCGCCGCCACTCCGTAGCCGCCGTCTTTCAATGGAAAAACCCATGGATTCCTGAGGCTCATGGGATTGAGGGAGCCATCCTCATTCTCCGTCGCTAGGGCAAACAGTACGCCGCTGTTATGATTCAATGGTCTGAATAGTTCCCCCTCCTGCAATGCCAGATGCATGCTGTATGCCAATTTGGGATCATACAGCACATTGTCTATGGGTTTTCTGGTATAACACAATAATCTGCTCATAACTCACCTCTATTTATACTGCTTAACAGTTAAAATTGCCGAGTAACCTGACTACATAACTTAAGCCTATACGTTTAACCAATGCAATACGGTAAATTCTGGCGTTATGTAGTATAAGTTCCGTATATTTTTCCCTAACCTCTCTATTTCCACCTGATCATAAAGTTATACAGCCCGCTGCGGATGGCCTGACTGTCGTGGTCCGCCCCCGGCACCTCGTACCACAGATGATCCACCCTGTTTTGATCCAGTATCTGATGATAGCCCTCCGGGTACTTTCCCACCACGCCGTCCTGTGTGCCGCAGCAGATCATCAGGAGTTTTGGCTGCTCTGCTCCCTCCGCAAAGCGCAGCTCCTCTTCCTGCATCTGGCCCGGGTGAGTCATGGCCCAGTCCTTTGCCGGGGTCAGTCCCGGCGCGGGAGAGATGGCTCCGATATAGCCAAACAGATCCGGCCTGTTGATGCCGATGTACAGAGTCTCCCTGCCTCCCATGGAAAAGCCCAGGATACCTCGGTTCTCCCGATCCGCCGCCACGGAATAATGACTCTCAATATAGGGAATCAGATCGTCGGTAAGCTCGTTGATAAAGTTGTCATAGGGCGCCACTTCCCGGTCGCTGAAGCCGGGCTTTAATTCGGGATCCGAGGTGGCGTACATATCCGGAAATACCACGATCACCTCCCTGGCGCGGCCCTCCGCGGCCAGATTGCCCAGAATCTCCGGGATGGCATTGTTTGCGTCTCCTATCAGGGAGTTTTCATCCCCAAAGATACCGTGCTGGAAATACAGCGCCCCATATTGCTTTTTCGGGTCATAGCCCGCAGGCAGCAGAACATTGGCTCCCCGCTCCAGTCCCGTGGTCTCCGAGTGGTACGTGATATGCTCTACGCTTCCATACTCTCTTCCCGCCACGCTCTTTGCCGTTTCCTCCGGGCACCGGGCCTGCAGTTTTTCCTCTTCTCCCACAAACTGCCAGCCGCCTATCTGGTAGCCGCCCTGGCTGCCCTGACCGCTGTAAAATAAGAAATACAGGTCATGAATGCCGGTCACTTCGCTGTCCAGTTCCGCCTCATAGGTGACAAACCCTTCCCTGTCCATATTGTCTGGGACTGTCTCCTCCCGCAGGGTCCCCAATGGCATATAGCCCAGCACCTGCCCCTGGAGACTGTCTATCCGCACTTGAATCAGTCCCTCCTTACCCGCGGTATTGCAGGCGGATATCAGCAGAGTCTTAGGGCTGTTCTCTCCAAAGTCCACGCCCTGTACCTTGAAAAAATCTCCGCTGTCAATACCTGTCACCGCCATGCGGCCAAAGGCACCTGCCGTCTCATCCCCTCCCTCCGACGCCGGGGAAATCTCCACTGCCACCGTGTCCAGGCCGCCCTGCACCGCCATGGTGGCCGCGTTTACCTCCTGATAGGGGTCCACATACCCCAGCTGCTCCCGGCCCTTCAGGGTCATGCGGATTTTGCCGATGGTTCCGTCCTCCCCCATTGTAAAGCCGTCCACGTGGGTACAGCGGTAGCCCTTCTCCACACCCATATTTTTCTCCAGAGTGCGGGCATGATAGGCGATATACCAGTTATTCTGAAAGCTGAAAACACAGTGGTGATTGTTGCCGTACAGACCGTTTAACTTGCCGGGATTTTCCAGGATCACCTCCTTGAAGGTGAAGGGCCCCATAGGGCTGTGGCTCTCCAGGCTGGCAATCTCCGCATTGTGGAACCCGTATGAAGCCGTGCCCTCCGCGTCCACCTGCCAGTTGGTGCAGTAGGTATAGTAATACTTATCGTTGTATTTATGTATGCCGGAGTCCTCAAACAGGTAGGGCACATCTATGGGCCTGGGATCGCCTTTCAGGCTGATCATATCCTCTCCCAGTTCCACCACTCTGGCCGTTCCGGGGGCGGATTCCTTCCCCTCGGGCACACCTCCGCCAAAATACAGGTAGGCCCTGCCGTCCTCATCCACCAGTACCGCCGGATCAAAGAGCCACAGCACCTCCGCGCAGGTGGGGGTCTGCCGGGTTACCAGCCCATGGCCCAGAGGATCCGTAAAGGGGCCTGTGGGACTGTCCGCCGTCAACACGCCGATGCCGCCGCCCCCGTCCGCAAAATACAGAAAGAATTTGTCCTGCCCTTCTATATTTTTCCAGGCCGCTGCGGGAGCCCAGGAGTTGCTGGCCCATTTTGCCGCCCCTGCGCTGCCCGCCGCCTCTATGGAACCGTGATCCGTGAAATTCACCATGTCCGCCGTGGAAATCACGTTAATCTGACGGATCCTGCCGTAGGTGTTCTCCATGACTTCCCCGCCCTGATATTCAAAGGCATCCGCCGTCATGTAAAAATATACTCTGCCGTCATACTCCATGGCATAGGGATCGGCCCCAAAGCGCTGTGTCATCAGCGGGTTGGCGTCCTCCAGGCCCTTGTAGGCTTCCGCCGTCACCATATCCTCAAAATAAGCTGCATAGTCCGTATTCATATTTCCTTCCTCCTCCCGGTTATCCTCCCCGTCGTCCCCTCCGAGCCCTTCCGGGTCACCTGCCAGCTGTACCCGATGGTCTTCCTGTACTCCCTGGCCGGAACTCCCCAGGGCAGCTTCCCGGCCTCCCGTCTCTCCTGATTCCCGGGAAAGTCCCTGCCTCCCGGTCTCTTCCGAAACATCTTCCTCTCCCGCGCCGGTCACGGCCTGCTGCCCGCCGCATCCCGCCAGCAGCAGACACAGCGGCAAAATCAGCGCCCCTCGTTTCCATCCCATATACCGTCCCCCTCCGCTTTCACAACATACCGGCAGGCATCTCCCTTGGCCCGCAATCACAATCTATCATCCCCCGGGAACCGAAGTCTTGGGCAGTTACTCATGCGGCATAAAAATCCGCAAAAGCATGGCAGCGTTCTACTGCTCAAAGCATGCCAGCACCTTGGCCCCCTCCCGGGCAAACACGATAAATTCCTCCAGTTCGGCGTGACAGGTGATCCATTTGCCCCCCTCCTGTACATGGCCGTCCCGGGTCAACACCCATTTTCCCTTGGGCAGATACACCCGGCGCTCCACTGCGCCCTGCTCGTAGATGGGAGCCACCAGCAGATCAGCGCCGTAAAAATACTGGTCCTCCAGTGTATAGCACTGCTCATCCTCCGGGAACTCCCAGAACATGGGCCGCATGACGGGCGCCCCGGTGCGGCTGGCTTCGTCCATATACTGGCAGGTATAATCTTTCAGCCGCTCCCGCAGTTCAATCAGCTTTTTCAGAATCGGATAATTGCGCTCCCCAAAACTCCAGATCTCGTTGTCCCCGCCGCTGGCCTCCTTGATGCCGGGATGGCGCTCTTTGTACCAGGAGGGGCGCAGCCTGGAACCGTGCAGCCTCATCACCGGGCAAAATACGCCAAACTGGAACCATCTGACGATCAACTCCCGGAAATACTCGCTCTCGATATCCCCGGAGAGAAAACCGCCGATGTCCGAGTTCCACCAGGGAATGCCGCACATGCCCATGGACAGGCCGCTCTCAATGCTCATCTTCAGATTCCGGAAACTGGAGGGAATATCCCCGTTCCACACGATAGCGCCGTACTTCTGACTGCCGGGGTATGCCGCCCGGGTCAAAGACACGATCTCCTCCTCTCCCTCTTCCCTGAGCCCCTGGTAGAACATTTTTGCATAATAGTAGGGATACATCTGAGCCACCTGGGCACCGTTGCCCAGATAGTATTTCAAATGCCCCGGCTGCTGGGGATGTACCTCAGGCTCCGCCTCATCCAGCCAGAAGGTTTTGATCCCGTGGCGGTAATAGTTCTCTTTTGCCTTGCCCCACACAAACTTCCTGGTCTCCGGGTTCATGGGGTCGATAAAAGTCTGCTGCCCGTAGAAATCAAATGTGCCGAACTGTCCGTTCTCCGTGCGCACCAGCATATTGCCCTCGCTCATCTCGGCGTAATTCTCACTGGCGGGATTGATGGTAGGCCAGATGGATACCACCGGATGAATGCCCATTTCTTCCAGTTCCCGGCACATGGCATCCGGGTCCGGCCAGTACTTGGGATCGAATTTCCACTCTCCCTGCTCGGTCCAGTGAAAATAGTCAATTACGATGGCGTCGATGGGGATCCCTCTCTTTTTGTACTCCCGGGCCACCTCCAGCAAGTCCTCCTGGCTCTCATAGCGCAGCTTGCACTGCCAGAAACCCGCCGCCCATCGGGGAAACTTGGGCGCATAACCGGTGAGGTCACAATATCTGACCATGGTCTGGGCAGGTGTCTCCCCCGCATAGATAAAGTAATCCGCCTGATAGGCGCTGTCCGCCACAAACATGGTGTGGTTGCGGGTGGTCTCGCAGCGCCCCGGAGCCGGATTGTTCCAGAAAAAGCCATAGCCCAGAGAAGAATACAGCACCGGCAGCGTGGACTTGGTGTTGTAATGGATGATCTGGCAGGTGCTGCCCTTGCGGTCAAACAGATCCTCCTGCTCCTGTCCCATACCATAAAAATGCTCCCCTTCGTTGGCGTCAAAGATCACTTTGACCTGATAATGATCTCCCTCCACATGCATGTTGCGGTTGGTGTAATCCCCCTCGAAGCGAGTGTGCAGGATCTGCTTTCCCTTGCGGTAATATGTGATAATCCCGCCGTACCAGATGTTTCCCGCCTCTATGGTGGCGCTGACCATACCGTTTCTAATGGTGGCCTTGCTCTCATCCCCCGACACCACGCATTCGTCCTGGGTGGCAGGCTCCAGCACCGTCCATTTCTCCTCAGAAACCCGTCCGTTCTTCGTACTGCGGCAGCGCAGACAGTCTCTGCCGTAGGGTTCAATCACCGTCAGTTCGTCCTTGCGCTGAAACACCAGCCTTTTGTCCTCGATTCTTACCTTTCCCATACTCTTTCTCCCTTTTTTAATCAGTAAAACCGAATCATAATTCCACTCCCTTTCCGGAAGCAGGGATTTACAATGAATGCGTCTTACAAGGGGATGTGCAGCAGAGGCATACCCTGCTCATTGACATACACCCGGTGAAAAGCAGTGCAGCGCTTATGGGATTTTTCCACATCCTGGGCGTGGTAGGCGATCATCAGCTCCCCCTTCTCATCGCGGAAAAAGGAATTATGGCCCGGCCCCTCTATGCCCTCCACCGAACCTCTGTGGAGCATGGCCGCAGGCTCCTTATACCAGTTGTCCACATCCAACAAATCATCCTCCTGATCCGCCACCAGACAGCCCACCGCATAGGTGGGATCGCAGGCCCCGCCGCCGGAGTAAGCCAGATAGACCTTATCCCCCAGAAGCAGCGCATAGGGGCCCTCATTGTTAATGGTCCCCCTCTGGTTCTCCCAGCCGTACAGGGGCCTGGAGAGCAGCACCGGTTCGCTGGTCAGAACCCAGGGCCGCGCTTCATCGGTGGTGGCAATGTACAGCATGGAACCCGTGTCCGCCGCCGTGCCGATGCCGTAGCGGTAGGACCACACCAAGTAGGACCTCCCCCCGGCCTTAAAGTAGGTCATGTCCAGGGAAATCCCGCTCTCAGTCAGAAAATCCCCGTCCTGTCTGCGCACCCGCACCGGCGCTTCCCAGTCTGTCGGGTCCGTCAGGGCGCCGTTTTCCTTAAGACGCATCATATGGCACTGAGGGGCCCATTGTCTGCCGCCCACCGCAAAGAGAATGTAGGCCCTCCCCCCAATCACATGAAATTCCGGCGCCCAAAAGGTCTGTATAAACTCCCTGTCCTCGTCATAGTCCAGAATACACTGCGGCTCTGCCTCCGGGGTAAAGAGTCCCCCCACCGAATCCGCCTCCCTGATAAACAGGCCGATATTGTTATTATTGTCGTTGGTTGCCAGGAAATACCATTTCCCTTCCCATTCGAAAATTACCGGATCCGCCCAGCCCACAGCCAGAGGAAATTCCACCTTTTTAAGTCTCACCTCCGGCATAACCCAGCGCTGCTCTATTCCCTCCCAAAGGCAGTCGGGCAGTTCCACCAGGTCCCGTGCCTCCTCATACGCCGCCTGCCACCGGCCGCGCTCCACAGACTCCTGCCGAAAGCGCAGAAAATCCTGGGTTTTCCAGAGGATCAGACCATTCTCCCCCACCGGCTGCCCCGCCTCGTCCACCGGTTTCGCCAGAATGCCGTAGCCCTCCTCCAGCGCCAGTACCCTGGGATCTCTGATCCCCCTGGGCGCGATGGTGTTGTCGGGGCGTATGCCCGCCTCTGCGTAAAGGATGCCATACCCCTGGTTCAGCGCATACTCCTTCCCGTCCGCCCCTATGTACACCATATGCACACTGTCCGCCAACGCGCGTGGACAATGCGGCCCTTGCGCCTCCTTTGTGTACACCCTCAAATATCCCATACCTTTTCTCCTTCATTCATGTAACCGATACCGGAATTACCTCAGTTCAAATCCTTTCAGCATAGCGCTGCCCTGCCCCCGGAACGTCAAAAACAGCGCATACTCCCCCTGCGGCAGAGCAATATCCGCCGCGGACTCCTCCCACACATTGGCATACTCTATCGGAAGGGCCGCCAGCACTCTGCCGCCGATTTCCGTCCTCACCTCAAATATACCCTGTGCGTAGCCTCTTGTCCAGATGTGAATCCTTTTCGCCTCCGTACCCCGGAAAAATTTGAACCCCGCCGTGGTCATATCTTGAATGTTGCCTATATATCCCTGTGTCTCGTCACCGTCTCTGCCGTCCTGCATGACTCTGGGCTGTTCCGCGCCGCCCACGTAGACATCCGGGGTGCCCGCGAACAGGTTGCAGGCCAGATAGGCCGGGAAGTATCCCAGGCCGGGCAGAGGACCGCCATTTAACCCGCAGGAAGTCAGCTGGGCCTGTTCAATGCTGCCGTCCTGATGGATCGTCAGTTTCTCGGCGCAGCCCTGCCTGCTGTACCAGGTGCCGTTGGTATGACGGTGATAAAAGATATATGGCTGCCCCTGAATCTCCACCATACTGCCATGATTGTTGGCTCCATAGGCCGTCGGTCGATCACCGGGCTTGTAACTGTCGATGTGCAGATCGCAGTTGCTCACCAGTACGCCTCCATAGCGGAAGTCCCCTGTGGGCTTTTTGCTGGTGGCATAGCAGAGTTCGTGCATCACCTGGGAGGAATAGATAAAATAGTAAGTGCCTCCCTTTTTCCGAATGGAGGGGGCCTCGAAAAAGGCATGGCCTTCGTACTCCGTTCCGGCGCTGTACTCACAACCCGGCACAATGATCTTGGGCACCTCCACTATGGTCAGCATATCCTTATCCAGCACTGTCACCATGGCCCCATGCCGGGTCTGATCCCCTTTCCCGCAAAACCCTGTATACAGGTATGTCCTGTTTCCCTCCGTCAGCACACCGGGATCAAACTGGGGCTCATCTCCCGCCCGCTCTCCCAGCAGCGTACCATCCGTGTAGCGGACATACCCGTAAAACTCATATTTCCCCGCAGGAGTATCGCAGACCGCCACCGATACCACGGACACTTTATCCAGCACATAGTACAGATAATATCTGCCGTCCGGCCCCACCGTCACATCCGGCGCGTAGAGACACATCTTGCCCGCCCTGTTGAAGGGATCCGCCGTCTTTTCATAGATCACTCCCTCATAGCGCCAGTTTCCCAAATCGTCCACCGGCGCCGACCAGCACACATAATCTCCCATGCAGAACACATAGCCATTGTAAAAATCGTGGGAACCGTATACATACAATCTGTCCCCAAACACATAGGGCTCCGCATCCGGGATATATTCCCAGGAGGGAAGATAGGGGTTCCATGCCTGTTTTTTGTTCATACTTACCTCATTCCTGCATATCGCAGGCCGGGCCTGCCGATCCACATTTTTTATTTGCCGAGCAAACGCTCTGTCAAAGCCTCCATCAAAAAGCGAAGGAAGGGAGAATCTTTCTCCCGCCCGGGCAAAGGCCCCTGGGTGGTAAATACCATTTCACAGGGATACTCCGCCGTATAGGGATCCCACCGGGGCATCTGGCTGCCGTCCGCATCCTGCCCGTTGGGATCCCCTGTTTTGACAAAATTGGCCCAGTAGTTGCACATCTGCCTGGCCAAATCATAGTGCTTTCCCGTAAACGGCCGCCAGCACTTGGCCAGCGTCTCGAAGAAAAACCACAGATCCACAGAGTGAAAAGTGCCGGGATGGTCCCACCCCGGGATCTGTGGCGCAAAGCGGTAATAGTAATTCCGGCCCCCAAATCCGTTTCTCTCATCCTGTATGAAAGCGCTTTTCACCGTACACTCAATGCCGCTGACAGCCGCATATTCCCCCGCTCCCGCCGCTTCCTGACCGCCCAAGGGGTCCCGGCCGGAATTCCCTGCCTCCGGGAAGGCCAGGAACCGCTCCGCTTTCTCTCCAAATATCTCCCTGACCTTGTCCTGGTATTCCTGACGGGAGGCGGCACATATCAGGTTGGGAAACTCATCCTCCGTGTTACCTGCCATCACCGGCACGTCTATATGTTCTCCCCGCATGTAACGCTTCATGGGCTCGCCGGGGCAGAAATGCCCGTCTATGGAGATGCTCATCCGGGGATGGCTGCTGGCATACTCCGCATATTTATCCCGGATGTACAGGGCATCCAGTTCTCTGGCCTGGGCGATGCTGTCCACTCCCAGAACTTCCAGAAAGTCCACTCCCTTTTGTTCCGCCGCCTCCAAGCTGCCCGGGGTGATGAATTTATCTTCTTCATACGGGCTGCGGATCATGCCGCTGAGCACGATGGCCCGCTGGAAAAGCCCCTCATTCTCCGGGCAGTTCATCTGCGCCAGCACGCTGGCGCCGCCTGCGGACTGACCGGCCAGAGTGATTCGCCCGGGATCTCCGCCAAAGGCCGCAATATTCCGAATCACCCATTTCAGGCCCGCCTGCTGGTCCAGGCAGCCGAAGTTCGTGGGGGCGGCGGGCTGCTCCGCCGTCAGTTCCGGATGGGCCATAAAGCCCAGCGCCCCCAGCCGGTAGTTCACGGATACCACTATGATCCCCCTCCTGGCCAGTCTCTCCCCGTCAAACTCCATCTCCGCGGGATATCCCCACTGGAAACCGCCGCCGAAAAACCAGACCAGCACCGGAAGCTTCTCCTTTGGGTTTCCGGCACCTGTCCATACATTCAGATACAGACAGTCCTCGTCCATGGGAATCTCCGGGTCCACATGCCACTCCCTGCAATAGATGTCCGAACCCAGTCCCGGGGTATCCTGAATGGATATGGGCGCAAATTCATATGCCTCCCTGACTCCCTCCCAGTCCCGGCAGGGCTGGGGCGCCCGCCATCGGTTCTCCCCTGTGGGCGGGGCCGCGAAGGGTATCCCCTTGAAAACCGTAATTCTGGGATCCGCCCCCGGCAGTCCCCGGACTTTGCCGTTCTCCGTATCCGCAATTCTATTCATCGCAATATAACCCTCCGATTTAGTGTATGCCGCATTTAGACTTGGGCCATCCGGCCGTTTTCTGCCATAATTACTATGTAAACTGCTCCACCACGGAACTGATTTCTCTGGCATTGTTTCTGTTGGTTCTGCTCACGTTCTGCAATTCCTCCGCCGTGGCATTGGTGCGCTCAACCTTGGCCACAATCTCGTCCACTCCTATCTCATTCTCTTTTGAGGCGGATTGTATCACGCTCATGCGGTCCCGAATGCTGGCAATGGAGGCCACAAAACCATTGGAGCTTTCCTCGATGTCCCAAATGGCGCCCCGGATGTCGGCCACAGACTTCCCGTACTCATTGGCCATCCCCACAAACTCCTGGAAGTTTTGTGATACATCCCCCTCCATAAAGCTGATAATGTCATCCACGCATTCCCGCACATTGGCGATATTGGTGTTGATCTCCCCGCAGATGTCCGAAATCTGCTTGGCCGTGGCGGAAGAGTTGGAGGCCAGATTCCCTATCTCCTGGGCCACAACCGCAAACCCTTTGCCCTGTTCCCCGGCCCTGGCGGCCTCGATGGACGCATTCAGGGAGAGCAGATTGGTCTGGCTGGCTATATCCAAAATCTGTTTGGCCATCTCATTGACGCGGGTCAGGGACTGCAAATTCACCATGGCGGCTTCCATATTGCTGCGGTTCTGCCGGATCTTCACTCCGGCTTCCTGCAACGCATTTCCCGCCATGCTCTTCATATTCTCCGCAGTCTGGATCAACTGTCTGCTCTTCTCATCACCGGTCTTCACCTTGTCAGCCACATAACCTACCAGTTCCGATATCTTCTCAATCTCGCTGACCACATTGCCGATGGCTCCATTGGTGGTAATAATGCTGGCCGCCAGCTGCTGGGTGGTGGCGGAATTGTCACCCACGTATTCAATCAGAGTGTTGGTGGCATCATTCATAGTACTTGTGGACTGCTCCAGAGAATCCGTGCAGCCCTGGAGGGTGGATACAATCCCCCGCAGGATATCATACAGGGAATCCATTGCCGAAGCAATCTGGCCTGTTTCACTCTTTCCCCCCACATATTTTCCAAGTTCGTCCGGGGCCTTAAGTTCCAGATTTTTCATGCGTATTATGGACTTTTTCACCACGTCCAGGGGCTTGACACACAGCTTCACGGAGATCCAGGCCAGGACCACAATCAACACATAGGCCCCTGCGCAGATCAGCGCCAGAATATTCCTGCTGGCATAAGCCTCCCGGTAAATCTCACTCTGGCTGTCGCTGAGCACCACCGCCCAGCCTCGTTCCTCCATGGCCTGGTACACGGCTATACACTTCACGCCCTCCTCGGAGGTATACTCCATGCTGCCGCCGGAAGAGCCGCCCCCCGACACCGCGGAGATGACATCTCGCAGCATCGTGTCTTCAATGGGCATAGCCATGCGCTCCTGGTCCTCGTCAAAGATATGCACACCGGCAGCCGTATTGATCATATAATCTCTGGCATCCTCCATGCCCTTAACGCTGAGTCCGTCCAGCAGTTCTTTCAGGCTTTCGGCAAACTGCGCGCCTCCCACATAGCCCAAAATAGTCCTGCCGTCCGTATCGTACACCGGGCAGTACAGAGACAGCGCCAGCTGCTGGGAAGCCGGGGAAATGATAATGCCCGTATTATAGATATCACCTGCCGCTGTCATGGCATCCTGCAATTGCTTCAAAGGCTCCCCTTCGCGGGTGGTAATCCCCACCACGGCCGGGTTGGAATGAGTCAGCACATGGGTGTTCCACTCGGCGATATAGATACCTTCCCAACCCTCCAGCCCGGCATAGAAGTCCTCCGTGTAGCCTTGGGCGGCTTTTACCGCCCGGGCATCCTGGGGCGCTCTCAGGAGTTCAGCCACCACAGGCGCCTTGCTGTAGGCAATCAGCAACTTTTCCGCCTTATCCACGTATTCCTCAATTATCGCTGTCCTGGCTTCCAGCGAGGTCTGCATATTGTCCACCGCCGTGTCCCGCATAGACACCATCATGCTGCGGCTGGCCGTCAGGTACAGCATAAGGATACATGCTGCCGCCACCACCGCCACAATGGTGGTAATTACCGTACTCATCTTCAGGTTTTTCATTGTTCAATTATCCTTTCGTAATTTACTTTTCTAATCATAAAACGTCGATAGGGAAACTGACAATGATTTATCCTATGGAATAATTGATATATCCTCATATTTTATATTGATAGCGTGGGAGATCCCAGTTCCTGGCGCCTGTTATTTCCACAAACATTGCTGCGTCACACTGGCTCCGCTTTACAATTATAATATAACTAACAAAGGCTGCCACAACTTGTCGCGCAGCAGCCTGAAACATATTACATATCCGGATTTAAGCCTCTTTTGTACCGATCAGCACCTCTTTTCCGCAAAAAGCAAACCCATACTTCCGTATCCTCCGCGCCGGAATCCCCTTTGCCGCCAAGGATGCCTGGTAGTCTTTCTCCTCAATCTGCCGCAGGGCTGCGGATACTGTGTCGGACAGTTCTTTTTCTTTCGTGCCCTGCACCTTGAACTCCAGGATAATGGCATTGTCCTTTGCCATATCCTTGGGCTCCAGCATCACGTCATACCGGCCAAAACCGCTCTCCCGGTTGGATGTGACTATATATCGATCCGTCAGCCTCACCATCAAGCCCAGCACAAATCCGTGATAAAATCGTTCCGGGGCATCGCTCCCGGTCCGCCGCTCTTTTCCCTGGGCGCCGCTGCCCGTATCAAAGTAACTGAACATCTGCCGTGTCACCTGGTTCATATACAGATTCATTGCCTCCACATCGCCCAACAGCAGCGCCTTGATGAAGTCGTTATAACCGGATGAAGAGTTGTCAAACCAACTTCGTACCATGTTTCGGAACATTACCCGCACTTCGAAGTTGGTCAGTTCCAGTTCATAATCTTCCCGCCAGTCCCCATCCTCCGTGGCATATGCCCTATAGCTTTTCACTTTCAGATAGCCACTGGCCAGCAGAAGGCTCCATATAGCGCTGTCCGTCATGGGAAGCTGGTCATATACAATCTGCTCATCTATTCCTACTTTAATGCTCTTTCCCTGGAGCAGACACTCAAATGTCTTCTTTACTTCCGGGGGACTTTCACGGAGCAGCTTGCTTATGAGCTTATTGGAACTGGTATTGACCCAATAGGCTCCTACTTGTTTATCATCAAGGAAGTTGATGATAGACCAGGGATTATAAATGTCTTTCTTACTGCCAAAGGTAAACCCATCATACCAGTCCTTGACCTGTTGTTTTTGATCTGACAGGCCATATTCCTCCAGCGCGGCAAATACCTCCTCCTCCGTGAACCCAAAGCTGTCTGCATACTTTTCTGAGGTTGTTGTCACCACTTTCAGATTGTTTAGGTCGGAAAACATGGATTCTCTGCTCACCCTCGTTATCCCTGTCATAATGGCACGTTCCATGTACGGATTGGTTTTAAAGGTTGCGTTGAATAATCCCCTGGTAAACGCTGCCAGTTCGTCCCAGTATCCCCCGACATAGGCCTCCTGCATGGGCGTATCATACTCATCCAGCAGAATAATCACTTTTTTGCCATAATGCTGCATCAGATAATTGGACAATGTTTTCAAGGCGCCTGCATCCATGCGCTCTCCCGTACCCATTGAAAACTGCCGATATATCATTTTCTCATTCTCACTTAGCCTGTCGCTCTCTGCCAGAAAACTAAACTTATTGTAAAGATCCATAATGTTCTCACAGATTCTTTTTCTGGCATCCTGATAGGTTCTCTCTTTAACATCCGCAAAGCTAAGCGCAATTACCGGGTATGTCCCCTGCAGCCGGCGGTATTTTTCCTCCTGCCAGATGAAGAGCCCCTCAAACAGATCGCCGCGGTTGGCGTAACCTATGGAGAAGAACTGCTCCAACATGCTCATATTCAGAGTCTTACCAAAGCGTCTTGGACGGGTGATCAGCGTCACATCATCTCCCTCTTCCCACCACTGCCTGATAAAGTCTGTTTTGTCTATATAAAAATTGTTATTAATCCGGATCTTTTCAAAATCCTGACGCCCAATACTTATTGTCCTCGCCATAATCCTCCTCTTTCTGCCGCTCTCTCCAACACATATCTTTCCCTATAGTTATAATATATAGTTTTTCCACTCTTAAAGCAACAGATTTTTATATTGCAGACACCGCCTTTGCCACCACCACAAACCGCCCGTCCTCCACATGGTAGGCGCAGGTGGAAAGCGTCAGAAAAGTGTCCCCAAATTCGGCTGTCACGCCGGTGTCGTACAGGGCCAGTTCCTTGATGTTTTCATAAAAATAGGCAAACTCCTCCTGGGTCTGCGCCTCATAGAACTGGTAATACCGAAACGCATCCTCCCCGGAGTGGTAGACCTGTGAACGGAACACCGCTATGATTTCATAAGTCCTCTCCTCGTAAAGCGTGTCAAAGGAGATGGTCGGATGTTCCCGGTAAAAGCTCTCTCTCCGGTACAGATCCAGGTCCCCGAACATAGAACCATCCTTCATATTGTGCCCATAGATGATAAAATTTGTGCCCGGCGTGTCCACATCCGCCACGCCCCTCACATACAGGCATCCATATTTGCTGTCATTGCCGTAAAAATCGTGGTGCAGATAATATTCGTCGTCCTCACACTGCATAACGGGATAATCAATGACCATGCCCTCTATGGAGAGCCACCCTGCCAGGTCATGGTTCTCCTCATACAGGGCTGCGTACTTTTCCAAAAGGGGCGGCGGGGGATCCTCCGGCTTCGTGGGCAGTTCCTCAGCAGGCTCGCTTGCTTCCCGCGGCACACTGCCGTTCTCCAAAACCGCTGGCTCCCGGGCAATTTCCAGTGGTTCCGGCTCTATCATTTCCCGCATTTCCTTCAATGCCTTTGCCTGCTGCCGTTGCCGGAAAGAGGAATAGTATGCCTGTCCCAAAAGAACCAGACACGCAATCGTCACCGCCAGCAATATGCCCCTGATAATTTTCATGTTCCTGTAACTATTCATAAACCGCGTTCCAACCCAATATATTCTCTATATCTATTCTTTTCCTAAAGTCAACGGTCCCACCCAAAGGCGGGATCGAAAGAAAGTATTTATATATGCAGCGATTAAATCCTGCCCAAAACCGGATAAACGGCATGACTGGCTGTGCTATGCGGCTGGCAAGAACTAAATGCCGTTTATATAGTTGTCATCTTGTGCAGAAAACACTGAGTTTTTAATTGCCATTGCTAATTTGTATGCGAGTAATGGAGGAACTGCATTACCTACCTGTGTAAATTGCCTGGCGTTAGCCCCTGTAAAAACATAGTCATCGGGGAATGTCTGTAATCTTGCGCATTCACGGACGGATAACGTCCTGGGAGCGAAGGGATGCAAATGAGAGCGTCCGCCGCCTTTTGTGCCGCCGGCAAGGAATCTGGAAAAGGAAGGCTGAGTGGATGTTGACGATTGAAGGATTGCCAGCGGTGATCAGCCTAGTGCTGACAGCGTTTGGTCTTGGATATGCCATCGGAAGCATGGATAATCATAAAACGCAGAAATAGCCGCCCCAACCGGACAAGTTAAGCGGCTATTTTGCTTTACATTGTTGGGCTAACCGTCTATCGGTGGCTCCTGGGGGCGTCTGTTACCAGCAGCCGCCTTTTTCTGCTTAAAGAATAGCATAAATAGGCAGAAAGTTCAAGAGAATTCTTCTTTTGGGCACAACACACATGAATGTCTGGTCCATCCCAATTTAGTTTGCATTTTCAGATATTTTTTGCGGGTCTGCACCTCAATCATGCAGCTGTACTGGTCAAAACAGAAAGCGATTGTGCATGCATCAAGGCCTTATTTAATCCTCAGGAGACAAAAATTCAAACGTTAGCTGCAATTCTCTCTGTTCTGTAAGCCGCGCCGTCACCGCGCCGCCCATGGCCTCCGCAAGCAGTTTGCTGATGGTCAGCCCCAGACCGGTGCTGCCGCTGGGGCGGGCATGATCCGCGGTGTAGAAGCGGTCAAAAAGAAAAGGGATATCCGCCTGGGTGAGATGTTCCGTGTCATTGCTGAATTCCAAGCATATCCGCTCCTTTCTATTTACAAAGTTTTCACTGCCCTGCCCGACTACGGATTGGGCGTGACAGACACGGACGTGGAAACGGCTGCGGGCATACCGCAGCGCATTCTGGATCATATTCTGGAGGATGCGCTCCAGGACCTCCTGGTTTCCCTTTATCAGAACCGCGGTCTCCGGCAGCGCCAGTTCCACAGCCAGATGCCGCTCCTCAAACTCCGGGTAATAGGAGAGTACCGTTTCCCTGATTATCCGGGTGATCTCCACGGTCTCCTGTTCCAGGCGCGGGTCAGTTCGTTCCAGTCTGGACAGATCATAGAAATCGCGGATCAGCCCCTGCAGATAGCGGCTCTTCCTCACCACCACCGCCAGAGCCTCCCTATCCTCCCCGGAGAGGCTGCCGTCATCCACCAGTTCCAGATAACCCAGTATGGAAGTCAGCGGTGTCCGCAGGTCATGGCTGATATTCTCTATCTGTTCCTGCAGCTGCCTCTCCTGCTGCTGCCAGATGATCCGCTCCCGCTGATGGTACTCTATAAAGCGGTTGATCTGCTGCAGCAGCCGCTCCGCCTCCCGGGAGGGAGACGCCGCCAGCAGGATACGGTTATCCCCCGGGTTATCCATGAGTTCGGCCAGATCCCGCCCGGCCTGCCTTATGCAGTTTTTCAGCATCATGTATCTCACCGCCATGCAAAGAACGATAAATCCCATTCCCACGGAAATTCCCACCGCAATCCACATATGTTGTCTCCTTATTGAGAGTTCCGCACTTCCCCGGCCATCACACTTTACTTTTGACTTTACTTTTGATCGATATACGGACGCCTGGGCATCCGTATATCGATCCGTGTGATAGCCGGGGATGTGCTGTTTGAGAGTTCCGCACTTCCCCCAATTTTATAGGTCCGTCGTAGTAGGCGATACCTCCTCAAAAATAATCATCCCGTCAAAGGTCTCATTGGGAATGATCTTCGTGGTGTAAAATGCTTTCAAAAGCGTGACGGCGCTTACGTTCAGAGTCGTAACTCTCTGTTCCTTGGCTATAATCTCACTCCAGCCGTCGCTTCCGGCTACTGCGGCAAAATCCACATAATATCTTTTTCCCTCCAAATCTTCGGCAAGGGCATTCAGCACATTCCTATTTTCCACTTTCAACTCTTTGAAATCATCCTCGGTCTGTGAATTAAATTCTGTGATCTCCGCATCCGTCCCAATCGCAAAATACTTATCGCCTAAATCTTCTGCCAGCAGTTTGCCAAGGCAGTCATACCAAGGATTTACGTTGACCTTGCCGATATGCCCGTTATGCCCATTGATAAAAATCACACTGCCGTCTCCGTGCTCGATAAACCACTTTACCTTTTCCGCCATATAGCTGTCCCTTATCTTGTTATAGGTGTTATCGGACTTGCGGATATCGCAGCAGGCATAGAGGCTGTAGGCGCATTCTCTTGCAAACGCAAAGGTCTCCGGGCCAAAAGCTTCCTCAATAAGGCTTTGCGCTTCGTCCACCTCCTTTATCAGCTCCTCCGCCTCTGTCATTCCCTGCACAAAGGCATCCCCGCTTATCTCATACATATCCTCGTCATTTAAAAAGGCAAACTTTTCCTCATATTCCGCACTGACCTGGGGAGCAACCTGTTCCAATATCCTGAACAGATAATCCTTTCCATTGTCCGCCCACTGCATATCCATCCCGTAGAAATGCAGGTCCTCCCCCTGGGAAGCCGTCTCGTTGTAGGATCGCATCCATTGAAGAAGGTGTTCCATCTCTTTGGTTCGATATATCCGAAAACCGATCAGCGCTGCCGCCTCCTTCGGAGTGCCTTCTCCCCCATGAATATAGGCATCCACTTTCAAAGCACTGCCGAAGTCCCCTTCTATGACAAAAGTCCGGCAGCCATTGTTTTGCACAAGGGCCTGAAACACTTCTTCCTTCATCTGCTGATATTCCTTAACGCCGTGGCTTGCCTCACCAAGCCCCACTACCTGCACCCCCTCCGGGACGGTGATTGTCCCCATATCTGCCTGTACCAACGCCATGTCCGGCGACGCCTTCCCACATCCCGCCAGCAGGGAAACCAGAATAACAACTGCCAGCAGACCGCCGATTCTATTTTTTCTTCTCTTTTTCATATCAGTCTCTATTTCTCCGCTTTCCTTTTTTTACAGTAAACCACTTTAGAAATCTCGTTTTCGGCCTCACATAAGTTCTCGTATATGGATTTTGCAAGGCCGGAAACAGAAATGCAAAATTCCCGTTTCGGCCCGCTGAAAGCAAATCGTTTTAAAGTTCCCTGCGCCGGATGACCAAGATTCCCAGCACGATGAACAGCGCGATGCCGATGATCCCCGCCTCCTGGCACTTCAGGAATCCCCCTGTGGTGGACCAGCTGTAGATCAGCCACTCTTCGCCAGGCTCCGTATAGGAGATCATAGTGTAGAGCAGCCAGGACGACAGCCTTGTACACAATTCAAACTTCATCCCCAGCAGACGCACCACCGCCGGCACAGCCACCATAACCAGTATCCAACTCCAGATACCGATGCTCTCTCTGCCGGTTGCGTAATAAAGGCTGATAAATGCCACCATCCCCGCAATCCAGGCCGGAACGCAGGCGACCGTGCCCTTTAGCAGGGACAGCGTATACACGGATCCGCTGTTCTCCAAAAGCAGATACCCGCTGCCGATAAGCCCGGCCTCCGTCACCAGCAGACACACGGCTGATGCCGCCATTCCCACAATCACCCTGGCCAGATAGATCTGCTCTCTGGATAGTCCAAAAGCTACACTATTGTTGATTGTCCTGTGCTTCAGTTCATCGGAGACCACCACGCTGCCCATCACAGCCGATAAAAACAACGGGATATGCATATCCGCCTCCAACGTGGAAAAGGCATGTTTCGTTGTGGCCCAGGGAAAATCCATGGTAAATGTGGCCATACACCACAATATCACATTGTAAAGCAGCACCACCAGCAGACATGCTCCGGTCATCAAATAGACTGATTTTGTATGAAATACCCGATAAAATTCACTTTTAATACAGTTTGCCATTGTCGCTCTCCTTTTTAAGTTCCGCATCCGTCCTACCGGCGTTCCGCATCCTCTGCCAGATGCATATAATAATCCTCCAGCTGCATCTCCCGGCGCTCCAGCGCCAGCAGGCCGATGCCCTGCTCCACAGCCAGTTTACTGTAAGGTGTCACATCCTCCAGCTGCCCCGAAATATGGATGGTTCCATCCGGCAGAACCTTATAATCCCGCTGGTGCAGTTCTTTTTCCAATAAAGCCGTGTATCGTTCCGGCTCTGTCACCCGAATCTCCAGATAGGTGCCGCATAACTCATGGAGCCGCTTGGCACTGAGTTGCTGGATGACCTTTCCCCTGCTGAGAAAGGCGTAGTCTGTGGCCATATTTTCCAGTTCCGCCAGAATATGGCTGGAAATCAGTATCGTGATGTGTTTCTCCCGGTTCAGTTTCTGCAGCAGGCTGCGGATCTCAATGATTCCGGCCGGATCCAGGCCGTTGATTGGCTCATCCAAAAGCAGCAGCTCAGGCTCCCCCAGCAGCGCCAGCGCCAGGCCCAGACGCTGCTTCATGCCCAGGGACATCTGCTTAAATTTCTTGTGGGCGGCATCTGCCAGCCCCACTTCCTTAAGCTTCTCCCACACCTTTTCTTTGCCCGGAATGCCCCGCTGCAGCCTATAATACTCCAGATTTTGAACCGCCGTCATATTCGGGTAAAAACCCGGCGCCTCGATTATGGCCCCGCAGCGTCTGCGGTTCCTCCGCCAGGCCGTCTCCTCCTGGGCCTCCCAGAGGCTGAAACTCCCGGAGGTGGGAAAAACCTGCCCCAATAATATTTTCAATAAAGTGGTTTTGCCTGCGCCGTTGTTGCCTACCAGGCCATAGATGCTTCCCTTGGGAATGGACAGATCCACATGATCCAGGGCCAGTGCCTGACCATACTGTTTGGTCAGCTGATGGGTCTGTATGATCACATTGCTGTTTATCATCTTGTATTCTCCTTCCTGTGGAGCGCGAAACCTTGTCATACTCAAGTTATGACCTTATCCGTCAGGCCCCGGCCCCTATGATGATATGATCATAAACCATTCCCTGTAAATAAGTCCTTTAGAAAGTTTAAAGAAATCGTAAAGAATAGTCAGAGACAATACAACATAACCGCCTGCTGAACCGTCAGCAGATGCTTCTTAAATCCATCCCCCACAAAGCAGGGGGATTCCATTACTTCTCCGCTGACCTCCTCGCCGCGGAAAAAGGGCGGGCAGGGAATCCGTATATATTATATCTATCCCCTTGACCGCCTCTATAATATTGCAATATACAGTTGCATTCTCCATCTCATACCCGCCTGCACAGCACTGGGACAGTTCAAGTCCCAGAATCCGGGCAGCAGAAGGTGCTTCCCGGCGGCGTCAGGCCATGCGGAACCCGATGCCCCACACGGTGGCAATGTATTCCGCAGAGTCCACGGCGGCAATCTTTTTGCGCAGATTGCTCACATGGACATTCACGGTGTTATCCTCCCCGTAGTAACCGCCCTGCCAGACCAGTTCATACAGGCGCTCTCTGGAATATACCTTGCCCGGCTCCTGCATAAGGATGTGCAGAATATCATATTCACGGGCCGTGAGGTTCAGAAGTTGCCCCCGTACCCGCACTTCCCGGCGGTCCGTATCCAGGGTCAGTTCTTTAAATTGCAGCTGCGGTCCGCTTCCGTTTTCCCCCGGCCTCCCATGTTCACTCCGGCCAGACGGTTGTCCGGTATCCGGGCCATCCGGCCTTTTCCCAGACAAACTTTGTGCCTGTAACGGCCTGCTGCTGTCCTGCCGTCTGGCGCTTCGCCGCAAAGCGCCCGCCACCCGGGCCCACACCTCCTCCACGGCAAAGGGCTTGACCAGATAATCATCCGCCCCCAACTCCAGCACGGATACCCGGTCCTCCAGCCCTGACTTGGCCGACAGCACAATGATGGGCAGATCCGGATCCGTCCGGCGAATCTCCCGGATCAGTTCCTCCCCCATCATCCCCGGCAGCATCAGATCCAGCAGCATCAAATCATACTGTCCCAACTCCAGCCGCAGCTTTCCCTCTGTCCCGGAAAACGCCTGCACCGTCTCATGTCCCTGCCTGCCCATGATTTTGGCCAAAAGGTTGTTGATATCCGTATCATCTTCTATAATCAGAATTTTTGCCATTGCCGCTTGTCCCACCTGCGTCTGCCGTAAATATCGTTTTTGCTCATTCCAGATTATAACTCATCACACCGCCGATGTCCATTGGTTCAATTCTATTTTTTCTCCTCTCCTATCTCCTCCAAAGCCTTGAGCAAAAACTCGTTCTCTTCTCTGCCCTTTATGGCGATACGGATATACTGTCTGCCTTCAAATCCCAGCTTTGTGGATAAATCCTTTATCAGGATATTGTACTTGTCGATGAGCAGATTCGCCGGCGTCCTGGAGGACATCCCCTCCACTCTGCACATCACATAGTTTGCCTGGGAAGGGTATACTTTCAGGAAGCCAAGTTCCTCCAGTCGCTTTATGAGATATTCCCTCTCCCTGGACAGGCGGTCACAGCCCTTGACATAGTCCCTGTTATATAGGGGAAATATTTCCAGGAAATACTCGGCGAAGGAATTGATATTCCATATAGCCAGGTTGGCCCGCTCGTCCTGTACCAGGCGCTGTATAATGGAGGGCTCATAGATCAAATCGGACTCCAGAAGCACCGTGTCATCCCTGCGCAGATAGTCCCTGGCCAGGTACAGGGAGTAGATGTTGTATCAAAACAATAAACACACAAATTTAGTATGCCCACCTTTGATTGGGTTTCGGAAGAAATTACTTATTCAAAATAAAAAGACTCACTAAAAAATGAGTCTCGGACTGTAGACAATCGTCCTTTTTAGGAAGATTGTCTACTTTATTTTAGGATTCACATATACCAGTCTCTAAGCCGACCTCCTCTTATCTGCACAGAACAATATCCGCCGCGTCCCTGAACTCATCCATCCTCTCGTCCGTCAAAATGGTTCCTCCTCCAATGGGGGCAAAAGTCACGGAACTGACGATGTTGAATTTGCTGTGGTCACACAGCATGTAAGGTTTTTTGCACTGCTCTAACGCCGTCTTCTTCACCAGCGCCTCATTGGCGTCCGGTGTGGTGAAGCCGGCGGTCCTGCTGATTCCGTTGGCCCCGAAAAATCCCACAGAGAAGTGATAGTCCTTGAGCATCAGTACCGCCGAGGTCCCTACCACCGCCTCCGTGGATGTCTTCAGCGTCCCTCCCACCAGAATGACATGCATTCCAAGGGCGGCAATGCGCTGGGCATGGGCCACCGCGTTGGTCACAAAAGTCACATCCATTCCCTCCAGAAAGTCCAGCATGTATCCGGTGGTGGTCCCCGCGTCCAGATACACGAAATCCTGGGGACGGATCAGGGAGGCGGCGTATCTGGCGATCCGCGTTTTCTCCTCCTTATAGACCTCCGCTTTCTGTGCCACTGTGGGTTCCGCGGACAGATAGACATTCTCCTTATCCGCCAACACTGCGCCGCCGAACACCTTCACCAGCCGACCGGCCTTGTCCAGGATGGCAATGTCCCGTCTGGCCGTGGATTCCGAGATATTCAGGCTCTCCGTCAGTTCAGCCACCGTGACACTGCGCTTCTCCTCCAGAATCTTCAATATCATCCTGTGTCTCTGCTCTGATAACATGTGGTCCTCCGTTGTCACTTCCAACTTTTCCGCCAATCCTTTTTGTATGCGGATACATCTGTCTCCAGCACAATCTTGCGGATGGGCAGTATTCTTCCCGGAGATACGGACAATTCGTCCACTCCCATAGCCAGGAAATCTCTGGTGAACTCCAGGTCCGCTCCCAACTCCCCGCAGATGCCCGCCCATATCCCCGCTTTGTGGGCATTTTCCACCACCGTCTCTATCATCCGCAGGATGGCGGGATGGTGGGTATCGCAGAAATCATCCAGAGCCGTATTCTGCCGGTCCACCGCCAGCAGATACTGGGTCAAATCGTTGGTGCCTATGCTGAAGAAATCTACCTCCTTGGCAAGCTGATCGCTTATGATGGCGGCGGCGGGAGTCTCGATCATAATCCCCTGCTCCGGCTCCCCATAGGCGATACCCTGGGCCTGCAATTCCTGCTTGATCTCTTCCACGATCTCCTTGATTTTCCGGACTTCCCACACACTGGTAATCATGGGATACATGATGGCGATTTTTCCGAATACGCTTGCACGGAAAAGCGCCCGCAGCTGCGTCTTAAAGATCTCCGGCCTGGTCAGGCAGATGCGGATGGCGCGGCATCCCATAGCCGGGTTCTCTTCTTTCTCCATATTGAAATAGCCGCATTGTTTATCCGCCCCAATGTCAAGGGTACGGATGACCACCCGCTTTTTCCCCATGGTTTCCGCCACGGTGCGGTAGATCTTAAACTGCTCCTCCTCCGTGGGAAAATCGTCCCTCTCCAGATAGATAAATTCGCTTCTGAAAAGCCCGATGCCGCCTGCGTCGTTCTGCAAGACGGCGGCCAGGTCTTTTATGTTTCCAATATTAGCATACAGCAGGATGTTTTGGCCGTCAAGCGTGACATTTTCCTTTCCCTTCAAGGTCTGGAGAAGTTCCTTCTTTAACAGTTCCTCCTGCCGGGCTTTTTCCAGCCTGCTCAAAGTTTCCTCATCCGGCTCCACATAGAAAGTCCCGTCCGTGCCGTCCACAATGCCCATTTTCCCGTCGATTGCCTCGTCCAGAGAAAGTCCGGTGCCCACCAGGGCGGGAATGCCTATGGTCCTGGCCAGGATGGCCGTATGGGAGTTCAAAGAACCATGTGCCGTCACAAAGGACAGTACCATGTCCTTATCAAGCTGCACCGTCTCAGAAGGGGCCAGGTCGTCCGCCACAATGATCACCGGCTCCCGGACGCTCATCTTTTCCTCTTCCCCACCCAGCAAACCAGATTCCCCGCCCTGCAGAACAGACAGCAGACGCTCGGAAATATCCTTCACGTCGGCGGCCCTGCCCCGCATATAATCATCCTCCATGGAGGCGAACATCTGCGCGAAATTGTCCCCGGTCTGCGCCACCGCGTATTCCGCGTTGACCTCCTGGATGTGGATGATATTCTCTATGGACTCCTGATAGTCCCCATCCTCCAGCATTATCTGGTGGATCTCAAAGATCGCCGCGCCTTCCTTCCCCACCTCCTGCAAAGCCTTCTCATACAACGCTTTCAGCTGCTCTATAGCCTCCTTTGTGGCCTCACGGTAACGCAGGACCTCGCCTTTTGTATCCTCCACCTTCACACGCTTTACCTGTTTTTCCCCTCTGCCGTACACCTGGATCTTTCCTATGGCGATACCGCCAAATACACTTTTTCCCTTATATACCTTCATCTCAACCTCCGGAAACACTTCTCAATTGCCTGACTGCCGTTTAAAGGCGATTGTGAAACTCCCTTTCCGGTAACAGTGGATGGGCAATATATACAAAATAAGGGCGACTTGCCACTGCGTTGGAGCCCGTTTTTGTATATATTGACCAGCCGCGTCACTTGCAGAGAACCTTTCGCAATTGCCTGACTGCCGTTTAAAGGCGATTGTGAAACTCCCTTTCCGGTAACAGTGGATGGGCAATATATACAAAATAAGGGCGACTTGCCACTGCGTCGGAGCCCGTTTTTGTATATATTGACCAGCCGCGTCACTTGCAGAGAACCTTTCGCAATTGCCTATGTCGTTTAATCTGAAAGGAACCGTCTGTCAGGTCCACATATTTCTCCCGATGAGACGGTTCCTCCCGCACAGGCCGGATTACAGATTATCCTGCATAAATTTACTTATGGCTTCGCAGGCCGCGTCCTCGTCCGCGCCGTCAAAAGTAATGACCACCTCATTATCCTTTTTGACGCCAAGTCCCATGATGCCAAAGATCTTCTTGCAGTCTCCCGCCTTGCCGTCCTTCTCCAACTTGATGCCGCACTCGAATGCCTTTGCCGCCTTTACCAGTTCTCCTGCCGGACGCGCGTGGATTCCCTCGGGGTCTGTGATTACATACTTAAATTCTCTCATGGCGATTCTCCTTTTTATAATTTTTATCTTGCAAATGTAAAACTCTTTTCATAACATAGAAGGGTTTTGCAATTGTCCTTTTTACGCTTCTACATTTTTCTTTAATACACCCAGCAGCAATGTGGATACAGCTATGCCTGCCAGCAGTGCCACCACATACATGGCGGCGTTTCCCACCACCGGAAATACGAAGATTCCTCCGTGGGGGGCCATCAAAGTACAGTTAAACAGCATGGACAGAGCTCCGGCCACGCCTGAACCGACGATGCAGGCGGGCAGTACATGCAGCGGGTCGGAGGCTGCAAAGGGAATTGCGCCTTCGGTGATAAACGCCAATCCCATAATAAAGTTGGTGGGACCGGACTCTCTCTCCTCCTTGGTGAATTTCTTCTTAAAGAGAAGGGTTGCCAGCGCAATGGCGCAGGGAGGCGTCATGCCGCCAATCATGACCGCTGCCATGATATCGTAATTGCCCGCAGCGATTGCCGCCGTGCCGAACACATATGCCGCCTTGTTGAAAGGCCCGCCCATGTCGATGGCCATCATTCCGCCCAGAACCAATCCCAAAATCACTTTGCTTGCGCCGCCCATACTGGTGAGGCCGTGGTTTAAGGCCGTATTGATGCCGCCCATAACCGGCTCTATCACAAACGACATGGCAATTCCCATAAGCAATATGCCAATCAGCGGATAAATCAGCACCGGAGCGATTTTTTCCAGGAAGTCCGGCAGATGGCCGCATACCTTGCGGAGCAGAACAATGATATAGCCCGCCAGAAAACCTGCCGCCAATGCCCCGAGGAAACCGGAAGTGCCGCCTGCCGCAATCATCCCGCCCACGAATCCAACCGCCAGGGCAGGTCTGTCGCCAATGGCCATGGCGATGAATCCCGCCAGTACCGGGAGCATAAATCCAAAGGCCACACCGCCCAGATTTTTAAACCATGCCGCCGCGGGCGTAATGGTACCGAAGTTTGCCCTTTCCGCTATATCCAGCGCATCCATATCCACGCAGATTCCGTCGATTAAGAAGGCCAGCGCTATCAGAATACCTCCGCCTACCACAAAGGGAAGCATGTGAGAGACCCCGTTCATCAGCTGCGTGTAGATCTGATGCCCCACGCCGCCGCTTTTACCCGTCCTCTGCGCGGAGGGCTGGGAACCTGCCGACGCGTGATACACCGGCGCGTCTCCGGCCAAGGCTCTGTCAAGCAACTCTCCCGCCTTGCTGATACCGTCGGAAACCTGGCACTGAATCACTTTCTTTCCGTCGAAACGATCCATGGGCACCTGGGCGTCCGCCGCCACGATAATGCAGTCCGCCTCCTGTATCTCCCGAGCGCTCAGCACATTCTTGGCGCCGCCGGAACCTCTGGTTTCAATCTTGACATAGCAGCCCTTTTCCTTGGCCGCCTTCTCAATCCCCTCCGCCGCCATATAGGTGTGGGCAATCCCCGTGGGACAGGAGGTGACCGCCAGAATTTTCGCCCCGGTCTTTCCGGCCTCTCCCGTATCCTGCAACCGCTGGTCGATATCCGCTTTCTCCTCGTCCGCCCTGTCAATAATCTCAAGAAACTCCTCCACAGAACCGGCGCTGCGCAGGGAATCGGAAAAATCTTCGTCCATCATCAGCACGGACAATTTGCTCAGCACATCCAGATGTACATTGTCTTCCGTGTTGGGAGCGGCTATCAGGAAGATCAGAGTCACCGGCTCCCCGTCCAGGGAATCAAAATCCACCCCGTCCTTCACCACCATCGCCGCAAGTCCCGGCCTGCTGACGGCATCACATTTTCCGTGGGGAATGGCAATCCCCTCCCCGATGCCGGTAGTGCTCTCCTCTTCCCTTGCGTAAACCTGCTTCCGGTATGCCTCCCTGTCATTGATCTTGCCGCTTTTAACCATCAGTTCTACCGCCTGGTCCAGCGCCTCGCTTTTACTCTTCGGCGCTCCGGTAAGGGAAATGCTCCGCTTATCCAACAATTCCGTAATTCTCATCTTCAACCTCCCATTGTCACTGATTTTTACTGACGCTCACTAAAACTTGCCGAGGAACCTGACTCACGCTCCAAAGATTCCGGGAACATCGCGGCAAAATTCATCGCCCGTGAGTATAGGTGTTCTGCATCTGTCCATATACCGCCTCTATCTCTTCTCTGGTTGCCAGCTGCTCGGAAAACGCGCTGGCGCTGCCGGCGGATATTCCCATGTAAAACGCGTGTCTGTAATCCCTCCGCTCCATCCAGCCCGCCAGGAAACCTGCCACCATGGAGTCGCCTGCCCCCACACCGTTGACAAGCTTTCCCTTCGGCGCCGGAGCCTGGAATACGCTCCCGTCTTCCGCCACCAGAACCGCGCCCTCGCCTGCCATGGACACCAGAACATTGACCGCTCCCCTCTCCTTAAGCTTCTCCGCGTAGGGAATCACTTCCTCCCTGCGGCGGAGCGTGACGCCAAAAATCTCACCCAACTCATGGTTATTGGGTTTTACCAGGAACGGATGATACTCCAGCACATTGACCAGCAGGTCCTTCGTGGCATCCACCACAATCATCACGTTCCGCCCGTCCAGCCGCTCCATGATCCTCCTGTAGATATCGTCCGGCATGGAACTGGGTATGCTTCCCGCCAGCACCAGCACATCCCCCGCCTTCAGGATAGCCAGCTTTTCCATCAGCTGCTCCACTGCCTGCCCGCTGATCCGGGGACCACAGCCGTTGATTTCCGTACCGTCGATGGATTTAAGCTTTAAGTTGATCCTGGAAAATCCGTCTTGAATCCGAATAAATTCGGCTTTTACTCCCATCTCCTCCACCCGGCGGATAATCTCGTCTCCTGTAAATCCTGCCGCGAACCCAAAGGCCGTATTATCGATGCCCAGGTTTCCAAGCACCATCGAGACATTCAGCCCCTTCCCTCCCGGCAGCATCAACTCGGAACTGGTTCGATTCGTCAGGCCCAGTTTAAAGTCGTCCACCGACACGATGTAGTCCAGAGATGGATTAAATGTAACTGTGTAAATCATCCCGTTTCCTCCCGCCATCTTTTATGGTCTTATTATACATTCAAATTCAGTCAAATTCAATCAATTTTATTCACAAATCTGCTCTTTAAGTTTTGTCGATTTTGCACAAGTTTGATTTTTTTGACGTATTTCGACTAATTCTTCACAAAAAGGCACCCGGCGGCTTATTTTTTGCTGCGACACAAAGCAATTAGGGGAGACTTTGTCTCCCCTAACACGTCCATGTTTGTTCCTATATTCACTCTAACTAATCCCTGTTCTAAGCCATCTGCCGCAATTCTTCCTGTATGGCTCTCACCTCTTCAATATCCATCTCCAGAATATCGGATACCTCCTCACATGAATAACCTTTTGTCAGCATTTTCTGTACGGATTTGTTAAGCCCTGCTCTATTCCCTGACGCAAAATATTCTTTGCCTCATATTCAAGTATCTGTCCGCCCATAACCTTCTTTACCTCCTGGAAATCGTTCCTTCTACAATGGCAAAAGAGGAATCCGTAATCTTCTTATTTTCTCCTCCGCCCTGCTGCCTGAGAAAAATCTCATTTTCTTTTAAAATGATCTGTTCCCTGCCTGTGTAGTCCTCTTTAAATATCTCGTTTACCACCGGAATGATAAGTTTTTTACAATCCGTCAAAAGCGTTCGAAATACGAAAAACTCTTTTCAGTGTTCCTCCATCGCTCATGTGTATTATTCTATATACTTTGCCGCCAAAAACTATATTTTTCTTTACTCATATTATATCAAAAATCTGTGAAAACTACAGCTAATTTCTTTATTTTGCAGGCGCTCAAGACGGCGCCGGAAGCAAAATCACCGCCCGCTGATCTGCCACCTGCGGTAAATCAGCCCTCCCAGCAGAGCAAGCCCCAGGGCAAGCAGCGGGTACAGGAGCATTCCCGTCTGCCAGAAAGTCAGGTAATGTCCCGCTCCACCCACCAGCCGCGCATCGTAAAAGGCGCTGGCACAAACTGCCTTTGCAGGTGACAGGTACAGGCACTGGGACAACAGCCGCAGCCGTTCCGGCACATTGGCAAACAAAGTTCCCAGCGTGTAAACCATCATCAGGCTCATGGACGCCACGCCGCTCCTGGTCCAGCAAGACAGCACCAGAGCCAGAACGCTGTGCAGCACTGTGGCCAACAGCAGCAGTACCAGCAGAATAACAATTCCCTGTCCCATGGTCAGGGCAAAGGGGGAGGACTCCAGATAGATTTGCAGCGGCGCATTCCAGCTTTCTCCGTACCCATAGGCAACACCAAAGTTCAGCAATGTGGCGCCCCCCACCAGGAGCGCCGCTGCGGCGGCCAGCGTCATGGAGGCCAGCAGCTTGGCCAGGTAGAGCATACCCCTCCCATGGCGGCTGCACAGCACTAGCTGATCCGTCTTGCGTATATGCTCATCCGCAAATACCCCCGAAAACACCATGCCTATCATCAGGGCAGTCAGCGCCAGCATAGTCCTGGAATTGGCCAGCATCATACTCACCCCCATATCCCAATAATAGACACACGGTGTCTGCGCCTCATGTCTGCGCCAATACTCTTGCTCTCCTTCCGTGAGGCACAGAGCCTGCTCATAATCCCTTATCATCTGCTGCCTTGCCCTGTAAAAGGCGGCGGCGTCCACAGTGTGTACCTCCTCATTGCCCACAACGCCCCTCACATAATTGTAGATTGCCTCATACTGTCTGCGCTGCTGCGAAAGCCTTTCCGCCTCCGCTGGGTCATCGGGGACTTCAGCCGTTGTGACGGCTGAGACATTTATTGTGGCATTGTCCGTCACCCGTTCCTGCTCCTGCGTCTGCACATCCGCATATGCCACCTGCATCTCCCGCAGCAGAATATCATCAATAAGGCGTCCGTTAAATTTCTCCCCCCTTGCCTGCCGATCCATGGCTCTCTCATAGGCGCTGTAGTACACGCTCTCCCCTGTCTGCGCGTCGGTGAGGACATATCTGTTCAGCAGTACCCCAAAGCAGCAGAACGCCATGACCAGCACCACTCCGCAAAAGGAGATCCATGTCATCTTTTTCTTCAAAATCTTTTTCATCTCATATTGATATAATATCCCCAACTGACTCATTTCTGCCGTCCTCCTGTCTCTGCTTCTGTATCCTCACCGCCAGTGCCATTTCCAGGGGAATATTCCCTGTCTATTTCGGCAGTCAATGCCTCTCGGAAAGGCTTCTGTCTCTGCCACCCTTGGCCTCGGGGAGGCTTCTCTTCTCCGTCTCGGCGCTCTGTCTCGTCCCCAAATTGCTCCAAATAGAACGCCTCCAGATCTCCCCGGCTCTCTTCCCATTTGCCCTGATAGATCAGCCGTCCCTCTTTCATCATCAGAATGCTGTCCGCAATATGCTCCACGTCTGACACAATGTGGGTGGACAGCAGCACGATGCTGCTTTGGCCCGCCTGGGCAATCAGATCCCTAAAGCGCACCCGCTCCTTGGGGTCCAGGCCCGCCGTGGGCTCATCCAGCACCAGCAGACAGGAATCATTCAGCAGCGCCTGGGCAATTCCCAGCCTCTGCTTCATGCCGCCGGAATAGGTCTTGATCTTCTTGCCGGCCTGCCCCGTCAGGCCTACCAGTTCCAGCAGTTCCTCGCTCTTTTGCCGGGCCCGGAACTTGGGCAGTCCTTTCAGCGCAGCCATATAAAGCAGAAATTCTCTGCCTGTGAAATCGGGATAATACCCGAAATCCTGGGGCAGATAACCCAGCATGGACCAATATGCCTCACAGGTCTCGGGCTGCCCCGCCAGCGTGATCCGCCCCTCCGAGGGCCGCAGAATCCCACAGATCATCCGCATCAGAGTAGTCTTGCCTGCGCCATTGGCCCCCAGCAGACCATAGACTCCCGTACGCAGCTTCAGGCTGACATGATCCACCACCGTTTTCCTTTCTTAACAAAAATCCGGATAAGGCGCTTTTGCTCTATGCCGCCATATTCTCATAGATACTGCCCGCCCGACATGCGGCTTGGTAGTATTCCCATACATTGCCTGCCAGCAGCAGCGCCAACACCAACAGCCACCAGGGAAACAACTGTCCCCTGTACCAATCCGCCACATTGCTGCCCACCACCTGCAGACTGCTGACCATCACGGCTATGCCCAGACACAGGTACAGGGCCTCCCGTCCCCGCACTCTTCTGGCCCAGGCCATGCTCAGAAAAGTGGTCATCAGGTAAGGCACCAGCAGATAAACCCCCGTCTGCAGAATCCCTACCTGCCCGTACAATAAAAGCAGCGGCAGCTGCACCAGCAGCAACAGTAAATGAAAACTGCCCAGCAGCCCCATTCTTGCCAGCACAATGCTCTTTACGGAAAAACGGGTACACAATTCCAGTTCCGTCATATTGTACATGGCTGAGCGCATTTGCTCCTGGGCCGCCAGCAGCGCCAAATGAGGTATATTTTTTAGTCAACCCCTGTCATCTGTTTATATTATACAGGAAGCTTTCACTGTGTATAACGAATCAGATTTATGTATGTGCGGATACTATATAAAATTTATTATTTCCTTTTGGGAATTGTGTTCCTGCGAAAAACCGATTATAATTATATCGGCAGACCCAAAATCAAATACATAGAACATATTTGCAAAAAGCATATGTATACGGGGAACAAGGCAAAATATGGCCGCTGCGAAAAATATGCAGTATAAATTGGTTTCAGGGACATTCAGAATAATGCAGACAGGCGGATTTGTTCGGAAAGGACTAAAGGATTGGGAAACAGACGCATGAAAGGGGAAAAGATGAACAGGAAGAAGAAATGGATCGCTGCTGGCGCGGTATTGATTGTTTTGCTGCTGGCAATACTTGTTCTTTTCGCCCTGGCCCGGAACGGGACCATCCTATTGAACAATCCCTCCAGAAGTCAGTACCCGGTAAGAGGGGTGGATGTATCCCGGTATCAGGGACACATTGACTGGAATATCCTGGCTTCCAATGATATCTGCTTTGCCTTTATTAAAGCCACGGAGGGCAGCACTCATGTGGACCCCTGTTTTCAATATAATTATGAAGAGTCTCGCAAAACCAGTCTGCGCATAGGCGTCTACCACTTTTTCAGCTATGACAGCGAAGGACAGACCCAGGCAGATAATTATATTGCTGTCGTAGAAAAGACTGACGATATGCTCCCTCCCGTGATAGATCTGGAATTTTATGGAGACAAGGAGCAAAATCCCCCCAGCCGGGACCAGGTGAGGAAAGAACTCGCAATTATGCTGGACCGGCTGGAAGAGCATTATGGCATGAGACCTATCATCTACGCCACGGAAAAATCCTATGCTCTATATCTTGCGGATGCTTTCCAGGAATATGATATCTGGATAAGGAATGTGGTCACCGCTCCCCACCTCTCAGATCATCGACAATGGACTTTTTGGCAATATACGGATCGGGAAAAGCTGGAGGGATACCAGGGGGATGAGAAATATATCGACATGAACGTGTTTAACGGAAACATGGAAGATTTTCTGGAGTACCAGTGATTGGGAAAATGGCCCCCCTCTGCGCCTTATATCAAATCACAGGATTTCAAATAGTCCAAATACTCCCCTTTGTGGCATCCTGCATCCATAATGCGATATGTCTCCATCAATTCCTCCGTCTCAATGTCGCTTTCCCCGCCAAAGGGTATCACATACAAGTCTGCGCTGCCCTGTTCCTCCCAAAAGCCTTCTTTGCGCAGCTGCCCCAACACCTCCGCCATCCACATGCGGATCTGCCTGCGTTCTTCGTCAAAAGTACGCTTAAACACAAGTACATTCTCCTCATACCATGCAGCCGCAGCATCATCCAACCTGTTCCTGTAATCCGAGCAGGATGAACACACGTCCGAACACCCATAGAGACTGTTTTGCAGCAGGTAATCCTGCAGTTTTCCAAACAGAAAAGACTCAGCGAACACTGCCTCCCATTCCACCCAGGGTTCAAAACGGTAATAGTCCTTCTCATCCTCCTGGCAGTCTTTGCTTTTTTCCCGGTACATTTCTTCCGTGTTGAAGTAAATATAGGTCCCGAAGGTTTCGGTATACACAGGCTGCACTACGCCTCCGATCCATTAACGCAGTATCGCAGGCTCGGCCTGCGATATTCACGAAGAGGTAAGTTTGATTGACGCAAAAGATCTGCGAGTAATTGACATTAAAGGGTCTGAAGCGAATATTGTAGAACGATAAATTCCTCAAACTTCCCATAAGGATTTCCGATGGAAATCCTTATGGGAAGTTTGAGGAATTAATTTTCCAGAACAATACCGGATGTCTTTTACCCCATGGATGGGTGTAAAGCTATCCGGCATTGTTTTTTCTTAAGTTAATGACATTGTGATATTGCAGCGTTCCTATTAAAACTCTATCTTAATCATAATCAATGCTAAACTCCTCTGTCACAGGCAATCCTTGCCATGTGTTCCCATCTGAACGATGATATTCTCTCACAGTAGAACCATCTGCCATCATATAGTCAATTACAAATATTTGACCCATTTCAATTTCCATGGGATAATTATTGTAAGGTAGGACGTTTCCGGTCTTGAAATTATCTTTGAAATCATCGTATGCGTTTTCTAATATCCAAAATTCCCTGTATTGGTAATCGGGTAAAACTGCTGATATGTCTACCTTTCCAAAATATAATGCAGTATACTCTTTCTCACCGATTTTGATAGTATCAATCCGAGATGCCTCATTATTGAGAGCCAGTGAAGTCAAATCTTCCGTATGCAATGCGTTGCCATATTTATTGTAAAGTTGATTTGCCATACAAGGAACCGAATTTGTTGCATAATCCATTGCCTCTATGTTGGTGTGAGCTGAACCGTATATTCCCATCACATCAACATCATTCAAACTGTTAAATTCCCGAATAAAGTTTTTGACCATTGTATTTTCACGATATGCGTTATCAGAATGTTGATAGTAATATTGCCCTTGCTTGATGTTTTCTTGTGACAGCCGATATAACTCAGACTGTTTCTGCCCTAGGGACTCAAGGTATTCCAGAAAACGTTTTCCCGTCGTATCATATTGATGACCAACATCTGTTCCGTGAAAAACAGTCTCTGGGCATTCATTTTTAATCCGTTTATAGAAATCGATAACCTCTTGAGAGTACATAGCCGTTCCAGCCCAATCCTGATACAGCAAATCCAAAATATCATCACTATCGGACTTCATCCACAAGTTCATATACTCTGCTGTATAATATGGAAGTTCTACAAAGAGATCTCTCACACCGTCATTTTGATAATATGATGCCCACAATTCAAATTCCTTTTCTAAAATATCCTTGTTAGAATGTTTTTCCCCATATAAAAATATTTCTCCAGATGATTGTCCTCTTTTTGAGGTAAATCGCATAACAAAATATCCCAAAAAGATAAGCGCAACAGCAGCAATTATTATTGCGATTATTACTTTTTTATTCCGTTTGGCTTCCATATTCACCACTCCCTTGTGCAGTCTTGCTAATTCCTTTGCTACAATCTCTCTGCCGAGATCAGTAATAAGATATTTATAGTGCGGCCCAGCCTTTTTCTTCAAGGGTATTTAATGCGCCGTATAATGTTCCTGCGCCTAAAGATAAACGCCCACTTGGTTACTGCAAATATAATATCACTAACCGTAATAGCTGTCTATACCTTTTGAATCTCGCGTTCTGCTAATCAGAAAAGTACATAGTGGAGAATATCCCACTGGGCCTGCCGCTATCCCGCAGTAGGCCGGACACATGGGAAACAGTACAGTCCGAGAAAAAGTGATGAAAAATGATGCCTATGTCCTTGATAAGTAGCAGATGGATATGCCTGGAGGAATTACCGGGCTTAATTTTACCTGTACGAAGATTATGGGGCAAACGGCGAAAAACGCTGGACTTGGGCTATCCTCAGAAAATATCTGTCGAAGGGCGGATTTGCGGAAAGATTAAAGCAATTTGACGGAGTAGGCGTGGAATTTGTGGATGGAAATATCACGATTTTGTATGTCAGGCAACAACGTTAGTTTACGTTTTCTAAAATCCGTGCCCCAACCTTCCAAAATGCTCTTTTGGGGGGCACCTTATATACTATTCCTAAAATCCCCTATGCAGTCTTTTTCTGGCTCTTAAGTCTCTCGATCCATTCCTGTATAAGCTGAATCTCTTCCTCTGTCAGAACTTCTACCTGCTTATCACAGTAGCAGCTAAACCAGCAGTCTCTCCGCCTGCACTGTATTGTATTGCTGCATTTGCCTTTAAAGCACAGCCATCTGATGTTCCATATGACAGCATACACAAAAAAAGCAATTGCCCAAATACCATACACCCATCCAATAATATCATACAACATATTCTTGCTCCTTTTAGAGTCTATACTATACATAATTATACGTATATATTTGTACAGTGTCTATATATAAAGTTATTAAATTTTTATTACCTGTATATAATAACTCATATGGAGGGCGCTATGGAATACTTACACATCCGCATCATTGAGTTGCTACAGGAGAAAGGAATCTCAAAAACAAGGATCTGCAAGGACTTGGACTTCCAGCGGGGAAACTTCAATCGTTACTGCCGCGATGAGTTCCAGCGGGTTGATGCCAATATGATCATCAAACTGTGCAGATATCTTGACTGTACAGTGGGTGATTTGTTTGAAATCCGCAGTGAATGAATGCCTCAACCGGCCCGCCTTCACCCAGAAACTGTACTCCACATGTTCCCGGAAAGTGCTGTTTTGATTTTTTCCTGACTTTTCTTGCAGGCTGTTCATTTAGAGTTCCGCATATTCCGCCATTAATTCTACAGCAAATGCCCGCATACAAAAACACAAAATTCTCTTCTCAAAATTATTTTCTTGACAACATCCTGTTCATCGTATATGATGGTCTACAAACCAAATATTACTCGCTAGGGGAGCACATCGCTGAGATTGGATCCGACGGATCCTAACCCTCACTACTTGACCCGGACAATACCGGCGTAAGGAAGCAGAAGTATACGGCCAAGGGAGCACAAAGCTTTCCCTGTTCGTAGCACGATGTTGTCCCTCCTTGCACCCACAAAGGAGGATTTTTTTATGTTCTATGATGTTATTGTGAATGAATGGGAAGAGACTACCTATGTCCCCACCGCCCTGGGCGGTGTGCTGCTGGCCGTACTCGTCCTGGCTCTGCTCGGCGGCGCCGTGGCCTTTGCCCGTATACAGTGGAAGAAGAATGCGGGGGCTTCCGCCCAAAAGCCCGGCGGCAAACTGACCGTCAAGCAGCTGGTGTTCTGCGCTATGGCCATCGCCCTGGGCACTGTACTGTCCAATATCAAACTGTTTGAGTTCCCCAACGGGGGCTCCATCACCCTGCTGTCCATGCTGGTGATCTGCCTGCCCGGATATTTCTTCGGGCTGGGGGCCGGGCTGCTGACCGGTGTTGCCTATGGCGTACTGCAGCTGCTGATTGATCCCTATGTGCTGTATCCCATGCAGCTGGTGGTGGACTATCTTCTGGCCTTCGGCGCGCTGGGACTGTCAGGCCTGTTCACCAATGCCAAAAACGGCATGATCAAGGGGTATATCACGGCAGTGCTGGGCCGCTTTGTCTTTGCCGTGATCTCCGGCTGGATCTTCTTTGGAGCCTATGCCTGGGAGGGCTGGGCTCCACTGCCCTACTCCCTTGCGTACAACGCCATGTATATCTTTTCCGAGGCCGCCATCACCGTAATCATCCTTATGCTGCCCGCGATAAAGAAGGCACTGGCCAGCATAAAGAAGATGGCGCTGGAGTAGCCCTTTGTAAGCATCTCTTCCACAAGCAGCAGGGATGCCAGCCTTCAAAGTATTCGCAAAATCCATATATACATGCACAGCTGCCCCACCCATTGCATACAAGTATCATAGATTTATTCTTTCAATGACGCAGCTGTGCGGCTTCTCTTTGTCCTCCCTGTTATAGCTTATCCCCACCAGCAGAATCTCTCCGGTATATCCCTCCAGCGCCTGGGTGTATTGTCTGTCCCTGATCTGCTGCAGGGCTGTTTCGACTGGCTTGCCGTACTTTAGTTCAACCAGGATCGCCGGCTTATTTGTGGAGGGCAGAGGCAGAAACACCACATCCGCAAAGCCCTTTCCCGCGGGGAGTTCCCGTATGATCCGGTAGTCCTTCCTGGCGCTGTAGTACGCAAGTCCGATGGCGCAGCTAAGGGAATTTTCATCGTTGTAGGTCAGTATGGAGGACACCTCCGTGTGGGCTCTGTCCAGCCCCTTTGCAACACTTTTTTCATCGCCCCCAAGCGTATCTTCCAGCAGCTTTTCGGATGCCTGGAGAACACGCATAACCTCCGTCCATCCCCCTACGCTCATGGCGTTTTCAAACTCTCTGATGATCTCTTTATTGGGAATAAATGCCTCCTCAGTCTCTGAATCATATCCCAGATAGCCCAAATGGATCAGCAATGTCAGGACATCATCCTTTGTCTCGAAATTGCGCATATCATTCTGAAAGCTTTGCGTATTTACCCTGATGCATTCTCCGCCAAGCATCTGCACAATATCTGTGCGCAGTCCGTCAAAATCCATATCCATATATATTTTCAGGGCATCATAAGTTTCAGTAGAAGTCCAGTAGCTGGAAAAGTCTCTGTTGTACATTGCCGCCACAACAGACCTGGGATTATAAATATGCTTATATTTCTTGAATCTATATCCGTCATACCAACTGCTTGTCTGGGCAAAATCCATGTCAAACCGCTCACATAACGCCTTTACCTCATCCTCCGTAAAACCGGTATACTCCTCAAAAACATACTGATTTGTCATCGAATATTCCCAGAACATATTCAATGCCGAGTGCTGCCCATACTTTTTTACAGGCAGAATACCCGTCATATAAGCCAGTGCCACATAGGGCTGATCCTTGAAAAGATCTCTCAGAAAATCAAGATACTTTTTCTGCAGCGCTTCAGACTCCTGCCTCTCACGCATCACGCAGTCCCACTCGTCAATCAGAAAGATAAATGCTCTGCCCGTCTCGCTGTAAATCTGCTCCAGCGCAGCCGCAAGGATAGTTTCTTCCTCTGAAAAAAAATCCCCATATACCTTCCGGATATCAGCGATAACCGCCTGCTCCAGATACTCCGTCACTTCCTGCTTCCGGGCCCTGATCAAAAACTGCTGCATGTTCAGATAGATTACATCGTATTGGTTCAAATGCTCTCTGAAAGATTCGCTGCTCTCTATCTTATATCCCTGGAACATCTCCCTGGAATCACAGCCGCGGCTGTAATAAGCGGCAAGCATTTTCAGCGCCATGGACTTCCCAAAACGCCTGGGCCTGCTGACGCAGATATATTTTTGCTCTGTATTGACGCACTTGTTTGTGTGCGCTATCAGCCCTGTCTTGTCCACATAGATCTCAGAGCGGAGCGCATCCCCAAAGTTCTTATTATCCGGATTCAGATATACTCCCATAAAATGCCTCCACACAAAATTCTGCCGGTTCCCGCCTAGTTCTATTATATGGGAATTAGAATAAATTAACAAGGCTGACTTCCCACTCGAAAAATCTCCTAATGCTTTTCACATTCTAGCCAGTAACAAGCTTCAGATAGATAAGCGGGTCTGAACAGGAGCGTCCCCTGCTGGCTATTCTCTATAAACCTTTCAAGGGTTAGCGGGCAGGGGACCCGGCTCCGTCACGCAGCCGCCCAGCCGGGAGGAGTACAGAATCTTCTCCTTCACGGGCAGCTGCATCAGCTTGCCCAATGCCTCCTCGTAGTATTTCAGCTGTTCCGCGTAGCGGTTCCACAATTCCTGTCCGGTCTCCACCCGGTCCGTCTTGTAATCCACCACTACAATCTGCCCGTCTTCCACAAAAAAAGCGTCAATGATTCCCTGGATGAGTACCTTCTCCTCCGCCGGAAACTGGCTCTTAAGCCGGGCGGCGCTGATACCGTAGACAAAGGGCTGCTCCCGGTACAACGTCCCTGCGGCGGCGGCGCGCCACATGCGCCAGGCGATGGGGTCCCGGAAAAAGCGCACCAGCTGATGTTCCCGCAGCACTTGGCGGTAGCTTTCCGGCAGCCTGCCCTCCGCCACCTCCCGGGCCAGCATCTCCCGCAGATTGGCCTTCAGCTTTTCCCCGTCCCCGGACACCGCAAAGATTTCCGCGCTCTCCGGCATCCTCTCATATACCCCCTGGTATAACTGTCCATAATCCACCAACTCCATAACCTTGTGGAAGGCATTGCCCCGCAGGGTTCCTCCGGCCTCCTCCTCGTCTCTTCTAAAGCTGGGAATATAGGGCACTATCTCTTTCTGTTCAAAAGCCTGGTAAGCCGCCTCGTCCTTCTCCTCCATGGCGGCGATCTTCAGTTCCGATACGCTGGTCTTGGTATACAGCTGCTCCAGTTCACGGTAGGCATAGGTGTAGGCAAAGCGCTGTTCCAGATCCCGGACCTGGGCCGGATCCGCCCATAGTCCGGCCTGTTCCAGCTGCATCTCCCTGCGGGCAAGGTCCACCTGCTTGCGCACGGCTTCCCCCTTAAGCCCCTCCTCCTGCCAGATGGCAACCTGCACCTGGACCGGGTCCAGCGCAGGCAGGATATCTTCCAGATAGCTGCCCGCCTTCATAAAGTCCAGATAGCTCAAAGGGCCTGGCTGACGGAGCCTGTATTGCTGCCACAGCGTTTCCGCGTCCGCCGCGCAGGCTGTCATAATCAGCTTCTCCTTGGCTCTGGTCAGCGCCACATACAGCACACGCAGTTCCTCCGCCAGATTTTCCTCCCGCATCTTCCTGGACACCACCAGTTTCCGCAGGGTCTTGTTGCGCACCCGCCCCTCCACATCCACAAAGTCCGTCCCCAGGCCGTAGTCCATATCCATCAGAAAACTCTGGTTCACGTCCTGCATATTAAAACGCTTGGCCAGTCCGGAGACAAAGGTGATGGGAAATTCCAGTCCCTTGCTCTTGTGGATGCTCATAATCCGCACCACATCCGCATACTCGTCCAGCGATCCTGCCTCCCCGAAATCCACGTCATACTGCTCCAACTGCTCGATATAGCGGACGAAATGAAAAAGTCCGAAATAACTGGTTTTTTCAAAGTCCGATGCCTTGGTCAGCAGCATCTCCACATTGGCCCGGCGTTTGCTGCCTGCGGGCATGGCAGTCACATACTGCAGATAGTTGTGGTCCCGGATCACCGTCTCTAAAAGCTGGCGAATAGGCATATAGATCGTGTAACTTCGGTAATTGTCAATCTTCTCCGCAAAGCGGCGGCATTTTTCCTGTAATTCTAAATTCAGCCCACACTGCGCGTCATTTTCCGGAAGTATATCCGGCGCTCCCTCCGAGACTGCCGGACTTACCGTTTTCTCCTGAATCTCCGCGGACAATGCCTGGGGTACGGTTCCCTCCCCGCTCTCCATGGACGATGCCTGGGGATCGGTTCCCTCCCCGCCCTCCACAGACAATGCCTGGGGATCGGTTCCCTCCCCGCCCTCCACAGACAATGCCTGGGGATCGGTTCCCTCCCCGCCCTCCACAGAAAGTGTCTGGGGCTCGGTTCCCTCCCCGCCCTCCACAGAAAGTGTCTGGGGCTCGGTTCCCTCCCCGCCCTCCAAGGACGATGCCTGACTCACGGTTCCCTCCCCGCCCTCCAAGGACGATGCCTGACTCACGGTTCCCTCCCCGCTCTCCACAGACAATGCCTGGCTCTCTTCTTCCGGCGCCTGGGCAGAACAATCTGTCTCCAGACCCGCCCCGCGCTGCACTGCCTGCCACAGGCTCACTTCCTGGCTCTCGCTCCTCAGAACTGCGATCTCCTCCTCCGTAAACCCTCCAAACACGGATTTCATAACCCCAAACAGCGGGATATCCTGGGTGGGATTGTCCAGCACTCGCAGCAGCTGCAGCAGTTCCTGTACCTCCGTGGCGGCAAAATACCCGGTCTTGGAGGAGATATATACCGGGATTCCCTCCCCCTCCAGTACCTCCTTGAACTCCTCGTCCCATCCGCTGCCGGTGCGCAGCAGAATCACCATGTCCCCATACCGGGCGGGCCGCAAGGTTCCTGTGACCTTATCCGTCACCAGATATTCCCGGCGAAGCCCATGAATCCGGGCGGCAATCATCCGGGCCTCCCGAGTCTTGGCTGTCTCCTCGCTTCCCTGCTCTGGCTTCTCCGCCAGCAGCAGTTCACTGCGGCAGTCCGGCCCCTCCGGGTACTCGGCCCCCACATAGAGCGCCGCCTGGGCATCATACTCTATACCGCCCTTGTCCCGGCTCATCAAATTCACAAAGATACTGTTTACCGCGTCCAGCACCTCCCGGCGGCTTCGGAAATTTCTGCTCAGATCGATGCGCTGGCAGCTGCTGTCCTCATGGGTGTAGGTCTCGTATTTTTCCAGAAAAAGTTCAGGCCTTGCCAGACGGAACTTATAGATGCTCTGTTTCACGTCTCCCACCATAAAACGATTGAAATGCCCTTCCGCCTCGCCGGATACCGCCCAGAGCAGATACTCCTGCACCAGGTTGCTGTCCTGATACTCGTCTATCAATATCTCATGAAAATACTCCCTATACTCCCGGGCCACGGGACTGGGCAGAACCTTCCCTTCCTCTCGGCGCAGCAGAATCTCCAAGGCATAATGCTCGATATCGGAGAAATCCATAAGCTTTTTCTCCTGCTTGCGCGCCCGGAAAGCCTGCCCGAACTCCATAGCCAGTTCCGCCAGCATACGCACCGGGGCCTGACAGGCATTCATCTGGGCCAGACTCAGATCTATGGGCGTGGTGAAGAACTGCTCCCGCATCTCCTGCAAAGTGTCCTTCACCCTGCCCCGGAGAGTTTTCGCCAGTTCCCGCTTGTCGGCGGACACAGCCGGGTCCTTTTTTACCGGCAATCTGCCGAAACTCACATGTGTCAGACTTTGCGCCAGACGTTCCATGACCATGGTTGTGCCCGGTTCGTCACCGTCTTGTTCCGCCACAGTCTCCCCTTTACCCATCCCTGACACTGTGCCGGCTTTGTCCTTCTCTGCTCCCTTCCCGCCACGGTCCTGTCCCGATTCCTGCGTGACAATCTCCCCCAGCACCTCCAGCAGCATATCCCGCTCCTGCTCCACCATAGGCCCGTACATATAGGGGCCGTCCGCCTCCTGGCAGATCTCCAGCACCTGCCCCAGGGTATCTGCGCAGCCCTGGAGCATCTTCTCCAGGTAACGCCGCAGGTAGATGCCGCAGGCGGACTGCTCCCAGTCAGCTTCGTCTAAAATAGCATAGTCGTCCCTCCGCTCCTCCAGCCACTGTCCGGGCCAGGGACAACTCTCCGCATACTCATGGAGCTTTAGAATATGCTGTTCCAAAACACTCTCCCGCCCGCCGGGGCAGAAAAACTCCACACACCGGACAAAAGCGGGATCTCCATCGGCAAAATGCTGTTCCAGCAGATCCTGCAGCACATCCTGCTTCAGAAGCTTGCTCTCCCCCTCGTCCGCCACCCGCATGGCAGGATCCAGACCGATCTCCTGAAAATGGTTGCGGATCAGATAGAGACAGAAGCTGTCGATGGTGGTGATCAGCGCGTTGTGCAGCAGCGTCACCTGACGCTCAATATGGGCATCATCGGGATGCTCCTCCAACTGCCTCTCCAGCCCCAGCCGTATCCTCTCCCGCATCTCGGCGGCGGCGGCGTTGGTAAAAGTCACAATCAACAGGCGATCCACATCCACGGGCCGGGAAGCGTCACAGATCATGCGGATGATACGCTCCACCAGCACGGCAGTCTTGCCGCTGCCCGCCGCCGCAGACACCAGAATATTCCGCTCCCGCAGATCAATGACCTTCTGTTGATCCGGCGTAAATTCTATGCTCATCGCCCAGTTCCTCCTCCATGCTCTCAAAAGCCTCCTGCCTGTCCAGTTCTTTCAGCAGCCGCCTGCGGTAGCCCGGTATGCCGGGATCAAAACCGCACACCTTTTTGTAGGCGCAGTAGGTGCAGGCTTCATTGCTGCCCTTTTCATAGGGGTTTACCTCCTTGTGGCCCCCCAGAATCTCCTGGCCGATCTGCCGCACCTTGTGGCTCACATAGGCGGACACCAGCCCCAGTTCCTGGCTGCTCATAACGGAGGAACGGGCACTGTAGCTTCCGTCCTTCTTTTTCTCCACAGGAATGACAGTGGATTTATCCCCCATCTCCCGGTCCAGCCTCTGGATGATATCCTCCTCGCCGCATACCACGCCGTTCATCCGCAGCTGCTCCAGGATCTGCTCATTGATCTCCTGAGGACTGAGTTCCACCTGGGACTCCACCATGGGATCCGTCACGTGGTAGTAGAGCATGGCCGCCGGCACAATCTCCTTGTCCGGATGTCTGCGGGCCTCCATCTCCATGGCGGCATTCATATATACCACCAACTGCAGCTGCAGACCGTAGTACAGCGCCGCCAGGTCAAAACGCCGGTCCCCGGATTTGTAGTCGATGATCTTCACATAGACCCGATCCTCGCTCTCCGAGATATCCACCCGGTCAATACGCCCCGTAAGCCGCATTTTCTCCTGTTCCGACAATGCGATATTCACCGCCTCCAGCCGATCCGCCATATGGAAGGACAGTTCATGAGCGTCGGGCACAAAGCTGCCCTTTTGTAACTGACGCTGCAATGCCCTGACCGTCCGTTTTAAAATCCTGGCCATGCGCCGTATGCCGTAGGCGCTGCGGGCGCTGGCGTAGAGCACACTGCCTCCATACTCCGCCGCGAACTGCTCCATAGCTTCCTCCACGGCCTGATCCCCCCACTCCTCTGGGAAATCGAACCAAGTATAGCCGCTCTCCGTGAGCCGCCCGGCAAAGGCGTCCAGCACCTGATGGAAGGCATTGCCCATATCCACATTCTCAAAGCCGAACTCCTCCCGCTCCCGCAAAGTCAGGCCATATTGCAGGAAATGACGGTAAGCGCAGGCCGCGTAAGTCTCCAGACGGCTGACGCTGTTTTCCAGCTGCAAGCCGTAGAGGGCCCTGGCCACCGCCCGGGACAGTCCGCTCTCCCGATAGTGAAGAAACGCCGCCCGGTGCAGCAGATCCACCATTTCCCGCTCTTCCTCCCGTCCCGCGTATGCGGCGTAGAGGGAAAAGAACTCCCGGCTGCCCGGTTCCCCGCCGACTTGTCCTTCGGAACGCTCCATTACACCTTCCACATAGTCCCGCAGCCCCTGGGCCAGATAGCGCATCCCCTCCCGGGGCGTCACCACCTGGGAGAGCACCGGGGCCTGGGCCGGGTGCTCCGTCTCCAGATCGGGGAACAGTCTCTTCAGGGTTCCCACCAGGTACGCCGGACGGATGCTCTTGCCGTCATTGCCCATGCGGGCATAGGACAGATACAACTGCCTGGAGGGCTTGGTCAGGTTCAGATACAGATACAGACGCTGGATAAACATCTGCTGTCTGGGCGTGGGAGCCAGTTCCAGCTTGGAATCCTTCAGAAACTCCCGGTCCATGTCCGAGATAATCCCTCCCTTGGAAGCGCTCTTGGGAATATTGCCGTCGTTTACCCCCAAGAAAAAAAGCACCTTTATCTGCTTTAAACGAGTGCGCTCCATATCCCCCACCAGAATGCGGTCCACATTCTGGGGCAGTGTGCCCACCTGGATCTCCCCGAATCCGGCCTCCAAAATATCGTAAAACTCCTGCCGGGTGATCTCCTCCTCTCCCAGCAGCCCGTGGATCTGCTCCAGCAATTCCATCACCAGCCGGTAAATCTGCTCATACTCCCTGGCCCGCACCAGATCCCCGGCGGTCTTGAACTCCGCCGCCATCTTCACCAGCCGGCGCTGTACCTGGTTGTCGTGCAGAAAATCATAGAGCCGATTCACATAGACCGCCGCCTGGGCCTGTCTCTCTCCCTTCAGGGGCAGCAGCTGGTCCATCATCCTCTGCCGCAGTTCGTTGATCCTCTGCAAAGGTCCTTCTTCTTCCCCCATGCAGCGGGTCTTGCGTGTAAAAAGCTGGTCCCACTTTTTAAGTCCCCTTATACCTGTCTCCCGCACATAGTTTTCCAGGTCATCGATCTCCGAAAGTTCCAGCGCCGCCAGCCCGCTGCGCAGATAGTGGAACACCGCCTCATAGGAAAAATCCTGCAGAAAAAGCTGCAGCGCGCTCTTGATATACTCAGTCATGGGATTCAGGGCAATACCCCTGGTCCGATCGATATAGCAGGGGATGCCCATATCCGCGAACTCCGTCTCCACATGGGGGGCATAGGTCTCCAGACTGCCGGTGATCACCGCAATGTCCCGGTATTGCAGCCCCTGCTGCCGGATCAGCGACAAGATGTAAAGCCCTGCCTGATGTACCTCCTCCTTGGGCGTATCCGCCTCAAAAAGCCGGATCTGCTCCTGACTGCCCTCATAGGGCCTGGGATGGCTGCGGAACAGGTTCTGCTCCAGGCTCTGCAGCGCCGGATTTTGGGCAAAACGATGACAGGGACCGGGATGGATCACCACGTCCTGCCCCCGCGCAACCTGCGCCTGCCCGGCCAGGGCGCTCAGGTCATGCACGGTCTTCTTGCTCAGGTAAAACAGCTTCTGCTCCCCGTCCAACTCATAGGGATTCTCCCCCTGTCCCAGCGTCACCGTGACAATGACCTCCCCCGCCAGACGCATCAGTTCCTGAATCACCCGGTTCTGTATGGGGGTAAATCCGGTAAAACCGTCAAACACAATGACGCTGCCGGGAATCAGCCGGGATTTGCGCAGGGATTTGCACACCAAATCCAGGGTCTCCTCCGTGGTGATGAAATGTCCCCGGATGTAGTCCAAAAAGCTCTGGTACAACAGCCCCAGGTCCTTCAGCTTATGGTGCAGCGCCCCTCTTTTTACCGCGAACTCCGTCAGCTTGCCCACATCTTCGGGGGACAGGCCGTACTGCATGAACTCGGAAACGGCGCTCTTCACCTCGTGGATGTAACCCTGGCGATGCAGATAGCCTCCCAGGGCAGGCAGCTGATCCTTGAGCCCCGCCGCCACCTTCTGCAGCACCAGGCTCTTTCCCGTGTCATCCAGCACCGGGATGTCCTCTCCCCCTACCTCCTCCAGGATGCGGTGGGAAAGACGGCCGAAACTCAGCACGTCAATGTTCATGATTCCCTCGCAGGGGTGCATCGTCACCAGTTCCTGCTGCGTCTGCATGGTAAACTGGTCAGGTACCACAATCATGAAATTTTGTTTCCTCCCATCCTGCCCGGCAGCTTCCTTCCCTGTCTGAACGTCCCCGTCCTGCCCCATGGATCTGGCGATAATCTCCCGATATAATTGATAACTCTTTCCAGCGCCCGAAGGCCCAAAATAAAACCGCAGACTCATGGCTGCCTCCCTGCCGCCTTGCGGCGGTTCCGTTATGATTAGTAAATATCATGTCGGGACTTATCACACGGATCCCGAGTACTTCTCAGATCAGATCCAGTTCCACCGGGCAATGGTCTGACCCCATTACCTGGGCGTGGATTTTGGCGTCCTTAAGCTGCCCCGCCAGCGCCTGGGAACATACAAAATAGTCGATGCGCCACCCGATATTCCTGGCTCTGGAGTTAGCCATATAACTCCACCAGCTGTAGGCCCCCTCCAGCTCCGGATAGAAATGGCGAAAGCTGTCCACAAAGCCGCTCTCCAACACCTTGGTAAAACAGCCCCTCTCCTCATCGGTAAAGCCTGCGTTGCGCCGGTTGCTTTTAGGGTTCTTCAGGTCTATCTCCTTGTGGGCCACATTCAGGTCCCCACAGAAAATCACAGGTTTTTTCTCCTCCAGCTTCTTCAGATAAGCCAGAAAAGCCGCCTCCCATTCCATCCGGTAGGAAAGCCGGGTCAACTCCCTCTGAGAATTGGGCGTGTACACCGTCACCACATAATATTCCGGAAACTCCGCCGTTATCACCCGTCCCTCATGATCGTGTTCCGGAATCCCGATGCCATAGGCCACGCTGACCGGCTCCTGTCGGCAGAACATAGCCGTGCCGGAGTACCCCTTTTTCTCCGCGTAGTTCCAATACTGGTGATAGCCCGGCATCTCCAGATCAAGCTGCCCCTGGGACAGCTTAATCTCCTGCAGGCAGAACACATCCGCCTCCGCCTCTTTGAAAAAATCCATAAAGCCCTTATCCAGACAGGCCCTCAACCCATTAACGTTCCAGGAAATCAATTTCATACCTTCATCCTCCGCTGATGTGTGCTATACTTTTATAAATACGTTTATCTATATCATACTTGATTTAGTCCAAAGGAACAAGTACCAAATTCCCCAGCAAAAAAAGAGTCCTCGGAATCTCCGCTGACCCTTTTTCTGATACCTATTCCTTTGGCGCGTGTGTCCGCATGATGCATACTTGCACACTGCATACCTGCATCCTTCCCCTTTTTGCTTGCGGACACCAATCCCCTTTTACGGGAAAGTGTTCGGCTTAACGCACAACCTTGAACTATGGCTTCCCTACCATCATGTATTTCAAGGTTTTCCCCTGTGCCTTTTCGCATCCCTTATTCCCTATAAGTATATAATAGTCAAAATCCAACACACTTTGTTGAACGAAATAATTTTATTTTATTATATAGCAAAACCAAAAGAACCCGAAAGTGTTCTATTTGCTACATATTCCTTTCAGAAAATCGTAGTATGTATACAGCTTCTGCACTCCGTTTTCCAGGATATAATAGTGTCGGATATAGGGCGCCAGCAATGCCAGCAACAGCGTCACCAACACAAGCAATTCCCACCGGGACGTCAGTATGCAGCCCAGAAAAGCCAGCACTGTCAGGATGGCAAAGACCGCCGTCACAATCAGATGCACCAGTCTCTCATGCTGGAAAAACCGGATCTGTACCAGCAGATCACTTATGATCTCCGCCGCGTCTCCGGCATGCAGTTCCCCCTCCCGCGCTCTCAGTTTTTCCATATATGCCAGATAGCTTTTCAGACGTTTTTCCATAAAACACCCCACTTACTTCTTTTTTCCTGTCCCTGTTTGTAGTATAATGTCCGAGGAGAACAGAGTCAAGTTATGTATTCGGACGGTTCTGCCAGAAACGAATATCCATCTGAAGCCATTTACCGGCTAAGATGTTAAAAGTAACGGAGGCATAATTATGAGAGCAAATAAACACACACATTATATAGTGGTTCTGTTGATCTATCTGTTTCTGCTTACCGGCTGCGGAGACAGCTTTATGGATGCTGCAGGGCAGACGGCCCAGGAGAATGTCATTCTGGATGACTTGGGGCTGCCGGTGCATACCATCCCGCCCCAGACCACACCCACGCCTGCGCCCACACCCTTTCCAGAGTACGACATCTCTCTGATGATGGTGGGGGACAACCTGATGCATATGGGCATTGTATACAGTGGGAAACAACAGGATGGAAGCTACAATTACAATGCACTGTATGAGGACATCTCCGAGCAGCTTCAGACTGCGGATATCAAAATCATCAACCAGGAGACTATCCTGGGAGGCAATGAACTGGGCTTTTCAGGCTATCCCAATTTCAACTCGCCTACGGAGGTGGGGGATGCCATCGCCGCTGCCGATTTTAACGTGGTGCTCCACGCTTCCAACCATGCGGCGGACCAAAAACTCCAGGGGCTGGAAAACTGTGCCGCATTCTGGCGTGAACGGCACCCGGAGGTGATGATGCTGGGCATCGAGGGGGCAGAGAGTTCCGATATGCTGCTCGCCGGCGCCGCCCATGCCTTCGGGGAGAGATCTGCCGACTGGCACATCGACGAACGCGGCATCGGCTATATGACTGTAGAAGGCATTACCTTTGCCATCCTCAACTACACTTACGGTCCCAACATGGAGGTGATTCCCTCCTCCATCATGGGGCACTTGAATATCCTCTGCGGCTATGACCCCCACAGCGGCCAGCTGGATTTTACCACTCTGAATCCCCAGGTACCGGAAGACATCGCCGCCGCCCGCCAGCAGGCGGATGTGGTTGTGGTCTGTCCTCACTGGGGCACGGAATATTCCACCACTCCCTCCAGTTATCAGGAAAAATTTGCCCTGCAGATGGTGGAGGCGGGGGCGGATGTTATCATCGGCACCCATCCCCATGTGGTGCAGCCAGTGGAATGGATCCAGGCGGAAAACGGCCGCCGTGCCCTGTGCTTTTATTCTCTGGGCAATTATGTATCCACCCAGAAAGAAGGGATCTGTATGCTGGAAGCCATGGCCTGGATCACCTTCCATGTGGATGAATACGGGGTATCCATTGCGGAGAGTCAAAGCGGCGCAATCCCCCTGGTATGCCAGTACACCAGCGGCCCCGTGCGCTTTGAAGGGGTCTATCTGCTGCAGGATTATACCCAGGAACAGGCCGCCCGGCATGGCATCCGCTCTTACGGCGGCGTCAATTTAAGCTTGGACGACCTGTTGAAGTGGTCCTCAGAAATATTTCACGAAAACACTTCTGAGGATGCCACTCTGGACTGGCCCCTTAATCAATAATGTTTTTTACGGCCAGAATGTTGTCATAGTCGGCGTCATAGATCACCACGCCTTTGCGGGAATTGGCCGAATGAATGATCTGTCCGTCTCCGATATACATACCCACATGGGTACATTTGCTCTTACCATAACAGATGATGTCACCCGGCTGGATCTCGCTGTAGTCGATACTCCTGCCATCCGAACTGTACTGGCCCGATGGCGTTCTGCTGATGGAGTAGCCGAAATCCGCATAGATATAACAGGTAAAGCCGGAGCAGTCCGTCCCCCCCGCCAGGCTTCTGCCCCCATGCACATAGGGATAGCCCAGATAAAGCATGGCGTAGTCCACGATGGAGCGGCGCAGCTCCTCATTGGAGGTGTAGAGGGTGGCAGGCGGGGTCAGCGGCGTAACCACGGTATTCTCCGGCGCCGCCTGCTCCTGAGCCGCCATCCTCTGGGCCAGTTCCCGCTGGGCGGCCTGCTCCGCCCGCTCCTCCTCTATGGATTTGGCATAGATAAACTCCTCTGAAACCGTTACATACTCGGCGGCCACATAGCCGGTCTTGTCCTCCGTATACTGTATCAGCAGCCAGTCTCCCTGCTGCTCTAAAAGCTTCACCTTTTCCCCGTGGCTGATATAGCCGATGCGCTTGGAATCCGTGCCCGGCTCCTGCCGCACATTCAATCTGTTCGCAAGCACGGTGGCATATCGGGTCACATAGCTGTCCACTGCCTCCACAGCCGCATCCCCATAGAGGAAGTACTCCGACTTAATATATCCCTCCACGCTTCCGGACACCACATGGAACCAGTCCTGATCCTCCCCGGCCACATCCAGGATCTGGGCCACGGCCCCATTGTAGATCTTGCCCAGAATCTCGCTGTCCGTAGTTGGCTCCTTCCGCACATTCACATAGTGGTTCACCTGGGCAATGGCCAGATTGGCATACTCACTTTCCTCCGCATTCGCCGCTACATTCTCCTCCTGGGAAATCTCTTTTTCAGATGCCCCTTCCTGAGGTTCCTGGGGTTCTGTCCCGGAGTCCAGGGTTTCCGCCCCCGGCTCCTGCGTTCCCTCTTGAGACTCCACGGTTCCCGCCTCCGGCTCCTGCGTTCCCTCTTGGGATTCCACGGTTCCCGCCTCCGGCTCCTGCGTTCCCTCTCGGGACTCCACGGTTCCCGCCTCCGGCTCCTGCGTTCCCTCTTGGGATTCCACGGTTCCCGCCTCCGGCTCCTGCGTTCCCTCTTGAGACTCCACGGTTCCCGCCTGAGACTCCTCCAGACTGTCTGTTGAGGGTTCTATGTCAGAGGCAGATTCTTCCCCACCCGCCTCTTCCCCGGCATAAGTTCCGGCCTCCGGTCCCATCGCCGCTGCTATCGTGGGCATCTCCATAGCTGACTGCTGATATATAAGGGCTGTCAATACTCCCACCAGCAACACACTGATCACTCTCTTTTTCATTGTATGTTATACCTCGATTCCGTATATTTTAAATCTTTCCTCTTGTCCAAACTACCGGCACCGATTCTCAGTATAACACATCTTGTAACATTTCCCAATACTTTCTTAAAAAGTTTTTAACATTTTTTTAATATTTATCTCAAACTCTACAATTTATAATTCATTTAAGTATAATCCGACCCTGCTCTGAATCTTTTTTACAGTTTCTTCCAGCGTGGCATCCCCTGCGAAGTACATCTCTGCTTCCTCCTCCAGAATCCTCCTGACAGGGTCACCTCTTTCACTTTCCACGTTCAGGGAGTCGCCGCACACAGCGCTTTCTGCCATGGCATACATAGCAGCAAAATCCTCCTCAGTGGGCAGTCGTGTAGGTTCCACCTTGTATGAAAATTCCTCATAACTGTCATCCGAATTTATATAACTGTAAGCAAGGTATCTCTCAAAGCTGTCCACTCTCACTGGGAAATCCCTGTCTATGGCATCCTGAAATTCTTCGGATAAAAGAAACTCCAGAAAATCCCATGCCCCCTCCTTATTCTCCGAGGCGCTGTTTATGGCAAAAGTGTCTGTCGGATGAAGTAAGCTTTCCGCGCCCTCCCAGCCGGGATATCCCAGCCACCGGGCATTATGATGCTGCATACCGATAAAACTGGATGTGGAATTAAAAAATGTGTCATTAATTATCCATTCCGGCTGCGTGATATCAATCAACGCCAAATCGTCTTCTTTCGTCACAAATGTCACCGGGGACTCCGCCGCCTCCCACCTGCTGCACACCTCCAGTATTCTCCGAAATTCCTCATTATCAAAATAGCATTCCCTCCTCTCATAATTCAGAAAACGCCCCTCAAGTCTAAGTCCCATGCAGTACCAGAATGCGTCCAGCTTGGATGCAGCCGGATACAATACCGCTCCGTCCCCTTGACTCAGTTCCAGAAAGCGCCAAGGTGTCCACTCCTCCGGAGATACATCCACCTTGACCATCATGGAATGCAGTCTGAAGGAAGGAATCACAAACACCTCCGTCCCCATCACCGTGCCTGCCTTCCTGACAGATTGCAGAATATCCTCCCTGTTCACTACCTCACTCGCCTCATAATATCCCGTCAAGTCCTCAAATACGCCTTTCACCACCATACTTCTCGCATTCAGTCCGTCCACCTGGATCAAGTCAGGGCCTTCTCCCCGCAGGAACTTTACCTCCATCTCGCTCAGGAGTTCTCTCTGGGAAGCATAGTCCTTCATCACTTCTTCCTCTGGATAGAGGATCTCCACCCGATAACTCCTATCCTGCCTGTTATATTGTCTCACTAGATCATCCATCCTGCTGATCTGTGTGTCATAGGGCGTATTAAATGCCCTTCCCAGCGTCACTACCTCTTTCTTTGGATAATCCCTGCGGCTTCCATAAGCAGCCGAGACGAAAGTCAGTATTTCCCCCTTTTCATAATAGTCCGAATGGCGTTCCCGGCACATCAGGCATATGACTTCTTTTCCCCGGAATATCCGCTGCACCCGAATGCCGTCCATCTGCACATACTCATCGTCCCAGTACCACATGCGATCCGTTTCCCCTGTCTCCGGGTCATGCATCCACAGCCCGTCCTTGTCGCATAGATCCCGTCCTCGCACCCGCCATATACCTGCAGCGGAGTGACAGGGCAGATATGCTTCTCACCAGCATGCTCCACATCCACGAATACCGGTTCCTCCCCTGTAATGCAATATCCATAAACCCGGCCTTCCCGGCTCTCCGCGATTCCTTCCAGTATCTCCAATTCCGGCACATAAGTTCCCTGTAGACTGCCGTCCTGTCCGAATATAAAGACGCTGCCTCCTTCGCCATAAGCATAGAGAAATACTCTGCCGTCCTCCGTGATCACTCCGTCTGTGAGTTTTTTCCCCTGCCCCTGCAAATCAGAAGCAAAATACTCCGTGTGCCACTGCATCATGCCGTCTCCGTCATACTTTTTTAGCGAAAAGCTTCCATCCTCTTCCTGGCTGAACAACACACAGTTGCTTTTCCTGTCTGCCAGCAACGTAATGGAATACCTGCCTATCCTTTCCACATAAAGTTCGGGTTCAAATTCCCCAAACAGATCATTCCTGTAGATATCCAGGCGAAGCCCCTGCTTTTCCTGGTCATACATACCTATAATAAAATAAAACCAATCATCATTAAATGTATAAAGCGGGATCCTATAAAAAGGTACCGGCAGTCTGAAATCAAAAAACTGCGCCACAGGTACAAGTTCATCTTCCTCTGATATGGAAATGGACTCCGGATTCTCCCGAAGTCCACATGAATACATTGCCAGCGACAACAATACAAGAAGCAGACAGCAAGTCCCTCTGCTTACTTTATGTCTCATTCATAAGCCCTCCCATACAGATTAGTATAATGTTCTTCTCTATACAAATGTACTGAACCAAATCCCTATTTTATAAAGCGCTGTCAATCAAGTCCTGATAAAACATGGCATAATCCGTTCTCTTTTCCTTGATAAACTGAATCGCTGATGAAGGATGGCAATTCAGGGTGCCTGTGAGCAGATAGGGAATGTCATAGCCCCACACAGCCCCCTCCTCCTTCAGTTTTCCGATGTGCTTCTCAATAAAATTCATGATGGCAATCTTGTTATATCTGGGATTGCGCAGGAAACTCAGCAGCAGCTCCATGTAGCAGTTGCCCGCTCCTCTGCCCATGCCGCTGACTGTGGCATCCAGATAGCTTGCGCCTCTGGACAGGCTCTCAATGGTGTTGGCAAAGGCCAGCTGCTGGTTATTATGGGCGTGCATACCCACTTTTTTCCCGTATTTGGCTGCCACATCCAGATATTTGTCTGTCAGACGCTCCACCTGTTCCGGATAGAAAGCGCCGAAGCTGTCCACCAGGTAAATCACATCCACGCTGCTCTGCGCCAGTAGTTCCAGTCCACCGTCCAGGTCCACATCGCTGACCTTGGACACCGCCATGATATTCACCGTGGTCTCATAGCCCTTCTTCTTGGCATCCTCCAGCATCTCTACAGCAGCCGGGATGGTGTTGATATAGGTGGCCACCCTCACCAGGTCTATCACGCTGTCCTTGCGGTTTAAAATGTCCTTCTTATAGTCTGTCCGGCCCACATCCGCCATAACGGAAATCTTCATATCCGTCTTGTTGTCCCCAACAATGTCCCGGATATCTTTCTCGTCACAGAACTTCCACTTGCCGAAATCCTCCTTCTTGAAAATCTCCTTGGACGCCTTGTAGCCAAACTCCATATAGTCCACACCGGCCTTGATATTGGCCAGATACAGATCCTTCACAAACTCGTCCGTAAAACGGAAATTATTCACAAGACCGCCGTCCCTCAAAGTACAATCCACTACCTTGATATCCGGGCGGAAGGATACCAGGCTGCCCTGTCTCTCTCTGCTCATGCTTATACTACTTCCTTTCTGATTTTCATTTTTCGCATACTATCCTTGTCCCTGCATAACCGGAGTTTGGTTTAAACCAAGCTCCTGCTGTACCCGTGTTATTGTGTCGATCAGTATTTGCATGTATACATGACCGATGGAACTTGCTTCTTATGGTCCCGTTTATTTTATCGCTTTAAAGTTTCGCACTTTAAACCGCTAAATTATCGGGTTGTAAAAAAATGGAAGCAAGGAGGCTCGAACTCCTGACCTTTCGCGTGTGAGGCGAACGCTCATCCCGGCTGAGCTATGCTTCCATGGGTTTTATTATAGCACGATATGCTTAAAATGCAAGTCCTAAATTTTGAAAATTAAAAAATTTTTGTGAAGTCCTCACTTTTTGCCTGCACACAAAAAGGCATATTTCATTATTCTCCTTATATCGCGTCAGCTAAATCAGCCGCTTTTTTACACCCCTCGGTTTTGTCAATATCTCTACTTCTGCACCCCCGTGGAAGGCACACTCCCCCAGGAAGGCACCGGCGAGGCCGCGACGGATACCCACGTCCTGGCCCTGCTGGGCGTCGAGCCCAGGGTGGGCGCACAATTTACCATGCCTATTACTCTGGACGATGGAACCGCGCATCCCCGCACAATAGAGCGGACTTTCACCCTCTCCGGCTGGTGGGAGTACGACAGCGCCGTGAGCGCCAACAACGTGCTTCTGCCCCGGTCCGCCGCCGAGGAGATCTGCGCCCTGTCGGGCGGGGAGCGGAACTCCATGACGGGCGCATGGAACCTGGATGTGATGTTTAAGAGTTCGGTAGGCATCAGGGAAAACCTGGGCACGGTGCTGGGAAATTACGGTTATCAATGCACCGAGGCAGGGAAGGAGAACTACCTGAGCATCGGCGTGAACTGGGGCTACACCGGGGACCGGATCACCGAGAGTTTTGATCCCTTGACGTTCGCCGCCATTGTGATAATCCTTCTGCTCATCATCTTCACCGGGTATCTCATCATCTACAATGTGTTCCGGATCTCCGTCACCAATGATATCCGGTTTTACGGCCTGCTGAAAACCATCGGCACCACCGGAAAGCAGCTCAAGCGTGTGATCCGCCAGCAGGCCCTCCTGCTCAGTCTGATGGGCATTCCTGCCGGCCTGCTCCTTGGCTTCGTCATCGGCAACAAGCTGACCCCGGTCATCATGGCCCATCTCAGCTATAAGAACGCCTTTGTTTCCTGTAGCCCCTGGATTTTTATCGGCGCGGCGGCGTTTTCCCTGCTGACGGTGTTCCTCTCCTGCGCACGGCCTGGGCGGATTGCCGCCAGGGTATCCCCGGTGGAGGCGGTGCGCTATACCGAAGGCGGACAGCAGTCCGGGAAGAAAGGCGGCAAACGGGCAGTCAGGGCAGGCACCGCCGGCGCGTCCCTGCCGGAAATGGCCTGGGCCAATCTGGGCCGGAGCAGAAGTAAAACGGGAGTTACCGTCATCTCTCTGACCCTGGCGGTGGTGCTGATGAATCTGGTGTATACGTTTGTCAGCGGCTTCGATATGGAGAAATATCTCTCCGGTCAAGCAGTCACCGACTTTGTCCTGGGCCACGCCGACTACTTCCAGACCGGCGCCAACTTCCGCTCGGCGGACCAGGCGCTTTCGGAAGAGATCATCGCCCAGGTCAGCACCCAGGGCGGTATCACCGAGGGAGGCCGGGTCTATGGCCAGGATGGGGCTATCCAGGCCCTTCTGCCGGAGGAGTACTTCCGCCAGGACTACAGCAGGCACTATCCCGAAGAGATGCTGGACAGCATCGTCGCCTCCCAGGAGCATGTGAGCGAGGGCACCGTCGTGGGCAATGCCCAACTCTATGGCCTGGAGGACTTCATTCTCGGCGAGATAAATGTGCTGGCGGGAGACATTGCCCCCTTATCCGATCCCGACCAGAACGCCATTGCCGCCGTCTATTCCGCCGACGAATACGGGATGATCAACGAGAATGCCAACTGCTTCCAGGTGGGGGATATCGTGAAGCTCCGATATGTGGAGGAGTGGACGAATGTTGATACGGACACTGGAGAGGAAATTTCCCCAGAGGAGGCAGACGCCCGCTATGAGCGCGGGGAGGCCAACTTCATTCCCCGGGTCAAGCGCTATACGGAAAAAGAGTACACTGTCTGCGCCCTGATCGAGATCCCCAGCGCCCTCACCTACCGCTACTCCACCCTCGGGGCCAGCAAACTGGCTATGGGAGCGGAGTTGTTCAAGCGGGATACCGGCATGAACTCTGTCATGATCTACGCTTTCAACACCGCCCAGGAGTCCAATGCCGCTATGGAGGACTTTTTGAAGGAATACACGGAGTCCGTCCAGCCTACCTGCGACTACGAGAGCAAACAGAGCAAGACGGCCGAGTTTGAGGGCTTTCGGAATATGTTCCTGACCCTGGGCGGCACACTGGCAGGGATTATCGGTCTGGTAGGTGTGCTCAACTTCATCAATGCCGTGCTGACGGGCATACTTGCCCGGAAGCGGGAGCTGGCAATGCTCCAATCTGTGGGTATGACCGGAAAGCAGATGAATACCATGCTGGTGTACGAAGGGCTGTACTACACCATGCTGTCCGCCGCCCTCTCCTTGGTCCTGAGCGCCGCGTTGGGACCGCTGGTGGGATCACTCTGCTCCGCCTTTTGGTTTTTCACCTATCAATTTACCGTCCTGCCGGTTTTAACGGTAATACCGCTGTTTCTGATTCTGGGAATTCTGGTCCCTCTGTTGATGTATCGCTCCGTTAGCCGCCGCACTATTGTGGAGCGACTGCGGGAGATAGAAAGCTGACCCTCACAATTTTGTTATTGTGGCAAAATGATGTGCCAGGCAGCAAAGGCAAGCATTGCCCCGGTATATGCCAAAAAGTGTGCTTGTTGGCGGCTGACTCAGGAAAAGGGAGATGTAACGTGCGGCGGCAAAATCACAAAAAGTCCCACAGGCCAGTAAAATCAAGGCTTGTGAGACTTTTTTCTCATTTTAAGCATTAGACTCAGGATTATTGCATGAAATCTCTAAAATGCAAGTCTTAAATTATTGAAAATATATTTTTTCTAAAATTATCTTGACGTTAAATTGAGATTAATTTAAAATTGTATTGTAAATCTCTTATATGCGTCACTTATTTTAAATCACTTCAAAAGACAGGTGATGCCTATGATTGCTAATCTATAAATCAATGCGTAAATCCAATCAACGTTTAAAATTCACAAGGAGGACTATTGGTAATGTGTGAAACAGAATATTATACTTACAGATGCAGTGAACCGGGGTGTTACGCAACTGACGGAAGTTCACATCCTGAAAAGGTAGAAACCCATGGCAGCTGTCCTCGATAATCCATATCCGTATAGCATATGATAATTTCGATTCCCAGATAAAGGAGCGGATTCAAAAATGAAAACAGGCATTTATAGATATTTTTTATTATTGGCATTATTGTCTCTGCTCTTTGGGGGCTGTGCCACCAGACAGACAGAACCCGGAGAATCAGCGGCCCAAAAGACCAATGTAGGCGACCCTTTGCCGGGGGAAGACTGGAATGTACAGTATGTGGAGATGGCAGCGGGGGGAGGCGGCAAGCTTCTGGGATTTGCCATGACGGAAAAAGGGCTGTATATCTCCTTCAGCAGAGCACCGGAAATCTCTGAAGAGTATCCCCTATATTATCTTTCCTCCCAGAAATTGGGGCAGACCGAAACCAGGCATACTTTAGAAGATATAGTCATCGAAATGCCCACTGAGCATCAGCCTTTCCGTCTGTTCTCAGACAGAGAAAAACTCTACATACTTGTGTCCTGCATTACGGAGGACGCAGATGCCTGTTTTTTGTATACGCAGGACACGGGAAAAGAGAATATGGAACGTGTTGACATTACCGCGGCCTGGGAGGAAGCTTTTGCCGAAGAGCGCACAGCCTCCCTGGCTGCCGCGGACAAAAACGGACTTGTGTATATCGGCACGGCGGGGACTGAATGTAATATACTTGTCCTGCGGGAGGATGGGAGCCTGGCCTTTGTCCTGAACCGACAGGATTGTGTGCTTTATGATATGACCAATGTCCAGGGGCAGGTATACTGTGTAGGAAGATCGCAGGGAACGGATGTCCTTTTTCACATTGACAGCCAGAAACAGGAACTGGAAACGGTAGCGAAACTTCCTGACAGCAGAGGCACCGTTATGCTGCGTCCCGGACAGGGCAATACCGTTTTATACGGATATTATGACGCTCTCTATCGGTATGATCTGGAAAAAGGAGAGGGACAAGACATCTACGCCTGGGCCAATGCGGGGATGGATGGCCGTAATATAAAGGATTTCTTTATGGACGCGCAGGGGAAGCTCTGGGTACTGCCGAATTTAGAAGAAAACGTTCTTATAATGATGCTCTTGCAGGAACCTGCCGTGAGAAGCGAAAACGAATCGGTTGGCGCAAAAGAAACGGTGATTATCTGCGGCGACAAAATACGGGATACAGAACTTGCGAAGGCAGTGGGAGTGTTTAATATGGCAAGTGATAAATATCATGTTGAAATCAAAGAGTATGAGCATGACAGACTTGCGGCAGAAATTATGACCGGAAATGGACCTGATCTAATACCACTGCGCGCAATAGGGGTATCAGTGGCCGCAAATAAAGGAATAGTGGAAGATCTGAACCCCTATCTGGAGGCAAGCGAAATATTGTCACGGGATATGCTCAACGAAAGGGTTCTGGATCTCTATACAGTGGATGGAAGACTGACCTGTGTCCCGCCGAGCTTTTCTGTCACGACTCTTTATGGCAAAGAATCTGAACTGGGAAATGAGCCCGGCTGGACAATGGAGGAATTTCTGGATTATGTGGACAGGCACCGTGGTTTCACCGTCATGGAGGGCTTCATGAGGGACGATTCCCGCAAGGTTATGGTAATGATGATGTGGTATGCCAGACAGCAGCAATGGGTGGACTGGAAACAGGGAACAGCTGCTTTCGATCAGGGGGAATTTGAGGAACTTTTGCGATTTGCCGCAGCATATGAAGCGAAATACGACGGCGGGTCCGAGTCCGCGGAAGAAAAATGGCAGTCAGGCCGGCTTTTATTGTATTCGCGTCCGGTAACAGATATGAGAGCTTATTTACAGTATCAGGAAGTACTGGCAGGAGACGGAGTGGCAATCGGGTTTCCTACGCAGGAGGGAACGCCTTGCAATATACTGGGGGCTTATGGCACATATGGGATCAGCGCTGCCAGCCCACATAAAGAAGGCGCATGGGCGTTTATCGAATATCTGGCGGCCAGCCAAACAGGAAAGGATACCTATCAATATGGTATAGCTACATTAAATTCAGCCATGGAGGAAATGCTGGAACAGTCAAAGGAAGAGAAGTTTATCGGTATGTCCGGCCATGATATCCCGTCCGCAACGGACGAAGATCTTCAACAATTCCGGCAATTGCTGGACAACGCGGTAATCAGGGATGACGAATTGACTGTGATAAACGAGATTATGTCTGAGGAATTGGATACCTGTTTCTCGGGCGGACGCTCTGTGGAGGATACAGTAAAAGTAATCCAGGACCGTGTGCAATTGTATCTGGATGAAAATCTATAATCTTTATAATCTAGGACTGCCTGCGTAAACCTATCTGCGCAGGCAGTCCTTATATACCGTTTGACTAATCTATCTTTAATATCAGCCCTAAAATTCTTTGGGCACAGACTTCCATCTCCTGCCTGGTAAGCGCCCCTTTCTCCATGGCCTCCAGGAGCCTTTGGGGAAAGCCGCATCCCATCTTGACATCATTGCCCGCCTTTGTCTCCTTGTAATGCTCTCCGTGGGTCCACCAGTCAGTGGTCACCATACCTTCAAAGCCCCACTCTCCGCGAAGAATATCCTCCAGCATCTCTCTGTTCTCGGAGGCCCGATAGCCGTTGATGATATTGTAGGAGGACATTATGCTCCAGGGCTTCGCCTCCTTTACAATCATCTCAAAGGCTTTGAGATATATCTCCCGGATGGCCCGCTCCGAAGCTCTGGAATCGCTTTCTGTGCGATTTGTCTCCTTATTGTTCAGGGCAAAATGCTTTACCGTGGCCGCCACATGGTTGCTCTGGATGCCCGTCACCATGGCCCCCGCCATCTTCCCGGTCAGGTAGGGGTCCTCGGAATAATACTCAAAGTTTCTGCCGCAGAGAGGGCTCCGGTGGATATTGATGGCGGGCGTCAGCCATGCGCCGATATTGTTTTCCTTGGCCTCCGCGCCGCCCGCCGCGCCAATCTGCTCCGCCAGCTTGGGATTCCAGGTACAGGCCACCATGAAGGAACAGGGCCATGCGGTGGTGCATACACCGCACTGAGGCGCGATTCTCACCCCTGCGGGACCATCCGCCGTCATGATATTGGGTACGCCGTAATCCGGCAGATTGCCGTAGCCAAAGGTGTTGGCCACACCGGTGTTGGGCTGTCCCCCCAGAAGCACCGCCAGTTCCTCATCGGGTAGCTGGGCCACAAAGTCCTCCAGCGCCACTCTGCCCTCCGCCACATCTATAAGCTTCGGCCTGTTGTCCACACTGCCCCACAGCTGATAGCCGTCACGGCGCCTTACCACCGGCGTAACCCCGGCCGTCTCCTCATCCGGCAGTTTGGCCGGGAACACGCTGGCGTCTGTGTCCACAGGCTCTCCCTGGAGAAGTTCCTCAAAGCTGCCGTCCGCCAGCATGCGCTTACTGAGCCGGGTGGGCGCCATTTTGGAGGAAAGCTGCTCCGTGACCACATCCTCCTCCTGCACCATCACATAATCGCTCTCCACGGTATCCCGCACGGATGTGCCCACATAGAAATGGTATTCGCCCCGCTCCAGCACATAGGCTGATTTTGCCACCTTGCCCAGATCGTCATAGGACGCCATATCAATTATATTAAACCGCAGCACCATAGTCTGGGTTTCCCCGGGCTGCAGCAGCCTGGTCTTGCCAAAAGCCACCAGTTCTCTCGCCGGCTTTCCCAGCCTGCCCTGGGGAGCGCTGTAGTAGACCTGCACCACCTCTTTTCCCGCCGTCTGTCCATAGTTGCACACATCCACCACAACCCGGAGATGATGTCCCCTCTTTTCTACAAGAGGCATGGAGAGAGAAAATTTCGTGTAGGACAGTCCGAAGCCGAAGGGATAATTGACCTTCCGGGCCGCCCCGGGTACAGTCTCAAAATAGCGGTAGCCCACGTAGATATCCTCCGTGTACTCCACATAGTCATCCGACTCATGGAAGTTATAGGTGGAGGGATAATCTTCCAACCGCTTTGCAAAGGTATCCGACAGCTTACCGCTGGGACTTCCCTGGCCGATGAGCAGTTCCGCCGCCGCCAGGCCGCCCTCCATGCCGCCCTGCCAGGCCATGAGGACGGACTGGATCTTATCCTCCCCGGCGAACCAGTCCGTGTCCACCATACCGCCCACGTTCATCACCACAATCACCCTGGGGAAACTGCTTTTCACCGCTTCCACCATGGCCTTCTCCCCATGAGTCAGGTAAAAGTCCCCCTCCTCAAACACCTCTTCCTCGTCATCCTGCTTCTGTTCCTGCCCGGCTATAACCGTATCGTCCGCCTTGCCTTTCCTGTCATAGACGCTCTTCCGATCCCAGCCCTCGCCGGAAAAGCGGCAGATGCTGATAATGGCGGTATCCGTAAAGGCCCTTGCCTTTTGCAGGAGTTCTTCCGGCAATACAGGCTCCACCGTCATACCGGGACCCCTGCCCTGGGCATACTGTCCCTTCACATTCTCTCTGTAAAAGTCGGCAAGCTCCTCAAAGATTTCCACATGGTCAGCCTTTTTTTTCAGCCCCTCATACAGATTGCGGGTGTAAGCCACAGTCACATCGCCGCTTCCCCCGCCGCCCTTCACATAGTCAAAGGTTGCCTTTCCAAACAGCGCAACCCTGCTGCCCCTGGCCAGAGGCAGCACATTTCCCTGGTTTTTCAAAAGCACCATGCCTTCCTTTGCCGCATCCTTGGAAAGCTCAATATGCTCCCTGCTTCCCGTGACACGATGTCCGTCCTCCCCCAGCGGAAGAACAGGCTGATACTTTGCCCTTGCCCATCTCTCCATATTGCTCCACCTTTCTATATAAATAAGAGTTCCGTATATCCCATTTTTATTTATTAAGAATTTAATTTTTTCTTCATGAAATCTTTCGGATTCATCTACATTTTGGACACATTTTGCTGGTATGCTATATTTATCAGCAAGACGAAAACTGATATTCAAAATGAAGCTGCCAGTGCTGATTTCGGTGTTGACCAGCTTCGACTAAATATTACAGTGCCGCGTGTTAGCGCATATACACTGTTTATATATAAAAACGCCGGTGCAGGCTAATCTGTACCGGCGTTCGTTCCTGTGTGGGACAGCCCGATACCACTGCATTCAAAGCGCTATACGATCGGCGGTTCCTGATGAGCCGATTCCGCCTGGCTCTCCGGGGCTGTCTCCTGATTCGGCGCGCTCTCTCCTCCGCCTTCCTCTCCGGATTCTCCCTCCGAAGGGATCTCCGACACCTTGATGGCCTCGTCGGCCTCACTCAGCTTCTTCATGTAACTGTGCATCTTGCTGGAGAGATACAGGGTGGATGCCAGGTCTGTCAGACCGCTGAACAGCAGGCCCGCACCCAGAAGACGGTACAGGAGCATAGCGGAATCAAAAGGATTGATCACCATCAGTATACCGATCACCACATTGACCACAGCCAATCCCAGAATCAGCACCGCATTGCCTCCCATGCGCTGCACGTCCAGTGCTCCCTGCAGCTTGAACAGACCGCTGACAATGATGCACAGGCCGATAATAAAAGGCACCAGAGCGATAACCAGATCCACCTTGTAAATCACAAAGATTCCCAGAACCATTAGCATCAGCCCCGTCACAAAATCATTGCGGTAGTAATTCCGGGTAATGTTCCGGGTAAAATAGACCACTAGATTCACCAGACCGGTTACAATGGCGATACCGGCGATCAGATAACAAATCGTGCGGGCTGTGGTGGCCGGGAAAATTAACAGTATCAGCCCCAGCACCATATACAACGCCGCTGACAAAATCATATTCCATTTCATCTCTTTCAACATTTCTATTGCCTCCCGGATAGAGTTCCGCATATTCCTGTTATTTCTTGGCATCCTTGTCCGGCACCAGCTGGATCTGCACTTTCAGGCCCATGGCCGCCGCCATCTTCACCATCAGTTCCAGAGAGGGATTGTACCTGCCGCTCTCAAATCTTGCTATGTTGGATCTGGGAATGCCGGAGCGGCGGGACACCTGCTCCTGGGTCAGCTTCATATCCTTGCGCATACGCACATACTGATCCGCCAGATCCTGCTTCATATGCTTCTGCTCCTCCTCGATCAAAATCTTGTTGCCATCCAGGTCCATAATGTAGTCCATTGCTTCTCTCATTGCTCTTCCTCCTGTTTCGCGTTCCGCTGCTGTTTTACAGTTTCGTGACCGTTCGCGCAGTCACTGTTTTTGAGTTGCCTAAAAAGCAAAATCCCGTATATGAGATATGTTATCACATACGAGATTTATGTCAAGACCTATTTTTAAGTTTTTTGAATTTTTCAATAAATTTTTCAGCCCATTGTTTTGTGGCTGATTGTCTGAAGCAGGTTAGTTCCTTTAACTGATCTGTTGGTGTCGGTACTCCCTATAGATTACAGGCCACAAAATAACCGTCAGCAGGCTATAGAGCGCCAGCAGAATGGGAACCGCCCCCAGGATTTTGCCGCCCACAGAATACAGATTGAACAGGTTCAATGTGGTGCCCGTCTGCAGCAGCTGGTCCGGCAGCAGCCCTATGATTTTCTGCGCCGTGGCGCCGGAGATATTTGCCAGAAAAGACGGGAGAAAGATCAGCACAAAGGGCACCATCACCGCCACCACCGCCGACCTGGTTCTGGCCGATACCAGCATGCACAAAAAGGAGATAAACAGGCAGCCCACATATCCGCCTGCGGCAATCAGCAGATATTTCTGCCATATGGCAATGTGGTAGAAGCATTTCCAGCCTCCGCGATCCGCCTGGACAGCCAGATTCCAGCCGTCCGCCCCAAAATATGCCAGCACTATCCCGCTATAGAGCAGAAAAACCGCGAAGTAGATCCCTGTCACCAGGCAGAATCCGGCTTTTATCTTGGCCTGCACCGCCCTGTTCCTTCCATACAGCGAAGTGAAAAATATAGCGTCCGACTTCCAGGTAAATTCACTGGAGAAAATACCTGCCACCAGATATCCCAGCACCAGCATGGTGAGCATCACAATAGTGGGAGAAAACTCAAACAGCTGCGTCCATCCCTTTGCATAGTCATAATAAAATGGCGTTTCAAGGCTTTCATACCGCTTCACCAGAAAGGCTTTCTCCTCTTCCGAAAACTGATCCTTCGCCTCCTCCGCCAGCCACTCTCGCAGCAGCCGGACACGATTGGTATAAAAATCCGGTGCGTCCTCCGGTGTCAGGGAGTCCATCCGATAGTAGTCATACTCCCGGAAACCGCTGGCAAAGGAAGAGTTCAACAGATTGCGGATCTCCAGCAGGCCCTGCCCTCTGCTATAAGAGATCTCGCTGTCCCTCAAATTATCCGACTGTGCCTCAGGCATACTCTGTATCCGCTGATTCTCCTCAATCGCCCGGCGGATGGCCTCCTCGTCCAGATACCCGGCCCACTCTTTCTGCATCGCCCGCAGCTGGGCCACCGCCGCCGGTCCCCTGTGGGTTTCGCCGTTTTCATCCACCCAGGATACCCCCATGGCAAAATAACAGGTCACACCCATAACCCCCAACAGTATCAGCAGCGCAATCTTGTTGCTGGTCCGGGCAAACACTTTTTTTAGTTCAAATTTCAGCATTCGCTTTATCCTCCTATTTTAGTTCCGCATATTCCCTGCAAGTACACATTCCCGGTGATGACTATCTGGCCGCTCTGGCGTCCATATAGTCATCAGTGTACTTTCCGGGAATATGCTGTTTAGAGATTAAGTTCCGCATATTCCCTGCAAGCACACATTCCCGGTGATGACTACCCGGCCGCTCCGGCGTCCATATAGTCATCAGTGTACTTTCCGGGAATATGCTGTTTAGAGATCCTTAGATCTCCGGATCCCCTTCTACTTGTTCCCCAAAATAGTCCAGGAACAGGTCTTCCAGCGTGGCAGTCTCCGGCGCCGCGTCATCGGCAGGCTTCTTTGCCGAGATGATCCGCAGCTGCGCCCCGCCGGGAACGGTTTTCACGTTGGAGACCTTATAAGACTTCATGTAGGACTCCACCGCCGCCTTGGGCAGATTGACGCTCCACACCTGCTCTGGCATGGCGGCAAGCAGTTCCTGTATGGTGCCCGAAGCTTTGATCTGGCCGTCCTTCATCAGCAGAATCTCCCCTGCGATATACTCAATGTCAGACACGATATGGGTGGAGAGCAGCACCAGCCTCTCCTCCGCCAGTTCGCTGATCAGATTGCGGAAACGGATCCGCTCATTGGGGTCCAGACCGGCGGTGGGTTCATCCAGGATCAGTATCCGGGGATCTCCCAGCATGGCCTGGGCGATTCCCGCCCGGCGCTTCATACCGCCGGACAGCTTCTTCATCTTCTTGTTTCTGGCCTCCGCCAGACCCACCTGTCTAAGCAGCGCTTCCGCCCGCGTTTCGGCGGTCACAGGGCGCAGGCCCTTGATGGACGCAATGTACATCAGATAATCGTACACCGTAAAGTCGGGGTAATAGCCGAAGTCCTGAGGAAGATATCCCAGGATCCTGCGATACTCTCCATCCATCTCAAAGATGTCCCTCCCGTCCCAGGTGATGGATCCGCTGGTGGGCCGCAGCAAGGTACAGAGCATCCGCATCAGCGTGGTCTTTCCCGCGCCGTTCACCCCCAGCAGGCCGTACACCCCCGCCGTCAATGTGTAGGACACCCCGTCTACGGCGGCTATGTCCTGAAATTTCTTTGTCAAATCCGTTATTTTTAGTTCCATATATCTCACCTTTCCTTGATAATCAAATCAGGGGCCTGTGTGCGTGTACTGTCCGGCCCCGAACAAGTTCACACAGTTTCTCTGCCCCCGCCGTATGCAGTAGCCCAGGTACACTGCGGCGGCCAGCAGCATAACACCCCAAACAGGGAAAGTGACCGCACTGTATATTTTTTCATCCAGCAGGATGAGAATCCATACCAGGCTCCAGGCAACGCACAAAAACAGGGCCAATGCCTCCGAGTCGATCCTTCGGCTGTACAGGGTTTTAAAGCAGATACAGCAGGTCACAATGTACGGGAGAAAAAACTGCACCAGCACCTCCTCCATGCCGATGACACCGCCCAGGACTGCTGCCAGAGAAAAGCAGCAGAGCAGCGCAAAATCCACCAGAGCGAACAGGAACATCCTGGCCGAATACACCTGCCGCAGGGAATAGTAGGCGGCGCCCTCTATCTCCAGGGCGTTGGCGCTTCGGTTCTTCCACATCTCCGGCAGCACCAATATGCCAAATAGGGAAGCCGCCACACCCAGATATCTCTGGATATAAAAACCACTGGCCGTCGCCCGCAGCAAAAGCCACAGAGCCATCAGGACGCCCGCCTGCAGCAGCCACCAGCGCTTGCGGATATATCTGCTCTGCTGGAATAAAAATTCCGCATCCGACAGGGTGTCCGCCGTTTCGTTTTCATAGAACGCCTGGCGGGATATGCCCAGGGCTTTTTGCAGGCCCCCCCCGCCATGGGGCAAATAAAAATCTGTTGACAACATTTTATGGATCTGTCTGTCTGATCGTCTCATATAGAGCGTTCCCTCCATCTCCATTTCCGCTCCTCACACAGTCTTAATCGATAGACGTTCGAGGAATCCTTTGAATCCAATACTTGAGATTTACCTGGTATTGTCCAGAAACGCGCACAGAAGTTCTCTGGCCCTGCTGATCCGATACTTGACCAGCGGCAGGCCGATACCCAGGACCCTGGCGATATCCTTCTGCTTTCTCTCCTGCACAAAATACAGAACCGCCACCTCCCGGATTTCCTCCGGCAGGCTGTCCAAGGCCATGCGCACCTCAGCCTGTATCTCCGGGCTTTCCACCCTCTGATCCGGGCCCTCCGGCAGAGTCTCCAAGGGCAGTTCCCGCTTTTGCCTGTAATAGTCCCTGCACACATTGGCCGCGATTACATACAGATAGTTGGCCGCCTTTCCATAGTGCCGGTATTGCTTCAGGGTACGGAAAAAACGGGCAAAAGTCTCCTGGGCCATGTCCTCAGCGTAGCCGTAATCGTCTATATGCAGGCGGCAGTACTTCAGTATCGCCGGATAATATTTGGTCACAAAGGCATCCAGTGCTCTCTCGTCGCCCATGCGCATCCTCTGCACCAGCAGACAGTCCAGGTCCAAATCCACGTTCTCCCTCCCACTCTATTTTAGTCCCGCAACCGCCGTTTCGACGATTGCAGCCTTGCTATGAAAAGCGCTTTCTATATAGTATAACTTTTTTATTAGGGAAAAAGATAGGGTATGCCAAGAGAAATGTTAATTGATATTAAAACAGAATTTCCCTGACCAAAATGAAAGGCGTAAACTGGCGGCTCTGTCCTGCCGGGTTATCCGCAACCAGATTTAGGAGTTCCGCTTCAGAATAATTCCGAAGTTGTCCGCACCTACCCAACAGTTCAATTCCCAAGTCATTGGCGTCCACAATCGCCATCATGACGCCAAGCTTCTGCCAGACCTCTTCACAGACCTTGTCCGGCTCGCTGGGGATGCGGATTCCAATATGCGCGTATTCTGAGATATCCTCTCCATAGAAACCGTCCAGTCCGCCGATCTCCCTGCCCAGCATCTTATAGAAAGTGCCGCGCACCCCGCGAAGTGTGTCAAAGCCCGCACAGACAGCCGCCAGGAGAACCTTGGCCAGACCGCAGTGATTGATGGCGAACTGCATCTTCGCCGGCAGACCCATCCCAGGCCCCGCTGGCGTCTGGCGCACGAAGCGGGACAAAATCCTGGCCCATATCCCGGGCCTGACCTCCTCCTCCGTGACGATCCTCCCCTGGCACAGGCTTATGATTTTCTCACTGGAAAAAAGAATGTCCCCCGGCTGGTAAATGGGTTTCACATACTCCTCAATGAGACTGATGTAACTCTCGCCGATCTGGACAAAATGAGTCGCAGCGGCATGGCGGGCATAGATTTTCCCGTTGGCTGAGATGACAATTTTCTTTCCCTCATTTGCGTAAAATTCTGTAAATTCCATACTTTCCTTGTCCCTGCATAACGCGGGCTGTGCCCGTGTTATTGCGTTAATGCGTATTTGGAAGTTTTACTTCCAAACTTTCCTCTTTCCTGCATATCGCAGGCTGGCCTGCGATACTGCGTTAATGCGTATTTGGATGTGTAACATCCAAACTTTCCTTTTCCTGTGTTATCCCTTAATATGTATTTGAATGTACAACATTCAAGCTTACCTTATTCCTGCATATCTGGAGTTTGGCTTGGCCAAACTCCGATTTCACCTGCGATATGGCGCCAATAGGTATTTGGAGCATTAGTTCCAAAATACCTCCATCCGTTTTTCAATATTCAGATCCTGTCTGTGTTTTCAACTCCGTTATATCCAATATACCAAACCAACCTCTAAATCACCTTTAAGCCGCACAGCCCACTTATTTTCAACGGTTCCCTGCATAATCGGTCTTTTCAGGACATACTGACATATTATAAAGCCCCCGTACCGGACATATGCCGGCATGGGGGCTCTTCGTTCTAAGTCATGTAGTTAGCTTACCGCAAAAACATCTGCAACAGTGTCGGCAGGTGCATGTAGGATCCCTGAAGACGGCAGCGCTCCTCATCCGCCGGATTCTCCTCGATCCACAGAAGCTGTAAGCACCAGCGTACCGTGTCCTCGGGGAGATGGGCCCGGCGGGCGATCTCCGCCGCGGAGACGTACAGATTTTCAAAATCCGCAACTGTAAGTTCATACAGGGCATACAGGGTTTTCAATACGTTCAGGTCTCCCAGCGTCTGGAGCGTCTCGCATATAGCAGCCATATCTCCCCTGCTCATGGACTGGTAATATTTCTGGTCAGAGAAGAAGATGCCATTGCGGATGTGCGCGGTCGCCCCCTCCGGCTCGGAGCAGACAGATACCCCCCATTTATAGGGTTCTCTGTCCAGACCGTACCGCTCATCCGCATTCCAGGGCAGAAACCCTTTGTATCCCCTGGACACCGCTCCCTCATGCAACAGCGCAGCCAGTTTAAAAGCAAGCGAGAAGCACTCCTCTTCCGGCGTCTCCCGAAACAATTCCTTGATTCCCAAATAGACATTCCGCACGTCCTGGGGCTTGGCCACCCCCAGCAGTTCATCCACTGTCACCTGAAAATAGGTCGCCAGCCGGGGCAGCAATGTGATATCCGGGTAACTCTGCCCGCTCTCCCATTTGGACACAGCCTGGTTGGTCACGCCCGTGGCCTGAGCCAGCTGTTCCTGGGTGATCTGCTTCTCCCTGCGCAAAAATGCCAGCTGCTCCCCGCAGCGTAGTTCCCGGGCCTCTTCCCGGCATGGCTGCTCCTGCCAGGTTAAGTCTGCCTGACTTTTCATATTTTTACAATTCTCCATAGTTTTTCCTTCCTTATTTTATGTTTCGCATATCCCGGGTTCTTTTGTTCCTTCGTTTTGTGTGGCCACACGTACATCATAGCATGGACTACAGACGCACACAATGGAGGGATATTTGGAAGGTAAAAACTGTTTTCCAACTTGTGGTTGGATGCTCTTTCTATCTCACCGGCATCTGAAACCCTTTAAGAGCCTTGTTCAGATAATCGTTAAAAGGTTTCATAATCCGAAAAAGCTCTGTGGCTTTTGTTAGAAATGCCTCTGCGTCCCTCAGTTCTTCATCCCTGATCGGATATTCCAGATACCAGCTCTTAAACTTTAAATATTCCGCCTGTGGATGCTCCTTCTCATATCCCGCAGGAACATTCTTTAATGCCGATCCCTGTACGGTAAAGTATTTCATGAACTCCGGCGCTTGAATGATCTTTTCCCATTCTTCTCCGTTTTGAACAATGTAATCCCATACCATCGCTGTTGCGTCCTTAAACATATCCGCGAACAAACCGCCGCCGAGGAAAGACTGGTTTCCCGGCTTCAGCATAATGTAGTAGCCAACGGGAACCGGCAGTTTTCCCATGGAGGAAATGTGGGCCCGGAACGCCGGGTTATAGGGAGATTTATCATGGCTGAAGCGGGTATCCCTCGTCAGCTTAAAGGTAAGGTTTTGGGGCTCGTTATGTATCACACTGCTGTCAAATTCACCTATACTGAAAATGAGTTCCCGGATCAGCGACTCAAATTCCGCGCTGGCGGCTTTATTTTCTGATTTATGCGCATGATACCACTCCCGGTTATTGTTCCCGCCCAGATCGGTCAGGTATTTTATAATCAACTGTATATCCATATGTCTGCGGTCCTCCCTATGCATTTTGGACAACGGAAAACGAAGTCCCGTCCAGAAATTTTTGTATAAATTCCTTTAAGCCCGCCGGGGACTGATATGTTTTGCAAAAGGAGAACTGCTGCGAAAGATCATCTATATCCTCCATGGCTTCTTTCACTTCCAGAAGCGTCTTCCCGGGAACGGCGGCGGTGAAATCCAAATGGGCAGGACTGATCCTGTGATTTTGGATCGCATAATTCACCCTGTCAACACAGTGACATTTTCCGCTGCCATACTCACCACAATATTCCTTCAGGAAGTCCGCCACCTTACTGCGGATTCTGCACAGCCGCTGGCGGTAGGCTTCGGGAGTGATCCCCAGAATATCTCCGGCAATCCTGCTGTCCACCTTGAACATGGTGCCCAGAATAAAGATACACCTGCTCTCGGCATCCAGACACTGGAGCATGACATTGGTGCAGGACAGTTTCAACTCCTCCGCCAATATGGCTTTCTCCACATTTTGCGTCAGATCCGGCACATCATCAATCTTTCCGTTTTTTATATCCTCCCCATAAAATTCAAAACTGAGGGGATACTTTGCAAACATATGCTTCTTATAGTTTTTCAGATGGTTTGCCGCAATGCTGAACACCCAGGTGGAAAAGGAGCTTTCCCCCCTAAAAGAGGACAGGTGGGTAATGATTTTCAGCAAGATATCCTGGGCCGCGTCCTCCGCGTCAGGGAAAGTACCCAGCATCCGCAGGGAAAGATTGAACACCAGATCCTGCACACTGAGAATGACGGTTTCCAGCGAGCTTTTGTCCCCGGCGGTGGCTTTGTCTATCAAAGCCATTAGTTCTTCGTTTGTAATGTTATTCATGTTTTGTACCTCCTGCTTAGAGTTCCACATCTTCCCTGCAAACACACAAACCAGTGACGAATGGCTGGCCGCTTTAAGCGTCCGACTATCCATCCGTGTGTTTTCGGGAACATGCTGCTTACGTTTGCTCTTGCCCTTTTCTTTGTAGGCTATATATGATTAGACAACCGCCGAGCCTTTGTGTGACATGGAAACCGATATTTATTTTAACTTACCTCTTCGTGGATATCCGGAGTTTGGCTAAACCAAACTTCCTCTTCCCTGCATATCGCAGGCTGGCATGCGATGCTGAATTTATGCGTATTTGATAATTTCTCTGTCAAATTTGAAACGTATTTGTGGGCGCAAGACAGGTGTGATTCTTACAGATATAAAAGGTCGTACTGTCATTTATCAGGGGATACTCCCGGCACTGGGAAACTGCAATTACATTGGCCAGCAGCGGAAGACGCTCCTTTATTTTTTCCAGATCCGCTCTGTTTTTCAGGGAGATGACGATATGATCCGGGGGATTGTCATGGATCAGCTTCGCCAGCAGAAACATACTGTGTCCTGCCGGATAATCCCGGGCCTGGGCAGACATATAACGAAGCTGCTTCTCCGCCAGTTCCCCGTACTCTTCTTTTCCGGTCAGCTGGTACAGCCTGACAAGGTTGTACGCCATAACGGAATTTCCGCTGGGAATCGCACCGTCATAGGATTCCTTGGGATTCATAAACAACTCTGTATCGGCTAAGTCCGCAAGATAAAAGCCGCCGTTTTTCTCATCGGCAAATCGCCTTACCGCCTCCCCGCACAGCCGCTCCGCCTTTTCAAGATACGCTCTGTCCAAGGTAGAATGATACAGTTCCATCAACGCTGCCACATAGAACCCATAGTCATCCAGAAAACCTTTTTGCGAAGCTTTTCCGTCACGCCAGCTTGTGCTAAGGCGCAGGCCCTCGCTTAAGTTCCCTTCAAGAAATGTCTGGGCGCTGACCGCCGACTGTAGATATTTCCCGTTCCTTGAAGCCCTGTAGAGCAGAGACAGCGCCGCTATCATCATGGAATTCCAGGAAATCAGAATCTTGTCGTCGAGATGCAGGCTGGAACGGTTTTTCCGGTAGTCATACAGCCTGGGAATCTCAGTGCCGAAATCAGCGTCCAGAGCATTGCTCTTTAGGAGATTGGGAATGTTTACCCCCTCAAAATTGCCCTCCGCGGTGATGTCAAAGGTCTCTGAGAACTGCCCTCCCCTCTCTCTGCCCAGAATATCAATAATTTCATCCAATGTAAAGGTATAATATTTCCCCTCAACCCCCTCGCTGTCCGCATCCTGGGCGCTGTAAAATCCGCCGTTCGGGGAGGTCATTTCGCGGAGTACATATTGGACGGTCTTTTCGGCAGTGTCCAGATACAGCCGGTTCTGGGTGATAACATAAACCGACGCATATGCCATAATCAGCAAAGCATTGTCATACAGCATCTTCTCAAAATGGGGCGCAAGGTAATATTGGTCCGTGGAATATCTGGAAAAGCCATAACCAATATGGTCAAAGATGCCGCCCTTTTGCATCTGTGTAAGCGTCTTTTCAACCATTTTCAGCGCGCCCGGATTATCCTTCTGCCCGGCGTACAGCGTCAGAAACAATAAGTTGTGGGGCACAGGGAATTTGGGGGCGGATCCGAATCCGCCCCAGACGCTGTCAAAACTGTCGAAAAACATCTGCACTGCTCTCCCGCAAAGATTTTCCGTGTCCATGTTTTCAGAAACAGCTTCCGTTTGCCGCAGCTGGGCCACAATCCGCCGGGCCGAATCCAAAAGCTCGTCGCGTCTGCCGTTCCACTGGGCCGCCACAGCCTTAAGCAGATCGGAAAATCCCGGCATACCATGCTGGGGCCGCACGGGAAAATAGGTGCCCGCCAAAAAGGGCTTCTTGTCCCAGGTCATAAAAATGCTCATGGGCCACCCGCCGCTGCCGGTGAATGCCTGGCACACCGTCATATATACGCTGTCAATGTCGGGGCGTTCCTCCCGATCAACCTTTACAGAAATAAAATATTTGTTGAGGATTTCAGCCGTTGCCCTGTCTTCAAAACTCTCATGGGCCATGACATGGCACCAATGGCAGGTGCTGTAGCCCACACTCAGGAAAATCGGTTTGTTTTCCTCTCTCGCCCTCTCAAATGCTTCCTCACACCAGGGATACCAGTCCACCGGGTTTTCCGCATGCTGTAACAGATAGGGGCTTGTGGCGTTTTTCAGGTGATTGCTCATGTCCGCTTCCTTTCCTAAAGATAAAAAGACACACAATTGGGAATGTCACTGAAAGCTATTATATGGGTTAAACCGAATATTATACCGGATGACCTATGGACGTAACCGCGCTTACGTCCATCATGGTTTTTGGATTATTACCATTCAAATAACACCCATTGCAGAGCCTTTCCCGCTCTGCAATGGGTGTAACCTATTTACATCCCCAACGGAGTGCCTGCGTGAAAATACTGTGCGACGACAATATGCTCAAATCTGAGCGGACGCTTTACAGGCTTTTTTAGCGCCGCCTCTCCGAAAGCTTCTGCTCAAACCGGTCCTTCCGGGTATCCGCGGGAATGGCGGTGGGATAATTCCCGTCAAAGCAAGCGCTGCAGTAACCCCAGCCCCCGGCGAGGGAAGGCAGTTCCTCCACCGGCAGATATCCCAGGCTGTCCGCGCCGATAATCTCCGCCGTCTCAGACACGCTGTGGCGGCAGGCGATCAGATGTTCCCGGGAGTCAATGTCCGTGCCGTAATAACAGGGGTGCATAAATGGCGGGGAGGAGATGCGCATATGGATTTCTCTGGCTCCCGCCTCCCGGAGCAGCTTCACGATACGTCCGCTGGTGGTGCCCCGCACAATAGAGTCATCCACCAGCACTACCCTCTTGCCCCTGACGCTCTCCTCGATGGCGCTCAGCTTGATCCGCACCTGGTCCAGCCTGGCCTGCTGCCCGGGGGAGATAAAGGTTCTGCCGATATACTTGTTCTTGATCAGACCGATGCCGTAGGGAATCCCGGATTCCAGGGAAAAGCCCAGCGCCGCGTCCAGCCCGGAATCCGGCACACCCACCACCAGGTCCGCCGCCGCGGGATATCGCCGTGCCAGGATCCTTCCGGCCTGGATTCTGGCGCCGTGAACGGATACCCCGTCTATCACCGAATCCGGCCTGGCAAAATAGATATACTCGAAGATACAAAGTTTCTTTTCCCGCTGGCCGCAGTGTTCCCGCCGGGATATGACGCCCTCCGGGCCAAACACCAGAATTTCTCCCGGATCCAGATCCCGTATGAACTGAGCCCCGATAGCGCTCAAAGCGCAGCTTTCGGAGGCTGCCACGTAGATGCCGTCGGGAGTTCTGCCATAGCAGAGGGGCCGGAAACCGTGAGGATCTCTGGCACAGATCAGCTTCTGGGCGGACATCAGCACCAGGGAGTAGGCCCCCTCCAGGGTATTCATGGCGGCGCTCAAGGCGTCCTCAATGGAGGGCGTCCGCAGGCGCTCCCTGGTGACGATATAGGCGATGGTTTCCGTATCGCTGGTGGTGTGGAAAATAGCCCCGGAAAGTTCCAGTGTATTGCGAAGCTCCGCGGCATTGCTTAAGTTGCCGTTGTGGGCCAGAGCCATCTTCCCCTTTTGATGATTGACTTCTATGGGCTGGCAGTTGTTGCGATTGGCCGCGCCCGTAGTGCCGTAGCGCACATGCCCCACCGCCATGCTGCCCCGGGGCAGGCGGGACAGGGTGTCCGCCGAAAACACCTGGCTGACCAGTCCCAAATCTTTATAGGAAGAAAACACGCCGTCATCGTTCACCACGATACCGCAGCTCTCCTGGCCCCGGTGCTGCAGGGCGTACAACCCATAGTAGGCCATGCCCGCCACATCCGCGCTGCCCTGGCTGATCACGCCGAGCACACCGCATTCTTCATGAATATTGTTCATAATAATCCCCTTGCATATCGCAGACTCTGTCTGCGATCCTCTTCCCCGCACAACCAAAGTTTGGTTTCACCCATCCCCCGGTTGTACATGTGTTATTGCGTTAATCCGCGTCAGTATGCGCGGCGCTTATTTTCTCCGGCTATGCTCCGCCGCCGCTCCCACGAATCCCTTAAAGAGCGGATGAGGACGGTTTGGACGGCTTTTGAACTCCGGGTGAAACTGTACGCCCACGTAGAACGGCCTATCCGGCAGTTCCACCGTCTCCACCAGCCTGCCGTCGGGGGAAGTTCCGCTGAGAACCAGTCCCATGTTCTGCAGCTGTTGTCGGTAGTCATTGTTAAACTCATAGCGGTGCCTGTGCCGCTCACTGATCCGATTTTCTCCATAACATCTTTCCATGGTGGAGCCGGGCAGAATCACGCAGGGATAAGCGCCCAGCCGCAGAGTGCCGCCCTTGTCAATATCACCGCTCTGCCCCGGCATGAAGTCTATGACCCTATGTGTACACTGCTCGTCAAATTCCCCGGAATTGGCATCCGGAATGCCCGCCACGTTTCTGGCATACTCCATTACGGCAATCTGCATACCCAGGCAGATGCCAAAATAGGGAAGCCCTTGCTCTCTGGCAAATCTTGCTGCCAATATCATGCCCTCTATGCCCCTGCTGCCAAATCCGCCGGGAACCAGAATGCCATCCAGCCCGGACAGTTTTTCCTCATAGTTGTCCGCCGTGATTTCCTCCGAGTCAATCCAATGAATACTCACATGGACCTGATGGAAAAAACCACCGTGCCGCAGGGCCTCCGCCACCGACAGATAGGCGTCATGAAGTCCCATATACTTACCCACCAGACCGATCTCCACAGTATTCTCCGCCCTCCGGCTCCGATCTACCATCTCCATCCATTCCCCCAGATCCGGATCCGGAGCATCTATACCCAGTTCCCGGCACACAACCGCGGAGAAATGGGATTTCTCCAGCATCAGCGGCGCCTCATAGAGATTGGGCAGTGTGATATTCTCTATCACGCAGTCCGGTTTTACATTGCAGAACAGGGAGATTTTCTTAAAAATCCCCTCCTCCAGCGGCTCGTCACAGCGCAGCACAATCAGGTTGGGATTGATCCCCATGCCCTGTAGTTCCTTGACGGAATGCTGGGTGGGCTTGGACTTATGCTCATCGGACCCCCGCAGAAAGGGGACCAGCGTCACATGGATGAACAGACTATTTTCCCTGCCCGCCTCCAGGGAAATCTGGCGCACCGCCTCCAGAAAGGGCTGGGATTCTATATCGCCGATGGTCCCGCCAATCTCGGTGATCACCACATCCGCCTCCGTCTTTCTTCCCACACTGTAGACAAACTCCTTGATCTCATTGGTAATATGGGGAATCACCTGCACAGTGGAGCCCAGGTACTCCCCCCTGCGCTCCTTGTTCAGCACATTCCAGTAGACTTTGCCGGTGGTAAGGTTGGAATACTGGTTCAGGTCCTCGTCGATAAAGCGCTCATAATGCCCCAGATCCAGATCCGTCTCCGTCCCGTCCTCGGTCACGTATACCTCACCGTGCTGGTAGGGGCTCATGGTGCCGGGATCCACATTGATGTAGGGATCCAGCTTCTGCGCCGCCACCTTCAGCCCCCTGGCCTTGAGGAGCCTGCCCAGGGACGCGGCTGTGATCCCCTTGCCCAGACCGGAGACTACCCCCCCTGTTATAAAGATATATTTTGTCATATTTTATCCCGTTCCTTTCGCTTCTCTCAAGGCACAAACCGTTCCCGGATACTTCGGCACTAACCTAAGTCAAACCGCCACTGTGCCTGCGCTGCCGACCGGCAGGAATTGGAAATCTTAGCGTTTGTCAGTATAACGCTCTTCTGTCCGATTCAGCGGGCTGTGTACTGACCACACTAGACTGGCTGACATATTGCTTTCAACATGCCAGCCAGTTCTCATTTATTATCTTCCTCTTTTCATGCATACCCTCTGCATGCATAACACGGGTTGCACCCCTGTTACTGCATTAATCAGTATTTGGAAGTGAAACTTCCACACTTACCATGTCCCTGCGATATGCTATTTATTTATATCACGTATTTCTTGCCAGTCTATCTCACACCAAAAAGCAGGTCCCCATATGTAGGGAACGGCCAATAACTCTTGGCGGTAAGGGTCTCCGCCTCATCGCAGGGAATCCGCAGTTCGTTCATCTTAGGCAGAATACTGTCCCGGACCACATAACTCTGGGAGGTGATATCCTCCGCCCTGTGGAGAGATACAATAGCATCCTCCAATTCCTCCACCTTCACTGCGATCCTGTCCGTCAAAACGGAAAGCTTCTTCACCAGTTCCGTCTCATAGCCGCATGTAATGCCCACGTCCAACGCCTTCTTGGCCGCCGCCGTCTGGGCCAGCTTCAAGGTGTAATTCTCGATGGCCGGCACGATCTGGGTTCTGGCCATATCCACCATGGTGCCCGCCTCAATCAGAACGGACTTGCAGTAGTTTTCCAGCATGATCTCACATCTGGACTTAAGCTCCGTCTCAGAAAATACCTTGTGGGAGGTGAGCATCTTCACATTCTTCTCATCCAGCAGATGGGGCATACAGTCCGGGGTGGTGCGGTAGTTCAGCAGCCCCCTCTTCTCCGTGGCCTCCCTGATCCAGGCGTCGTCATAGCCGTTGCCGTTGAAAATGATATTCTTGTGATCTTTGATGGTCCTGCGGATCATCTCATGCAGCGCGGTCTCGAAATCCTCCGCGCCCTCCAGCCGGTCCGCATAGATTTTCAGGCTCTCCGCCACCGCCGTGTTCAGCATCATGTTGGCACAGGCGATGCTGTTGGAAGATCCCAGCATACGGAACTCAAACTTGTTGCCGGTAAAAGCAAAGGGTGAAGTTCGGTTGCGGTCCGTGGTATCACGGTTGAACTTGGGCAGCACATTCACACCTAACTTCATCTGGGTCTTTTCCACGCCGCTGTAGGGCTGGCCCGACTCGATAGCCTCCAGCACTGCGTTCAGTTCGTCTCCCAGGAAAATAGAAACTACGGCGGGGGGAGCCTCGTTGGCGCCCAGACGGTGATCGTTGCCCGCTGTGGCCACCGAGAGCCGGAGCAGATCCTGATAATCATCCACTGCCTTGATCACGGCGCAGAGGAATAGCAGAAACTGCGCATTTTCATAGGGCGTCTCACCGGGAGACAACAGATTTACGCCCGCGTCCGTGGCCAGGGACCAGTTGTTGTGCTTGCCGCTGCCGTTGACACCCGCGAAGGGCTTCTCATGGAGCAGGCAAACCAACCCATGTTTTGCCGCCACCTTCTGCATGATCTCCATGGTCAGCTGGTTGTGGTCGGTGGCTATATTGGTGGTGGTATAGATGGGAGCCAGTTCATGCTGCGCGGGCGCCACTTCGTTGTGCTCGGTCTTGGCCAGGATGCCCAGCTTCCAGAGTTCGTCGTTCAACTCTTCCATGTAAGCGGCAACCCTGGGCTTGATCACGCCGAAATAGTGATCCTCCATCTCCTGCCCCTTGGGGGGCTTGGCGCCGAACAGGGTCCTGCCGGTAAAACGCAGATCCGGGCGCTGATCGTACATTTCTTTGGTGATCAGAAAATATTCCTGCTCCGGACCCACGGAGGTGCGGACACATTTCACCGAATCGTTGCCAAAGAGCCGCAGGATGCGCAGGGCCTGCCTGTTCAGCGCTTCCATGGAGCGCAGCAGCGGTGTCTTCTTATCCAGCGCCTCTCCGCCATAGGAGCAGAACGCGGTGGGAATACACAGGGTCTTTCCCTTGATAAACGCATAGGAAGTAGGATCCCAGGCGGTGTACCCTCTCGCCTCAAATGTGGCCCGCAGACCGCCGGAGGGGAAGGAGGAGGCGTCCGGCTCTCCCTTGATCAATTCTTTTCCGGAAAATTCCATGATCACGCCGCCGTCCGGGGACGGGGAGATAAAGCTGTCGTGCTTTTCCGCCGTGATGCCGGTCAATGGCTGGAACCAATGGGTATAGTGGGTGGCGCCATGGGCCACCGCCCAGTCTTTCATAGCCGCGGCCACCGCGTTGGCCACGCCGATGTCCAGCTTCGCCCCTTCGTCAATGGTTTTCTTCAGGGACTGGTACACCTTGGCGGACAGGTTCGCCTTCATCACCCTGTCGTCAAAAACCAGACATCCGAAATACTCCGATACTTTTTCCATAAACTTCACTCCTCCTCTTATTTATACTGACGGTCACAAAAACCTGCCAAGTAACCCGACTCACGAGCGAAAGCTTCCAAGAACATCCCGGCAAATTTCATCACTCGTGAGTATGAGTTCCGCACATTCCCTTTTCTGCGCATAATACCAGTGATCTCCTGAGGCTGCTTGAGGTGTCCTCAAGATGATCCCCGCTGTCAGGGAATAGGCTGACAACCATACACAAAAAGAAAAGGCGTCCTTGAGTACATCACTCAAAGACGCCTTTGCCTTTCATATTCTGCATTATGCACCCTCGTCAGGGATTTGTCAAGTCCTGTTTTGCAAAAAGTAACCGCCTGGCGCAAATCGGGGATTTTTTTAAGAGATATTACTGCTCATATTTTTGCATGGCCGCAATATAGGAATCCCATCTGTATGCATCCTCCTGGGAAACAACATACCATTCGCCATCGTCAGCAAATCTGATATATCTTGAATCCGGCGTTCCTGTGTCCATCGTGTATTCCCGTATCAGTTCGTCACTGCGAAACATAGACACTGTGTATAAGCCGCAGCCGCAATTGACTGTTGCTATATCAAATACAAGAGGAGTATATACCATTTCCTCAAAATAGGAGATCAGTCTTGCTATATCCTCACGTCCGTCAATTTTATAGATTACATCCGCGGCCGGATTGGCATAATGGCTGTAGCTGATTTGAACCATATCTATATTTTCTTTATGGCCATGGAGCATCAACGCCAAACCCGTGCCCGCCAGCGCCAGTAATACCACCACTATACACGCAGAAAATACATACCTTCTTTTCAAATTACGAATCCTCCCGGAAATGGTACCATTTCAGTGCAAACATGTATTTCTATATCCTTATACAACCATATCCTGTTGATACTTGTCAAGGGCGTATTCATCATTTCTATCACTTTTTCCTGGTCTGCCTTGTTTTCCATGCTCTAAATCATGGAGAATGACACGTTTTAGCTTGTCCTCTACACTTTGGGTACTGGTATCAAAAGATGTATCTCGACTACGCTGCATCGTTTTGTGTATTACATTTGTGCTTGACAGAAGGGGGGATTGGGTGTAGAGTATTGATAAATGAGCAAGGGCGTTCATTTTAGTGCAAAGTAGGGTCTTACTTTGCACTAAAATGGACGCCTTATCCATAATAAATTAATTCGGCATATTCCTGCCAGCGCAATGCCCCATATCGGGATAGTAATATGACCTGATACGGAGCATCGAACTTGTGTTTTGACAGGATATGTCATAACACTGATAGAAAGCGGGGCAGCATTATGAAATATTCGGCGCAGGAGGTTATGCAGTATGTTCAGGAGGAGGATGTAAAATTCATCCGCCTTGCCTTTTGTGATGTGTTTGGAAGACAGAAAAATATTTCCATTATGCCCCAGGAGCTTGATCGGGCCTTTGCATACGGGATCGCCTTTGACGCCTCCTCCGTGACCGGGTTCGGGGACGAGGCCCACTCGGATCTGCTGCTCCACCCGGAGCCGGAGACATTGATGCTGCTGCCCTGGAGGCCGGAGCACGGCAAGGTGGTGCGTATGTTCAGCAGTATCTCCTACCCCGACGGCAGCCCCTTTGAGTGCGATACCAGAAGTCTGTTAAAGAAAGCTGTGGAGGAGGCCGGGAAAGCCGGATTTCGTTTTGACTTCGGAGCGGAGCAGGAATTTTATCTTTTCAATATGGATGAAAACGGAAAAGCCACCAATATCCCCTATGATGAAGCGGGCTATATGGACATTGCCCCGGACGACAGGGGGGAGAATATCCGCCGGGAAATCTGCCTCACTCTGGAGCAGATGGGAATACAGCCGGAGAGTTCCCACCATGAAGAAGGGCCCGGCCAGAACGAGATTGACTTCCGCTACTCGGATGCCCTGACCGCCGCCGACAACGCCATGACCTTCCAGAATGTGACCCGGATCGTGGCCCACCGGAACGGACTTATAGCGGATTTCAGCGCAAAGCCCCTGCCCCGCAGGCCGGGTAACGGATTTCATATCAATATATCCGTAAATACGGGGGATGCATCCGCCCCCCTGGATCAAGTGATTGCGGGAATTTTGGAAAAAATACAAGATATAACGGTGTTCCTCAATCCTACTGAGAACTCCTATGAGCGTTTCGGAAACAATAAGGCTCCCAAATATATCTCCTGGTCCGCCGAAAACCGCTCCCAGCTGATACGGGTTCCCGCTCAGGTAGGAGGGACCCGCCGCGCGGAGCTCCGCTCCCCCGACCCCGCCGCCAACCCCTACCTGGCCTTTGCCCTGATCATCTATGCGGGACTGGAGGGGATACGGGATAAAAGGGAACTGCCCGAGGCGGTGGATTACAACTTATATAAGGCTGACCCGTCCATTCTGGCGCGGTTGGGACGGCTGCCCGATGATTTGGAGAGCGCCTGTCAGGCCGCCCGGGCCAGTTCCTTTGTCAGGGAACATGTGCCTGCCGCCATACTGGATATCTATTGTGGAAAGCATGCCGATAAGGAGGCCAGACCGTGAAAAAGCCGGCTCTTCTATCAAGTATCATGTTTATTATTTTGACTTTTGCCGGTGCGGGATATGTGCTATTATATCACGGCAAGTCCGACGCAGGCTATGCCGTTGTACCGATGATTTTTGCACTTTCTAGTTTTTGCTTATATCGGAAAAAGAAGTAGAGTGGAGATAACAATGAAATGCCGGGAAAGGAGGGAGTAAGATGAGTCTGGAACAGCGGGAATACAGTGTTCTTGTGGCTTCTGCCATGGACAATTTCAACTCGGCCCTGTCGCCTCTGCTCGCAGAGGCCGCCTGCTCCCCGGCGCATGTGGCCACCAGTGTCAGCGCCGCCAAGAGAATGCTGGCGGAACGGAGTTTTGACTTTGTGATTGTCAATTCCCCCCTGCCCGACGATCCCGGTGTGCGCTTTGCCATAGACGCATGCACCTCCAGAGGAACTGTGGTGTTGCTGCTTGTAAAGTCCGAAGCCTACATCAGCGTCAATGACAAGGTTGTGGTTCACGGTGTATTCACCCTGCCGCGGCCCATATCCAGGCAGTCCCTGCAGCTGGCCTTAAGCTGGATGATCAGCGCCAGGGAACGGCTGCGCAGGATCGAGAAGAAAACCTTGTCCATCGAGGAAAAAATGGAGGAGATCCGGCTGGTAAACCGGGCAAAATGGCTGCTCATCAGCGAGTTGAAGATGGAGGAGCCCCAGGCCCACCGCTACATCGAAAAGCAGTCCATGGACCTGTGTGTCCCCAAACGCCAGGTGGCCGAAGATATCATCCGCACTTACTCATAGGCGGATGCTTTTTCCTCTGCCCTCTGATATATATTCAATATAACCCTCTATTTCTCCATCGCTTCTGTATATCCTCTTTTCCAACACGTTTCCCTGTTCGTCATAATCATACTCATAACGCCAGAGCAGAATCCCGTTGCTGTCAGATATCCTGTTGTCCAACGCTGCTCTTCCCACATACATGGCAGGCATTTCCACGTCCTACCGTTACGCCCCTTTCCGGCGCCCTAAACAAACGGCAGGTGACTGCGAAACTCCCGCTCTGCCAGACAACTCCCTTGCTTCAAGGAGTTTCGCAATTTCCTAACCTTACACAGCTATCTCTGTAAAAATATAGTAACATACACATCTTACGTTTACAAGGGATCGGCCTTCATTCTTTTCTGCTCCAAACCGGTACCCCCAGCACACTATTCGGAACACTCCTGATAGTACCGGGCCTGGGCCTGCCACAGACGCTGGTAGGGACCTTGCTCCTCCTGCACCAGCTGTCGGTGAGTTCCAAGCTGCACCAGTCGGCCCTGGGAAAAAACCGCCACACGGTCACAGTATCTGCAAGTGGACAGGCGGTGGCTGATGGAGAGCAGCGTCTGCCCTTTTCCGCAGGACGGCCCCAGATTCCTGAACAGTTGTTCATAGATTTCCGCCTCTGCGTAAGGGTCCAACGCCGCCGTGGGTTCATCCAGAATCAGCACCGCGCCGTCCTTATACAAGGCCCTTGCGATGGCTACCTTCTGAGCTTCCCCGCCGGACAGCCGGACGCCGTCCTCCTCGTAGTCCGCAGTGAGTGCCTGATCCAGTCCCCGGGGCAGACTCTCCAGTCTGCTTTGCAGCCCCGCCTGTATCAACGCTTTCTCCACACGCCGCCGGTCAAAATCACGGCAGGCTGCCACATTGGAACCCAGCGAAAAGGCAAACAAAGAGAAATCCTGAAATACCGTGGACAGAAGCTGCTGATAATCCTCCGCGGAGTAAGACCAGATATCCCTGCCGTTTACCAGAATCCGCCCTTTTGTAGGACGGTACAGACGACACAGCAGCTTGATCAACGTGGTCTTGCCGGAACCGTTCTCTCCCACAATGGCCAGCTTCTCCCCGCCATAGACGGTCAGATTTACATCCCGCAGCACTCTTTCCTCGCTGCCGGGGTAACAAAAGCTCACATGATCAAAGCATATCTCCCAAACCGGCGTCTTAGCCGTGTATACAATCCGCCCCTGCTGCCCGTCAGCGTGGTTGTTTTGGCCTGCCGTCCGTATGTTTTCATCTGTTCTGCCTTCCTTTGTGCCATCCGGCCGTTTATCCCACGCTCCCTCTGCCCGGCCCGGGAGTATTGGTCCGTTCCCGGAAGAGCAGGAAATATCCTCCCCCTCCTCCGGCAGGTCCATATAGGCGAAGTAGTGCGTCAGATGGGTATTGTTGTTGCGCAGATCAGTAAATATCTCCGCCATATTGCTGAGGGATAAAATCAGAGAGGTCACGGCGGAGTAGACCACCAGGACATCCCCCACGGGCACATGCCCCTGCAGGGACTGCGCCGCCACCAGCCCATAGACGGCCAGTCCGCATATGCCCGTACACAACAGCTTCACACTGCCGTAAAAGGTGTCCGCCCGCATCTCCCTTCTTTTCCCTCTGGCGAAGGGCTCATAGCACTTCTTCCGGCTCTCCGCCAGCACCAGCTGCTTTTGCCGGAAAATCCGAATATCCATACCCATGTTCTCGTCCGGCAGATAATTCATTGTATAATAATCCCCATATCGTTGGTACACCGCTCCCTGTTCAAAGATCTGGTAGCCCACGTCCCAGCGCCGGGAAGTCAAACGACAGGAGATCCAGGTACAAAGCGCCACCAGTATCAGCAGCACCGGCAAAACACCCAGTGCCATATGCACCCCATAGCGGACACACAATAGCAGGGCAATGGTCCCTGTACATAGATTGCCGCATATAACCTCCATGTCCCAGTAGAGGCTGGCCATGCCCGCCCCGGAGACACTGATGCTGCCCGACACCTGATCCCGCAGGTTTCTTACCTCCTCTCCTTCCAACAACTCGTAGACAAGCCCATATGCCTTATCCGTCAGATGAATCTCATGGGCGGCGAACAGATCACTGTAGCCCACGGAGATCCTGGCCTCCAGTATGCTTTTCGCCAGCGTCAGCAAAAAGACAATCGCTACGGACACCGCCACATACAAAAACAACTTCTCCAGGCATCTGTCCCCTGTCAGTTCCCCCAGTATGCCCGCCATGGCAATGACCGCCACATAGGGGCAGACCGCCCCCAACAGACTCCTGCCCGCCACATATTGCAGCTGCCCCGGCAGAATACGGTTAAATTCCCGAAGGCCCCTGTGTATCAGTTTCATATCTTCTTTCAATGTACGTCCGTTTTTATTCCAACTCATATCCTTACCTCTTTTCCGTTCCAATCACTATTTGCATGTGCCGTATCCAGGCTCCCCTCGTCCTCCTGATAATACCGGCTCTGCACCCGGAACATCTCCGCGTATTTACCATTCAGGGCCAGCAGCTGTTCATGGGTGCCGCTCTCCGCCACGCGCCCCTCCTCCAGCAGTATAATCCGGTCACAGAACCGGGTGGAGGCCAGCCTGTGGGAGATAAAGACGGCTGTCTTGCCGGCTGTGAACTGCTGATACTGCTCATAGATCTCCTGCTCCGCCAGCGGATCCAGCGCGGCGGTGGGTTCGTCCAGCACCAGCACCGGGGCATCCTTGTACAGCGCCCGGGCCAGCAAAAGCCGCTGCAGCTGCCCGCCGGACAACTCTGTTCCCTGCTGCGTGATCCGTTTGACCAGGCAGGTATCCGCCCCCTTGGGCAGAGATTTGATTTTCTCCTCCAGCCCCGCGGCCCGTATGCAGCGCCACAGACGCTCTTCGTCCACGTCGCCTGTGGTGTTCAGCGCTATATTGTCCGCCACGCTCACCGGCAATGCCCCCGAACTCTGGAAAACAGCCGAAAACAGTTCGTAATAATCCCGGGGCGCAAAGGATGCCTGGCGTAAGCTGAGATTTACGCCGCCGGATGTGCCTCCCACCAGAATCTCCCCCTGCTGAGGATGCAGCAGACCGCACAGAAGCTTGACCAGAGTTGTCTTGCCTGCTCCGTTGCCGCCCACCACGGCCAGTCTTTCCCCCGGTGCAATCTCCAGGTTCAGATGCGCAAACACCTGATGTTTGCGCTCTTCGCCGTCCTCTCCCACCTCAGTGTAGGCGTAGGACACATCCCGAAACCGAAAGCCTATGCCCCCTTTGGCCAATCTCTCAACGCTTGACAGACCATCAAGTTCCGTCCGCTCCTGCACGGCACCGTCCTCCGGCTTTTGTGCCATGGCGTATTGTTTCTGCACAGTGCCCTGGGGATTCCGCTCCATAATACACTGTTCTCGTACCTTATCTTTCTCCCCCAGTTCCATGTATTCCCGGTAATCTTTCACAAAGTTCCGGGCCTCCTGCAGCTGGGATATACTGTCCGTCAAGCGGCTGAGCCATCCGCCCAGCCCTGTGATAGCCGTAAAATACAGAGCAAAGTCTCCCACGGACATATGCCTGTGAAAAAAGGAATACAACAGATACACGTAGGCGCAGCCGTCCCGGACCAGAATCAGCACACTGCCAAGCAACAGCTTCCTTTGATCATATCCCGCCGTCACCTGTTCCAGCCGGCGCTTTTGCCCCAGGGCCAGCCGGGCCATCTCCCGCAGCCACCCTGCCATATTGTATACGCGGATATCTTTCCCCTCCTGAAGCCCCCGGGTGCCATAGGCGATGTAGTTCAGCCTGCGCCCCGCCTCCGCTTTCTCCTGCTTCAGGGACTGCTTCCTGCGTTCCGTGCGGATGCCCTGCCCCAATTCCAGGCCAAACAGGGCCAGAAGCGCCAGTACTGCCAGCGGGTGTAAGGTACAAAGAACTGTGCTGTAGGCCAGCAGTCCCCCCGCCGCCGTCAACAGCGCCGTCAGCCGGGGCAGATAAGTCACAATGCCCCAGTTGGGGCCGCTCACCGCCTGCCTGGCTTTTTCCATCTGCACCTTTCCCTGGTGGGAAGAAAAAAGTTCATACTCCATCTCCATGGTTTTCTCCTCCCAGGCCGGTATCAGCCGGGTGTAAAGCCTGGTCTGGGCATATGCGGTGATGAGATTCTGCATGGCCAGATTGACCACGGTCAAAAGCAGCCACAGACCGCCCACTGAAAAGAGCTTTCTGAGAAGTTCCTGCACAGGAAGCTGTACTGTGACACAGTCCAAAACCATTTTGGGAAGATAGAGCGCAACCAGCGACAGGCTGACCGCCGCCGCGCTCCCCAGAAGCGACAGCAGTCCGCATAATAATTTATGTTTTTTCATAGATACCTCTTTCTGCATGTTCGGAAATCAGTATAAAAGCTGCAACTGACTCCCGATGTATTGGCTTGTTCATTTTCAGTTTCTATACTCACGAGCGATGAAATTTGCCGCGATGTCCTTGAAAACTTTCGCTCATGAATCGGGTTACTTGACAAGTTTCTGTAACCGTCAATATATATACACGAAAAAAGCTGCGGTTTACCCGCAGCCAATACACAACATACCTGTTCATCCACGCAGACCGGAAATACCCTGTTTTCTGCACGGAAAATAAATCTCCTATCCGGGGAGATGAGTATGTCGTATGTCATCACGGGAAAATGCATTACAAATAGACGGGCTTACCCCGTTCCTATCTGCTTCTTAAACTAACGCATTCTTCCGCATACGAAAATTAACACGACAACACCCTCTCGCAACTCATTGTTGAGTAATCTATGATTTTTGTGCTTCTACTTACATCCTTACAATAAGTAAAGCGCAAAGATGTTTTTATATTGTAGCATATGTCCATCCAATCCGCAAGTATGGTTTTTAGTATTTTATCGACTATTCGTCTGAAGCGTCCCTTGCTGGCTGACCTCTTAGATTTTCCTTTCCGCACAGTGCATGTTGCCCGATTATGCCACATGTACTGTGCGGGAATTGGAAAATCTTAACGTTAGTCAGTATATATTCCCCGTAGCTGTGCCAGGATATATTTCACACGTTGTATCGCATTGTCAATCTGATTTTTGGCATTGTTGATCCGGGACTGTACCAGCAGATCCGCCAGCAATCCGTCAAAAAAGTAATCCGCAAAGCCAAGCAGATCCCCTGTCTCCACCTTCAGGTCTCCCAGCTGCTGTACATCATGCAGTTCCCTCTGAAAAGATATCAGCGCCGTCCTGGCCGCCTGGATCTGCTCGTTAGCCTGGTTCATCTTGGAGTGCTTGACAAATGTGGTGAGCAGCCCCCCTCCGAAAATATCCAGCAGCCCCCAGTTACCTGCGCTGTCCAGATAATCCTTCGCGTTTTCCAGACACCGCAGCGCCTCATTCCCCGCCTGTATGGCTTCACTGATTTCCCTTTGCAGAGACAGATTTGACATACCGTTTTCCTCCTGTTGGAGATCTTAGACCTCCGATTTTGCATGTTTCCGATGCTGTTTTACAGATATTATATCCAAGGCAGCATGCGGAAAACAGAGAAGAAATATGCACTTTAAGACAGGATAACGGTCATTTGCGCGTCACATATTCAGCTTACAGATCATCTCATGCCATTGCTCCCCGCCCCAGGAGGATTGGGCTATACCCCGGTCTTCAAATCCCATCTTTTCATACATCTTTACCTTGGAATCCAGGCATGTCAGGATAGCCGCCTCCCTGCCCCGCTCCCGTTCTCTGCGCAGATATTGGAACATAATTGCCCTGGCCAGGCCCTGCCCGCGATATTCCGGGAGAACGTCCAGTCCAAGAAGCATCACGTTCCTTCCGGCGGGATCATACAGCTTTGCGTCGGTAAAAAACTCGTCCCGGAAAACACTCTCCTCCGTGGACAGACCATTCAAAAAGCCTGCTATCTTTCCGGATTGCCTGTCTATGGCCACCAGAAACAGTTCCGGAGCCGTTAAAACCCTCTCCCGCATCATCTTCTCACTGCATGCCTCGTTGGGCGGAAAACAGATTTCCTCGATCCTGGCCGCCTGATCCGCCTCCTCAGGAAGGATGCTCCTAAATTGGAATCGCTGCTCTGTTTCCCTGTCTATAGTATCGTATTTCTCCAAAAGCGTTTTTACCCGTTCCGCCTCTTCGTGTGTCTTGTGTTGCTCCATATTGTCTTTTCCCGTCCTTTCATACCTGCATAAAACCAGGTGATTGCAAAGCTCCCGGTCTCCCGCCGCTAAATTCTATAACAATACTGGATCTCTCTCAGCCGCTTTCCTCCTATGGTGTCCTCCCCGGAACGGCTGCTTTCTAAAAAGCCAAACTTTTTAGAAAAGCGTCTCCCATTGTCGTTATCTGCAGGCACCCATAGATAAATATTGTCGAAACCCCTCTGTGCCAATTCTTTTGTCACAGCCTCCAGCGGTAATTTTCCATATCCTTTTCCCATGTACTCCGGCAGGAAATAAATAGAAATGACCTCTCCGAAATCAGACATTTCCGCCATGCGTCCCCTGCAAAAACTGGATGTGCCGATTTCCGAGCGGCCTGACTACATAACGCCAGCCATATACGATTAATCAACGCAAGATGGTAAAATCCGGCGTTATGTAGTATAAATACCGAATCTCCATGCTGATACCTCTCTGTCGGCAACTTATGGTTTCGTCTTGCCTTCACTTTTCCATTTTACCACATCACCCGGCTCTATTCCACATGATTTGAGGACTTTGCATGGTTAAAAATATCTATCAGTTCGGAAGCCTCCAGCCGGATATCCGGCCGGGTCAGGATTGCGGAGATTACCGCCAGTCCGTCTATGCCCATGCCGGGAAACAAGGCGGCGATCTCCCTGTTGATTCCCCCGATAACTACAATGGGAATGGAGGCGGCTTGGCGGATTGCCTGTAACTCACAAAGCGAAACCAACCGGGCATCGCTTCTGTCCTGTATGATGTACTCCCTAAAAATATCCAAGGGCAGCGAACCCGTCTGCAGTTCCGTCACAAAGTAAGTGGCGGCACACTCGTCCCGGATGGGGATATTGGCAGCCAGTATTTCATTCATAAATGACATTTGGGGTTCTCCTTTTAGAATTATGCATGTTGTTAAAGGGATTCCGCGTCAGTTCATACGTTGTTTATCGGAATAAAAAATAGAGCCTCTCAAACAATAAGAAGCTCTTTCAGACGCAAAACGGCGTAAGAAATTGCTTCCCTACGCCGGCATTAGCCGACAAGTCCAGAGGTCAGTTCTTAACCTTTTTCAACTTGTTCAGTTCCCTCGCAAACATGTGTCATATCCTATTCAATTGTTGTTTGTTTACCAATGGCAGAAAATTTGCCGCCTGCCTATAAATAAAATTTTATGCCGGGCCGGTCGAGATGTCAAGGAAAAGAGATTTCAATATCTTCATTGAAGGCAGGCACGGATCATGGTATAATTAGCAAAACGCCTTGCGTTTAGCTCTTCTGTCATACATCCAAATATATTAATGTATATGCGGAGTTTGAGCAAAGTAAATTTCGGATATACAGGAAAGAGGAAAGCATGAAAATTTACAGGACAAAGGATTACAATGACATGAGCCGGACGGCTGCAAACCTTATCTCCGCACAGATTATTATGAAGCCCGACTGTGTGCTGGGTCTTGCCACAGGTTCCACTCCTGTAGGCATTTACCGTCAGCTTGCGCAGTGGCATCAAAAGGGGGAACTGGACTTCTCGCTTGTGACTACAGTCAACTTGGATGAGTATAAGGGGATTTCCCCGGAGAATCCCCAGAGTTATCACTATTTTATGGAGGAAAATCTGTTTCGGAAAGTGAATATTGACAGAAGCAGAGCTTTCCTCCCCGATGGAACGGAGGCTGACAGCGATGACGCCTGCCGGAAATACAATCAAGTCCTGCACTCCGCGGGAACCGTGGATCTCCAGCTCTTGGGGCTTGGTCACAACGGACATATCGGCTTTAACGAGCCGGGGACTTTCTTCGAGAAAGAGACACACTGCGTCACTCTGTCAGACCGGACCATCCAGGCCAACCGGCGCTTTTTCGCATCGGAGGAAGAGGTTCCCCGCCAGGCATATACCATGGGGATTAAGTCTATTATGTCCGCAAAAAAAATCCTTGTAGTGGTTTCCGGGGAAGATAAAGCGGAGATTGTAAAGACTGCCTTTTTCGGGCCCGTCACACCGCAGGTGCCGGCCTCCATTCTACAGTTCCATGCCGATGTCCGCCTTGTGGCTGACGAGGCGGCGCTGTCCCTGTGTGATATACCGTCGTCCGGGCGGCTGTGGAGCATTTGACCAGGACTCACCTGCTCCTTCACAGCACTTTTCGTGGGAGGAAATAGACAGTGCACAGCCGCAGTCGCCCCGGCTTAAGGCAAAGGTTCTTCCACCGCAGATAGTACTGTCAGAGTGGCTGCGGCATTCATACTAAGAGGGAAATGGCAATGAAGTATAAAATTGTAAACGGACTTGTTTTTCAGGAAGACGGCTTTTTCAAATCTGAATCCGTCTATATGTGTGATGGGAAGATTGTTTCAAAGGAAGCGTATCTTGCCGCCTCCGAAACCGAAACCCTGTGGGACGCGGCGGGCGGTTATGTCATTCCCGGGCTCACAGATATCCATTTTCATGGCTGCATGGGAAGCGACTGCTGTGACGGCACTGCGGAGGCTTTTCGGACTATTGCTGAGTACGAACTGCGCCAGGGCGTCACCTCTATCACCCCCGCCACAATGACCATGTCTGAAGAAGTACTGTCGCGGATCTGTCGCTGCGCAAGGGACTATTTCCACACGGACGGCGCGGATCTCTGCGGGCTGTACATGGAGGGGCCCTTTATCAGCCCCGCCAAAAAAGGCGCGCAGAACGAAAAATATATCCGTTCCGCAGACACGGAGATGTTAACGCGTTTGCAGAAAATTTCCGGCGGCATGATCCGCATCGTGGCAATTGCCCCCGAGACAAAAGGTGCCATGGATTTCATCCGTCAAAACAGTGGCAGTGTGCGCGTTTCCCTTGCCCATACCACTGCGGATTACGATACCGCAAGGGAGGCATTGGCCTGCGGCGCTTCCCAGCTGACGCATATGTATAACGCAATGATGCCCTTCAGCCATCGCGCGCCCGGCCCCATCGGCGCTGCCGCTGACAGCCGCCATTGCATGGTGGAACTCATATGTGATGGCGTACACATTCATCCTGCCGCAGTACGAACTACTTTCAAAATCTTTGGGGATGACAGAATCATACTGATCAGCGACAGCATGCGGGCCACGGGCCTGGAGGACGGCCAATACGATCTGGGGGGACAGACTGTGCTTGTCAAAGGAAGTCTGGCTGTCTTGGAAGACGGCACCATTGCAGGATCTGCGACCAATCTTATGGACTGTATGCGCACTGCCGTCCGGGATATGGGGATCCCCCTGGCCAGTGCTGTAAAGTGCGCCGCCGTCAATCCCGCAAAAGCCATTGGGCTTTTTGATGAATATGGGAGTCTCACCCCCGGCAAATATGCGAATGTGGTGGTTCTGAATCAGGATTTGGAGTTGAAAATGGTATTCCATCATCAAGGGAAGGTCTGCGTGGGAACAGCATGATGCCCATGCCGTTTTTCTCTGTCACCGTTATGCTCCTATGCATTAGTGCCCTCCTTGGCTCAATTTAGCATCTACCAGTTCCTTATGATAAAAATAGTTGATATGCTTTATTGAATGAATCCCACAATATTCCTCAATATCAGCAGAAAGATTATTCCAGAAGTTCCTGTTCTTTTTAACATATATATCATCATACAGTTCCCCTAATTGCGGGTAAGCATTTTTTATATAACCGAGAATATCCTGTTTATAGCTCCCCCGCAGGTTAAGATTTTCAAACCAGTATTCATCCACATATCTGCGTGTTTTTTCTATAATTTTTTTGTAATCCGTTACACCCGGAAAGATAGGTGACATAAACAAGACAGTATATATTCCATTTTCATGTAATGTTTCCAATGTTTCAAGCCGTTTTCCGATACTGCTGGCCTGGTCCATATCGCTTTTGAACTGTTCGTCCAACGTATTGACCGATATGGAGACTATCAGATTTTTACACCCCTTCAGTAAATCAAGATCCCTTACAATCAGATGGGATTTTGTAGAGATATTCAGTTCACATTCTATAGAAACCAGCTGCTCCAGTATCTTCCGTGTATTGCCATACTTTTCCTCAAATGGATTATAACAATCCGTCACGGACGACAGAAAGACCGACTTTCCCCGTAATCTCTTTTTATCTATCGGTTTATCACACCGCTTAATGTCAATAAATCTTCCCCATTCCTCTCTATGGCGCGTAAACCGCTTCATAAAACAGGCATAACAATACCTGCATCCGTGAGGACAGCCCACATAAGGATTTATCACATAATCGCTTGCCGGAAGGTTAGATTTCGTGACCAGATCTTTGACCGCAATCTCATTTTCTACTATTCTCACAGAACAACGCCTCCATGGAATGTACAGATATAGACTTTTTCCTGCCTGCAGTATATTCTTTCCTCTCCTGTAAAACATTCAAAATTCCCCTGTACCTGACAGTGGTACATAAAATCACCTTTCTGATAAAATTCCGGCCCCCGGAATGGCGCTGCAGCCGATACACAGGAAAGCGCTTCCTTTAAAAAGGAAATGTCAAAATTTTCCTGCAGACTCTGCCCATAATAATTCATTGCCCACACTGCCTGTTGTTTCACCCATACACGTTCCTCACCTATAAATATCTGTCCGCCCAGGTAGGTATCCATATATAAATAATCACCATCCTCGTAGCGAAAATCATGGGAACCAGGCTGAGATGGCATAATCTCATTTTCACCCGTGATATAGGTATTGTTTTTCGCTCTAACTAAAAAATTCCTGATATCCTGCATAGGATATTTCTGTTCACAACAGAGACTGACCGTGCAGGTGGCGTTCTCTTTTACAAGTCTGTCAATGGAGACTTTAAAAATTTCACTTAGCTGTATAAGGTTCTGGATATCAGGAAAGGACTGGCCGTTCTCCCATTTTGTTATGGATTGCCTCGATATATCCAGCCTGTTTGCAAGTTCTTCCTGTGACAGTTTCATACTTGTTCTCAGTAATTGCAGTTTTTCTTTAAATCCCATTATGACTTCCTCCCAGACATTAATTATACTTTGCCGATTTCACGCTGGCAATCTATCCCTGCGTTCCAATTCGGCAACTATTGGGTGCATCGGACAGCCGCCAGCCTGTGGAGAACTGCTCTTTCAGGAACCTAGCCTTTTCGGATGACAAAGGGTAGACTATTTTGAGTTTTGGCCTTTAAGACATACTTCGTATGCACTAAATCTATATATATCTGGTTTTTTGTAAATAAAAATGCTGACCTGCCCCTTGCTTCTCAATAAGCAAACACATACGTTCATCTACTTTCAATCCACACTCCCGCAAGGGGAGTGACCCATACCACTGAAAATCCATGTGGAACTTGCAAAGATTTCAATCCCGAGTATGTCAAGTTAGTGTTACGAACTTTTTGCAGTTTTTTCAGTGGAAAAGTCTGGGAAACCGCATAAATTTAAATTGCACCAACTTGTACACTATATAGCGTTTGTGTAATTTCAATCCACACTCCCGCAAGGGGAGTGACTCCATCTTTTTTGCAAGGAGGATACTATGGCAAAATTTCAATCCACACTCCCGCAAGGGGAGTGACGCATATCTCTATGACGAGGAGCATGCAGGAGTGTTTATTTCAATCCACACTCCCGCAAGGGGAGTGACTATCTCTATGACGAGGAGCATGCAGGCGTATTCATTTCAATCCACACTCCCGCAAGGGGAGTGACAATGGTGTACTCGGTCCCATATCTCGCGTTAATATTTCAATCCACACTCCCGCAAGGGGAGTGACAGTCCCGAGTCGAGCATTTTTTCCGCAGGGACAATTTCAATCCACACTCCCGCAAGGGGAGTGACGGCGCTACCGCTTGCAAAATTTCCACGGAGGGTTATTTCAATCCACACTCCCGCAAGGGGAGTGACTTTATGTCCACTTTTACTACTGCTACCAGCATGGATTTCAATCCACACTCCCGCAAGGGGAGTGACCCGGTGGGATGCCTTTTGTTATGCAACTATTCGTTGTTTCAATCCACACTCCCGCAAGGGGAGTGACACATAACATCACGGATAATCAAAGAGTGGAGGAGGTTTCAATCCACACTCCCGCAAGGGGAGTGACTATAACACTAAATGCCGGCGGCCCTGTGGTTACGGTTTCAATCCACACTCCCGCAAGGGGAGTGACGTCCTGTTGTTGCCATTTTAATACCTCCCTATTTAGTCAAGTCTTTTTTCCTTATTTTTCAAGGAATTTCTAGTTTCATATCTCAGATGAATGAGCCAGGAAAATGGACATCTCTCTGTATCTGGTACGAAAATAGAGGATTTTGAGTATACGAAGCAGAACGTCATTGCCCTCGCTCTACATGGCCTTTTGTATACCCATCCATCTACGGCAGCGAACCTCCCGTGTCTACCAGGATCACCAGCATCTCTGCCGGGTCCTAACTTCCTTCGTCCCGCCTGTCCATAACCAGGGTGTCAGCTTAGCTCCTTTACAGGGTCCTGCCCTATGGTGATTATTCCTGCTGACTACCGGCTCATTCTTTGTTTTAAGTCTTACTGACCTGTCTGTATGTCCTCTGCAACGGCACCTTGCGGTGGACGTTTTCCCGATACAGCCTCCATACTTTCCAGCTTCTGCCACAGCTGGATTCAGCATTTGATACCGACAGATGTTCAAACACTCAATCCGGCTGTGGCAGGTTGGTAATTCCCTGAATCTTTTACTTATGCTGCCTGCACCTGCGGTCTCCGGATGTCGCCCAGCAGCTT